>Ga0209057_1001867_pt1 | contig 16614 bp, 15 predicted proteins | sample GraSoiAngelo_146_FD_185903 | JGI IMG/M metagenome (GOLD analysis project Ga0209057, IMG submission 185903) | Grasslands soil microbial communities from the Angelo Coastal Reserve, California, USA - 14_1009_05_30cm (SPAdes) (version 2) | ecosystem: Environmental > Terrestrial > Soil > Grasslands ... | reverse complement strand
CGCGATCGCGAGCCCCAGGCCGAGCCCGCCGTAGCGCCGCGTGATCGAGCTGTCGGCCTGCTGGAACTGGTCGAAGACGTGCGGCAGTACGTGCGCGGGGATGCCGATCCCCGTGTCGCTCACCGTGACCTGCGCGGTGCCGTCCGCGCGTTCGAGCGCGAGCGTGATGTGGCCGCCCCCGGGTGTGAACTTGATGGCGTTCGAGAGCAGGTTCTCGAACACCTGGTTCAGGCGGGCCGGGTCGCCCCGCACGGGGCCGGGCATCGCGTCGAGCCGCACGTCGAGCGTGATCCCGTTGACCGTGGCCGCCGCGCGCGCGACCTCCGCCCGCGCCGCGAGGATCGCCGCCAGGTCGACGGCCTCGAGCTGCAGGCTCACCTTGCCGGCGGCGATGCGCGAGATGTCGAGCAGATCCTCCACCAGGCGGACCTGCGCCCTCGCCGCGGACTCGATGCTCGCGAGCGCATTCGGGACGCGCTCCTCGCTCACCAGCCCGCGTCGCAGCATGCCCGTCCAGGTGAGCACGGCGCTGAGCGGCGAGCGCAGCTCGTGCGAGAGCGTCGCCAGGAAGCGGTCGCGCGCGAGCGTCGCCGCCTCCGCCTCCGCGCGGGCCCGGTCGGCCTCGATGCGCGCCGCGGACTCGCTCGCCATGACCCGGTCGCGCTCGCGCTCGAGCTGCTTGCGCTCCGTCACATCGCGGCAGATGGCGCGGATGCCTCCGCAGCTCCCGTCCGGGTCGCGGACGACGGACGGGACGGTCTCGAGCCAGCGCAACCCGCGCACGGTGCGCGCCTCGAACTCGAGGAGCGGGAGCGCGGCGCCGGTCTCCGCCGGCGCGCTCAGCAGGTCTCGTATCGCCCGGTTGGCGGGATGGCCGGAGAGGAACTCGCTCACCGGCCGGCCGAGGAGCGCCTCCGCCGGCTCGCCCAGGTGGTGCGCGAGGGCGGCGTTGACGTAGGTGAAGCGGCCGGACGGATCGGCGGTGAGGATGAGCTCGTGCGCGTGCTCGGCCAGGTCGCGGTAGGCGTCGCGCGAGGCCTCGAGCTCGCGCCGGCTCCGCTCCTCGTTCGCGCGATGGCGGAGGGCGAACTCGAGGTTCCGTGCCCCGGCCTCGGCGATCGCGAGGCTGATGACCGAGCCGGTCACGATCGCGGTCACCAGCTCGGCGGTGGGAAAGTGAAAGCGGAGCGCGGGGATCGCGAGCAGCCAGGGGATGACGGTGGCGACGAGGAGGCCGAGCTCGGCCGGCCAGCCCCACATGAAGGCGAGCGCGGCCGACAGGTAGAGCGTGAGGAGGACGTAGGCGAGGAAGTCGCCGCTCCCGGCGACTCTCGCGAAGACGACGATGGTGCTGGTCCCGAGGAACACGCACGCCGCCATGACGACCGGGAGGACGCCGGGAACGGCCGGCTCGGCGCGTACGATGGCGATCGCCCCGCCGATGACGGCCGCCTGCACGGCGAGGATCGGGACGGCGAGGAGCGGCGTGAGGAGCGACTCCAGGCAGAGGACGATGCTCCAGCCGACCGCCACGCCGAGCCACACCGCCGCGAACAGCGGCAGGCGGCGTCTCATCTGGCGGGCGCGCGCACGCGCCACGGAGGCGCCAGAGCCGTCGAGATCCTCGGGGCCCGTCAGTCGCTCCTCCCCCATAAGGACCCCGCACTCTACCGCAAATGCAGTAGAGTAAGGTAAGAGCCAGGGGCGGCTTCGCGCGGTCCGAGCCCGCTGGTTCGTCGGTGCCTCGAGCGTGCGTCCCGGACATTCGGCGTACGCCGGGCTGGACATCCATCGTCGAAACCAAAAGGGCCCGCCACGGCACAGGCCGACGACGGGCGCGCTCTGCCGCGCTCGTTGCGTTTCGCTGCCAGCCTACGCTAGGGGACGGTGCGGAGCGTCCATGGGTCGAGAGGACGACCGCCTGCATCTCCTCTACGAGGTCACGCGCCGCCTCGCGACCTTCACGGACCTCGACGAGCTGCTGCGCTACGCGACCGGCCGAACGCGAGAGCTCCTCGATGCCGAGGGCTCCGCCGTGCTGCTGCTCGACCCCGCGCGACGGGAGTTCAACTTCGGAGTGGCGAGCCAGAGCGAGGCGCACCGGGCCACCTCCGCCCGCCTGCTGGAGATCCGCTTTCCCGCACATCTCGGCGTCGCCGGCTGGGTGCTGGCCCACGACGAAGCACTGGCGGTCGCGGATGCGCAGCAGGACCCGCGCTTCTACAACGGCGTGGATCAGGTCACCAACATCACGACGCGCGCCATTCTCTGCGCACCCCTGCGCGCCCGGTCCGGGAACATCGGGGTGATCGAGGTGATCAACCCCGCTCGCCAGCCTGCTGCCGAGGACCTCGAGTTCCTCGAAGCGCTGGCGAGCGACATCGCCGTGGCCCACGAGAAGGCGGCGCTGCAGGAGCAGCTTCGCGGCGAGGTGGTCGGGCTCCGGCAGGTGTGTCGTGTCGCGGGTCTGGGCCTGCTCGCGCTGGGCACGCTGCTGGCGCTCGGCGCCGGGTACGTGCAGCTGGCGTTGGCGCTTCCCTTGCGCGAGCTGCCGGCCCGGCCGGGTGCGGTGGACGGCCTGGTGTGTCTGCTCCTCGGTGCGCTCCTGTCCCTGGTTGGACGGGGCTGGCTGTCTCGCCGAGGCGCCGCGACCCGTGCCTAGCGCGCTCCTCCGGGTCGCACGTCCGCTTCACGCCGACGGCGCCGCCACGGCGAGCCAGCCATGCTCGGCGAGGAAGCGACGCAGGCGCGGGTCGTCGGCGGAGAGCGGCGGCAGCCACTCGCCCACCAGCGTCCGCTTCCACCAGGCGCCGGTCGGGTCGCCGGGCGGGGCGAACTCGTAGCGGTAGAGGCGGGCGCGGATGTGGCGTGGGGGCGCGTCGGGGAAGGGGTCGGTGGCGAGCAGGCTGAGCGCACCCCGGTCGTCGTGGAGGAGCTTCCACACCAGGTGGAGCGTCCACGGATAGCGCTCCGGGGTCGACATGGCGGCGAACCAGATCTGCCAGTCGATCCGCTCCTGGTAGGGCGCGATCACGCACGGCCGGCGCATGACGTCGCCCGGCTTGCACTTGAACTCGTACTCGCGCCACCGGGTCTCCGCCGTGATCGTCTCGTCGCTCGTGCCCTCGAAGACGATCTCGGGGCGCAGGCGGCCGACGCTGCCGAAGGCGCCGTAGGTGTTCACCAGCTCGAGGCGGTTGAAGGACGTGTTCATCATCTGACGGCTGGAGAGCAGGTTGCGGACCGGATCGACGCTCAGGACGGCGACCAGCACGACCAGCGCGCTGACGGCGACCGGCTGCGCGCGCGAGGGTCGCGCCTCCGCCGCCGCTCGCTCGGCGCGTGCGACGAGGGACCCGGGCAGCATGTGGCGGAGCAGCGAATCGTCGAAGCAGGCGAGGATGGGCACGATCGTGAGCCAGTTCAAGAACGAGAGGTTCCCGCTCAGGATGAGCGACACCTGGAACGCGAGCAGCACGCCGCCCGCGACGTGCCGTGCCGCGCGTGGCCAGAACGCGAACCACGGCGCCCCCAGCTCGGCCAGATAGTTGAACAGCACGCCGCCCTTCTGGAACCAGTGCGGCTTGAAATGGAACCAGCGGCTGAGTGGGTTCGGGAGCGGCTGCGTCTCGTAGTGGTAGTAGAGGCAGGTGAGGTGACGCCAGCACGAATCGCCGCGCAGCTTGATGAGCCCCGCGCCCAGCATGACGCGGAAGATGAGCCAGCGGTAGAGCCAGAGGACCGCCGCGGGCGGCGGGCGGCGCGGGAACGGGCGCGGATCGAGGAGCGGGCAGAGGAAGACGGCGAGGAATCCGGTCTCGAGGAGCTGGATCTCCCAGCCGTAGCCGTACCAGTCCTGCCCGATGTGGACGAAGGAGAGGTAGAGCGCCCAGAGGATGGCCAGCAGGAGCGCGTTGGCGAAGCCGGCGAGCACCACGAGCGAGAGGCCAGCGCCGAGCCAGGCCATGGCGAGCATGAAGCCGTCGGAGGCGTCGAGCCAGAAGAGGCTCGGGAACTCGAGGAACGCCGCCCGGCGCGAGCCGAAGTGCGCCTCCAGGCGGTGGAGGAACAGCGTGACGGGCGTGAGCCCGTCCTGGCCGAGCAGCGGGAGCAGCTGCTTGGCGAGGCAGAGGAAGGCGACCCCGTAGACGAAGCCGAGGAGGCGGAGGAGGACGAAGCGAGTGAGCCAGTAGGGCGAGCGCGCCACCGGTGGGCTCGGGTTCTATCGGCGTGGGCGCGCGTCGATCAACCCGCCGCCCGCCGCTTGCGGGATCACGCGCCGCGCGCTATGCCGCGGGCGGCGGGGAGGTCGAGGGGATGGGGTGGAAGACGGTCGTCGCGGCGGTGCTCGTGCTGGGGGTGGCGGGCTGTCGAAGCAGCCCGCGACCGATCTACGAGTACGAGCCGCCGGTCACCATCACCTCGACCGACCGGCCCGTCCCGCCGGCCGCGCCGACCAACACCACGGCGCCGCCCCGCGCGCCGGTGTGGTTCAAGGGCGAGGCGCGGTAGCGCGGTCGCAGGTTATCCCCCATTTTCTTCCGGAGAATCCCCCCGACGCGGTGAGCATCGGCGGCGGGCGGCGCGCTAGGCTGCGGGCGTGCGCACGACCAGGAGCGGAATCGTCCTGCTGGCCGCGCTCCTCGCCGCGCCGGCGCTCGCCGACGACGTGTGCCTGGCGCCCCGCTGCCTCGACGTCGTCGTCCCGGTGCCAGCCGGCCTCGTCGTGCCGGACAGCACCGTGCGCGTGCTGCTGCCGACGGACTACGACGGCCATCGCCGCTACCCCGTCCTCTATCTCCTCCACGGCGCGGGCGACACGTTCGCGACCTGGAGCGAGAACACCGACGTGGTCGACTTCTCGGCGCAGTTCCCGGTGATCATCGTCATGCCCGACGGCGGGCACGACGCGAACGCGGGCTGGTACTCGGACTGGGTGGATGGCTCGCGGCAGTGGGAGACCTTCCACACGAGCGTGCTCGTCCGCTACGTCGACCGCCACTTCCGCACGCTCGGCGGCGGGCACCGGGCAGTGGCCGGGCTCTCGATGGGCGGCTTCGGCGCGATGAGCTATGCGGCCCGCCACCGCGGGCTCTTCACGGCGGCCGCGAGCTTCTCGGGCGCCGTCGATACCCGCTACGTGGAGCCGGCCTCGGGGATCGGCTTCAACGTATTCCACGACATGTTCGGCACCCCCGACGACCGCGTGTGGGGGAACCAGGTGACCGACGAGCAGACCTGGCGCGAGCACAACCCGACCGACCGCGCCGCGGACTTGAGCGGCGTGGCGCTCTTCCTGGCGACTGGCACCGGGACGCCGGGCGGCCCCGCCGGCGATGACCCGAGCAACCCCGGCGGCTATTTCATCGAGCAGGTCATCTTCCAGATGAACCTGTCGTTCGCGCGCGCTCTCGACGCGGCCGCCGTCCCGTACGGCAAGGACTTCTATCTGGGCGGGTACCACGGCTGGCCGTACTGGGAGCGCGAGCTGCACTGGGCGCTGCCGCAGATCGTCCCGCTGATCGACGGCGCGCCGCGCTGAGGGCGCGGCTCAGCCGCCCGCGGCGGTCTGCTTCGTCGCCTCGACGTCGATCGTGATCGTCACCTCGTCGCCGACGGCGACGCCGCCCGTCTCGAGGACCTGGTTCCAGGTGAGGCCGAAGTCCTTGCGGTTGATCGTGGTGGTGGCCTGCGCGCCGGCGCGGGTGTTGCCCCGCGGGTCCTTGATCTCGGGCGTGGGGCCCTCGACGTCGAGGCTCACCTCGCGCGTGACGCCGTGGAGGGTGAGGTCGCCGATCACCTTGAAGTGACCCGGGGCGCCCGCCTCGACCTTCTTCGACACGAACACGATCGTCGGGTACCTGGCGACGTCGAGGAAGTCGGGGCTCTTCAGATGCGTGTCGCGCTTCTCGACGCGGGTGTCGATGCTGGCGGCGTCGATGGTGGCCTGGATCTTGGAGCGCGTGAGGTCCTTCTCCTCCACCTGAACCGTCCCGCTCAGCTTGCCGAACGCGCCGCGCACGGTGCTCACCATGAGGTGGCGCACCGAGAACTGCACGCTCGTGTGCGCGGGGTCGAGATTCCAGGTGGCGGCCCGGGCGAGCGACGGGAGCGCGAGGGCGACGACGATCAGCAGTCTCGGCATGCGGGCCCAGGTACGCGGCGGGCCCACCTGATGCAAGAGCATTGACGTAGCTCGTCGGGGCGATCATGCCGGGGCGCATGATCGACCTCTACACATGGACGACGCCGAACGGCCGCAAGGTCTCCATCATGCTCGAAGAGTGCGGCCTGCCCTACACCGTCCACCCCGTCAACATCCGTGCGGGCGAGCAGTTCAAGCCCGAGTTCGTCGCCATCTGCCCGAACAGCAAGATCCCGGCGATCGTCGACCGCGAGGCCGGCTTCTCGCTCTTCGAGTCGGGCGCCATCCTCATCCACCTCGCCGAGAAGACGGGGCGCTTCCTGCCGGCCCGCAATCCGGGGCGCGCCCGGACGCTCGAGTGGCTCATGTGGCAGATGGCGAACATCGGCCCGATGATGGGCCAGGCGAACCACTTCGCGAACGTGGCGGAGGAGAAGATCCCATACGCCATCGACCGCTACATCACGGAATCCGCGCGCCTGCTGAAGATCATGGACGACCGGCTCGCGCGCGTCGAGTTCCTCGCCGGCGACTACTCGATCGCGGATATTGCGACCTACCCGTGGGTTGCGGTCGCGTTCGACCTGATCCGCGGCGCCAAGCCCGAGGTGGTGGGCGAGGGCGCCCACGTCGCGCGCTGGATCTCCGGGATCGCCGCGCGTCCCGCGGTGGCGCGGGGGATGGCGGTGCCGGAGGTCTAGCCCGCTCGCCGGGGCGCTACGCGTGTCGGCGCCGCGTCGGCCCCCGCTGCCCGGTCGGGTGCGCCCACGCCGACGCGCCGAAGCGCTCCGGACGCGCCGACGCAGCCGAGGCGCGCGGCGGACGAGGTGTGCCCCGGCGTGCGGAGGGCGGCGCGCCGGGCTGCCCCTGATGCGGCTTCTCGCGCGGCGCGGGCCGCGGCCGCGGCGCATACGCGCGCTCGTGCGGCGCCCGCGGCGGCGGAGCGCCGAGCTGCGGCCGTGAGGCGCCAGGCGCCGGGCGGCTCCGCTCGACCCCGCTCGGCGGGGAAGGCGGCGCCGGCCGCGCGCGCTCCGTGTGGCGCGGGACGGCGGGTGGCGCCGGACGTTCGGGGGCCCGCGCTCGACCCGCGCCCGTCGGGGCCTGCGGCGTTCCGTGCGGGCGCGGCTGGCCCACATCCGGACGCTCGCCGCGCGTGTGCTGCGATGGCGGCGCGGGACGCGCCCCCGCCTGGCCCGGCCGGCGGCGCTCGGCTCCCGGCGGCGGCGGTGGGGTCGCGCGCCCGCCGAGCGAGGCCTGATGGCCGCCGCCCTGCGACCGCGGCGCGTGCACGAGCCGGGGCGGCGGGGTCGCGCTCGATGGCGGGTTGAGCCCTGCGGCGCGCAGGTGGTGCGAGGGATCCTGCGGCGGACGCGTCGCCACCACGGGCCGCGCATGCACCGCCTGCGGCGGGCGGATCGCGTGGCCTTCCTTCGGGACCAGGCTCGCCGGGGTCGGCTTCACGCCGAGGTGTCCGTGGATCGGACGGAGACGTTGCACGTCGGCCGCGGCCAGGCGCACGTGCTCGACGTGCCCGCGGCCGAAGTGGTCACGATTGACCCCGATCACGGCGTTGTGCACGTGCGTGTTCTGGAAGACCGTCACGTTGCGCACGTTCACGTAGGTGTTGTGCTGGATGACGACGTTGTTGACGATGCGCGGGCCGCCCCAGCCGCCCCACCAGCACCTCCCGGCGAAGCCGACCGGGCCCCACCACGGGATGACCGGCTCGCCGAAGCCGAGCGCCACCCAGCTCACGAACGGGAAGCCGACGCCCACCGACACCCCGACGCCCGGCGCGCCGAAGAACGAGACCAGCGCGGGCGCGTACACGGGTGCCACCACGACCGGCCCCGGCGCCCAGCCCCAGAAGCCGTCTCCATACACCCAGCGGCCGTAGTGGTACGGCGCCCAGCCCCACGGCGCGTCGTCCACCCACGTCCAGCCGTAGTTCGGGTCGAAGATCCAGCGGCCGGTCGAGTACGGTGCCCAGTCGGGCGGCACGTCGTGGGGCACCCACACGTGGCCGTAACGCGGCGTCTCGCGCCAGTCGCCGTTGCGATCGAGATCCTCGGCGCCCGTGACCTCGGGGGAGACGTAGCGCGCGCTGGGTGACGGCCCGCCCTCGTGCCCCGAGCGGTCGAGGTTCCAGCGGTCCCACTCGTCGGGGTCGGGCGCGGCGTTGGCGGTGAGCTGCGGCGTGTCGCTACCCTCCAGCACCACCTGCTTGTCGGGGCCGACGTCGGTGGCCTCGCCGTTGGCGGGAGTGAGAGTCGCCTGGCCACCGCGGCGGGTCGAGAAGGTGGTGCGGTCCTGGTCGACGTCGATGCGGTAGTAGCCGGGGCGCTCGATGGTGAAGGCGCCGTTCGGCGTGTCGACCTCGATCGCCTGGCCTTGCGGGAGACGGCGTGCGTCGACCGCGGCGTGGCCTGCGGTCAGCTTGAACTGCTGGAGGTCGGACTCGAGGGACTCGACACCCAGCTCGGTTCCGGCGCCGGCGCGCAGGAAGGCGGCGGGGCCGACCTGGAGCTCGAGGTTGGCGTTGTCGCCGGTGTAGAGGGAGTCGCCCGCGGCGAGCGGAGTGTTCACCTTCGCGGGGGCCCAGTCCTCCGCGCCGGGGCGCCAGAACGAGACCTCGCCGTCCGCGAAGCTGAGCCGTGGCGGCGTGGGCCCCGCCCCGCGCGGGATCGCCGCCCCGACACCGGGTGCCCGGCCGACCAGCGCCACGAGAAGCGCCAGAGCCGTCGTCGCGAGCCGTTTACCCCCCATCGTCGTGCTCTCCTCTCCGCGCCAACGCGCGAGGTCCGGCCTGAAACAGACTGCCTGGGATGCGGTTACGCCTGGGGCAAGGGTCGGTCGTCGCCACGGGTTGGGCGAAGTCGTGAGAAGGGCCGCTGCCTCGGTGGGCAGGGAGTGCTGCGAGATTGCGCAGCCGTGCGCTGCCCCAGGGGTGGAGGGTCCGGTGCGACGAAGCTGCGGCGCTGGCCGCGGACTTGCTCATATGCGGTGCGTCGGGAGAACGCGATGCTGATCGGAGTCATGCAGCTGCTCTTCGCTTGGGCGACGGTGGCCGCGGCGCTCGGCGTGATCGCCCGCATTCGCTGACGCACACGCCACGCGGCGCTCGCCACGCGCCTCCACACAGCGTCTTACCACGAGACGAGGGTCAAGTCCCGCTCTCCGGCGGTCCGAAGAAGGCCAGCTAGGACGGCAGCGCGGCCTCGTCGCGGAGGCCGAGGGCGATCACCCCGGCCAGGACGAGCCAACCCGCGAGGAGGGCGAGCCCGCCGGCGAAGCCGTCCGTGTGCTCCTTCACGAGCCCGACCAGGTAGGGTCCGAGGAAACCGCCCAGGTTCCCGACCGAGTTGACGAGCGCGATCGCGCCCGCGGCCGCGCTCCCGCTCGCGAAGGTGGCCGAGCGCGCCCAGAACGGTCCGAGCGCGCTCCACATCCCGAGCGCGCCGAGCGAGAGCGCGAGCAGCGACACGATGGGCGCCATCACGCTCCCGCTCACGACCAGCCCTGCGGCGCCGATGAAGGCCGGCCCCGCCAGGTGCCAGCGCCGCTCCTGACGCCGATCCGAGTGCGCGCCGACGACCACCATGCCGATCGCCGCCGCCAGGTACGGCACCATCGACACGACACCCACCGCGAAGTCCCCGAGCCCGCCGAAGCCCTGGATGATCTGGGGGATCCAGAAGCTCACGCCGTAGAGTCCGCACACGAGCGCGAAGTAGAGGAGCGCGAGCAGCCACACGCGCCCGTGCGCGAGCGCCTGCGTCACGCTGTAGCGGTGCCGCTCCGCGCGCTCGGCGTGCTCGCGCCGCATGCGCTCCGAGAGCCACGCGCGCTCCGCGGGCGCGAGCCAGTCGGCCTCCTCGGGGCGATCGGTCAGGTAGACGAGCACGGCGAGGCCGAACGCCACCGCCGGCAGGCCCTCGAGGAGGAAGAGCCACTGCCAGCCCGCAAGCCCGCCGCGGCCGCCAAGCTGCTCGAGGATCGTGCCCGAGATCGGCCCGCCCACCACGCCCGCCATTGCGGTCGCGGTCATGAAGCGCGCCACCGCGCGCGCCTGCTCGGCGGCCGGGAACCAGTACGTGAGGTAGAGGATCATGCCGGGGAAGAAGCCCGCTTCGGCGGCGCCCAGGAGGAAACGGAGGGCGTAGAAGCTCGTCGCGCCGCGCACGAGCATCGTCGCCGCCGAGATGACGCCCCAGGAGATCATGATGCGCGCCATCCACACGCGCGCGCCCACCCGGTGCATGATCAGGTTGCTCGGCACCTCGAAGAGGAAGTAGCCGATGAAGAAGATGCCCGCGCCGAGGCCGTAGACGGTGTCCGTGAAGCCCAGGTCCTGCCGCATCTGGAGCGCCGCGAAGCCGACGTTGATGCGGTCGAGGTAGGCGACCACGTAGAGGACGAACATGAAGGGGATCAGGCGGCGGGTCACCTTCGCCAGGACGGCCGCGGCGAAGGCGGGGTCGTGGTCGTCGGCGGGCGTCAGCGCGGGCTCCTAGGAGTCGGCCTCCTAGTGCACCGCGCGGCCGGGCGTGGGGGTGGCCTCCGCGTCGTAGCCGTGCGAGAGCACGACGTGGTAGGCGGCGATGCGGTCGGTCTCGGTCTCGGAGATGAACTCGAACATGTACTCGTCCTCCGCCTCGCCCGCCACGCCCTGCACATAGGTGATGTCGCTCGGCGTCACGACGATCTCGCCCACCAGCGTCTTGCCCCGGATGAGCTGCACGACGCGGGTGTCATCCCCCTCGACGGCGAAGTGCCAGTGGAGATCGTCGTCGTCGTAGAGCACGACCTCGGGCGTGCCGGCGCGCAGGATGCAGTTCGGGTGCGCCTGGAGCCAGGTCCAGAAGGCCTGAAAGGAGAGCGTCGCGGCCGCGTGCTCGATGTGCTTGTGGGACGCCATAGCAGCTCCATGCTAACGCTCGCGCGCCGCGTTTGCCATCGGCCCTCCTTGACTTCCGGGCGGCTTCGGAGCGATCCCGGCCCGGATGGCGCTCCTCGACCGCTTCCGGCTGACGGACAGGGTCGCGCTGGTGACCGGCGCCGGGCGCGGCATCGGGCAGGCGATCGCGCTCGCCTTCGCCGAGATGGGTGCCGACGTGGTGTGCGCGGCGCGCACGGAGAAGGAGATCGAGGCGACCGCCGCGCGGGCGCGCGGCTTTGGCCGGCGCGGGCTCGCGGTCCGCTGCGACGTGACCGACCCGGCCGAGCTCGAGCGGCTCGCGGGGCGGACGATGGCGGACTTCGGCCGCATCGACCTGCTGGTCAACAACGCGGGGGGCTTCCCGCCCATGCCGTTCCTCGACACGGATCTGCCGTCGTGGGAGTGGTGCTTCAGATTCAACCTGACGTCGGCGTTCGTGCTCACGCGCGCCTGCCTCCCGCACATGCTCGCGCGCGACGGGGGGGCCGTGCTGAACGTCTCGTCCGCGGCGGGGCGCATCGTGCGCAAGGGCTTCGTCGCCTACGGCACGGCGAAGGCGGCGCTCTCGTTCATGACCAAGCAGCTCGCCGCCGAGTTCGCGCCGCGCGTGCGCGTGAACGCGCTCGCGGTGGGCGCGGTGGAGACGTCGGCGCTGCGGCCGTTCCTGACCGACGAGATCCGAAGCCAGATGGAGTCGATGACGCCCATGCGCCGGATCGGATCGGTGGAGGACGTGGCGCTCGCCGCGCTCTGGCTCTGCTCGCCGGCCGGTGGCTGGGTCACGGGCAAGGTGGTCGAGGTGGACGGCGGCACCGAGTCGACCAACTGGCCGTTCGACTAGGGGTCAGCCTCCTAGATGCCCTACCGCGTGATCCAGTGGAGTACCGGGAACGTGGGGCGCTTCGCGCTCCGCTGCATCATCGGACACCCGGAGCTCGAGCTGGTGGGCGTCTGGGTGTCGAGCGCAACGAAGGCGGGGAAAGATGCGGGCGCGCTGTGCGGGGCGGGGCCGGTGGGCGTGCGCGCCACCACCGACGCCGAAGCGCTGCTCCGCCTCGACGCCGACTGTGTCTGCTACACCGCGACGGCGGACCTCCGGCCGTTCGAGGCGGTCGAGGACATCTGCCGCATCCTCGCGTCGGGGAAGAACGTGGTGTCCAGCTCGGTCGTCCCGCTCGTGCACCCGCGCTCGTTCTTCCCCGAGGTGCGCGACAAGCTCGAGGACGCGTGCCGCGCGGGCGGGACGTCCTTCCTCACGTCGGGGATCGACCCGGGATTCGCGAACGACCTCCTGCCGCTCGTGCTGTCGGGGCTCAGCGAGCGCTGGGAGGAGGTGCGCATCCTCGAGATCATCAACTACGCGACCTACGACCAGCCGCAGGTGCTGTTCGAGACGATGGGATTCGGCAAGCCGCTCGATCACACGCCGCTCTTGCTTGCGCCCGGGTCGCTCACCTTCGCGTGGGGTGGAACGATCCGGCTCCTGGCCGACGGGCTGGGCGTCGAGTTGGAGGACATCCGCTCCGTGTACGAGCGCCGGCCGGCCGCGCGGTCGATCCGTATCGGCGCGCACACGGTTCAGCCCGGGACGATGGCCGCGCTCCGCTTCGAGGTGCAGGGGATCGTCGGCGGGCAGCCGGCGATCGTGGTGGAGCATGTGACCCGGCTCGACGATGAGCTCGCACCGGAGTGGCCGCAGGGCAGGGGAAGCTACCGGGTGGTGATCAAGGGGACGCCGTCGATGCAGTGCGAGCTCGAGTTCGCGGACGAGACGGGCGACCACGCGGTGGGCGGGGTGCTGCTCACCGCGACGCGGATCGTGAATGCGATTCCGGCGGTGTGCGACGCGCGGCCGGGCTTGCTGTCGGTGCTGGACCTGCCGCTCGTGACGGGGCGGGGGCTTCGGCATCCCCCATTTTTGTCGCGGCCCCTCACCCGCTCGGGTGAGTAGCCGCGAGTCGAAGTCCGTGTTGACGATGTGCTTTCGCGCGACAGCGTCTGACCAGGAGCGTCGGGCGCGCGCGCCTGCGAACGCGCGAAGGAGAGAGCGCACATGAATCTGCCTTGTACGCCTCGGGTGATCGCCACGCTGCTCGCCGTCGGGCTCGCGATTCATCCAGGGCTCGCTCGCTCAGCGGACGTCTTCGTCTCCGCGGAACGGGTGGTCCCGAGCGAGCGCGTGGCCGAAGGCGTCGCGCTGCGCGACGTGACGGTCGACGGCGGCGTCGTGTCCGGTGTCCTCGCCAACACGTCGGGCAAGGTGCTGCGCGACGTGCAGCTGCTGATCCAACACGACTGGCGGTGGCGGAGCGAGTTCCGGCCCGGCGAGGACAATCCCAGCCGCGCGGTGTACTACGTCGTCCCCGAAGAGATTCCGCCGGGCGGCCAGACGAAGTTCACGTATCGCACCGACCCGCCGCTGCCCGAGCGGAGTGACGGACACTTCGACACGTCGGTGCGGGTGGTCGGCTTCGTCGAGGTGAGTGGGGCCCGCTGAGACGGTTGCCAGGCTCCGCCGACACGGCGGGCCCTGATCCGGAGCCTGGGCCAAGGAGGCAGCTTTCGCATGCGGAGCAACGGCATCCGATGTCGATCCATCTGCGCGCTGCTGCTCGCGAGCTCCGTGCTGGGTGCGGACGCCCAGCCGGGCGTCTTGCGGCTGCGGCGCATGGTGGTCGTCGGCGACAGCCTGCTCGCCGGCTTCGGTTCGGGCGGCTTCGTCGGCGTCGGGCGTCCCGGTCAGGTGGACGGCGCCCCCGCCTTCATCGCGCGCCGGGCGCACGTCCGTCTGCCCTTGCCCTTCATGGACGCGCCGGGCGTCCCGCCGCCGCTGGTGATCGTGGACGCCAACCGCAACGGCGTGCTCGACCGGGGCGAGGTGCGGCGCACGAGCGACGGCCTCGGCTTCCGCGCCGACCCGGACAGGACCGCGCGCAACCTCGCCGTGCCGGGCGAGGACACCGGGAGCGTGTTCGAGACGATCGCCGCGCAGGACATCGCCGGCGAGCTCGTCACGGGCGACGTGAAGGGCCGCGACGTGCTCAAGTTCCTGATCCTCGGCCTGCCGCTCCGCGCCGAGCCGGTGTCGCAGGTGAGCCGCGCGCGCGAGCTCCATCCGAGCTTCCTTCTGGTCTGGATCGGGAACAACGACGTGCTCGACATGGCGACCGACACGAATCCCGGCGCGGTGACGCTCACGCCGCAGGAGTTCGGGGGCCGCTTCCGCGCGTTGCTCGACGCGCTGGCCGACACGCAGGCCGGCATGGCGGTCGCAAACCTCCCCGATCCGACGGGCATCGCGGCCCTGCGCCGCGCGGCCGGGGAAGTGGCGAGCTGTCGCGCGGCGGACGGCACGACTCAGCCGGTCGCCGCGGACGACCTCCTCTCGATCGACCTCGCCCCCGACCGGCTGCCCACGCCCCCGTGCTCCAAGGTACTGAACGGTGCGGAGCGTGCCCAGGTGCGGACCAAGGTGAGCGCGTTCAACGACGAGATCGCGGCGGCCATTGCGGACACGGAGCAGAGGCGCGGCGTGACGATCGCGCCGGTCGACGTGTTCGCGGCCGTCGATCAGCTGGGCGCGAGCGGCGTCGACCTGAATGGCGACGGCACGCCGGACCTCACCACGCGCTACCTGGGCGGCATCTTCAGCCTGGACGGCATCCACCCGACGCGGACCGGCAACGCGCTCATCGCCAACACCTTCATCGACGCGATCAACGCCCGCTTCGGCGAGTCGATCCCGCACGTGGACGTCGCGCAGGTGGCGGCGCGTGACCGGCTCGCCCACAGCCGCTTCCGTCCCGCGGGCGAGGTGCCCTTCGGGGTGATCGGCGACAGCGAGGGCGACGACCTGGAGGCGTTCTTCACGAGGACGTTCGCGCGGATCGAGGACGGGATCGACGACCTGCGGCGGCGGCTCGAGCGGCTGTTCTAGGCGGTGGGGTCTCCGAGCAAGGCGCCGATCACGTGGACGTTGAACTGTGCAAGGGCGCTGGGCTAGGGTCCCCACAATGGAGCTCAGGGGCAGCTGCAACGGGTGCGGCGCCTGCTGCAAGGTCCTGGTCCTCGAGCAGTCGCCGGAGGAGGTCCGGCAGATGGCCGCTTTGACGCGCGTCCTCGGCATCCCCTCCGACCACATCTTCGCCGCCGAGCACTGGCGTCCGCTGACGCGCGAGGAGGCGACGGCGCTGAACCCGTTCTACACGAGCCGGCTCCCCGCCGACGCGCATCTCTACACCTGCGACCGGCTCGGCGCGGACGGTCGCTGCACCGTGTACGAGGAGCGGCCGCTCGTCTGCCGCGGCTACCCGTGGTACGACCGGCCGCCGCGCGAGATGCCGCTCGCCGACCCGGAGTGCGGCTACGCGGTCGACCTGCCGGGCTGCCCCGGGTGACCTGCCCGGTGCCGGCGGCGCTCGACTGGGGCTCCTCCTTGACCGGCCCGCCGTAGCGCGATACCGGCGCCAAGCCCGAGAGCCGCAATGTCCTCGCCCAGCAGGAGGTCGCTCGCATGGACTACCGTGGCCTGATCACCGTCGTCACGGGCGCCTCGACCGGCATCGGCCGCGAGACCGCCCTCGAGCTCGCGCGGCGGGGCGCCACCGTCATCGGCATCGCACGCAGCGCCGAGAACCTGGCGCGTCTCGGGGAGAGCGCCCGCGGGCTTTCCGGGACGATGGAGACGGCCAGGGCCGACGTGAGCGACGCCGAGGCCATCACGGCGACGCTGCGCGGCCTGGAGCAGGCGCACGGGCGCATCGACGTCCTCGTGAACAACGCGGGGACCGGGGCCTACAAGCCCGCCGTCCGCATGACGGTTCCCGAGTTCGAGTCGATCATGCGCACCAACTACCTGGGCGCCGTCGCCTGCACCCTCGCGGTCCTGCCCGGGATGCTCGGCCGGCGGAGCGGGCACATCGTCAACGTCTCCTCACCCTCGGCCTTCTCGCCACCCGCCGGGCAGACGGCGTACGCCGCCTCGAAGGCCGCCCTGGACGCCTTCTCGGAGTCCCTGCTGCTCGAGGTACGGGATCAGGGCATGCGCGTTTCGATCGTGTACCCGGGTCACGTCATCACGCCGCTCACGCTCGAGCAGTTCAAGGGCCAGCCCATGCCTCCCAGGTTCGTCTGCATGGACGCCGCCCGCGTCGCGGCCGGCGTCCTGGAGGCACTCGAGAGCGCCACGTTTCGCGTCTACCTGCCCTGGTTCGTCGGGCTGACCCCGCTCGTCAAGAGCTTCGCGCCGGAGTTCGTCCGGCGCCAGACGCTTCGCGCGCAGCCGCTGACCCTGTCGTGAGCGCGCGCGGATGGGGGGGAGCCGCGTAGCGGGTAGGAGCGGCCGCGACAAGTGAGGATGGCGTGGCAGAGTGGGTGACTTCCATCGGGCCCGGAAGATCTGTGGCCTGTTAGCGGCCAGCGATTCTGACCGCCTAAGCGGTCAGCGATTATGTCCCCCCTTGGAGCCGTTCGCGGAAAACTCCGCATGCCTTCGTGCGTAGGGTGACTACCCCCACCCCTCGCGGCGAGG
>Ga0209057_1001866_pt1 | contig 16618 bp, 17 predicted proteins | sample GraSoiAngelo_146_FD_185903 | JGI IMG/M metagenome (GOLD analysis project Ga0209057, IMG submission 185903) | Grasslands soil microbial communities from the Angelo Coastal Reserve, California, USA - 14_1009_05_30cm (SPAdes) (version 2) | ecosystem: Environmental > Terrestrial > Soil > Grasslands ... | reverse complement strand
AGGCCGGCATCCGCGAGTACTGGATCGTCGATCTCGCTGGGGACGCGGTCGAAGTCTTTCGCGAGCCCGGACCGCACGGCTTCCAGCGCACCGACCGCGTCGGCCGCGGCGGGACGCTCACGCCGCGCGCGTTTCCCGACACGCCGCTCGCCGCCGCCGACGTCCTCGGCTGATCGCCTTACGAGATCCCGGCACTCCTACCGAGCTCGGACGAAAGATCGCGTCGACGATCTATTCGTCGAAGGAATTCACCGCACGCGTAAAGCAGGGCAACGCGTTCATGAAGCGAGTACTTGCGCAGCCGAAGCTGTGGCTGATCGGTAACGATGGTGCCCTCGCCACTTGAAAACCTGGCTGGCCCCGGTCAGGCTCTGCGTAAAGAGGCGCCCGACGCGAAAGAGTCGCGTTTGACACGTGATCTGTCCGGTCATACGAGGACAACTGGGCGCGACGCGTCGCCGTCCTGCATCCGCTGGCCCGCGTATCCAACATTGGGCGTTGACACCCCTGCGCCCGGGGCGCGTACTATGACCGCATGGCGACGGACGTCGAGGTAGTCAGGCGGCGGTTCACGGTGGACGAGTACCACCAGATGGCTCGGGCCGGAATCCTCAATGAGGACGACCGGGTCGAGCTGATCCGAGGGGAGATCGTCCACAAAATGGTGATCGGCAGCCGCCACGCGGCGTGTGTCGCGCGCCTGAACGAGCTGTTGGTCGCTCGCCTGCGCGGCCGCGCGATCCTCTGGCCGCAGAATCCCCTGACGATCCTGCCAGACTCTGAGCCCGAGCCGGACATCATCCTGCTCCGGCATCGCGCGGACTTCTATGCGGGCGAGCTGCCGGGTCCGGACGACGTCGCGCTCCTCGTCGAGGTCGCGGACACGTCGCTCCGCTATGACCGCCACGTCAAGGGGCCGCTCTATGCCGAGGCCGGCGTGCAGGACTACTGGATCGTCGATCTCACGGGCGGGGCCGTCGAGGTTCACCGCGAGCCGGTGGCGGGTGCGTTCCGCCTGACCGAGCGCGTCGCGCGCGGCGGGACCCTCACGCCGCTCGCGTTTCCCGACACGCCGCTCGCCGCCGCCGACGTCCTCGGCTGATCGCCTTGCCCGATCCCCGCACTGGAGTACCTAGAGTCGCTTTGAGACTCCGCCATGGTCAGTGATAACCTCGACATCGGCATGGGAACCAAAGCGAGGGCGCCGAGAAAGTACGCCTTCCGCGCCGTCGTCTTCCAAGAAGGCGAATGGCTCTGCGCTCAGTGCCTGGAGTACAACCTGGTAGCGCAGGGCAAGAGCCTGGCGAAACTTTGCCTGGCGCTGCAACAGCTTATCGTGGGGCACGTCGTCGTCCGTCTGCGGCACGGGCAGCAACCATTCCGCAATCTCCCGCGCGCGCCTGCGACGTATTGGACGATGTTCCGACAGTCTCGTCTGGCCCTTCCCGCCACGATGTTCAAGCTCGGCGCGCTGAAGTCACATGGAGTCGTAGTGGCGCCACCTCAGGTTCGGATAGCGGTTCCAAGCGCGGCATAGTACGTGCCCGGCGTTAGCCAGCCAGGAATACGCGAGGTTCTTTGCCACTACCGTTCCTCACCGAGAATGGCGACCTCCCGATCGGCGTGCATCAGGCGACCCTGCCTGAGGTTCTTGACCGGTTTGGCGTCGGCTCCGACCAGCGCCTTGCGCTGGGCCTTCGCCTCGCCCAGGTCTACGCCGTCGCTCAAGCAACTGGACAGCTCGCGCGATGCGTGGTCTTCGGCTCATTCGTCGCGGACAGAATCGAACCCAACGATGTCGACATCTTCCTCCGTCATGGCGGACACCTTCGACGTGTCGCAGCTCGCAGGCCGGGCGCGGCTGCTCTTCGACCATGCCGCTGCCCAGGCGTACTTCGGCGCCAGCGTCTTCTGGCTTCGAAGGCTGGCTGCGTGGCCTGACGAACAGGCTGCGATAGAATTCTGGCAAGTCAAGCGCGATGGCGGCCGGAGGGGTATCGTCGAACTCGTTCCGGCAGAGGCGTCATGATCACCACCGACCATGAACTCGACACCACACTGGAGCGGATTCGCCATCTCCAGGGGCAACTCGCCCACCTCCGCAAGGTTGAGACGAACCCCATGAATTACCGTCTCTCGGCATCAGGGCTCCTGGCGGAGATCGATCGCATGCAGCTGGAGGTGCGGGAGTACCTCTCGGTACATCCCGGTGAGCGGCGAGCGAGTCCCTGAGGCCCGGAGGCGCGGTTCATGTGATGCGCGCGTGGGCGTGGGGGCTGCGCACGATGGTGGCGTGCAGCATGCCGGGAAGCCTGATGTCTCCGACGTAGCGGCCGTGAGAGACCGCCGGCGAGTCTTCAGAACGCCCAGCGTTTCCGGCGCTTGTAGAACTTCACGTCCTTGAAGCTCTTGCGCCGGCCGGCCGCGCTGAGCCCGAGGTAGAACTCGCGGACGTCGTCGTTGCCGCGCAGCTTGGCGGCCGGACCGTCGAAGACGATCCGGCCGTTCTCCATGATGTAGCCGTAATCCGCGATGCGCAGGGCCATCTGGGCGTTCTGCTCGACGAGCAGGAACGTCGTCCCCCGCTCCTCGTGAATTTTACGAATGATGTCGAAGATCTCGCGCACCAGCAGCGGCGCGAGGCCGAGTGACGGCTCGTCCAGCAGCAGGAGCTTGGGCCGGGCCATGAGGGCGCGGCCGATGACGAGCATCTGCTGCTCGCCTCCGCTCAGGTAGCCCGCGACCTGGTGGCGGCGCGTTACTAAGATTGGGAAGTATTCGTAGATCATCCTCAGATCTTGCTGGATGCCGTCGGCGTCGCGCCGGGTGTAGCCGCCGATCCTCAGATTTTCCTCGACGGTGAGCGTCTCGAGGACCTTGCGGCCTTCCATGACCTGCACGATGCCGCGGCGACAGATGTCCTCCGGGTCCAGGCCGTCGATGCGACGGCCCATGAACTCGATGCTGCCGTCGGTCACGCGGCCGTCCTCGGTCTTGAGCAGGCCGGAGATGGCCTTCAGCGTCGTGGTCTTCCCCGCCCCGTTGGCCCCGAGGAGCGCCACGATCTGGCCCTCGGTGACCTCCAGCGACAGCCCTTTGAGGACGAGGATGACGTCGCTGTAGATGACCTGGACGTTGTTCAGCCGAAGCATTCGGTCCTACTTGCCGATCCACTTCATGTCGCGCTCCACCGAGACCTCCTTCACGGGCCCCCCGACGCTCGGGGCGCCTCGGCGCAGCCGCGGCACCCCTCGATATCGCGATCACTTTCCGATCCACTTCATGTCGCGCTCCACCGAGACCTCCTTCACGGGCACGACCTTGCCGTCCTTGATCACCACCAGCCGCGCTCGGTTAGTCGGCCGATGGTCCTCGTTCGTGTAGGTGAAGGGCGGGGTGATGCCCCACGTGTCCCATTCCCTGAGGGTCTCGAGCGCCTTCTTCACGCCTTCCCCCGTCGGGTTCGGACCCGCGCGCTTGATGGCCTCGGCGGCCATGAGCGTCCACAGCCAGCCGCGCATGTACGGCGAGGCATGCGTGTCGTTGGGATGGTGCTTCGCGTGCCAGTCCATCAAGGTCTTCATGCCGGGCACGTTCTCGCCCCAGTACGCGACGTCCTGGATGCCGTACACGCCCTCGGCCGCCTCGCGGGCCAGCGCGGGCGTGCGCTCGTCGATGCCGTAGTTGTTGACCACGTACTTCGTCTTCAGGCCGAGCTTGTAGGAGTCCTTCAGCACCACCGGCACCCACTGGGTGTTGGTGTTGATGTAGGCGAAGTCGGGGTCCTTGGTCTTCATCGTCAGGAGCTGGGACGTCGCGTCGGTGAGGACGGTCGGGATGACCTCCTCGTCCACGAGGTCCACGCCGATCTCCTTCGCATACGCGCGGCCCGCCTCGATGGGCGCCCGCCCGTAGGCGTTGTCGGCGAAGATGAAGGCCACCTTCGGCTTGCGGCTGGTGTCTTTCCAGCCTTCCTTCACCCAGTTGAGGAAGATGCGGATCTGGCTCGTGTAGTCGATGCCGCCGGGGAAGTTGTACGGCGTCATCTTGGGATCAGTCAGGTGGCCCGAGTACGAGCCGGAGATGTACGGCATCTTGTCCTTGGTGATGAACGGGCGCAGCGCCTCGGTGTCGGGCGTGCCGTAGCCCAGCACGAGCAGCACCTTGTCGTCCTCGACGAACTTCTTGTAGGCGGCGACGGCGCGCGGCGGCTGGAAGCCGTACTCCACGCTGACCAGCTCGAGCTTCTTGCCGTTGACGCCGCCTTTCTCGTTGATGTACTGCACGGCGTCGTTGCGGCCCTGGGCGATGTCCTTGCCCTGGTCCGAGGTGGGCCCGGTCAGGTCCACCAGGTTGCCAATCTTGATGGTCTGAGCCTCGGCGGGGATGACGCCGAGGCCCAGCGCGAGCAGGGTGAGCACGACAAACAGAACCATGACGACCTCCTTAGTTGTCAGTACGCGTACGGCCACAGCTTCCAGTAGCTCCGGAACCGCATCCAGATGCGCGCCAGGCCCTGCGGCTCGTACATGAGGAAGAAGATGATGGCCAGGCCGAAGACGATGTCGCGGGCGGACGCTATCAACCCAAACGCGTTCGGATAGACGCCGGTCAGCGACGTGGCGCTGAGCTTGAGCACCTCGGGCAGCAGGGTCATGAACGCCGCGCCGTAGATGGAGCCGAGGATGCTGCCCATGCCCCCGATGATGATCATGGCCAGGTAGTCGATGGCCACGAGCAGGCTGAACGCGTCGGGGAACACGATGCGCGAGTGGTGGGCCATGAGGCCCCCGGCCACGCCCGCGTAGAAGGAGCTGATGACGAACGCGAGCAGCTTGTAGCGGTAGAGGCTCACGCCGATGACCGAGGCCGCCACGTCGCGGTCGCGCACCGCGATGAACGCGCGGCCCACCCGGGTGCGGAAGAGGTTCTTCGCGAAGAACACCGCCGGGACCACGAGGGCGAAGATCAGGTAGAAGATCCGCGCGTCGGAGTCGAGCGGGAGGCCGAACACCGTCGCCGGCGCCACGTTGAACCCGAGCACGCCGTTGGTCATCCGCTCCCAGTGGATGATGCCGTAGGTGGTGATGAAGTGCGCGGCGAGCGTGGCGATGGCGAGATAGAGCCCCTTCAGGCGCAGCGCGGGCACGCCGAAGACGAGCCCGAACACGGAGGTCACCGCGGCAGCGAGCGGGATGGCCAGCCAGAACGGGAGCCCGGCCTTGGTTTCGAAGATGGCCGTGCTGTACGCGCCCACGGCCAGGAATGCGGCGTGCCCGATGGAGATCTGTCCGGTGAAGCCGACCAGGATGTTGAGCCCGATCGCGCCGATGATCGCGATCCCGATGCGGTTCAGGACGTCGAGCCAGTACGTCCCCGCGACGAGCGGCACGAAGGCAAGCGCCGCAAGCAGCCCCACCAGCGCGACGATGGGCAGGCGGGTCTCGAAGATGCGCTCGTCGGAGGCGTAGGTCACGCGGAAGTCGCCGGACTGCATCAGACGCGCTCCACGTCCTTCCTCCCGAACAGACCGTAGGGCCGGATCATGAGAATCAGGACCAGCACGACGAACGGCGCGACCTCCTTCACGCCGCCGCCGAAGATCGGGTCGAGGTAGCCGCCCGAGAGGTTCTCCAGCACGCCGATGATGACCCCGCTCACGATCACGCCCGCCACGCTGTCGAGGCCGCCGAGGATCACGACCGGGAAGACCTTGAGGCCGTAATCCGCGAGCGAGAAGTCGACGCCGCCCCGCACGCTGCCCAGGATGATGCCGCCGAGCGCCGAGACCACGGTGGCGATGCACCACGACAGCGCGAAGACGCCCTTGACGCTGACGCCGAGCGATTGCGCCACCTGCTGGTTGTCCGCCGTCGCCCGCATGGCCGTGCCGATCAGGGAGTACTTGAAGAACAGCGAGAAGGCCGCCAGCAGCACCATGACCGTCACGAAGCTCCACAGGTGCACGGGCGAGACCGGGACGGGACCGAGGTGAAACGGCTGCGACGAGAAAAGGGCCGGGAACGGGCGCGTGTCGCTGCCCCACGTCATGTTGAGCACGCCCCGCACGACGCTCGCGAAGCCGAAGGTGACCATGATCACCGAGATGATCGGCTCGCCGATGAGGGGGCGCAGCACGCCGCGCTCGATGACGAGCCCGAGCAGGATCGCCACCACCAGCGTCAGCGGCAGGGCGACCGCGAGGTGCAGCTTCATGTTGAGGATGGTGGCCCACGCGACGTAAGCGCCGAACAGCACGAGCTCGCCGGGGCCGAAGTTGACCACCGTCGAGGCCTTGTAGATCAGGACGAAGCCGAGCGCCATCAGCGAGTAGACGGCGCCCACCGCGACGCCGGTGATGACCAGCTGCAACAAAAACACGATCTGGTCGCTCATCTGTTCACGTGGGGGGCCCCGAGATGGCCCCCCACACCCCCCAACGCCCCGGGGAACCCGCGGCGCTCCTCGATCACCCGCGCGTTCATCGACGCTCGCTCACGTAGAGCCCGTCGATCATGTCGCGGTACTTGCCCAGGATCGTCGAGCGCCGGACCTTGTTGGTCCGCGTCAGCTCGTCGTCGTCGGCGTCCAGCTCCTTGTCGAACAGCGCGAAGGCATGGATCCGGGCCGCCCCCGGCAAGTCCTCGTTCACCCGCGCCACTTCCCGCCCGATCAGCGCGAAGACCTCCGGCTTGCCCGCGAGGTCCTTGAACGTGGTGAACGGCACCCGGCTCGACTCCGCCCAGTCGCCGACCGTGCTCATGTCGATCTGGATCAGCGCCACCACGAACGGCCGCTCCTCGCCCACCACCACCGCCTCGCGCACGTACGGGCTGAACTTGAGCTTGTTCTCGATGAGCGCGGGGGAGAACCTCGAGCCGTCGGTGAGTCGCAGGACGTCCTTGAGGCGGTCGATCACGACCAGGTGGCCATCCTCCTCCATCAGCCCGGCGTCACCCGTGCGCAGCCAGCCGTCGTCGAGCGCCTGCGCGGTGGCCTCGGGATTCTTGTAGTAGCCGAGGAAGACGGAGGGGCTCGAGACGAGGATCTCGCCGGCCTCGGAGATGCGGACCCGCGTGCCGGGGGTCGGCTTGCCCACCGTCTCGGGCCTCACGTCGTCGTCCGGATGGAGCACGCAGATGCCGCCGGATTCGGTCTGGCCGTACACCTGCTTGAGGTTGAGACCGATGGCGCGGAAGAAGCGGAACAGCTCCGGCCCGAGCGCGGCGCCGCCCGTGTAGGCGTAGCGGACCCGCGACAGCCCCAGCCGATCGCGGAGCGCGCGGAAGGTCAGCAGATGCGCGACTGCCGCGAGCAGGCGCAGGCCCAGGCCGACGGGCTGACGCCGGATCCGGCGCTCGGCCACGCGCATGCCGATGTCGAGCGCCACGCGAGCCGCCGCGCCCTTGAGCCGCCCCGCGTCGGCGATCTTCACCTGGTACTCCGAGCACATCGTCTCCCAGAAGCGCGGCGGGCCGATCATGACGTGGGGGCCGATCTCTCGCATGTCTTCGCGCACGGTGGCCGGCTCCTCGGGGAAGTTCACCGTGGCGCCCGCGTGCAGCGCGATGGCCACGCTCAGCAGCTGCTCGCCGACCCACGAGTACGGCAGGAACGAGACGATGTCGTCGGTGTCGAGCACGCGATCGACCTGCGTCATGCCGGCCGCCATGGCCAGCAGATTGCGGTGGCTGAGCATCGCGGCCTTCGGCGCCGCCGTGGTGCCGGAGGTGTAGGCGAGCAGGGCGAGGTCGTCCGGCGTCCCGCGCGCGAGCAGCGCGTCGTAGTGCCCGCGGTCCCGGGCGTCCGCCTCGCCGCCGAGCCGCTCCACCTCCTCGAGGCTGGTGAGCAGCGGCTCGCGGTAGTCCTCCAGGCCGCGCGTGTCGTCGACCACGATCCGCTCCAGGCGCGGCAGGTGGGCGCGGACGCCGAGGACCTTGTCGGCCTGCTCCTGGTCCTCCACCATCACGATCCGCGCCTCGCTGTGCTCGACGACGTAGCGCACCTGGTCGGGCAGGCCGTCGACGTAGACGCCGACCGGGACCGCGCCGAGCGCCTGGGCGCCCAGCTCCGTGTAGAGCCACGCCGGCCGGTTGCCGCAGACGATCGCGATGCTCTCGCCGCGCCGCAGGCCGAGCGCCTCGAGGCCGAGCGCCACGGCGCGGACGTGCGCCGCGTAGTCCTCCCACGTGACTTCCTGCCAGATGCCGTACTTTTTCTCGCGTAGGGCGACCTTGCCGCGGCCGTAGCGCCGGGCGTGGGCGGCCAGCATCTGCGGGAGGGTCATGCCACCTCTACGTCCTCGCCGAGGTAGGCCTTGATGACGTTCGCGTCCTGCTGCACCTGCGCGGGGGCGCCCTCGGCGATCTTCTTGCCGAAGTCCAGCACGGCGACGCGGTCCGAGATGTCCATGACCACGCCCATGTCGTGCTCGATCATCACCACGGTCAGGCGCTTGACCCGCGCGACGTAGAGGATGAAGCGCACCATGTCCTCGGTCTCTTCGGCGTTCATGCCCGCGGTGGGCTCGTCGAGCAGGAGCAGCACGGGATCCAGCGCGAGCGCCCGGGCCAGCTCCACGCGCTTCTGCTGGCCGTAGGGCAGCGTGCCCACGATCTTGTGCCGGATGTCCTGCAGCTCGAGGAGGTCGATGATCTCGCGCTCCACGATGGCGCGGTGCGCCTGCTCCTCGCGCGCGGCCCGGCCGTAGTAGAGGCCACAGGCGAGGACGCCCGAGCGGAGATGGACGTGGCGACCGATCTTCACGTTGTCGAGGACGCTCATGCCCCGGAACAGGGCGATGTTCTGGAACGTGCGCGCGATCCTCAGCTCGGCCCGCTGGTGCGGCTTCAGACGCGTGATGTCGCGGCCGTCGAACACGATCCGTCCGCGCGCGGGCGCGTAGATGCCGCTGATGCAGTTGAAGATGCTCGTCTTGCCGGCGCCGTTGGGGCCGATGATGGCGAAAAAGTCGCCGGCATTGATCTCGAGGCTCACCCCGGCCAGGGCGGCCACGCCGCCGAAGCTCAGGTGCAGGTTTTCCAGAGCGAGAAGTGCCATCCGCTCGTGACCCCCCGGGGTGCCGGGAGAATGGGCTGAAACGGTCGCACCGTCAAGGGTCTTCGTGGGCCGACGGGCGGACGCCTCATCCCGCATGCCCGGTACTTCACCCTGCAACTCGCGGAAAGCTACTTGACGGGCAGCCTTTTTCGGCAGATTCTCGATCATGAGCCCACGGAGTGAAGACGATGACGAGTGAGTGGCGATCCGGCAAGGGTGTCTCTGAATGTAAGAAGCGCTGATGTTTATTTTGCAGATTGGTGGCTGGTTCATTTTTTCGTGCATTCTGATGTCCTTTATCGAGCACCAGATACACAGGAAGCTGATGCACAGAAGGAACTTCCTCAGTGCGCATACTGCGTCCTTCAAGCGCGTATTCGAGGCTCACGCTCTCGTGCATCACCAGCATTACGCCGAGATATTCAGCGATGAAGCTGTCGCTCGTGGTGAAGACAAGGAGATACGGCTGACTGTGCGCAAGGCGCCGATCAAGGCTATTCCAGTGGCTGCGCTTATCGCATTAGTATCCTGGCAGGGGGCAGTTGTCTTCGTGGCCGCTATGATTTTTCATCACTGGGCGTGGAACAAACTTCATCTGGAGATGCACAAGCCGGAGCAAAGGGTCTTCAGCACCTGGCCAGTCTATAAGTTTCTGGCACGATATCACTGCCTGCATCACAGACACCGGGACAGGAACTTCAATGTTGTGTTCCCTCTGGCTGACTATGTTCTTGGAACCAGCGTTCGGGCCAACGAAGCTGATCTAAAATATATGGAGCAATGGGGATTATGACTTAAGTTTCAGACCTTCCCCAGGCGCGGGTGGTCGAACATCGGGATGCTCACGCCCCACGGCGCCATCCGCTTGCGAATCTTCTTCAGAAATTCCGGGAACACCGTCATCTCGTCCTCGGGCGTGTTGCCGCCCAGCCCGGCCTCGCACGAGATGCGGTCGGCGTCGATCTCCGCCGGCGTGGCGCTGCCGCCCTCGATGGCGAGCCAGAGGTTGCGGTAGCCGCGGAACTCCACGTTCTCGATCATCGTCACCACCGACGATTCGATATTCCGTACGGTCTCGGCAGTGAACGACGGCGCCCACGCGTCCAGGCACTGCCAGCCGAAGGCGATGTGGCGGACTTCGTCGCGCAGGATCAGCTCCATCAGCCGGCGCACGGCGGGGTTGGTCGCCTTGTGCACCGTCGCCTTGAAGACGTCGATCAAGATCTCCTCGGCGGCGCACACGAGGCTGGCGAAGATGCCCTCGAGCGCGGTGTCGGGATCGAACGCCATGCGGCGCACGCCGTGGGTGCCGACGGCGCCGGCGGTCGGCGGGTTCTGCGGCTGCGGGAAGTAGCGCCCGAGCCGCTCGGCCATCAGCCACGACGCCTCGGCGTGCCGCCCCTCCTCCATGGTGCGCATCGTGAAGAAGAACTGCAGGTCGGGCAGCCGCCGCTCGAGGCAGAAGCGCAGCAAGAGCGCAGGGCTCTCGGAGATCGCGCCGTACTCGCCCCACGTGCGGCGGCTCCAGTACATCTGCGCGGCCAGCAGCTGCTCGGCGCTGTAGCGCTCGGGATGAAGCTCCTCCCAGGGGATGTCGGTCTGCGGGTCCCACTCGAGCGTCTTCGCGCGCCGCCACAGCTCCCACACGTCGGGCATGGCCGGCGCGAGTGGCAGCGGGTAGCGCTGCTCGGGCACGTAGGCTTCGGTGCGCTCCTTGTCCACGAGCATGTCATTGACCTCCCTGGGACGCGGCGCTACGCTCGCCGCGCCATGCGCTTCCCCTAACCGCACAGACAGCGAAGGAGTCCCACATGCGACGGGTGGTTGGTCTTTCCCTCAGCGCGATGCTGCTCGGCTCGGCGGCTCTGCCGATGGCCGTTCCGACCGCCGCACAGCAGGCGGTGCGGGGCGGAACGCTGACCTTCGCGACCGGTGCCGATCCCGACAGCCTCGACCCGCAGAACACCCAGTCGAACCCCGGTGAGCAAGTGAACCGGATGATGCATGAGAACCTCATCCGGTTCAACGCGAAGATGCAGCTCGAGCCCGGGCTGGCCGAGTCGTGGTCTGTGTCCAAGGACGGCCTGACGTGGACCTTCAAGCTGCGAAAGGGCGTGAAGTTCCACGACGGCACCGCGTTCGACGCCAAGGCCGTCAAGTACTTCTTCGACCGCGTCCTCGGCGACGAGAAGCCCTTCAAGGCGAGTCTCTACACGCCGGTGGTCCAGGCCGCCGAGGTCGTGGACGACGCCACGGTGCGCGTGCGACTCAAGCAGCCCTTTGGGGCGTTCCTCTTCATCATGGCCCACTCGGCGGGCGCGATCGTCTCGCCCGCCGCGCATCAGAAATGGGGAAAGGACCTGGCCTTGCATCCGGTCGGGACCGGCCCCTTCAAGTTCGTCGAGTGGGTGAAGGGCGACCACGTGACGATGGAGCGGAACGACGCCTACTGGGGCGGCCGGCCGAATCTGGACCGCGTGCTGGTGAAGACCGTCCGCGAGGATCAGTCGCGGGTGCTCATGCTCGAGTCGGGCGACGCGGACCTGATCGTGAACATTCCGACGGAGGAGATCCCGCGGCTCAAGAAGGACCCGCGGTTCACGATCGAGTCGAGTCCGACGGCGCGCGCGCTGTTCATCGTGATCAACGTCAAGAAGAAGCCCTTCGACGATGTTCGCGTGCGCCAGGCCCTGAACTACGCGGTGAACCGGGACGCCATCGTCAAGGAGCTCTTCCAGAACAACGCGCAGGTCATCCCCGGCCCCGTCTCCCCGCTGCAGAACGGGTATGCGCAGCTCTCCGGCTATGCCTACGACCCGAAGAAGGCCAGGGAGCTTCTCGCTCAGGCGGGCAAGCCGAGCCTCAGAGTGAAGCTCTGGTCGCCGAAGGGCCGGTTCGTGAAGGACTACGAGCTCGCGCAGGCCGTCCAACAAGATCTGGCGGCGGTCGGCGTCGAGGCGACGCTCTCCACCCTGGAGTGGGGCGCCTACCTGGCGGCAACGAAGGCGCCGGTCGATCAGACGGATCGCGAGCTGTTCCTGCTGGGCTGGTCTCCCTCCACCGGGGAAGCGCGGTGGGGAACGTTCCCCCTGCTCCACTCCTCGCAGTTTGCGCCGAAGGGGGACAACCGCGGATTCTTCGCCTCCAGGGCTCTCGACGAGGCGATCGACAAGGCCACGCTGGCCACGACCGACCCGGCACGTCTCGGCGCTCTGCGTGAGGCGCAGCAGATCGCGATCAACGAGGCGCCCTACATCTTCCTGATCTCGCCGAACATGATCGTCGGGACGTCGAAGAAGGTCCGCGACGTCGTGAACCTGCCGCTCGAGCTGACGTACCTGACCGAGAAGTCGTGGAAGGAGAAGTAGGCGGCTCGCGTGATCGCCTACATCACCCGGCGTCTCCTCCTGATCGCGCCCGTGCTCCTCGGCGTGAGCATCGGCTCGTTCGCGCTCCTGCAGCTCGTGCCGGGAGACCCCGCGATGATCCTCGCCGGGCAGGAGGCGACGGAGGAGGTCCTCACGCGCATCCGCCACGAGCACGGGCTCGATCAGCCGGTCCCGGTCCAGTTCCTCGTCTATCTGCGAAACGCGGTGCGGGGGAACCTCGGCATCTCCATCCAATCCCGCCAGCCGGTGGCGACGCTCATCGCTCAGCGCTTCCCGTTCACCCTGCGGCTCGCCTTCCTCGCGATCCTCGTGTCGGCCGCGCTCGGCGTGGTCGCCGGCATCGTCGCGGCCACGCGACGCAACTCGATGCTCGACCTCGCCGCCCTCCTCGGATCGCTCGTCGGCATCTCGCTCCCGATCTTCTGGCTCGGGCTCCTGATGATGCTCGTCTTCTCGGTGCGGCTGCAGTGGTTCCCGGCTGGGGGCAGCGGGACCGCGACCCACCTCGTCCTGCCAGCGCTGGTGCTCGGCGCGTCGTCCTCGGCGGTGATCGCGCGGATGACGCGGGCCTCGATGCTCGAGGTGCTCCGGCAGGACTACGTCCGCACCGCCCGGGCGAAAGGCCTTCGGGAGCGGATCGTCATCTATCGTCACGCGCTGAAGAACGCGATGATCCCGATCCTCACCGTCTTCGGGCTCGAGTTCGGCTACAACCTGGGCGGGGCCGTGCTGACGGAAACGGTGTTCTCCCTGCCCGGCCTCGGCCGGCTGATCGTCGAAGGCATCTTCGCCCGCGACTACCCGGTGGTGCAGGGCGCGATGCTGGTGGTCGCCACGACGTTCGTGCTCGTCAATCTCCTGACGGACATCGCGTATGCCTTCTTCGATCCCCGCATCCGCTATGAGTGATCCCGCCAGGGCGGCCGCGCCGCGCGGCTCGGGATTCTGGGCCGACACGCTCCATCGCGTCGTGCGGAATTGGGCCGCGGTGGCCGGCGGAACCGTCGTGGTGCTCTTCATCGCCGTGGCGCTGTTCGCGCCCGTGCTGTCGCCCTACGACCCGCTCAAGGGCCGGCTGGGCGAGCGTCTGCGCGCGCCGAGCGGCGCGCACTGGCTCGGGACGGACGAGCTCGGCCGCGACGTCCTCTCGCGCGTGCTCCACGGCGCGCGGATCACCGTCCAGATCCAGCTGGCCGCCGTGGGACTCGCGCTCGCCGTCGGGGCCGCCCTCGGCCTGGCCGCGGGCTACATCGGACGCTGGGTGGACCAGCTCATCATGCGGCTCATGGACATCCTGATGGCGTTTCCCGGCATCTTCCTGGCGTTGGCGATCATCGCGGCCCTGGGAACCGGCCTCGGCAACGTCATCATCGCGGCCGGCATCTTCCTCGTGCCGCAGTTCGCCCGCGTGGTGCGCGCCTCGGTCCTCACGCTCAAGGATATGGAGTTCGTCCAGGCAGCGCGGGCGCTCGGTCAGGGCGACTTCGCGATCGTGTTCCGCTACCTCTTGCCCAACTCGCTGGCCCCGATCATCGTGCAGACGAGCCTCCGGATGGCGACGGTGCTCCTCACGGCGTCGGGGCTGTCGTTCCTCGGCCTCGGCGTTCAGCCGCCGTCCCCCGAATGGGGCGCGATGCTCTCCAACGCGCGCTCCTACATGATCACCGCGCCTCACGTCGCCATGATCCCGGGACTCGCGATCGCGCTGGTCGTTCTCGGATTCAACCTCCTGGGCGACGGCCTGCGGGATTCGCTGGACCCGCGCCTTCGCGAGTAAGGTAAGGGACCATGGCGTTGAGCGGTATCGTCCGTGCCGTGATCTTGCTCTTGTTACTCGCTGGCTGCGCCACGATCCCAGAGACTCCACCGACCAATCCTCCTGTCTGGAAGTTCGCGTGCATCTACGACAAGCACATGAATCCCATGTGCGATGTGATGCCGCTTTCGAGACTCCGTGAGGATCTCATTCTCTGGTGGGAACTGTGATCCCCGGACGGCGGCCGCTACAGCGTCCCGAGCTCGGGATGGACGACCGGCGGTACGTCGAGCTTCCACGTCGCGAACCGCTCGCGCAGCTGGGCGAGCGTGGCGCGCAGCACGCTACGCTCCTGGGCGACCGTCGAGGCGCCGAGCCCCTGGCGCGCCGTCTCCTCCTCCGCGGCGAGCCACGGCTCGCGGCTCTTCTCGGGCAGCAGCCACGTGCTGCGGTAGCCGGACAGGATGACGTTCTCGAGCAGGTCGCGCACAGTGTCGATCACTGCTGTGCGCCCGCGCGCGTCGAGCCCGGGCACACGGCTGCCCAGGAACGCCCACGCAAAGGCGACGTGACGCGCGCGGTCGCCGGCGATCAGCCGCAGCGCGGCGCGCACGACCTCGTCCTTCGCGTGCTGCAGGTGGCTCAGGTACAGGTTCAGGTCGAGCTGGTCGTCGAGCGCACCGAGCGCGGCGATCCAGGCCTCGACCGGCAGGTCGGGGTCGAGCGCGGCCTGGGCGAACGGGTGGTTGCTCGCGCGCGCGAGCCCGGCCTCGCCCGGATCGGCCTCGTAGCCGCCCAGCCGCTCGGCGAGCAGGTGACAAACCTCCAGGTGTTTGGCCTCCTCCGACGGGCGGAACGAGAGGAACAGCTTGGCGTCCATGCCCAGGCTGCCCGACTCGAGGCAGAATCGGATCAGCAGCGCGGTGCTCTCGGTGAGCCCGGGATAGACGCTCCACGCGCGCCGGCTCCAGGTGCGGCGCGCCGCCTCGCGCGTGGTTTTCGTGTAGCGCTCGGCATCGAAGCGCTCCCACGGGATGTCGGTCTCCGGGTTCCAGCGCAAGCCCTTGGCCTGGCTGTAGAGCTCGCGGATCGCCGGCACCTCGGGGGCGAACTGCAGCGGGAAGCGCCGCTCGACGAAGCGCTTCTCCTGCGCCTGGTAGGCGCGCAGCAGCCGCGCCGCGTGATCGCTCGTCTCGCTCATCCTCGTCTCGCTCGTCGGTGAGGCCGTGCTACTCGACGATGTCCTTTTTGAGACTTTCGACGAACCCGACCACCTCTGATTTCTCTCGCGTCGGGACCTTGAAATGGTCGAGGGTGGCATTGACGTGGCCCAGGAACACCTGCCAGTCGTGCTCATCGATCCCGAGCCCGCGATGGGACAGCTTCATGTCGCGTCCGACGTAGTACAGCGGGCCACCGGCGGAAGCACAGAGGAAATCGATCAGGAGCTGTTTTTCGCGCCGCACGCCGTCTTCGCCGCGATGCTTCCAGAACCGCCCAAGTCGTGGATCCGCCATCAGCCGCGGCAACAGGTTGTCGGCGACCGCCGCGATCGCATCGTAGCCGCCCAGGCGCTTGTAGAGCGTATCCGCCATGGCATCCTCCCTCGGGTCCGCGTCGTGGACCTCGAAGCGTGGATTGTAACCGAAGCGCGGCCCGCCCCCGCCTGCCCTCGGCGAGGCGGTAGGATCCGCCCGACGTGATCAGCGCGCGCCTCGCGTATCAGCTGACGTATCCAAAATTGGGCATTGACACACGTTGCGTGCGAGGCACGCGACGGGTCGGCGATCACGCGCGGATGCCCGCCCAGCGGCTCGTATCCGCGCCGAGGCGTGCGGCGCCGGACACCTCCCGAAAAATTCGAGATCGCGCGGTGATCGCGCGTCCTGAAGGCAACACGGAGGCTCGAAAATCGCGGTGTAGAGTCGGCGCAGAACAAAGGAGTCGCCGATGAGCATCGCGTCCTGTGTCGGCACTGAGCCCACCTCTGAACCCATCGTCGGCTCCGCCGCGGAGCTGGACCGCCTCGGCGACGAGATCGCCGAGCTGGCCGCCCACCTCGACGCCGCCGCCGCCCGCCTGCTCGATCTGATCCGCGAGTTTGACGCCCGCGGCGGCTGGAACACCGGCTTCCTGTCCTGCGCCGGCTGGCTGACGTGGCGGGTCGGGCTCGACCCGGGCGCCGCGCGCGAGCGCGTGCGCGTGGCGCGCGCGCTGGGCACCCTGCCGCGGCTGGCGCAGACACTGGCGCACGGAGAGCTGTCGTACTCCAAGGTCCGCGCCGCTTCCCGGGCTGCGGCCTCCCGTTCGGCCAGGGCCATCACATTCGCCACTGGGCCCACGGCGGGCCGACCACGCTCTCGAACCTGGCGCTCCTCTGTCGGCGCCACCATCGCGCGGTGCACGAGGAGGG
>Ga0209057_1001862_pt1 | contig 16633 bp, 19 predicted proteins | sample GraSoiAngelo_146_FD_185903 | JGI IMG/M metagenome (GOLD analysis project Ga0209057, IMG submission 185903) | Grasslands soil microbial communities from the Angelo Coastal Reserve, California, USA - 14_1009_05_30cm (SPAdes) (version 2) | ecosystem: Environmental > Terrestrial > Soil > Grasslands ... | reverse complement strand
AGAAGAACTACGAGACCTTCAACAAGACCCTGAACGACGAGCAGCCGTACAACTTCGGCTTCTCCGACAACCGGATCGCCGTCACGCCCAAGACCATGCGCAACTTCGATCCGGGTCCCTTCTCGACCTACTGGAACATCGAGAAGTGGTGGTTCAAGCAGTAGCCGCGTAACGCGATGCGGCGGGGCGTCCGCGAGGGCGCCCCGCCACGGCGTTCCTGGAGGACCGCGATGCGCAGCCTGAAGTACATCCTTCGGCGCCTGCTCTACGCGATCCCGACGCTCCTGGCGATCTCGATCCTCACGTTCGCGCTCTCGCGCCTCGCTCCCGGCGACCCGGTGCGCTTGTTCACCTTCGGCGCGACGGACCTCACCCAGCAGGACATCGAGGCGCTGCGCCACACCTACGGCCTCGACCAGCCGGCGCCGGTCCAGTACGGCGACTGGCTTTGGTCGGCGGTCTTCTTCGACGTCGGCCGGCCGCCGTCCCTCGCGAGCCAATCGATCCTCTATCACCGTCCGGCGGCGGGCCTCCTCTTCGAGCGGCTCGGTAACACGCCCTCGCCGCGCTCCTGCTCCAGCTCCTCATCGGCGTGCCGCTCGGCGTCATCGCGGCGTTCAAGCGCGGCTCGCTCACGGACAAATTCGTCCGCATCTTCGCGGTCTCCGGCCACGCGCTGCCCACCTTCTGGCTCGGTCTCATGCTCATCTACCTCGTCTCGGTGAACCTGCGCCTCCTGCCGAGCCAGGGGCTCCTCACGATCGGGCACGACCAGTGGGACATCCCCGACCGCCTCCGCCATATCCTCATGCCCGCCTTCGTGCTCGCCCTCGCGGGCATCGCGAACTACTCGCGGTACCTCCGCACGGAGACGCTCGAGGTCATCAGCCAGGACTTCATCCGCACCGCGCACGCGAAGGGGCTCCGCGAGCGTACGGTCATCGTGAGCCACGCCTTCCGCAACGCGCTCATCCCTGTCGTGACCGCCCTCGGCGGCATCCTCGCGGTCCTCGTGTCGGGCGCGCTCATCGTGGAGCAGGTCTTCACGTGGCCGGGCGTCGGGCAGTTCACGTACGCCGCCGTGCGCTCGAAGGACTATCCGATCGTCATGGCCGGCGTCATGTTCGCGAGCACGCTCCTCGTGCTGAGCTACATCATCCGCGACATCGCCTACTCCGTCGTCGATCCGCGGATCAAGGCGTCGTGACCGCCACCGCCGAGGTCACCCTCGAGCGCCGCGAGGTCGTGCCGCTCCGCCGGACCGCGGCGGGGCTCTGGTCGGACGCGTGGTACCGGCTGCGGCGCGACCGGGTCACCATGGCCGCCCTCGCCGTCATCGTCCTGCTCATCCTCGTGTCGCTCGCCGCGCCGATCTTCGAGGAGCTCGTGTTCCGCTACAAGTTCGACCAGCAGGATCTCCTCCACGCGTACAACCCGCCGACGCTCGACCCGATCTACTACATCTTCGGCGCGGACGAGATCGGTCGAAGCCAGGCCGTCCGACTCCTCTACGGCGGCCGGGTCTCGCTGGGCGTCGGCTTCGCGGCGGCGTCGCTGCAGCTCACCATCGGCGTGGGTCTCGGCCTCGCCGCAGGGTACCTGCGCGGACGCATCGACGAGCTCGTCATCTTCGTGATCACCGTCCTGAACTCGATCCCGCAGATCTTCCTGCTGCTCATCGTCGCCTCCCTCTTCGCGCCGGGTCCGCTGCCGCTGATCGGGATCATCTCGGTCCTCGGCTGGACGCAGATCACGAACTTCGTCCGCGGGCAGACCCTGTCCCTCCGCGAGCGTGAGTTCATCACCGCGGCGAAGACGATCGGCGCGACGACGCCGCGCGTCCTCTTCCGGCACCTGCTGCCGAACGTGATGCCGCTCATCATCGTTCTCGCCGCGATCGACGTCGGGACGATCATGCTGCTCGAGGCCGCCCTCTCGTTCCTCGGCCTCGGGATCCAACCGCCCATCCCGAGCTGGGGCAACATGCTCACGAATGCCACGCAGTACTTCTTCCGTGGCGGGCACCTCGTCGTCACGCCCGGCTTCCTCATCTTCATGACGGTCCTCTGCCTCTACCTCGTTGGCGACGGCCTGCGTGACGCGCTCGATCCTCGCCTGAAGACGCACTAAGCGCCCATGCGGCGGATCGCCGCGCTGCTCATCGCCTCCGTCGTACTCGCAGGCTGCCGGCCCGGCGTGACCGCGCCCTCGCCCAGCCCGGCGTCTCTCGGGGGGGTGTTGCGCGTCGCGATCCCGGGCGAGGTGACCACGCTGGATCCCTGGAACGCGGACGCGGCCGCCCTTGTGGCCACCCGGCAGGTGTTCGAGACCCTCGTCGCGTTCGCGCCCGAGAGCTATCAGCTCGTCCCCGGGCTCGCGGAGTCGTGGCAGGGCTCGCCGGACGGCCTGCGTTGGACGTTCACGCTCCAAGTGGGCGTCCGCTTCCACGACGGCGCTCCGCTCGACGCCGCATCGGTCGTCGCGAGCTTCGAGCGCGCGCGGAGCACCCGCGACGCCCGCCGCGGACCGGGTGCCTTCGTTTCGTATCGCGCTCTCTTCGGCGGGTTCGACGACGAATCGGTGATCGCGCGCGTCGACGCCGTCGACGCCCGTACCGTGCGGTTCGAGCTGCGGACCGGCTACGGACCGTTCCTGGCGCACCTCGCGATGCCGCCCGCGGCCGTCGCGCGCGGGACCGCCGGGACGGGCCCCTTCAGCGCGGGACCCGGCGCGGTCGCGCCCGACGCGACGGTCACGCTGCAGCGGAACGCCGCCTACCGGGGCCGCGACGCGAGTGGGGCGGCCCTCCCATACGTCGACGGGATCGTGCTTCGTCCGCTCGCCGATCCCGCCGCGCGGCTGACCGAGCTGCGCGCGGGACGTGTCGACCTGGCGCTCGATCTCGGCGTGGCGCAGGCCGCGGCCGCGCGCGGCGACCCGAGCCTCGGCCTCGTCGTTCGTCGCGACGCCTCGTTCGCGTCGCTCGCGATCGACGCCTCGCGCACGCCGTTCGATCGGCCGGAGGTGCGTCGTGCCGTCGCGCTCTCGATCGATCGCGCCGCTATCTCGACCGCGGTCTATCTCGGGCTGGCCCGGGCCGCGCCGCAGGTCGTCCCGCCGGCGGCGCTGGGCTATGACGAGACCGCGATCGAGTTCGCTCCGCTCGACGTCACCGCGGCGCGCAAGCTCCTGACCGACGCGGGGCTCACCTCACCGATCGATGCCGAGCTCGGCTTCCCGGCGACGGCGACCGGAACGTATCCCGAGCCGCAGCGGATCGCGTCGGCGGTCGCCGCCGACCTCGCGAAGATCGGCATCAGCGCGCGACCCCGCGCGGTCGAGCCGTCGCTGCCGCGGGGCGCGAGCGCCCCCGCGCTCCAGCTCGAGGCGACCGCGATCGCGGCGGACCCTGACGACGTCTTCACGCCGCTCTTCGCGCCACGGTCGGAGCGAGGCGCCTCCTGGGGTTGGCAGCAGCCGGTCGCGAGCGATCTCATCGCAAAGGCACGGGCCGAGAGCGACCCCACCAAGCGTGCGGAGCTCTACAAACAGGTATCGAAGATCGTTCGCGCGGAGGTCCCCCGCGTGCCACTGCTTTTCGTCGACCGCGCCGGAGCGGCGTCGCGGCGCGTCGCGGGCTACGCGCCCGGCGCGAGCGGAACAGAATCATTCGCGATGGTGTTCCTCAGACGATGATGTTCTTCGGCGGCGGCGGTCACATGTTCATGTTCGGCATGCGGGGCGAAGGCGAGAAGAAGCGCCCCTCGGTCGCGATGTACCGCCGGCTCCTTCGGTTCGTCGCTCCGTACCGCTGGAACCTCGTGATCGCGGCGGCGCTGCTCATCATCTCGACCGCGCTCGGCCTCATCTGGCCGCAGGTGGTGCAGCGGGTGCTGGACATCGGCCTGCGCGATCCCGGCTACCTCGACGCGCTCGTCCTCGTCCTCGTCGTCGTGCTCCTCGTGAGAGCCGTGATCGACGGCGGCCGGCAGTTCCTCATGGCGTACACCGGCGAGCGCGTGATCTTCGACCTCCGCATGGCCATCGTGCGACACCTACAGTCGCTGTCGCTCGCTTTCTTCAATCGACGCAAGACCGGCGAGCTCATGTCGCACGTGACGAGCGACGCGACCGTGGTCCACGGGATCATCACGCAGACGATCATTCAAGTGCTCGGGCAGGTGCTGACGCTCGCGGGCGGCGTCGCCGTCATCTTCCTCATGAACTGGCGGCTCGCCCTGCTCACGCTCGTCGTGGCGCCGCCCATCGCGCTCATCGGCCAGTACCTCGGCCGTCGCATCCGCGACATCTCGCGGGCCGCGCAGGACGCGCAGGGAGAGGCCGTGGGCGTTCTCCAGGAGGCGATCGCCGAGGTCCGCGTGGTCCAGGCGTTCACCCGCGAGGAGTACGAGGCGAAGCGTTTCCACTCCAAGCTCATGTTCACGTTCCAGAAGTCGATCGAGCGCGCGCGACTTGGCGCGATCATGTTCCCGCTCATCGGCTTCCTCGGCTTCGCCTCATCGATCGTCGTCCTCTGGTACGGCGGCCACGAGGTCGCGCGCGGCGAGCTCACGCCGGGCCAGCTCGTGGCGTTCCTCCTGTACATGGGGATGGTCGCGGGGCCCGTCGGCGGGCTCGCCGGGCAGTGGACCCAGATCCAGCAGGCCTTCGGAGCCGCCGATCGCATCTTCGCGCTCCTCGACACCGAGCCCGAGGTCCGGGATCTGCCGGGCGCCGTGCCGATCGGCCGTATCCGCGGGCACATCGAGTTCGACGACGTCTCCTTCCGGTACGCCGATGGCCCGCCGGTGTTCGAAGGCCTGTCCACGAAGTTCGGCGAAGGCCAGACCACCGCGCTCGTCGGCCCATCGGGGGCGGGGAAGACGACCCTCGTGAACCTCGTCGGCCGCTTCTACGATCCGGTCGCTGGGCAGGTCTGCGTGGACGGCCGGGATGTCCGGAAGGTGACGGTCCGCTCGCTGCGCCAGCAGATCGCTGTGGTCCCGCAGGAGCCGATCCTCTTCGCAGACACGATCCGCGAGAACATCCGCTACGGCCGCCTCGAGGCGACCGATGCCGAGATCGAGGCCGCCGCCGAGGCCGCGAACGCGACGGAGTTCGTCTCGCGACTCCCGCAGCGGTGGGACACGATCGTGGGCGAGCGCGGCGTGCGCCTCTCGGTGGGGCAGCGGCAGCGGGTGGCGATCGCTCGCGCGATCCTCCGCGATGGGCGGATCCTTCTCCTCGACGAGGCCACGAGCTCGCTCGACAATGAGAGCGAGTACCTCGTGCAGCAGGCCCTGGACAGGCTCATGCGCGGACGGACGACGATCGTGATCGCGCACCGGCTCTCCACCGTGGAGCGTGCCGACCGCATCCTCGTCCTCGACAGGGGCCGCATCGTCGAACAAGGCACGCATCAGGAGCTCCTCGCCCGCGCGGGCCTCTACCACCGCCTCTACACGCGGAGGTTCGTCGATGAGGCTACCGTTGCGACCGTCGGGGAGCCCGAGCCTGTGCTCGCGGGCCGCGTCGAACGGATCCGCCGGTTCCGCGGCGAGCCGCCCGACGAGCTCATCGCCGGCTAGGCTAGACAGCGCCGCGCGCGCACCGTTCAGAGGCTCGAACCCCGTTGACCGAGCGGACTCGTGCTCGGTCGTACGGCTTTCTTAGGTGAGCGAGCCGGAGCTCAGCCCTGCTTCGCCATCTTGACGATATCGGCGCGTGCTGGCAGCGGCATGCCCGAGTGGACCTTCCGCAGGTGATCCTGCACGTTCTTGACGAACTCGTCTTCGTTCGTGCCGCTGACGCGGACGGTGCTGTGGCCCTGGGCGCAATCGGTGTACATCACGTTGCCATCTCCCCCTCGCGGATCGCTCCGCGGCGAAGCGCAGTCTAGTCCCGGACCCAGGGGAGCGTCGCCCTCGCCACGCTCCTTTCGGTCGCGCCTCGCCGCGCTAGCCTTCGGGCGTGCGCTACTACGTCACGTCGTCGGACAACACCTGGTGGGTGATCGCCGGACAGATCCCGGGGACCGCGAGCGAGGACGTCCCTTCGCGCGACGAGGCCATCGCGCGGTGCCGCAGGCTGGTCGCGGAAGAGGTCGAGGCGTATCGCAGGCTCGGCCAGGCGCTCGACGTCGATGCGACGGAAGAGATCATCGACTGGGCGCTGCCCTGGTGGCTCAACCCCGATTGGCTCGTCCCGCTGACGCCGGCGCTTCGTGACGCGGCGGTACGTCGGATGGACGAGATCGCCGCGGAGGTCGAAGGCGCGCTCGACGGGCTCGCTCCAGGCGACTGGGACCGCGGGCCCGACGGCGGCTGGAGCGTCCGGCGGACACTGGACCACGTCTCGGGCGGCTTCGAGATCGGGATCCGCCGGCTCGAGCCATGGCCGCTCGATCCGGACAAGGCACAGGTCGCTGCCCTCGCCGAGCTGATCGCGCGCCTGCGGTCCGCGCCGGCGGAGCCGGTCGAGCAGAGCGGCATGAATCGCGAGGTCGGCAGAGTCCGGTGGACGGCGCGCAAGGTCGTCCGCGCCGCGCGAGCCGCGCAGGCGGCGACGCGCGCGCACGTGGAGGCGGGCGGCCCGCCCGCGGCGCTGGCCGTCCGGCACGAAGACGCGCCGGATGACGACGAGCCGCCGAGCGAAGCGGAGCTCCGCGGCCTCGCCGACGGCGACACCGAGCTGCGCGCTCTCGCCTCCCGCGACCGCCGCGCGCGCGGCGTCGCCGTCTCGTATCGCTATTACCGCGATCGCCTGAACCGATGGCCGCTCGACGCGCGGGAGCGCTTTCGCGCGATCCGCGACAAGTACCGCCGACGTCTCGCCGCCCTCGACGAGACCGAGCTCGCGCTCGTGAGGGTCTCGCCCGTCGGACAGTGCAGCACGGTGCGGATGGAGCTCGGCCTCGGCCTCTCGCACGTCCGCGAGCATCTCGCACAGATGCGCGCCGCCGCCGGCTAGTACAGATCTGGATGCAAGAACGACGCGCAGGCCATCGCGACAAGGTCGGCGAACGCGTCGGTCCGTGAGACGAAGCCGTCCGTGAGGAGGCCGATCGCGCCCGATTGACGCTTCGACTCCTTCGCGCCGAAGAGATCGTCGATGACGTCGCCGAGCTCCTCGCCCGCGCGAAGACGCTTCGCCGCCGCGCGCGGGAGCAGCATGCGCCCCCAGGCGGCCTCGCCGATCGAGCCCTCTCGCGTGACGGCGACGACGTGAGCGGTGAGCCACGCGCGATCGCCGTCGAGCACCGCGCCTCCCTCGAGCCCGAAGGCGACGTCGGCCCCGGTGCGGTCCAGCGCGGCGCGCGCCCGGGCCAGCGCGCCCTCACGGGTGGCGCTCTCGTCCAGCGGCATCGCTCCGATGCCGCTCGGGACATCGACCGCCACCGTTTCGCAGCCCGGCGCGAGCCGAGCAAGCGCCCGTCGAACGGCCTCGACTTTGGCCGGATTCGTCGACCCCACGGCCGCCCGGCTGAAGGTGAGGCTCACGACGGCCCGGAATTGTGGAGAAATCGGCTCTCCGTGCCCTTCCCGCGGCTCGCAAAGGGGCGTAAAATTCCTACCAGGATGCTCGGAAATCCACTCTCCCAGACCGCCTTCCACGTGTCGTCTCGCGGCGAGTACGGCATGCGGCTCATGGTCGATCTTGCGCGCCACTGGGGCGAGGGCAGCGTGTCTCTTCACACGATCGCCGAAGGCGAGGATCTCCCCGAGGCGTATCTCGAGCAGCTCGTCGCCGCGCTGCGCAAGGCCGGCCTCGTGAACGGCAAGCGCGGTGCGGGCGGTGGCTACACCCTCGCGCGTGCTCCGGGGCAGATCACGGCGGGCGACGTCGTCCGCGCGCTCGAGGGTCCGATTGAGCCGCAGATCTGCACCGCGGAGGGCGAAGCGGTCGTGAACTGTATCCACGAGCCCGACTGCGGCACGCGCCTGGTCTGGCTCAAGCTGCAGACGACGATCGCGAAGGCGCTCGACGGGATGACCCTGGCGGAGCTGGCGCTCGGGCCCGGAGCGAGGCGGGACCAGAAGCGTACGGGAACGCAACGACTGCAGGCCGAAGGTCAAGGGACCCGCAATTGAGCAGTCTCGTCGTCCGCGACCTCCACGTCACGGTCGAGGGCAAGCCGATCCTCAACGGCATCGACCTCACGGTCGAGAGCGGGTCCGTGCACGCGATGATGGGGCCGAACGGCTCGGGGAAGAGCACGCTCTCGCTCACGATCATGGGCCACCCCAAGTACAAAGTGGAGCGCGGCGAGATCCGGTACGACGGTCAGGACCTCCTCGCGATGCCCGTGGACGCGCGTGCCCGCGCCGGCGTGTTCCTCGCGTTCCAGTACCCGTCAGCGATCCCCGGCGTCTCGGTGGCGAACTTCCTGCGCACCGCGATCAACGCGCGCCGGGCCGTCCCCGGCGCGACGGCGGGCACCGCGCAAGAAGCGCGCAAGAACGACATGCCGATCCCGCAGTTCCGCAAGCTCCTCGCCGAGAAGATGAAGCTCCTCGATGTCGACGATTCCTTCATCACGCGCTCGGTGAACGACGGCTTCTCCGGCGGCGAGAAGAAGCGCCTGGAGATGCTCCAGATGCACATGTTCCGGCCGACGCTCGCGGTCCTCGACGAGACCGACTCGGGGCTCGACATCGACGCCCTCAAGACGGTCGCGCACGGGATCGAGGCGCTCCGCTCGCCGGAGGTCGGCATCCTCCTCATCACGCATTACGAGCGGATCCTCCGCTACGTGCACCCCGACCGCGTCCACGTCCTCGTGGAGGGCCGAATCGTGCGCACGGGCGGGCCGGAGCTCGCCGCGGAGCTTGAGGCGAAGGGCTACGACTTCGTGCGCGAAGAGCTCTATGCGGGGCGAGCCTGATGGCCGTCACCGTCCGCACGGCGACGACGCTCGACGTGGCACGCATCCGCGCGGACTTCCCGATCCTCGAGCAAAGGGTGAACGGCAAGCGCGTCGTCTATCTCGACAACGCAGCGACGAGCCAGAAGCCCCGTCAGGTGCTCGAGGCGATGCAGCGCGTGTTCGAGGAGCACAACGCGAACATCCACCGTGGCGTCTACGAGTTCAGCGAGCGGACGACGGCCGCGTTCGAGGAAGCGCGCGCGAAGGTGGCGCGCTTCATCAACGCCCCGAGCGAGCGCGAGGTCATCTTCGTCCGCAACGCGACCGAGGGCGTCAACCTCGTGGCCTACGCGTGGGGGCGCGACAACATCCGAAGGGGCGATCGGATCGTCACGACGGTCCTCGAGCACCACTCGGATTTCGTGCCCTGGCAGCAGCTCGCGAAGGACGTCGGCGCCGAGCTCGTCGTGATCGACGTGGACGACGATGGCCGGCTCCGCCGCGACCAGCTTTCGGCCGAGCTCCGCAAGGGCGCGAAGCTCCTGGCGATCACGCAGGCCTCCAATGGCCTCGGCACCGTCAATCCGGTGCGCGAGATCGCGGCCGAGGCGCACGCCGCCGGCGCGACGGTGCTCGTGGACGCCGCGCAGGCAGTCCCGCACACGCCCGTCGACGTCCAGGATCTCGCTGCCGACTTCCTCGTGTTCTCGGGGCACAAGATGCTCGCGCCTCCGGGCTCCGGTGCTGTCTGGGGCCGCGAGGCGCTGCTCGAGCGGATGCGGCCGTTCCTCTACGGCGGCGACATGATCAGCCGGGTCACGGTCACGAAGACCGAGTGGAACGAGCTCCCGTGGAAATTCGAGGCCGGAACGAGCTCGTACGTGGACGCGATCGGCCTCGGCGCGGCGATCGACTATCTCTGCGCCGTCGGCCTGCGGGCGATCCACGACCACGAGCTCATGCTCGTGGCGCAGCTCCTCTCGCGCCTCGAGGCGATCCCGGGCGTCACCGTGTATGGCCCGACGACGGTGGAGGACCGCGTGGGGGTCGTGTCGTTCAACATCGAGGGGATCCATCCGCATGACGCGGCCACGATCTTCGACCGCGAGGGCGTGTGTGTGCGGGCCGGGCATCACTGCAACCACCCGCTCATGACGCGCCTCGGCGTGCCGGCGACGACGCGCGCGAGCATGTACCTCTACAACACCGTCGACGAGCTGGACCGCCTTGTCGATGCCGTGCACAAGGCGAAAAAGGTCTTCGGGGTCTGATCCATGGATGACATGTATCGCGACTACATCCTCGATCACTACAAGAACCCCCGGAACTTCGGCGAGCTCGAGGGGGCGACGCATAGCTACCATGATTCCAACCCGCTCTGCGGGGACGAGCTCACGATGTCGCTCCGGATCGGAAATGGTCACGTGGACGACGTGCGCTTCCAGGGGAAAGGCTGCGCCATCTCGCAGGCCTCCGCCTCGATCCTCACCGAGGAGATCAAGGGCAAGACCCTCGACGAGGTGAAGGCCATCGACCGCGATCAGGTGCTCGCGAACCTCGGCATCCCGATCAGTCCCGCGCGAGTGAAGTGCGCGCTGCTTTCGCTCAAAACGCTCAAGGGCGCCGCATGGGGTCTCACGGCGTGGCCGGGGGAGGAGAAGAAGTAATGGCGACCGAAGTCAGACAGGATCTGCCGAAGGACTACCAGTACGGCTGGTACGACAAGGAAGCGCCGCTCAACGTGAAGCACAAGGGTCTCTCGCCGGAGGTCGTCCGCGAGATCAGCCAGACGTTCAAGCACGAGCCGGACTGGATGCTGCAGCGCCGCCTCAAGGCGCTCCGTCACTTCGACGCGCGGGCGATGCCGACCTGGGGCGCGGACCTCTCGCCCCTCGACTTCCAGGACATCTACTACTACGTCCTCGCGTCCGACAAGCGGGCGCAGAGCTGGGAAGACGTGCCCGGCTACGTGAAGGACACGTTCGACAAGCTTGGCATCCCGCAGGCCGAGCAGAAGTACCTCGCCGGTGTGGGCGCGCAGTACGACTCCGAGGTCGTTTACCACAACATCCGCAAGGACCTCGAGAAGCTCGGCGTGATCTTCATGGACACGGACACCGCGCTGAAGGAGCACGAGGACATCGTCAAGCAGTACTTCGGCACGGTGATCCCGGCGAACGACAACAAGATGGCCGCGTTGAACACCGCCGTCTGGTCAGGCGGCTCCTTCGTGTACGTGCCGAAGGGCGTGAAGGTCGAGATCCCGCTCCAGGCGTATTTCCGCATCAACAGCGAGAACATGGGCCAGTTCGAGCGCACGCTGATCATCGCCGAGGAAGGCTCGAGCGTGCACTACGTGGAGGGTTGTACCGCGCCGGTATTCTCGAGCAACACGCTCCACAGCGCGGTCGTCGAGATCGTCGTGAAGAAGGACGCCGACGTTCGCTACACCACGATCCAGAACTGGAGCCACAACGTCTACAACCTCGTGACCAAGCGCGCCGTCGTCCACGAGGGCGGCCGCATGAGCTGGATCGACGCGAACCTCGGGTCCAAAGTCACCATGAAGTACCCGAGCGTCTACCTCATCGGCGAGCGTGCCCACGGCGAGGTGCTCTCGGTCGCGTTCGCGGGCGATGCCCAGCATCAGGACGCGGGCGCGAAGATGGTGCACGCCGCGCCGAACACCACGAGCCTCATCACGAGCAAGGGGATCAGCAAGGGCACCGGGAAACAGAGCTACCGCGGCCTCGTGAAGATCTACGCCGGCGCCCACGGCTCGAAGAGCACCGTGCGCTGCGACGCCCTGATGCTCGACGAGACCGCTCAGAGCTCGACGTATCCCTACATGGAGATCGACGAAGAGGACGTCACCATCGGCCACGAGGCGTCCGTCTCCAAGGTCGGCGAGGAGCAGCTCTTCTACCTCATGAGCCGAGGGCTCAGCGAGGCCGACGCGACGGCGATGATCGTGAACGGCTTCATCGAGCCGATCGTGAAGACGCTCCCCATGGATTACGCGATCGAGATGAACCGCCTCATCCAGCTCCAGATGGTGGGGGCGATCGGCTGACCACGATTGGGGGGCTCCGCCCCCCGGCCCCCACGATTCCGTTGCTGCTCGACCGCAAAACGGTCGAGCAGTTCAGTCAACGGCGCGACGAGCCCGAGTGGCTCCGCCGCGCGCGCGTCGCGTCCGCCGAGCGGTTCTCCCCGGACACCTGGCCGACCGGCGAAGAGGGGGAGTGGCGGCGCTTCCCGCTCCGGGACGTCCCGACAGGCCAGCTTCCCTCACCGCTCGACCATCTCCCGGGGATCGCGTTCCGTCTCGAGCCAGACGCGATCGCGTCGGGGGTCATCTTCAAGGGCCTGCTCCGCGCGTCGCTCGACCATCCCGACCTCGTCCGTCGCTGGCTCGCCGAGCCCCCCGACGGGATGCCCTCGCACGCCGCCTTCCGCGCGCTCGCGGGGGCGCTCTGGTCCGCCGGCAGCACGTTCCTGTACATCCCGCCGAACGTCGAGATCAAGATGCCGCTCGTCCTCGAGAAGGCCTGGCCCGCCGGCGAGTACGCGATGATCTCGCGAACGATCGTCGTCGCCGACCGGGGCTCGTCGCTAACGCTCGTCGAAGACCTCACGTCGGAGCCAGGACCGCGCGAGCGTCTCGCGGTCCCTCTTCTCGAGGTCCACGCCGGCGACGGCGCGAAGGTCCGCTACGTCGGCATCCGTCGCTTCGCCGAGAACGTCTGGGATCTCGGGACGCAGCGGTACCGGTCGGCGCGCGACAGCGACCTCGCGTCGCTCAATGTGTTCGTCGGCAGCGGCCGCACGAAGGCGGGGATCGAGTCGGACATCGAGGCCGGCGGCGGGATCGTGAAGCTCTACGGACTCGTGGCGGCGGGAGACGCGCAGCGTATCGACGTGAACAGCTTTCAAGACCTCGACGGGAGGGGCTCGCAGAGCGACCTCCTCTATCTCTCGGCGCTGTACGACTCGGCGAAGGCCGTCTTCTACGGGAAGATCCGGGTCGAGGCGACGTCGAGCGGGACCGGCAGCTATCAGGAGTGCCGGAACATGCTCCTGTCCAAGAAGGCAAGCGCCGATCCCATTCCGGTCCTCGAGATCCTGACGAACGACGTCGCGCGCTGCGGGCACGGCGCGACCGCGGGCGCGCTCGGCGACGAGGAGCTGTTCTATGCCATGTCGCGCGGGTTCGATCGCCAGGCCGCGCAGCAGCTGCTCGTGCACGGGTTCTTCCGCCGGATCATCAACCAGCTCGCCGACGAGCACGTCCGCCAGCGCGTCCTGAACGCGCTCCGGCCGCGGATCGGGAACATCGCCGAGATGGGCGTGCTCCCGACCGCCGACGAGACGGCCGCGAGCGGGGTCGAAGGGGAGCGCTCCGCGCCGCAGGGGCCCCTGCCCCTGCGATGAGCGCGCACGAATTCATCGCCGTGGCTCGCGAGGACGAGGTCCCGCCCGGCGAGGTGAAGGTCGTGCAGGCGGGCGCGAAGAGTCTTTGCCTCGGCCACTGCGAGGACGGCACCTGGGGCGCGATCGACAACGTCTGCACCCACGACGGCGGTGTGCTCGGCGAGGGCGAGCTCGAGGACTGCCTCGTCGAGTGTCCGCGACACGGCGCGCGGTTCGACCTCACGACCGGCGAGGTCCGGGCGCTCCCCGCCGTGTTCCCGGTGAACGCGTACCCGGTCCGCGTCGTCGAGGGCCGTGTCGAGGTCGATCTCTCGGTGCCGACGAAGGAGCTCGAGATCGGCTAGACGCGGCTAACTCTTACGGCCGCGCCTAAGTCATACGACAACGCGGACGTTCTCCCGGACGATCCCGGTATGAGAGATCAGACCTTCGAACGCCTCACCTCGCGCCAGCTCGTCGGAATCGATCGCTTCTCGCCCGGCGTCCTCCTCCCGGTCGCGTTCCTCTGCGGTGCGCTCGCGCAGTGGCTCTTCTACGGCGTTCCGCTGGGCGTGAACCTCGCGCTCGCCGTGATCGGGATGCTCATCCTCTGTTGGACCTTGCGCCCGGCCGGCGCGCGGGTCGACGCTCTGGACCGTTGGGTCGTGCCGGTGGCCGTGATCTTCGCGTTCCTGCCGACGCTGCGGAGCGATCTCATGCTGCTCCTGTTCGACGTGCCCGCGATGCTCGTACTCGTCGGGATGGCCGCGGTCTGCTTCGCCGGCGTGCCCGTCACGCGGCGTGCGCTCGATCTGCTCGTCGTCCTCGGCCTCGTCGTCGCCGGTCGCATCGTCAGCGGCGGCGCGGTGCTACTGGCGGCGCTTCCCGAGCTGGGCCGGCCACTGACCCGACGCGCCGGAGGACGGATCGCGTCGATCGGAATCGGCCTCGCGTTGGCGCTTCCGTTCCTCGTCGTGTTCGGAGCGCTTTTCGCGAGCGCGGACGCGGTTTTCTCCAGCGCCCTCCGCAACGCCTTCGATCCGAAGCGCTGGTCGATCGGCGAGGTGATCGGCAGGACGGCGCTGGCGTTCGCCTGTGGCTGGATCGCCGGTGGCGTCTTCCTCGTCGCCGGACGCCCGTCGGTACCCGCGTTCTCGCCCGTCATCCCGCGACTGCGCGGTCTCGTCAGCTCGACGGCCGCGACGACGATGCTCGTGGCGGTCGACGCGTTGTTCCTCTTTTTCGTCAGCCTGCAGATCGCCTACCTCTTCGGCGGGCTGGACACGCTGAACGCGACCGGACTCACGTACAGCGAGTACGCCCGTAGGGGCTTCTTCGAGCTGATCGCCGCCGGGCTCGTCGTGGGCGGGCTCATCTTCGGGGTCGAGCTCGTCGTCGCGCGGCGCAGCCGTCCCTACGTCCTCGCCGCCCTCACGCTCGTCCTCGCGACGCTCGTGGTGGTCGGTTCCGCCGCGTACCGGATGCACCTCTACCAGCTCGCCTACGGCTGGACCGAGCAGCGCTTCTACGCGCTTGCGGGTATCGCGTGGCTCGGCGCCGGCGGTGCCGTCGCGATCGCTTGCATCGCGCGGGACGCGACGCGGTGGCTCGTGCACGCCGGCGGGGTGCTTGGTCTCGGCGTCGCGGTGGCGATCAACGTCCTCGGGCCGACCGGCTTCGTCGCTCGGCAGAACCTCGAGCGCGTCGCCGCCGGCGCGGCGCTTCCCGCGGACGCGTACCGCGGACTCGACGTGGCGTATCTCGTGAGCCTGGGGGATGGCGCGATCCCCACGCTCGTCGAGTACCTGCCGCGGATCGATCCGCGGTCGCGCGAGCTGCTCGGGTCGTACCTGCGGACGTACGCGCTCGAGCCGCGCGACCTCGGTGCTCCCGCGTGGCAAGGCCTCAGCGCGGATCGCGAGCGCGCGCGCGCCGCGCTCATCGGTTCCCTCGAGGAGCTGCGCGGGTTTCCGCTCTACTGCCCGCCCTTCGGCGCTTGTCCGCGCCGCTGATCCCATCACCGGCACGCGTCGTGCTTCGGTGTGCCACCGAACGGAGGTAGCGATGGAAGAGAAGCGAGTCGAGAAGAAGGTCGAGCGCGAGGAGACCGTCATCCGCGAAGATCGGCCGCCGGTCGGCAAGAAGATCACGAATGTGAACGTCGGTCCAGACGGCACGACGAACGTCCAGGAAACGTCCGACGCGGGCTCTGTCGACGAGCCCGTCGAGACGGTCGAGCGGCGCGAGACCACCGTCGAGCGGCGCGAGTCCCACTAGCTGCGGGAGGCCCTTCCGGCGCTATCCTCGTCGCGCACATCACGGTCGGGAGGGCCTCTTTGATCAGCTCCGCCGCGCGTGACCGCGTGAAGCTGGCGATCGACCAGATGGAAGAGCAGTTCCATGTCCACGACGAACGGTCGAACGCGGACACGCTCGATTCCTATGAAGCCGCGCTCAACCGCGGCAAGGCGCTGGGCTTTCAGGAGGCCGCGCATCTGGCGAAGTCCGCGCTACACGACATCGACGTGAAGAGCCTCTAGGCGTGATCACGGCGGTCGTGCTCGTCACCGCGGAGAAAGGGACGCTCCCCAAGCTCGGCGAGGCGCTCGCCGCGGTGGAGGGCGTCTCCGAGGTGTACTCGGTGACCGGCGAGTTCGACTTCATCGCGATGGTCCGCGCGCGCGAGCACGATGAGCTGGCCGACATCGTGACCCGTCGGATCGCACAGGTGCCGGGCGTGGCCCGGACCGCGACGCACGTCGCATTCAAGGCGTATTCACGCCACGACCTGGAGTCGATGTTCGCGATCGGAGCGGATAAGCCCTAGCTTCGGTACCGTCAGCGAGTGCGGCGCATCGGCGTCTCGCTCGTCCTAATTCTCGCTCAAGCGTGCGCGCCTCCGACTGCGGATAACGCTGCAGTCGAGCGAGACTATGCGGAAAAACGGTCGGCCGTCGAGGTCACCGCCGAAGGCGTCGTCACGACTGTCCTCACGGACGAGAGCGGTCCGTCCGGGACGCATCAGCGCTTCATCGTTCGCCTCGTCGGATCGACGCAGACGGTGCTCGTGGACAACAACGTGACAATCGGAAAGCGGGCGCCGGTGTCGCCTGGTGATGACGTGATCGTCCACGGCGAGTACGTGTGGAATGAGCGGGGTGGGCTGATCCACTTCACCCATCACGACCCCGCACCGAATCACGAGGGCGGATGGATCGAGCTGAAAGGGCTGCGCTATCAATGACGCGCCGAGGTCGTGCGCGGCGACCCGACGATCAACGAAGGCCGTCGTTAGCGACCGTGAGAAGCGTCAACCGGCCAACGCTGACGAGCAAACGGGAGGAAAGACGATGA
>Ga0209057_1001861_pt1 | contig 16638 bp, 8 predicted proteins | sample GraSoiAngelo_146_FD_185903 | JGI IMG/M metagenome (GOLD analysis project Ga0209057, IMG submission 185903) | Grasslands soil microbial communities from the Angelo Coastal Reserve, California, USA - 14_1009_05_30cm (SPAdes) (version 2) | ecosystem: Environmental > Terrestrial > Soil > Grasslands ... | reverse complement strand
GACTCGGGTGGAAAGAACAGCCCCAAGGACAAGAGCAACGACAAAGCGAAGGCGGACGCCGCCGCTAAGGCGAAGGCCGATGCCGACGCGAAAGCGAGGGCCGACGCAGCGGCCAAGGCGAAGGCTGATGCGGACGCGAAGGCAAAGGCCGACGCGGATGCGAAAGCAAAGGCCAAAGCAAACGCCGACACGAACGCAAACGCCGCAGCGAAGGCAAGGGCTGACGCGGAGGCGAAGGCGAAGGCTGACGCGGATGCAAAGGCGACGGCCGATGCTGACGCAGACGCGAAGGCAAAGGCCGACGCGGACGCGAAAGAGAAGGCCAAGATCGAAGCCAAGGCCAATGAAGACGCGAGCTTTGAAGTATCGAACGGCGCGCACGTCTCGCATGGCGGCGGCAACAGCTCGCAGTCGGGCCCGGATATGAACACGACTCAGGGTTCGAAAACCAAGAACGGCGGGACCAACGGCGGGAGCAAGGGCACAGGGTCCAAGAGCAAGGCTCCCGGTGGCTCGAAGGACACCGGCACGAACTCGTCGAGCAAGGCCGCTGCGAGCAACACGCAGAACACCAAGGGCACTGGCTCGCAGAGCGCGCAGCGGGGCTCAGTGGACACCGGTACGAACTCAGCGAGCAAAAACGCGAGCAACACCAACAGCCAAGGCGCGGGTTCCAACACTGGCGCCGCCGGCTCGAACACCGGCGCCTCGGGCAACGGATCGCAAAGCGTCTCGACGAGCGGGTCCATTCACGAAGGCGACATCGGCGCGATCACGACCGCCCTCACGACGGCGCTCACCGCTGGCGGGAACGCCACAACCCAGATCACGACTTCGCTCACTGCGGCTCAGAGCCTGCTGACCAACTGCGGGACTCTGATGTCGGGTCAGATCACTGCTCTGACAATGGCGATCAGTGCGGGGACGACCGCCCAGGGCAACCTGGCGACCTCGCTGACCGCGGCTCAGACGGCTCTTACGAACCTCAACGCCGCTGTTACCTCTGGCGACACCGCCAGCATTGCCACAGCGGAGGCCGCGGCGGCAAAAGCGACGCTCAACCTGAACGCGAGCGTCGGAGCCGAAGCGCAGGCCAACACAGCGCTAACGAACGCGACCATCGTGTGCGCCGCCGGGGCCCCCACTGGGACCGGCACGACCACGACGGGTACGACCGAGACATCGGCGAACGGCGTCGTCGCTTCGGTGCAGACCGCGCCCACGACCGGCGCAAACACGGTGGGCACAGCATCGGCCGCGACAGGCGCATCCGGCGCCAACACCGCGGTGGCGGGAGTTCAAACCGCACCGCAAACGGGAACGCAACGCGGTTCCGCGGTCGCTGGCGTTTCGAACCTTCCGTCCACGAACACGGGTGACACGAGTGGGCTTCTCGGCCTGGGCTCGGCGCTCATGGCTCTCGGAGCCTCGTTCCTTCTTCGCCTGCCGACCAAGCGCAAGTAGGCAAAAACGCACGCACCACAGCGAGAGGGCTCCCGCGCGCGGGAGCCCTCTTTTCGTCCCGGGCACAGCGCGTGCACCCGTCGGTCGGTCGGAGAGTGAGCGAGTGGCACAAGTAGCCGCCCCACCCAGGCAGAGCTGGGACCTCGGGATCGGGCACGAGATCGACCGATCCCTGGTCGTCATCGGCAGTCTCGGCGGTGGCTCGCGCTACGAAGTATTCCGCGCGTGGGATCGCGAGCTCTTTTGTCAGGTCGCGGTCAAAGTCATGCGGCCGCACCGCGTCCAAGAGGATCGCGTGATGGACGGATTCGAGCGCGAAATCTCGATCGCCTCACGACTCCAGCACCCCAACCTCGTGCGGCTTCTCAGATGGAGCGCCGCCTCGCCCCGCCCGTACATGGTGCTCGAGTACGTCACCGCGCAGACGGTTGCGGGTCACCTCGAGAGCATCGGCGAAGTCAGCATCCCCGAAGCGTGTCTTCTGGGAATCCGGATGCTGTCGGCACTCCACTACATGCATTCAAAGCACGTCCTGCACCTCGATGTGAAACCCGACAACGTCACCATGGGAGACCCACCGCGTCTCCTCGATTTCTCCCTCGCGCAGGCATTCTCCGGCCCCGTAAAGCTGAGGCACACGATGGGGACGGCCGCCTACATGCCGCCAGAGCAGTTCATGCACGGTGAAGTCACGCCACAGAGTGACCTCTTCGGTATGGGCGCGACCCTTTACGAAGCCTTGAGCGGTATGCGCCCGTTCTCCGAGGGTGATGAGACCGCGATCGACAAGGCAACGGCCTTTCCACAGCTCGTCGAGGATCCTCAGCCGCTGCGCGAGATCATCGATCTCCCGCCACTGCTCGAACGTGTCGTCATGACGTGCCTCGCGCGCGATCCGGCCAGGCGGCCGGCATCGGCCCTCGAAACCGCCATGGCGATCCAAACAGTTCTGGAGTCTCTTGGGACCGAGGAGCTCTACGCGTGGCCGAAAGGGCTCAAAGTCCGCAAGTAACGATTCCTACGCGTGACGTTCGCGGAAGTGTGACGGAGAGCCCCTAACAAAACTGCTGTCACCGCATCCCTACATCCTCGTTAGCGGAACGCTGCCCCTTCGTGGGCCGCTCGTTACCGATTGGACCTCTGCCTGGAAAACCCCGTGCTCGGTTGCTATGCCGTTGAGCGGGCCTCGGTCCCGCTATCTAAATGGAGGAGGCCTTTCATGCGGAGATCAACTGGCGTGGTGGGACTCATCGCGGCGCTAGCGCTCCTATTCCTCGCCGTGAGTCCGGCGTATGCCGACCCACCCGGGAACAACGGCGATGTGAAGATCCACGAGGGCGCGGGCGAAAGCAACCCCGTGGAGGCGAACGACCCGCACGTCTGCACGTTCCACATCCACGGATTCAACTTCGATGGCTCCGCGAGCGGCACCTGGCGAATCGAAGGCTGGCCGCCGACCGGCGGGGGCACCTACAACGGCACGTGGGGCCCTGCCGACGCGAGCGGCAACTGGCGCGAGCCGAAGGCGGGAGCCATGACGCTTCCGGCTGGCCACTACAAGCTCTTCGTCTGGCAGAAGCTGCCGAATGACCCGCCAGGCGGACCGAAACAAAAGGTCTTCTGGGTGGATTGCGGCGCTCAAGCTGGGAATGGCTCCGGCCAAGCCGAGAAGGTGCGGAGCGAGCTGCAAGCCGCGATCAACAACGCGGTCACCGTGAAAGGTGAGCTCGCTACCGAGATGGGCGTCACGGCCCAGATCCTCGCGACCGCTAACCTCACTCCCGCGCAAAGGGCGGCCATCGAGGCCGCGCTGGCCGCCGCGACGGTGGCTCAGAACGCTCTCACTGCGGCGATCACCGCTGCGAACAGCACGCTCACGCAGCTAGTCACAGCGATCAACTCTGGAAGCCAGATCAACGCGGCGATAAATGCCGCGGTTCAAGCGATCGCGAACCTGAATCTGACAGCCGGGACGGCGGCCTCTGCGAACGCCAGCCTCGCGGGCGCGATCACCGCTAACACCTCGCCTGCGGCGCAGGCACAAGCTCAGCTCGCCAACGCCATCTCGACGGCGAATGGTGTTGGCACCACGCTGGCGGGAACGATCGCCACCGCCCAAGGACTGAATGCTTCCGGTCAGCTGAACGCGGCGGGACAGGCGGCCCTGGTGGCCGCTCTGGCCGCTCAGACTACCCTCGCAAATACGCTGACAGCGGCTGAGAACGCTCTCACGCAGCTCACCGCGGCGATCAACTCGAACGTGGGCGTGGCTGCGGCCGTTGCCGCGGCCGCAACGGCTCAGTCGAATCTGGGCGCGGCCGTAAGCGGCGCAGTGACGGCGAACGCGAACCTAAGCGCTGGGATCAGCGCAAGCAGCCCGACGACCACGACCACCACGGGCACGACCTCGACCGGCACGACAACGACCGCCGGTTCGACGAACACCGAAAGCGTCACGACGGCGGGCATGACCGGTAGCTCCGTGGTTGCCGGATTCGAGACGAGTCCGCAGATCTCGGCGGGTTCGCAGGGTGCCGCGACCCGAACACAGGGCCAAAGCCAGGCTGTCGCGGGAATACAGAACCTGCCATCCACGAGCACTTCGCAAGGCACGAATCCTCTCGCGCTCCTGGGCGCCATCCTGATGGCCGTCGGCGGAGCTTTCCTCCGCCGTCCGAAGGAGCAGCCGGCCGGGTAAGGCAATGCGACGCGTTCATGCGAACGGAGGGAGTCCCGCCAGGGGCTCCCTCCCCTCTTTTTGTCGACTTTGCGACCTTCGCTCACGTCATCGAGGTACCGCCCTCGATACTTGTCGGTGAGAGGGGGCCACCTCTGGTCTCAGAAACGCCGAACCCGACGCAGCATCAGGAGCGCCGCCTCGTGACGGTCCTCTTCGCCGACTTCGTCGGATTCACCTCGCTCGCGGAGGATCTGGATCCGGAAGAGCTCCAGATGCTCGTTTCGGGCATCTTCGAAGACCTCGCCGAGGAAGCGCTGCGGTACGACGGGACGATCGAGAAGTTCATCGGCGATGCGATCTTCGTGATCTTCGGCGCTCCCATCGCCCACGAGGACGATCCCCAGCGCGCGCTGCGCTGCGCCATCGGCATGCAGAAGCTCTTCGCCGAGCATGCCGCGAGGGTGAAGGCGCAGCTCGGGATCGAGCTCGGCCTGCGGATCGGCATCCACAGCGGCATGGTGGTCGCGGGTGCGGTGCGCGCTCCCGCCGAGTACGGGGTCATGGGCGACACGGTGAACACCGCGTCGCGGCTGCAGCAGGCGGCGGCGCCCGGCGAGATCTATGTCACCCAGGCGACCTTCCGGCTCACGAACCGGGAGTTCAGCTTCCGCGAGGTCGGTCCGATCGAGATGAAAGGAAAAGACCGGCCGATCTTGGCGTACGCGCTCACCGGAGAGCGCACGACGCCAAGGACCTCGATCGATATCCAGGCCCCGCTCGTCGGCCGATGGATGGAGCTCTCTCGCCTCGACCTCGCGTTTCAGTCCGCGCGCGTGGGCCGCACCGAGGTCGTGCTCATCGCGGGCGAGCCGGGTATCGGCAAGAGCCGTCTCCTCACCGAATTCATCGGGCTCGCGACATCGGCCGAGGATGGCGTGCGCAGCGATGCGCCGCGGGTCCTGCGTTGGACATTCTCACGTGTGAACCAGCGCAGCTATGCCGGCTTCATTGAGCCGCTCCTCGTGGAGCTGCGAATCGACCCGAATGACCCGGAAGCCTCCGCGAAGCTTCCGGACAAGCTCCGCGAGCTGAACTTCGCGAACCCGGAGCTGGTCGCGCCGACCCTGGCGCAGTTCTTTCATTTCGCGGGAGCGACCGAGCCGCCGAGCGACTCGGAAGAGTGGAAGCGCTCGATGTTCATCATCGTCTACGACGTCATCGCGTCGCTCGCGCGGGAACGCCCGCTCCTGTACGTCCTCGAGGATCTCCATTTCGCCGACTCCGCATCGCTCGAGCTTCTCTGGTTCGTGGCGTCCAGGGCCTCGCGCGTGCCGATCCTTCTGCTCCTGGCGCAGCGCGCCGGCCCCGGATCGCCCGAGCCACGGCCGGTGCGTACGAACTTCAGCCAGCTCGTCCTCGAGCCGCTCTCCGACGAGGAGGCCGCTCGGATCATCGACGCGACGTTCGACTGGATACCCGACGAGCTTCGCAACAAGATCGTCGCGCGCGCCGGAGGCAATCCGTTCTTCGTCGAGGAATCGATCCGCTCGTTGGTCGAGTCAGGGGCCGTCGCGAAGGATGAGAAGGGCGAATGGCAGCTCCGCGAGCGGCCGGCCGCGCTCGAGGTGCCGGCGACGCTGCATGGCGTCGTCGCGGCACGGATCGACCGGCTGCCGCCAAGCGCCAAGGAAACAATCCAGCTCGCCTCGGTGATCGGGCAGCGCTTCGGCGACCGCGTGCTCCGCGAGGCGGGCGGCCCGAGGGTCGCGGACTCGGTCGATGAGCTCATCGCGGCCGATCTCGTCCTCGAGGCGGCGCCGGGTGAGCGGCGCGAAGGCCGGTATCGCTTCAAGCATGCGGTCGTCCAAGAGGTCGCGTACAACACCCTGCTCGTCCGGCGGCGGATCGAGCTGCACCGGCGCGTCGCGGTCGCATACGAGACAGTGCTCGGCGAGGGCATCAGGGACTTCCTGCCGGCGCTCGCGCACCACTATCTCCTCGGGGAGGTGCCGGAGAAAGCCGCCGAGTATTCCTGGAAGGCTGCGGAGCGCGCCACCGCGATCCACGCGCACGTCGAGGCGCTCCAGCTCGCCGAGCAGTCGCTCGAGCTCTACGAAAAGCTCGATCGCTTCAACGATGCGATCAAGGCGCTCTTCCTCATCGCGCGCGTGCGCCGGTACCGCGGCGAGAACGACGCCGCGCTCTCTGCCTACGAGCGCGCACTTGCCATGCTCGAGGACCGCGACCCGAAGAACCCCGAGGTCGGCAACGTCATCGCGCACATGGCCGAGCTCTGCACGCGGTGGGACGCGAAGCATCCCGACCTCGAGGGCCTGGTGGCGCGCGGGCTTGCGATCGTGAATGGGCAGCGCAGCCGCCAGAAGGTCCTGCTGCTCGCGGCGAAGTCATTCCTCGCGCGGAAGCGGCCCAAGCCGACCGATGCCGACTGGGAGGAAGCGCTCGCGACCGCGAAGGAAGCGCTCTCGATCGCCGAGGAGCTCGGACTCCTACGCGAGGTCTCGCTGTGTCTCGATGCCGTGGGCTACGCCTACGGCGAGCTCGGAAACTTCCGCGCGTCGTACGCACACAACCAGCGGCGGCTGCCGATCGCGAAGTCCCTGCAGGACAGCGACGAGCTCATCGACACGCACAACATGATCGCGGTCTCAGCGCTCGTCCTCGGCGACTTCCACGAAGCGATCGAACACGCGACCGCCGGGCGGGATCTCGCGCTCGAGACGGAGAAGCCGCGTCTGGGCGCGGTGTCGCTGCAGATGGAGACATTGGGACGCCTCCTCGCTGGAGATTTCGCGGGAGTGCTCGCGAGCGCCGCGCGGCGCGAGCAGTTCCTGCCAACCGGAAAAGTGCATGCAACGCTGTTGCTCGCCGCGGCTGCCGCGGCGGCGATGGGCATGCCCGAAGAGAAGAGCTTCCGCGAGCAGCTGATCGATGGCGAAGCGAACCCCACCGACATCGCGGCGTGCGATTTCGTGTCCGCTTACTACGGCATCAGGGAAAGCGAGTCGAGCTATCACGCGATACGAAGCGCCGGTTATCCCAAGGGACTCGTGGATCAGGCCTTGTTCGGACCGCTCGGGGTCCTCGCCGCGGCGCGCTGGCGGATCGACGATCAGCCGTTCGTCGAGCGCATCGAGGCCGTCGTCGAGCGGACCGGACACGCTCGCGGGCGCGCGCTTTTGACTCAGGCGGCCGGCGTCCGCGCGATGCAGCGCGGCGAGCTCGCGAAGGCCGAGAAGCTCGTTTTCGACGCGATCCAGGCGTTCGGCACGCTCCGCCTCGATTACGAGCGCGCGGTCGCGCTCGCCGACCACGCGCGCGTTCTCGCAGCGCTCGGCCGCGCGGAGCATCGCCAGGAGTGCGACGAGGCCAAAGCGATCGCCGAGCGTCTCGGAGCGGTCGCACTTCGCAACGCGGTCGAGCAAGTGGCGGTCGCGATCTAAGCGCGCCACCCATACTCCCGCCCATCGAGACACGCTCCTTCGCGCGTCGGCTTCCGATCGATTTCCTCGTCGTCGTCGGACTCTTCGCTCTGCAAGCGTGGGCCATCGCCCCACTCTTTACGGGCGAGTTCACTCAGTTCCGCGGCAGCATCGAGGCTACGTTCATCGCGAACGCCCGCTTCATCGCGGATCGCTTCCCGGATCTCTCCTGGTACCCGTACTGGTATCTCGGATTCCCGTTCGAGCTCTTCTACACGCCACTCCTCCCCGCGGTCGTGGCGGTACTCGGAAAGATCGGCGGCGACATCCCGCAGGCCTATCGGATCGTGGCGGCAACCGGCTATGCCCTGGGACTGCCCGCGCTCTTTCTCGCCGCGCGTGAGCTGACGGGCTCACGCCGCGCGGCGCTGCTTTCTGCGGGAGCGTTTCTTCTGCTTCCTTCGCTCACGTATGTCTTTTTGCCGATCCGGACCGACGGAGCGGCGATCTCCGGCACGCTCATCCCGCCGCCGTGGCGTCTGGTGGCTCTCGTCGAATACGGCGAGGGCCCGCACGTGCTCTCGCTCTCGCTTGCGCTGCTCGGAGTTGCCGCGACGCTGCGCTACCTTCGCGCACCTTCAGCATTTCGACTCGCGGTCGCGGTCGTCGCGTTGGTGGCCGTCGCTCTCACGAACCTCATCGGAGCACTGGGCGTCGCCATCTTCATCTTCGGCATAGCCATCGCCAACGGGCCGGCGGCGAGCTTCGCGGGCAAGTGGAGCGGTCTCTGGAAGGTCGGCCTCCTCACTGTCCTGTTCTCCTTGAGCTGGTACAGCCTCGGCTTCATGCGCGCGTTCTCTCAGCCGGGAGGAGGCGACACCGCCTCCTTCTATCTCGCGCTCCCGCTGGTGGCGCTCGCCGCGGTCATCGCGGTCGCAGCCTTGCCGCTCAAACGATTGCCTCCCGGCATGGACGTCGTGGTGCTGTGGCTCCTCGTTCTTGGCGCGATCGTGGCGCTCAAGCAGCTCTTCGCGATCGGCATTGCGCCGCAGCCGATCCGCTACTCGCTCGAGCTCGACGCGGCTTTCGCGATCGGCGTCGGAATCGTCCTCGCGGCGCTCATCGAGCGCGTGACTTCACGGCGACTCGCGCGAGGCGTGCTCGTCGCAGTCGCCGCGCTGGCGTTCGTCGTCGTGGGCGCGCCGGCCTGGCTCGGGGTCCAGCCGCGACTCGCGCCGGATGCGAACTGGCGCGACTGGAGCGAGCGCCGCGTAGCCCTCTGGCTCGCCGGAAACATGCGACCTGGCGAGCGCGCGTTCCTGAGCGGCGACCACGCGTTCTGGCTCAACGTCTTCGCCGATGTGCCACAGGTGCGCGGGGGACAGGATTTCGCGGCGGTCGATCCCTGGCCGGCGCACGCTGCCTTCCAGATCAGCAGCGGACCCGATGCCGCGATCTCGAAAATCTGGCTGCAGGCGCTCGCGGTCCGGTACCTGGTCGTGACCACGCCATCCTCGTCCGAGATCTTCCACGACTTCACCAATCCGGCGAAGTTCGACGGCATCTTCCCTGTGGCGTTCGACGAGCGCGGCGTCCGGATCTACGAGGTGCCGCCCGCGGGCGATCCACGGGCGGTCGTCGTATCGTCCGCCGCCGACCTGGCGTCGCCGACGAACGGCATTGACCGACCGGCGCTGGAGAGCTACCTCGGAGCGGTCACGCGGGGCACCGCTCCGGTCACCGCAGTGAGCGGTCTCGGAGACTGGCGTGTTGAGACCCAGGCGGCAGGCGACCTGATCGTGCGCGAGTCATACGACAGCGGCTGGCAAGCGTCTGTCGATGGAAAGAGCGTGACCGCAGGTCCCGACGCGCTCGGGATGCTGCGCCTCACGCTTCCCGCGGGCTCGCACACCGTCGAGCTCGATCGTCGGGTCCATCTCGACTTTCTCGCGGGACTCGGCATCGCGCTCCTCACCGGTCTCGTTCTCGTCGTCCGCGGGCTGCGTCGCGGCCGGAGTCCCGGATGACCGGACGGAGAAACGAGATCGCGGCGGCCGCGGGCATCGCGGTCGTCGTGTTCATCCTCGGCCTCCTCTTGAGCGCCTGGACCGGATTTCCGAAGGGCGTCGATGCATACCAGCACCTGACGCGCCTGAAGTTCGTCTCCGACTGGTTCCCACACCAGGACTGGTTCTACATCTGGGCCGCCGGAATGCCCGCGTTCGACAACTACCCTGGTCTTCCGTACGTCGCGTCCCTTCCGGTCGTCCGCCTGATCGGCGAGGTCCGGACGCTCGAGCTCCTCGCCCTCGTCGCGATGCTTGCGTTCGGCCTCGGCTTCTACGGCCACGTCCGGGTGCGGACCGCCGATCGGCGCACCGCCTTCCTCGCGACGGTCATGGTCGTGACGTCGATGGCGATCTGGCATTTCGTCCTCGCGAGCGGGGTCTACGCGCGGGTCGTCGCGATGGGCTTCGGCGGCCTTGCCTGGTGGGCTCACGCGATGGCGCTGTCCCGCCGTTCAGGCCGTTGGTGGGCGCTCACCGCGGTATTCATTGCGCTCACGATCGCCTGCCATCCTGTGACCGGCGCGTTCGTCGCGGGATACATCGCGGTCGTCCAACTTTCGGAGATGCGGCTCGGCGGCATCCGACCGCTCGTCGCGCTCGGCGCGTTGTCCTTCCTGCTCGCGGCTCAGCCGATCCTATCGTCGCTCTCGTTCGGCATCGGCGGAACGATCCTTGGGGTGGATCGTCCTGAGCTCGGGTACTCCGACAAGATCCAGCTCGTCGCTCCCCAGTTCGCGGGATTTGCGGCGTTCTCGGTCCCAGTGCTCGTCGTCCTGCTGTCGCTCCCACGGCGTTTCTGGAAGTCGCTCGGTGCCGGCCTCGCCCTGACCGCCGTCATCGCCTACATGTTCGCGCCGAACTTCCACGTGCCGACGCGCTACTACTACGTCAACGGTATCGACCCGGCGACCGTGCCGTACTTCCTCGTCATCGTCGGCGGACTCAGCTTCGCGGCGCTCGCACCGTCGCTTTCGCCGAAGCTCAGGCGTGTCGTGTACGTGGGGACGCTCGTGGTCGTCGCGCTCAACGCGGTGGTGGCGGTCCCTGCCATGTACGCGGCGGGCTACGTGAACGACACGAGCTCGCCCGGCGCGATCGAGCAGGCGGCTCGCCGCAGCCTCGTTGTCGATGGCGACGACTTGAGACACCGGATCGCCCCACTCAGCGCGACGGAGTCGGTCTTGTTCAATTACTTCAACCGCAAGCCGGAGCTGCGGGACTACTACGCGTTCGCGCAGCTCAACGTGGACTGGCTCTACTGGGCCTACGACACCCTGTACCACCCGCCGATCAACGACGCGCGCTATCAGGCGGTGCTCGACTGGTATGCGCTCGACACGATGACTTTCTCGTCGTCGGATGAGAAAGGCGAGCCCGACGTCGCGAGCCTTTCCTTCATGCGGCTCGTGCCCGAAACGAAGGCCACCCCATTCCGTCTGTACAAGGTGGACTCGCCAACAGCGATCGCCGCGACGACGAAGGCGCCGCTCGGCATCGTGGTGGGAAGTCGCTCCGACTACGACCGTGTCGCACGACTCTTGTTCGACGAGGGCGCGAGCCCCCGCACACGCGTGCCGGTGTGGTGGAACGGCACGCTTGCGGACCTTCCTGACGATCTCGCGGCGCGTGCGGCCTCTGTGATCGTGGTGGGGGCCCATCTCGGCGAGACGGCCGCCGCCACGCGGCATATCGAAGCGCTTACGGCCGCCGGGGCGAACGTGCTGTGGGATGTCGGCGATCTGCCGGACACGACCCTCCCCGACCCCTGGCCGGTACGGCAGGTCAAGCGCCTGCCCATCGACCGGTGGACCGTGACGGATCGCGCGGGCCGCATAGCCGAAGGCGATTTCTCGCCCGCCTCGTTCGAGGGAGGACCCTGGGGCGCAACCGTCCCCGTCGCTGCCGCGACCGGAGCAACGGTGGAGCTCACATCGCCCAACTATCCCCTGATCGTCTCGGCGATCCACAGCAAGGGCACGCTCGTGGTCGTCGGGGGCAATCTCCTGTATCACGCGCAATCCAAAGCGAATCAAGCGGAACGTCGCTACGTTCTCTCATTCCTCGGCCCGCCTGCGACTGCCGGAGAGACCGAGCCGCGCTGGCGTTTCGTTGATCCGGAGCGACGCGAGATCGAGACCGATGGCTCGCCCGTCCTGTTGAAGGAGTCGATCTACTCCAAGTGGAGCGCGCGTTTCGTGGCCGACGATGGCACGGAGCGAGCGTTGCGGATCGATTACGCCGGACCGGGCTTGATGCTCGCGCTGCCGCCCGGCCCGGGGACGGTCGTGTTCGAGTACTCGAGCACGCTCACGATCGGCTGGGTGGGATGGGGCCTTACCGGGGTTGGACTCGTTCTCGCGTTGCTGCTCGCGCGACGGAGGACCGTCTTCGTGCCGGCGCCGCCTCGTCCACGCGACGACGACGATCTCGACGAGGACTAGGAGCCCGTCGGTTCCTCGCGCTGTGCCCACGCTTCCATCTCGCCGACCGGGACCCGGAAGGCGTACGGCCCGAAGCGGAACGTCCTGCCGAGCCACTCCAGGAACGCGAACGGCGCCGGCGCGTAGTAGCGCATGCGGTTGAAGCAGTAGGTGAACGTCAGGTATGACGCCGACCGCTGCCAGCCATCCCAGCGTAGTCCCGCGGCTTCACACACCGCACGCAAGGTGCGATGTGAGAAGTAGAAGAGGTGCTCGCCCGGTTTGTAGTGGTACCAGAGGCGGCCGAGGAGTCGCGCCTGCAATCCGCCCACGTTCGGGGTGACCAGGTGAACGATGCCGCCAGGGACGAGCAGCCGCCGCACCGCGGCGAGCGTGGCGACCGGATCGGCGAGGTGCTCGACCGAGTCGTACAGCGTGATGACGTCGAAGCTTGCCGCCGGAAGAGCGAGCTCTTCGAGGCGACCCGTCGTCACGCGCAGCCCGCGAGCGCGAGCCTGCTCGGCCGCGAAGGCGGAGATCTCGACGCCCTCGACGTCCCACCCCGAGGCCTTCGCCTCAAGGAGGAAGTCGCCGAGCGCGCAGCCGACGTCGAGGAGGCGGCCGCGACGACCGGAGCGCCGCTCGATCGCGCGAATGCGATCGCGGAACGTGCGGCGGTTCACATCAGAGTCGAGGAAATAGTTCGCGTACCCACCCTTGGGGTTGTCGGTGGCGTAGTACTCGGAGTCGTAGATCGCCGCGGCCGCGAGCGGTCGCGTTTCCTGTCGCACGAGGCCGCAGTCGCGACACTCGACGATGAACGTGCCGTCGACCTGGAAGAGCGTGCGTGTCGTGCCCTCTGCGCAAAGCGCGCATCGGTTCGCGATCTCAACCGGGCGCGCGGGAGCGCGTACCAGCGCTTCCGCTCGACCCGTCCGGACGTTCGGGAGCGTGCTCATGAGGGCACCGTAGCCACGCTAGAGACGGCGTTCGACCCCTGTTCGGGTGAGGCATCGTCGGACGCGCCACCCATCCGCTCGAGGACGACGTTGTAGGCGAAGGCCCAGAACGCCATGAGGAAGGCGACGGTCGCGATGACGCTGCCGTAGTCGTGAACGATGACAGCGGGCAGCTGTCCGAACAGGTAGGCGACCACCGCGACGACGGTGATCCGGAGGATGTTCAGCATCGCGATGCCGAGGACGCCGAGCGCGACGGTCTCGAGACGCGAGCGCAGCGTGTACTCCCCTTGCAGACCCGTCGCCATCGACACGAGAAGGAACAAGACCGTCTGCCAGCCCACGCAGTTCCACGAGATGTACAAGGCGAGGCTGCCCGCACCGGTCCCGACGTAGAGGAGCGAGCCATCGTAGGCAGACGGGATGCCGATGAGCGCGAGCGCGCCGTGCACGAGGCGGCCCTCGACGGGCGCGATCCATTGTCCGAGCCACGCGTCGAAGCCCGCGGCCATCGCGGCCTTGGTGAGGAGCTCGCCGAAGGTCGAGAAGAACGGAAGGATGAGCAGCGCGATGGACGCGGTCGCGATGAGCGTGCCGACCGGGCGCGCGGCGCCGGAGAGACCCTGCCGCGCGAACGCTGTGCTCACGGCCGCCTCCGCTTCCACCAACGGGCCGCGACCGGCAACGCTAGGGTGAGCGGCACGAGGGCAGCGACGCTTTCGGGCACCGTTAACGCGACGGTGACCTTCGACGGCGTCGCCGTGCTGTCGTACGAGACGCGAACCGCGGGACAGTTGTTCGGGTCATCCGGGACCGAGATATCGATGACGAGGTGATCGCCGCCGATGAAGCCGGTCGACGCCAGCGCGAACGGTCCCGTCGAAACGAGCGTCGGCCCGCTCGGGCTGGTGATCGAGACGGTGGTCGAGCCGAGGGACGTCGTGTTCGAGCTGAGCGGGTTCAGCGCGAAGATCAGGTTCGTGCCGCTTCCTGAGACGGACGAGGTGGCCGTCTCCACAATCGGCAATCCGGCCTGAGATTGCAGGGCGTGGTTTATCCCGACCGTGACGATCGTGCCGGTGGCGTTTTTGAAGTCCGCGAGCTCGAGCATGTCCGCCGGTGGCGTCCAGGTGGCGTCGACCTGGACCTGGAAGGCAGCTATGACCAGTTCGTAGGCGTTCGCGGTCGACATCGGGGTGCTGGTGTTCGTCGAGTGCGATGTTCCGCTCGTACTCGTATGCGGATGCGTCGGATCGACCGGGTTCGCGGTGTCCACTCCGACGTACGCACCGATCCACGCCACCATCCCCTTCGCAGTGACGACGCTGAACGTGTACGGACCTGGATCGGAGGCGCCCACGACGTGCGAGCCAGCCCAGATGAAGCTCGTCCAGTCAATTTCATTGAAGCTAGTCGGTGGAGTGAACGTTCCGCTGAGGTTGAATCCGACCACCATGACCAGAACGTCATTCTGTTGCGCTCCAGCGGGCTTGTTCACGCTGATGCTGTTCCCGTTCTCCACGGTCGCCGTATCAACGGAGCGCAACCAGATCGGTGTCTGGCGCTTGACCACGGCGGTGATGGTGCAGGTCCGCGCGGTCGCCGGCGGCTTAAGCGTGATCGTCTTCGTCGCGCCGACGGCGGAAGCGAGCGATGTCGCCGTCTCTGCGCCTGTCGCGGTGCCGCTCGCCGCGACGAGCAGATCGTTCATCTCAAACAGCGCGTTGCTCGCGTTCGATCCGGTGTTGCTTCCTGAGTCGACTCGCTCGGTCATCCCGCTCGGCGGTGTCCATCCCGATATCCCGCCCGACGTCGCGGCGACCCCGTGTAGCGTGACGAGCATCGTGTTGGCGGCGCCCGTCGTGACCGACAGCGCGGTATGCGACGTGCCGCTCGGTGTTGTCTGCTCCGCCTGCTGATCGATGGGTGCGGCGTTGTCGACGCCGCTGTAGGCGACAAGTCCGGCGCCTCCCTTCACGCTGCCGCCGAACGTGAAGACATAGCTTGCGGGTTCGCTCGCGACATTGGTGACCGCGTGCCAGAACGTGACGATGGAGATAGTCGTGCCGTTGTCGATCCTGGTCACGGCATTCCATGTGGCGTCGGGGGCCGTGATCGTCGTGCCGCTCCCGCCGCGCACGGCGAACCCCGCGAGCATGACGTCGTTGGTGTGAAGGCCGGACGGTTTGTTGAGCGTCGTGCTGGCCGTGTTTTGGATAAAGGCGTTGGTCGCACCGACGAAAGCGACCTTGTTGGTGTTTTCGAGATAAAGATCCGCTTGCGCTGTGCTGCCGCTGGGGATGCTCTGGCCCGCGCTGTATGAATCCGAGTTGAACGTACACATCCAGTTGGCACCGGCTGCCGGCGGGCATGTCGTCGCCGTCCCGGAGCTCGGTGTGTAGTGCTGAACCATGTTCTGGTAGCCCGCGCCGTACGCCGACGCGGGCGTTGTGGACTGGAACGTGAACACACCCGAGTTGTCGGTCACTGCGGCCGCGGGCGTCGCGTGCGTGAGAAAGACGACGTTGACCGAAAGCCCGACGCAGAACGCGAGGACGACGACCGCCACCCGGTTCCGCATGCACGCGTAAATGAGCGCGAACAGCGGGATCCAGACGCCGACGACAAAGGGCAGGATCTCGGTGAGGGGCGAGGCCAGGCCGCTCGATTCCGCGATGCCGAATGAGCGCAGCCCGAGTCCGACCAAAGCGAGCCCCGCCATCGAGGCAACGACCACGAGCTTGACTCCGCCGACGCGCATCCTCACGACCGTCTCCGCTTCCACCAGCGAGCTCCGAAGGGCAGCGCCGGCGCGAGGAGCAGCAGGCCCGCGACGCCCTCCGGAACGACCGTGGTGACAGTGAGCTTCGAAGGCGTCGTCGAGCTGTCGAAGTACAGCGCGGTCGCGCAGTTCACGGCGTCGTTCGGCGTCACGACGTCGAGCTGAAGTCGGTCGTTGGCGTCGAAGGTCTCGGCGCTCGACAGGGCGAAGCTCCGAGTAAACAGTGCGGGTCCGGCCGTGGGACTGGTGACCGCCATTGAAACCGAGCCCATCGTCGAGGCCGGTTTGCCTCGAAGCGTGAGAAGGTGAGCCACTCCGGACGTGCCGACCGGCGCCGCCGTACTGGCCGACAGCGCGCCCGCCGACGTCTCCACATGGTCGTTCTGATTGACGGCGACCCACGTGGTCGCGGTGTTCGCGACGTCCGCGCGCTCGGTCATACCGGTCGGCGGGCTGGCCCAGTTGTCGGTCCCGGAGATAGAGGTTGTCGAGGCGATGGCGAATGTAGCAAGGGACAGCTCGTCGATCTGGGTGGCGATGATGCTCGGAGTGGTCTGGGCCGCTCCGCTCCTGGTCTGCCCGTTCTGGCCATCCACCGGGCTCGCCGGATCGACATTGCGGTACGCGCTGATAGCGCCCGCGGCGTTCTGACCGATCGTCCAGGTCCAGCTCGCCGGATCCGTTCCGGTCGCCACAAGGCTGTACACGGCGAGGCCCATCGCGGGCGCGGTCGCGTTGTTCGTGCGCTGGACGAGCGTCCAGCTCCCGGTGAACGTGATCGTGGGGTTTCCGACAAATGCGATCGACGCAATGAGCACATCGTT
>Ga0209057_1001846_pt1 | contig 16703 bp, 15 predicted proteins | sample GraSoiAngelo_146_FD_185903 | JGI IMG/M metagenome (GOLD analysis project Ga0209057, IMG submission 185903) | Grasslands soil microbial communities from the Angelo Coastal Reserve, California, USA - 14_1009_05_30cm (SPAdes) (version 2) | ecosystem: Environmental > Terrestrial > Soil > Grasslands ... | reverse complement strand
CAGGAGCTGCAGGGCGCCGTGGTCGCGACCATGAACACGATCCTCGCCGAGCTGTACCGCGACACGGGCGTGTCGCCTCAGCAGACCTACGAGGCGGTCGTGGTCGGCAACGTGACGATGCTGCACCTGCTGTTCGGCATCGACCCGACGCCGCTGTCGATGGCGCCGTTCACGCCGGCTTTCATGGATCAGCTGAGCATCGAGGCGCGCGAGGTCGGGCTGGAGATTCACCCCCACGGCTACATCCAGACGCTGCCCGCGCTCGGCGCGTACGTCGGCGCGGACATCGTGGCCGGCGTGCTGGCGACCGGTGTCGTGCGTGAGGACAGGCTTCGCGTGTTCGTCGACGTGGGCACCAACGGCGAGATCGTCCTGGGCAGCGCGCAGCGTGCGCTCGCCACAGCCGCACCCGCCGGTCCGGCGTTCGAAGGCAGCCAGATCAAATGCGGCATGCGAGCGACAGTCGGCGCGATCGAGGGTGTCCAGCTCGGCGACCGGGTCGAGCTGCAGGTCATCGGAGGCGACGTGCGCGCCGAGGGCATCTGCGGGTCGGGCCTGGTCGACGCCGTGGCGCAGCTGCTGCTGGCGGGACTGCTCGATTACTCGGGGCGGTTCAAGAAGCCGGAAGACGTGCCCGATCACCCGCTGCGCGAAAGGCTGATCGACGTGGACGGGATGCGCGCCTTCCTCCTCGCCGACGGCGTCTACTTGACGCAACGCGACATCCGGGAGCTGCAGTTCGCCAAGGGATCGATCGCGACCGGGATCAAGGTTCTGATGGACATCCTCGGCGTGACCGCAGGCGACCTCGACCAGGTCCTGCTCGGCGGATCGTTCGGTTCCTATCTGAACCCGGAAAGCGCGAAGATCATCGGCCTCGTCCCGCCCGTGGACGTCGACCGCATCATCGCGGTGGGCAACTCCGCGGGTGAAGGGGCGAAGATCGCACTGCTTTCGTATCGCGAGCGGCAAGTCGCGTTCGAGCTGCCTTCGCGCATTGAGTACGTCGAGCTGTCCGGGCGCTCGGACTTCAACGACTCCTTCATCTCGGTGCTCGGGTTTCCCCAGCTGGAGCAGGTGACATGAGCACCACCGCACTGGTCATCTGCGGCGCGCTCGGCCGCGAGGTGAAGGACATCGTCGACCGGCGCCAGTGGGACGTCGACATCTATGGCGTCTCCGCGCTGCTTCACCTTTATCCGTCCCGGATCGTCGACGAGCTGCGCGAAAAGCTGTACCAGCTTCGTCCGCGATACGAAAAGCTGGTGGTCGTGTATGGCGATTGCGGAACGACCGGAAAGTTGGAGCCGCTGCTGGAAGAAGTGGGCGCACACCGGCTGCGCGGACCGCACTGCTACGAGATGTACGCGGGTGCGGAGCAATTCACTCAAGTCAGCGAGGAGCGGCCCGGCACGTTCTTCCTGACCGACTGGCTCGTCCGCAACTTCGACCGCGCGGTGGTGAAGGGACTCGGCCTCGATCGCCACCCCGACCTGAAACCGATGCTGTTCGGCAATTACGAGGCAGTTCTATTCCTACGTCAGGTTCCGAATCCAAGACTTGCTGAGAAAGCCCGCGACATCGCCGGGTATCTGGAGCTGCCGCTCGAGATCCGGGACGTGGGACTGGGGGAACTCGAGGAGCGCCTTGCAGACCTGGTTGAGGCGTAACGGGGTTCTCGTCGCCGCGGTGCTCTTGGCGAGCTCGTGCGGAACATCGCCTAGCGCCCCCGCTTCGTCACCCCACACTAGTTCACTCGCGGCCGGCACCGATATCAACGGCACTCTGAGATCGGGCAACTTCGACCGCTCTTACATCCTCCACCTGCCGCCCGACTCATCCCGTCTGAAGCCGACACCGATCGTGATCGCCTTTCACGGCTTTCCCATGACTGCGGATCAGATGAGTCGAATCACTCATCTTTCGAAGGTGGCCGATGCCCATGGGTTCGCAGTTCTATTACCGCAGGGGTACCAGAAGAGCTGGGCATTGCCAGGGGGTTCGACGCCGGCGCAGCAAGCAGGAGTCGATGACGTCGCATTCGTCCACGCGCTGCTTGACTCCGCCAGCCAGCTCTATGGGCTCGACAGCGCGCGGGTCGTTGCCACGGGAATCTCCAATGGCGGGATTTTCACCGAGCACCTCGGTTGTTCGTTGAGCGGCCGACTGATTGGGATCGTGCCGGTAGCCGGACTCATGCGGCGGGACACCGCCGCGAGCTGCGCGCCGTCGAGACCCATCTCGGTGTTTGGCATTCACGGGATCGACGACCCGATTGCGGCGTACGGTGGCGTGCCTGGCGCCGAGGGATTTCTCTCCTTCACGGACACGCTCGCCTACTGGGCAAAGGCCAATCACTGCACCGGCTCGCCGACATCTGGGCAGCTCGCCACGACCGGGCACGACAGCACCACGGTCGCCACGCTGACCTACGGCGGCTGCGCATCTGGAACCGAGGTCATCGGCTACGCCGTCAAGGGAGGTGGGCATGCCTGGCCAGGCGGCGAACCACTCGGCAGCGCGGACGAAATGGGCGCGACAAGTCAGCAGTTCGACGCGAGCGAGCTCATCTGGTCGTTCCTCGATCGGCACCGATAGATGGCCCGTTATCAGGTGATGTTCTGGAAGCACATCCCTTCCCAGGTCAAGGCTTGGGACGGCGGCACCGAGGTCAAACGCATGCTGCCCGATTATTTCCAGGCCGCGATCGACGCCTTCGCCATGAAAGATGGGTCGACCGACATGGACGGGTACCTCGCGGGATGGCACTGGGGGCCGGTCGAAGATCGCGCCGGCGCGCCGGAGGATGTGGTCGAGGCGCTGATCAGCGAGCTGACGGAATCAAACCCGCGGTCCAAACTGTTGAACCCGGAATGAACGACCAGATCCTGGAGCAGCTCGTCTCGAGCCAGCAGCTCGTCATCGCCATGCTGCGGGTCTCGACGGATGACCCATCGGCCCGCGTCGGCGCATGGGATTTGCGCGACATTGCGGCCCACCTGGCGGCATCGGAACGCGATTGCTACGTGCCGAGGATTCGCGCCATCGCGGCCGGCGAGAACCCGACATTCGAGCTCTTCACGAACGACGACACCGACTTCAGCGGGATCCACCTCGAGGAGGCCCTGGACGAGTGGACCGCGACCCGGTTGATGCTGATCGGTTACGTGAGGACGCTGGACGAGAGGCAGCGGACTGAGCTGGCCGGCCATCACGAGCAATACGGGCGCGTGACGGTGGAACGTTATCTCGAGATTGCGCTGAAGCACGACCGGGATCATCTGCGCGGCCTCGAGCGCCTCGCGGGCCAGCTGACTCGTTGACCTGAACCAAAATCTCGGCTGTTGCTGCAGCCGCCCGGGCCAGGATCGCCGCGGCGGCGGCATCCGCCCGCAGGTTCGGGTTGCCGTTGGTCTCGAGCTCGTGGGCCAGGCGCAACACTTCGGCCGCCGAACCGGCGATTTCCGTCGGCACGTCGATGGTCTTCTGGCGCGCCGCCTCGACCCCGTCGCCTGAACGGACCGCCTCGACGAAAGCCAGGTAGGCGAGCGAGTCGAGCTCGATGAGCTCCTCCGCGCGCAGTCGCAAAGCCTCGGCACGCGAATGCGCGCCCTCCGCGCCACTCCATTTCGGGGAGCGGATCGCAACCTTCTGCAGCAGCGCCGCAGCAGTCGCGACGACCGCCGCTGCCGCCGACCCGCTGGCCGGCGCCGGCGCCCCAGACGCGATCTTGCTCAGCAGGTAACCCAACCGTGTGCGGGCCCGCGCGTCAGGACTCGCCAATCTCCCCCTTGCGCCTGGTCATGAACTCCTGGAGCTGCTCGTCGATCCCGGGATCGATGCCCGGGTCGGGATACTCCGCGAGCAGCTGCTTCCACTTTTCCGCCGCCACCACATCAGCGGTGCGCGCGCCGAAACGGTTCCAGCGGTCGAAGTTCTCGGTCGAAGAGATCCAGGGCCGGTAAAAGCCGGTGCGGTAGTTGCGGAGGGTGTGCTCCGCGCCGAGGAAGTGGCCGCCCGGCCCGACCTCGCGCAGCGCGTCCATCGCCAGTCCCTCCTCATCCACAGGCAGGCCCTTGTTGAGAATCCACTCGAACATCCGCAGCTGCTCGACGTCGATCACGAACTTCTCGTACGACGCAAGCAGCGCGCTCTCGAGCCAACCCGCCGCATGGAGGACGAAGTTGACGCGGCCGAGGATGGTGGGCCACATGCACATCATCGATTCGTATGCGGCCTGCGCGTCGGGCGCCTTGGAAGACGTGAGCGCGCCGCCACCGCGGAACGGGACGTTGTAGTGGCGTGCCATTTGCGCGCTGGCCAGGATGCCCATCGCCGACTCGGGCGTTCCGAACGCCGGGCTGCCCGACTGCATGTCGGTGTTGGTGAGGAACGAGCCGTAGACGCTGGGCGTGCCCGGCCGGATGATCTGGACCAGCGCCATGCCCGCCAGCGCCTCCGCCGTCTGCTGGGCGAGCGTGCCCGCCAGGCCCATCGGCGACATCGCCCCTGCCATCAGGAAGGGGGTCACGATCACAGGCTGGCCGGCCTCGGAGTACTCGAGCAACGCGCCCAGCATGCGGTCGTCGTAGCGCAGGGGGCTGTTGACGTTGATCAGGTTGATTACGGCCGGGGTCTTCTCGATGCTGGCGCGACCGCCGAACAAGATGGACGCCATCTCGATCGTGTCGCGCGCGCTCTCGGACGAGATGACGCTGCCCATGAAAGGTTTGTCCGTCCAGCGCATGTGGGAATAGACCATGTCGAGGTGCCGCGTTCCCAGCGGCAGGTCCTCCGGCTCGACCGTCGTGCCCCCCGCGCAGTGGATCTGGTCGACCGCCTGCGACATCTTGTCGAAGTTCGTGAAGTCTTCGATCGTCGCGCCGCGACGGCCCCGTTCGAGGTCGGTGACGAACGGCGGCCCATAGACCGGAGCCGTGACGACGTTGTCCCCACCGAGCGTCACGGTGTGGGCGGCGTTGCGAGCCTGGAGCTGGAACGTCGCCGGCGTCTTGGCAACCTGCTCCATGACGAACGCGCGCTCGAAACGCACGCGGTTGTCCTCGATGCGCATCCCGGCCTTCTGAAAGAGGTCACGCGCCCGCTCGTGCAGGAAGTCGACCCCGATCTCCTCCAGGATCGTCATCGCGTGCTCGTGGACGGTGTTGACCTCGTCTTTGGTCAGCAGGTCGTACGGCTTGAGGCGGTTCTTCCACACGACGATCCAAATCTTGATCCATCCCCCGGTGTGGTAACGTAGGCGCTGCCCGTTGGGGTGCTTGGTCCCGCCTGGGGACCCCTTTTAACCTGACTTGATCCTCATCACACGTTCACTCCGTACCACTCTCAAGGCTCGCCTGGCATGAGCATGCCCATTCCCGGCGACGTCCTGCCGCTCTGGAATCCGGACATCCCGGGCGAGGAGATCACGACCGGACGCCTGGGCATCCGGGTCCGTCCCGGCACGCCCGCCGCGGCCAAGGTCTTCGCCCTGGAGGCACACGGAGGCGCCGAGCTGTTGCGCCAGGTGCTCCAGGAGCAGAAGCTCATCGACGGCACCTACACCATCGTCAAGCCGGAGAAGCCGCTCGAGTTCGTGGGCCAGGTCAGCACGACGCTCCTGACCGGGAAGCTCGGCCGGACGCCCATGGGGCTGGCCCTCGAGATCAGCGACTGGCAGGAGCTCGAGGGCACCTACGAGATGGAGAAGAACCGCCTCCGGCTCCGCTACCAGGAGCTCCACGTGGTCAAGGAGTGGGATGGCGACCTGGAAGGATTCACCGCGATCGTCCTTCGCGAGCAGGCCAAGACCCACCCGATGCTCGACTCCACCATGCGCTTCATCGAGCACCTGCGCGACTACCGCGAGAAGCTCGCCGAGGCCGCCGTCCGGCGCTACGAGGCGACCGAGCAGTGGATCGAATGCCCCAAGTGCGAGACCGAGGTGCCCACGTCGAACGGCATCCACTGCCCCAACTGCGGCGAGGACATGCGCGGCGGCGAGTACGTGCGCGCGATCCTGCACCTGGTCGACGACGCCGACGGGCGGATCTACCGGGGCATCGATTCGCTGACCGTGCGCTCGGCCGGCTTCCCCGAGTACCGGGGCATGGCGCTCGACCGTATCCAGGGCTCGAACCTGTGGGTCAGCTTCAGGCGTTACGACCCGCTGCCAGACGAGGGCATCGTGTTGCCCACGGCGAGCGTGGAGATGTTCGAAGCCCAGCGCTCGGTCATCCGCCAGCTGCAGATCGGCAGCCCGCGCACCGGCGCCCTGGCCGCCGAGCTGGCCGACACCGGATGGCTGGGCACCCCGCCGCGCGTGCCGCTGGACGGGAAGAAGGCGCACCACCTGCCCGATCCGAACGAAGAGCAGGCGGAGGCGGTGTCGCGCGTGATGGGCATGCGGCCGGGACAGCTCTACCTGATCCAGGGACCGCCCGGGACGGGCAAGACCACGGCCATCGTGGAGTCGATCCGGCGCATCCTGGGCCGCAACCCCAACGCTTCGATCCTCATGTCGTCGCACTCCAACGACGCGGTCGACACCGGCCAGGAGCGGCTCCTCGGCTTCTCCCATGTCCGCCAGGCCCGCATCGCGGAACCGGGCAAGGTGCCCCGCCGGCTGCGTCCGACGCTCGTCGAGAGCGACGACCTCGAGCCGTACAACCTCGTCGCGGGCACCTGCAACCGCCTGACCATCGACTCGCGACTGCGTTTCAAGGTGTTCGACTGGCTGATCCTCGACGAGGCCAACAAGGTCCGCGCCAACGAGGCGCTCGCGTTGATGCCTCTCGCCAAGCGCTGGGTCATGATCGGCGACCTCAACCAGCTGCCCCCCGTGATGGAGGAGGCGGCGTCGACCTTCAAGGTCGAGCAGCCGCTCGACGAGGTCGTCCGCGACGACAGCTTCTACGGCTGGATCTGGGACAAGGTGCCGGCCGGCTCGAAGATCATGCTGCCGCGCCAGTACCGCATGCGCGAACCGATCGGCCGCGTCGTCTCCGACCTCTTTTACGGAGGCAAGCTCATCCACGAGGCGCCGCATCCGAGGATGCCGCTGCCCTGGCCCTTCGACCGCGAGCTGGTGTGGGTCGACACCGGGGCGCAGGACGAGTACCGCGACGCTCAGCGGTCGGTGGCGAACGAGTTCGAGGTCGCGCTGTGCAAGGACATCACGTCGATCATCCGGCGGCGCGTGCGCAAGGCTCATCTCGCCGTGATCGCGATGTACAACTCGCAGGTCAACCGGCTGCAGGGCGCGCTGAAGGGCATCGTCCCGCCAGACGACATCGAGTCGGTCGATGCGTTCGAAGGACGGGAGTCGGATGGAGTGATTCTTTCGCTCGTGCGCTCCAACGACCGCGCCGCGATCGGCTTCCTGAACGACCCCAACCGGGTCAACGTCGCCATCTCCCGCGCCAAGAAGCTGCTCGTCATCGTCGGCGATTCCAAGACGGTGATCGGCGGCGCGCCCGAGCTGTTCGGCCCGCTCTTCGAGCACTGCAAGGAGGAGGGCCTGGTGGCCGGGGTCGGCGCGGTGGTGACGGCGTGCCAGCGTGTGGGCATCCGCTCCCAGGTTCAGCGCCTGTCCCGGCCGCACCGTGGCGACCGCCGGACGAGGCGCCGGCGTCGGGGCCGCGTGGCGGTGGAAGACGCCGCGAACGGCGAGACCGCGATCTCGCCGAACGGCGCGGAACCTGTGCTGGACGCGGCCGGTAGCGAGGCTTCGACCAACGGCGCGACGGCGCCTCAGGCCGAGCCGGCGCCGATCGAGGTTCAAACCGACTCGGATTCCTGAACGGCCGATTAAGCTTCTGCTCGAAATTGAGCGACCACTGCGTCTTCTGCGAGATTCTGCGGGGCGAGTCCCCGGCGAGCTTCACCTACCAGGACGACAGCGTGGTCGCGTTCATGGACGTCCAGCCGATCACGCACGGCCACATGCTCGTCGTCCCGCGTGAGCACGCGGTCCTGATGGCAGACCTCAACGAGACCGCGGCCATGCGCACGTTCAAGGTGGCCCGAAGGCTGGCCGCGCTGGTGCGCCACACGCTCGGCTCAGATGGCGTGAACCTGTTCGTCGCCGACGGCGAGGTCGCGTTCCAGGACGTGCCGCACTTCCACGTCCACGTCATCCCGCGCTATCCAAAGGACGGTTTCGGGCTGACGTTCCCGCACTCCTACGAGCACCCACCCGCGCGCGCCCAGCTCGACGCGATCGCCGCAGCGATCCGCGCCGCGAGCACGCCCGCACCTACGGCGTAACGGTGACTTTCAGGGAGTAGACGGCCAGGTACATCGGACAAGCCTGACCGGGCGAGCAGCTCGGCGAGGCATTCGAGGTGATCTCGGACTGGCCCGGCTTCTTGGCTTCGAAGGCCGCCAGCGTCACGCCGCGCGCGGCGGTGGCTGCGGGGTCGACGGTGGGCGAGAGGACCGATGTGTCATGCGACTCCGGGTGCGACCAGTTGTTCATTCCATTGGGGGCGTGCAGCACTACCTCAAGCTTCTGGCCGGCGTGCATCGTCACCGTGTGGTCGTTCTCGGTGACGGTCACGTCGAATCCCATACCTTCGCTCGGAGTTGGAGTCGGATTCGAGCCTGGACCGATACCGGTTGCGCCGCAAGCAACGGCCAGCATCCCGATCGCAGCCAGAAGCACCAATTTCTTGCGGGTAAACCCGGCAAGGATGTGACTTATTGATTGCACTTCAGTACCGGAAACGCGCCTCCCATCGTTGGGGTAACTCGTGGCGATAAGATCGCTTGCTCATGCCTAAATTTACTGCCGCGCTTGCGGCCGCCCTGCTCCTGACCGCGTGCAGCGGCAAGTCTGCGGCCCCAGTGCACTCGCCCACAGCGCTAACAGGAGCCCTCGCCCAGGGACTGATCGCCTACGTCGCCGACGGCGGAGTCGGCGTGCTTGATCCGGCCACGGGCAAGCCCACGATCGTCGCCCCGCTGCAGCCGGGGACTTTTCGCGTCGCCGGCCCCGTGTGGGCGCCGGCTCCCAACGTCGATCATCCGGTCCTTTATTTCACGGTGCACGACGACCGCCCCGCCGAAAGGCGGACGACCGCCGGCGTCGTTCCATACGACTGGCTGTTTCGGGTCGACCCGTTCGCCGGGACGATCGAGCCCATCGCGGCGTCGCAGGACTCGCAGAGCAACGGCCCGATCGGGCTCGTCGCCAACGCGCACTACCTCGCACTGACCGTCGGCTGCTGCACGACCTACGAGGTCGACGCGCTGGACCTGACGCAGACGGCCGGGCCATTGAAGGTACTTTCGAAGCCGCCCTCGCAAGCGGCCTTCTTCACCGAGGGCGCCGTGCCCGGAAGCTCGGGCTTGCTTGCGGTGCGCGCATTCGGCACCGGGTCGTGGTACTGGATGAATGCCGAGGCGGGAGTGCTGAATCCATTTCCGCTGGCGCTCGGACCCGACGACGGACCGATCGCGATCAGCGCCGACGGAACGATGGTCGCGGTTGCCTTGCAGGACCACGGCGCGGTCATCCAATCCATCAACAGCGCCCTGCCGGTCGCGCCAGCGAGCTCAAGCGTCAGCGCGGCGGCCACGACGCCCACGCCGTCGGCGCGCCCCAGCCCGACCGCGACGGCAGCGTCCCCGAAGAAGGTCAACTCGAAGCTGCAGCACCCAGACGGCCTGGCATGGAGCCCCGATGCGAAGCAGCTCGCTCTCGCGGTGAGCGGAGAGATCCAGGTTTACGACGCCGCCGCCACAGACGGAACGGCGCCGGCCAAGAAATATCTCGCGGGCGCCAACGTGGCCGGCGTCGCGTGGTCCGGCCCGATCGGCGACAGGACATACGCGATGGTGAAACCGAGCTCCGGCCCACAGGCGATGGTGGATGCGCTGCTCACCGCCACCAGCCTGCCCGCCCAAGCGGACACGCCGGCCAACCGGCCGCTGACGAAGGTCTATCTGTGGCGATTCGATTCGACCAAGACGTCCCCCATCGAGTCGATCACCGACGCCACACCAGCTGTGCTCGCGACCTACCCGCCGTTGAACGCCGGGGTGCTGTTCCATCACTGGGGGCCGATCGAGTCTTGGGCCCTGCTGGGCGGCTGCTATCGATACCGCGTCTTGATCACGGGGAGCGTGACGCCCACGGCCACGACCTTTGGGCTGGGCGGCAACACCCTGTGCTCGGCCAAGCCGTCACCGACGCCGAGCGCGACCGCCAGCGCCTCTCACTCCCCCTAGGATCAAGACAGTGGAATTCGACTTCCTGGCGAGCCACGCCGAGTCGCTGCCGGACAAACCGGCCGTGGTCTGCGGTGACGAAGTCCTCGATTTCGCGACCCTGAACCGGCGGGCGAGCCGCGTCGCGAACGCGTTCACCGGCCTGGGCTGTCGCGAAGGAGACCGCGTGGCGTGGATGTCCTTCAACTCCATCGCGGGGGCCGAGATCGCCAGCGGGCTCCGGCGCGCGGGCCTCGTGATCGTCCCCGTCAACTATCGCCTCCGCGGACCGGAGGTCGCCTACGTGCTCAATGACTCGGGCGCAAGAATCGCCGCCGCCGGGCCCGACCACGTCGAAGTCGTGGCCGCGGCATCCCCGGACGTGAAAGGCGACGTCCGTTTCATCGCCGTCGGGGAGAGGGTTCCGGCGGGGTGGCTTTCGTACCGCGAGGTGGTGCAGGACGCGTCGGACGATTTCGACGCGGTCGGCAGTGGGCTAGGCGCTTCGATGATCTACACCTCCGGCACGACCGGGAATCCCAAAGGCGCGTGGCGGCCGCATGGGGTCGACATCGGCAACGTGCTGCAGGTCATCTCGATCTTCGAGCTTGCCCAGTCGGACGTCCATCTGATGTGCGGACCGGGCTATCACAGCGGCGTCGCGTTCTTTTCGGTCCTGCATCAGGTGCTCGGCGCGACGGTCGTCCTACAACAAAAGTTCGACGCCGGCGACGCGCTGGACCTGGTCGAGCGCCATCGCGTGACCACGTCATTCATGGCGCCGACGCTCCTCCAGCGGATCGTCGACGCGCAGGAGCGGAATCCACGCGATACGTCGTCGCTGCGCGCGATCATCCTCGGCGCTGCTCCCTGTCCCCACGTGTTGAAGGAGCGGGCCGAGGCCGTCTTCGGCCAGGTGCTGTGGGAGTTCTACGGCGCAACCGAGACGGGGGTCAACACCGTGCTTCGGCCCGAGGACCAGCTGCGCAAGCCTGGCTCGTGCGGCACGGCGGTGCCCGGCCAGGAGATCATGCTGGTCCGCGACGATGGCACCGAAGCCGGGATCGGCGAGCCCGGTGAGCTCATGGTCCGCAGCAGCTGGGTCGCCGAGTACTACAACCGGCCGGACGCGACGAGCCAAAGCCTGCGCGACGGTTACTTCTCCGTGGGCGACGTGGCGTATCGAGACGACGAGGGCTACTACTACATCTGCGACCGGCGGATCGACATGATCATCTCGGGCGGCGTGAACATCTATCCGGCCGAGGTCGAGGCCGTGCTTCACGCGCACCCGGGGGTGATGGACGCCGCGGTCATCGGCGTCCCGGACGACCAGTGGGGCGAGTCCGTGAAGGCCGTGGTGCAGCTGCGTCCCTCGATGCACGCGACGGGCGACGAGCTGATCAGCTTTTGCGGCGAACGGCTCGCGGGTTACAAGAAGCCGCGGTCGGTCGAGTTCGTCGACCAGCTTCCGCGTGACGCGGCCGGCAAGCTGCTGAAACGAAAGCTCCGCGACGCCTACTGGGCAGGTGCGGGCCGCAAGGTCTGAGCGCTACGACAGCAGCGGGAGCACGAACTCAAGCGAGCGGCTGATCCGCCCCAGCGGCCGGTCGTCGGCGGTGGCGAGGCGCGTGTCCTGCTGCAGCGTGTACCAGCCCCCATAGTTGCTTCCCCGCAACGCCTCGGTCACCCTCGCCACGTCCGCCCCGCCTTCGCCGATCGGCGTGTACAGGTTGCGGGACACGGCGTCCTTGTAGTCGAGTGACAGGTCGCGCACGCGCCGCGCCAGGTCGAGGTCGACGTCGTTCAAATGGACGTGCTGGATACGGCCGGCCGCGAGCTCGATCACTTCGACGGGATCGGCGCCTGCGATGACGAGGTGAGCGATGTCGAGGCAGACGCCCGCCTCCGACCCGACCAGCAGCCGCTCGATCTCCTCCGGGCCCTGGATCGTGCTGCCGAACCGGGGCTGGACCGCGAGCTTGAGCCGGTGGCGGGCGCAGACGTGCTCAACCGAACCGATGAGGTGGAGCAGGTGCGCCCACTGCGCGTTGGAGAGCGTATCGGGCCGAGTCGCGCCTGGGGTTCGCTCCGGGATGGCGGAAACCACCAGCGTGCTGCCGCCGATGGCGGACAGCCAGTGCGCGTGGCCGTCGATGTGCGCGAGCTCGGGCCCGCGGGTCTCGTGGTGATGGAGGATCGCCTGCACCTCACCGGCAACGACCTGGAGCCGGTGGCGCCGGAGCAGTGCCTTGGTGTGGTCGCTGCGGTCGGGCAGGAAGCCGGGAGGACCGGCGGTGATCGCCCCCTCGCCGACGGCCGCGGCTTCGGAGAGCACCCGCTCGGCGTCGATCTGGTGGCCCCAGTCGCCGGCCTCGTGGATGCCCCAGCAGGCGGGCGCAAGGGCAAGCCGGTGCGCCGAGCGGGGACGCCGCCCCCGAAGCCCACCCATGCCCCGCACTCCCCGGGCAATCACGGCGGGAAGATTAACCTTCTAGTCAACGGATGCCCGGCACGACTTTTCAGCTCGAACTTCGCCCCGCCACCCTGGACGACGCGGGCCTCGTGGCCGACCTCGAGACACTGCGCAACCCCGACGAGCCGCGCGACCCGGCGCTGCTGCGCCATTGGTGGCTGATGACTGACGAGCTCCAGAAGGGCATACGTTGCATCGACGTTCGCGAAGGCCGCGCGATCGCATACGTCTCGGCCAGCCACGAGTTGTGGAATCAGGTCGAGCCTCGTTTCGGCGTGGTCCGGCCACTGCTGAATCCCGATGTCTGGTCAGCGGCGCGATACGCGGATCTCGTCGCCGTGGCCGAGGACTGGCTGCGGAAGGAAGACGCCGCGACCGCCGTGGCGCGAATCCGCGAAGACTTCGACCGGGAGATCGCCACGCTGGAACATCTCGGTTATCGCGAGGACCGGCGGATGCGGATCTCCGAACTCGACCTCACCGCGAACCGCGGCAGGCTCATTGCGATTCGAGAGACGACCAGGCGCCGCATGAAGGAACAGGGGGTCGTTCTGCATCCGCTGAGCGCTGATCCGGATCCCGAGAAGTTCCGCAAGTTATACGAGATGTCGATCGAGTCAGAAAAGGACATTCCCACGACGGTGCCCTGGCGGGTGCTGGACCTCGCCGAATGGAAGCGCTTCTGGTTCGACGATCCCGCGATTCGCGAAGACAGATACTGGATCGCGCGCGAGGGCGACGCGATCGTCGGGACATCTGTGCTCGAGTATCCCGTCGTGCGCGGCATGCCATGGACCGCGTACACCGGAACGTCACGGTCCGTCCGGGGCAGGGGCATCGCGCGCGCGCTGAAGTACGAATCAATCGGCCAGGCGATCGAGCTGGGCATGGACCGTGTGCGTACGAGCAACGACTTCGACAACCCGCCCATCCTCCGCATCAACGAGGAGATGGGCTACCGGCTCATCGCGCCGGTGATCGAGCTCCACCGGTCGCTCGAGACATGACTGAGTCAGACGAGCACTATGGGGTCAAGGCGCTGCCCGAGCTCTACAGGGAATGGTCCGCGAGCGGGATGGTGGCCAACATCGGGACGCGGCTCGTCGAGGTCGACTACGGCAAGCTGGTACTCGAAGGTCACATGACTGCCGAGTCGCACGGATTTCCGACCTCGCGCGGGCCGATCGTGCATGGCGGGGCGATCGCCACGCTCGCCGACGAGGCACTTGCTTCGGTCGCGTTCACGGTCGCCGAGGAGGGCGAGACCACAGTGACCGCTGACTTGAAGATCGACTTCTTGCGTCCGGCCAAGCCAGGACGCCTGGTGGCGCGAGCAACCGTGCGACACCGCACGCGGCGGTTGGCCTTTTGCGAGGCGACGGTCGAGCAGGGGCACAGCCACGTCGTGGCCGAAGCCCGGGCCGTGATCGCCTACGTCAAGGCGTAGGCGAAGTCTCGATCGCGGGTAGGGTCACGGTTCGCCAGTGCACGGCGCCGTCATCGGTGCTCTGGAGCACAGGTTTGGTGGGGGTCGACCCGGCGAACCACGCGTGGTCGCGGTCGAGGACCTGGAGGGATCCCGGCACCGGTTCGATGACCCGGGTGCCTCGCGGCCCGGTCCACGTCACGCCGCCGTCCTTGCTGGTCGACCAGAGGCCGGCCCCGACCCACCACCAGTTGGAAGCGTCGAAGTAGCCGATCGCTCCGCTGGCCGCGGGCGGCCCGATCACGGCCCAGGCGCCACCATTGTCCAGGGTGCTCAGCTGCGCCTGGTTCGGGGCGAGCTCCTGCCCGTACGGCCCTCCTGCGACCTGGTCGATCACCGTCGTGTACAGGTACGTGCGCGGCCGTCCGCCGTCGAAACCGCGCACCGTCAGCGGCGGAAAGCCGCGAATGGTTCCGCCGATTCCGGTCCGGCCCTTGATCGGCGGGAAGTAGACGACCGACGCCACCGCACCGGCGCCAGAGGTCGGCTGCACCGCGACGAAGAATTCTCCGATTGGCGGCCAGCCCCCGAAGGGCGAGGGCAGAGGCACGCGCGACCAGGTGGCGCCGAAATCGTTGGTCTTGTAGGCGTACGCGCCTGCGCCGGCGCTGGTCAGCCAGCCGGTGGTGAGATATGAGAAGTGGATCTGAAACGCCTGGTCCGGCGCACCCACCGGCGGACCCAGGTCGTTCCACAGGCCACCTCCATCCACGGTCCGATACAGCCTCGTCCGCGATGGCGCGGCCTGGCCCGGGTCGGTGACAAGCATCCAACCGTGGTCAGAATCCACGAACGACCACGAGATGACGTTGCCAGGCGCATTGACCGCGGGGAGCTGCGACCAGGTGCGTCCGCCGTCAGCCGTCCGATGCAGGAGAGGTCGCGTTCCCAGCAATGCGAAGACGCCAACCGAGCGGTCGAAGAACTTGACGTAGTGCGCTCGGCCATCGCCGGTCACGGACAGCTGGCGCGTCCAGGTCAGACCGCCGTCGGTCGTGTGCACGATCGCGTAGTCGCCTGACTCGAGGAGCGCGACGACCCAGCCGGTGCCGCGATCGACGAAGTCGACCGCCGCCACGCGGTACGCGGTGTGCATGAGCGGCATCTTCGTTGACGAGCTCGACATGAACGCAGGCAGCGATGGGTGCAGAAAGGCGGTTCCGGCGAGGGTGACGCTGAGCAGCGAGGCCGTGATGAGCGCGATGGCGCGCCGGGCCCGGCCGCGTTGCGGCGTCCAATCGAAGTCGGGGTCGATGTCCATCACACCTACCCGGGCCTCGGGACGTTCACAGAGGTCCACGTCACGCCGCCGTCCGACGTCATAGCAAGCGCGCTGTCAGTCGAGTGTGCGGTCGAGATCATCTGTGACCAAGCATGCATCGAGTCGATGACGTGCGCGGGCTGGTAGTTCCAGTCTCCGAGAAGCGGCTTGACGCCGACCCGCTGCCAGGTCTGACCGCCGTCGGAGGTCTTGAAGAGGTAGCCGTATCGCGATGCCCACCAATAGGTGTCGTCGGCGAACGAGATATCGGCATACCTGGTCGGCTCGGGCGCCGGCGCAAGCGTGCGCCAGGTCTGGCCTGAATCCATCGACGTGAGTCCGATCAGGTCGCCCGTGAGGTCACTCACCACGGCGAAGATCCCGCGCTGTGGCATCAGCGTGAGCTGGGTGATGAAGACCTGCGTCCCCTCAGGCAGGGCGGAAAGCGCGCCGGGTGGGATCTCGACCGCCATCGAGCGCCAGCTCGATCCGCCGTCGACTGTGCCCAACAGTCTTGGCTGGTCACCAACGCCGGCCGTCCATCCCTGACCGCTGGACTTGAAGGCGAGCGCCCCCATACCACCCCTGCCGATCCAGTATGCGCCCGCAGGCCAGACCCGCTCGATCCAGGTCATGCCACCGTCGCGTGTCGAGAGCAGCTGCAGCCGCTGCGCCGCTGGATTCCACGTCAGAAGCCAACCGTTGTTCGCATCCGTGAAGGTAAGCGCGAACCCATCCCCGGGTACCGCCAGCGGCCGCCAGTGAAGCCCTGCATCAGACGTCTGATTGACGCGCAGCATGCCGCCGAAGAAGGCGATCTCGCCGTGGGTGGGGTCGACGAAGTTAACCGCGGATTCCCCGTAAGACGCCTCTCCCGTGTCCTGCATCCGCCAGTGCCTTGCTCCATCCACTGTCCGGAAAATCCAGTACCGGCCCTCACGCGTGACCAGGGCCCATCCGGTCGACGCCGTGACGAAGTCATACGTCGCCGAGTAACCGCTCAAGGTGGGCGGGGGCGGTGGCAGCTCGGCGGACGGTGCGGTGGGCGTCGCGGCTCGCAGATAGAGGAAGGTCGCCACGATGATCGACACGAGTGCGGCGGCGATCAAGGAAATCGCCCGCCTCGAACGTCTGGACAGCTCCGGCCTATCTTCCATTGCTTCGCCGCTCCGGCGTACGCGATAGATTCTGAATCGATGGTCAGCCTGGTACGACCAGCCGAGCTGCACGACGCATCCGCGATCGCGCGAGTCCACGTCGCCACGTGG
>Ga0209057_1001839_pt1 | contig 16781 bp, 20 predicted proteins | sample GraSoiAngelo_146_FD_185903 | JGI IMG/M metagenome (GOLD analysis project Ga0209057, IMG submission 185903) | Grasslands soil microbial communities from the Angelo Coastal Reserve, California, USA - 14_1009_05_30cm (SPAdes) (version 2) | ecosystem: Environmental > Terrestrial > Soil > Grasslands ... | reverse complement strand
CGCGCTGGCGGACCTCCTTCACCGAACGAGCGTCGGATGCGATGGCCCAGTGCGCTACGCCCACGCCCGGCGAGGCCCACCAGCCCGCGCCCCGCGGCAGATCCTCGACCAGCCGGCGCAGCTCGCTTCGCGGCGCCGCGATCCGCGCCCAGCGCGCGGGGGCGCGCCTCGCGTGCCTGTCCCAGATGGACTGCTCCTCGGCTGTCCAACCGAGCTCCCTGACGACGCGCTCGACGGCGTCGCGGCTGCCGGTGTAGCGCGCCAGGACGCGTCCGTCGGAGAAGACCTCGAGCGCCGAAGGCGTAACGGGCGTCGCGAGGGCGCGGTCGGCGTCCTCCCATCCGCCGTCGCTCGTCACCGTCACGTCGTGCAGGGGGCGGGGGAAGACCTTGAACGACGCAGCGACGATCACGCCGAGGGATCCGAGCGCGCCGTAGTGCAGCTTCATCATGTCGTAGCCGCTGACGTTCTTCACGACGCGGCCGCCGCCGGTGGCGAGCTTGCCGTCCGGCGTGGCGACGCGGATGCCGATCAGGAAATCGCGCGCGGATCCGAACCGAAAGCGGAGCGGCCCCGTCCATCCCGTCGCCAGCAGCACGCCGATCGTGTGGCCGGGCGAGTTGAACGGGTCGACGGGCAGGAACTGGCGGTCCCTGGCGAGGTGCTCCTGGAGTGCCTCCAGCGTGATGCCGGCCTCCACGCTGACGACCATGTCGGCCTGAGTGTGCTCGAGCACGCGGTCGAGGTGCGTGGTGTGCAACTCGACGTCGCAGCGGCTCGGCGCGCCCCCCATGCCCTGGGCCCGTCCGCCTCCGACGGGGACCACGGCGAGCTTCGCCTGCGCCGCCTCTCGCAGCGTGGTCGCAAGCTCATCCGCGGTGCGCGGAGCTTCCTGCGTCACCACCATTTCGCTTCGACGGCGAGGCCGGTGCGACCGGCGAGGTGGACGGTCCGGCGCGCATCGTCGGGGAAGATCTTGCCGGGGTTCAGGATGCCCGCCGGGTCGAACACGTCTTTCACCCGGTGCATCGCGCCGAGGTCGTCCTCGCCGTAGATCCACGGCATGAACGCGGCCTTCTCGAGCCCGATGCCGTGCTCGCCCGACAGCGCGCCGCCGAGCTCCACGACCGCCCGGAGCATCTCCTCACCAGCCGACTCGACCTGGTGCAGGACCTCCTTGTCGCGCATGTCGAAGAGGATGTTGGGGTGGAGGTTGCCGTCGCCCGCGTGGAAGACGTTGGCGACGGGAAGCTTGTAGTGCTCGCCGATCTCGCCGACCGCGGACAGCACCTGCGGCAGGCGGGAGCGCGGCACGACCCCGTCGTGCAGGTAGTAGTTGGGCTTGATGCGGCCGAGCGCGCCGATCGCCCCCTTGCGCCCCGCCCACAGCAGCTCGCGCTCCGCCGGAGTCTGCGCCTCACGCAGGCCGTAGCCGTGGTTCTCGTCCAGGACCTTGGCGATCGCGGCCATCAGCTCGCGCGTCGACTCGGCGGTACCGTCGACCTCGACGAGGAGCACCGCGCCGGCGTCCGTGGGATAGCCCGCGTGATAGTGGGCCTCGACGGCGCCGACGGTGACCGAGTCCATCATCTCCAGCGCGGCGGGGACGATGCCGCGGCCGATCACCGCGGACACCGCCTGGCTCGCAGTCTCGATGGAGGGGAAGGCAGCGAGCATCGTCGCGATGCTCGGCGGGATGCGCAGCAGCCTGACCTTGATCTTGGTGATCGCGCACAGCGTGCCCTCGGAGCCGACGAGGATGCCGCACAGGTCGAGGCCGGTGCGGTCGGGGGTGTCGCCGCTGACCCAGTGGACGCTGCCGTCGGCGAGCACGACCTCCATGCCGAGCACGTGGTTGGTGGTGACGCCGTAGTACAGGCAGTGCGGGCCGCCCGAGTTCTCGGCGGCGTTGCCACCGATGGTGCACGCCTTCTGGCTCGAGGGGTCGGGGGCGTAGAAGAGGCCGTGCTGAGCGACCACGAGCGACAGCTCCTGGTTCACGACCCCGGGCTCGACCAGCGCCGTCTGCGCGACCGGGTCGACCTCGAGGATCCTGCGCATGCGCGTGACCTGGAGGGCGATGCCGCCGCGGATTGTGACCGCGCCCCCCGAGAGGCCGGTGCCGGCGCCGCGAGGAACCACGGGGATCTTGTGCCTGGCCGCGATCTTCATCACCTCGGCGACGTGCTCCGTGGTGGAGGCGAGGACCACCGCGTCGGGGAGGGCGCCCTCGATCGAGCCGTCGCGCTCGAAGATGCGCAGGTCGTTCGGGGAGACGATGACCGACTCCCTGCCGACGACGCCTCGGAGCTCCTCAACGATCGGGCTAGGAAGCACTGGCGAAGACCTCGAAGCGCCTGGTCGTCGAACCGGGGAACGTCGGCGCCTCGGTGGGCTCCGCGCCGTCGATCAGAAGGTCGAGCCAGGGCTTGCACTCCTCGTCGGTCGGCATGCGGTCGGTGCGCTCGAAAACGACCTCCTGGATGCGGTTGTGCGGCGAGACCTGGATCGTGTACCAGATCGACAGGCCGTCGGGCGTCAGCGCGTGGTGCGACTCGTCGACCTTGCGGTTGACGGGCAGGCGCAGCGGTTTCGCCTCCGCCGCTTCGCGCAGGCGGGCCGCCTCGCTGTCGATGCCGGCCATCAGCTCCAATTTAAACTCGGACTCGATGACCGGTCGTCAACGAGTCGAGGCCGCCCTGGCGATGGGCGTGGCCGACCGGCCGCCCATCGGCGCATGGGGCCACACCTATCGTGAGGAGTGGTCGGCCTCGGACCTGGCCGCGGTCACGGTCGAGCGCGCGCGGCGGTTTGGGTGGGACTTCGTCAAGTTCCAGCCGCGCGCGAGCACGTTTGCCGAGGCGTTCGGTTCTGTGTATCACCCGTCCGGCCACCGCATGCGCGCCCCGATCATGATCCAGCCCGCCGTCCCCAACCTCGGGTCGTGGACGTCGGTGTCGCTGTCGCGGCCCGAGGTGTTCGACGAGCAGGTCGAGTCGCTGGGCATGGTGGTGCGCGAGCTCGGGCCCGACGTGCCCGTGATCCAGACGGTGTTCAGTCCCATCACGGTCGGCGGCTACCTGGTGGGCAAGTCGCAGTCGCGCGTGGTCCGCGAGCTGCGCAAGCACCCCGAGGTGGTGGGCCCGGCGCTGGAGAAGATCGCCGGCGGGTTGGTGGACTTCAGCCGCCGCTCCATCGCGGCCGGGGCGGCTGGAATCTTCTACGCCGTCTCGGGCTACGCGGGTCGGGGCGTGATGAAGGAAGAGGTGTACCGCGACCTGTTGCTGCCGCACGACCAGGCGGTGCTGGGCGCGCTGCCTTCGGGTGCGTGGTTCAACGTCCTGCACCTGTGCGGCTCGAACCTGAACTTCGCGCTGGCGCGCGACCTGCCGGCCCAGGCCGTGAGCTGGTCGATCCACAACCAGGGCAACCCGTCGCTGTCCGAGGGCCGGTCGATCGCGGACCGCGCGGTGATGGGCGGGCTGAGCCAGCGCTCGACGCTCGTCTACGGCCCGGCGGCGAAAATCGAGGGCGAGGTGCGGGCAGCTATCGCGGACACGGGCGGGCGCGGGCTGCTGATCGCGCCCGGTTGCTCGGTGCCGCCGCGCGTGCGCGACGCCAACCTGGCGGCGATGATGTCCGGAGTGGGGGTGGCGGCGTGAGTCGCGTGGAAGGGCTTGCCGAGATCGTGCTCTGGGTGGCCGACATGGAGTCGGCGCTCGAGTTCTACCGCGACCGGTTCGGGCTCGAGGTGATGTCGCCCCCGGAGCTGCCGAACAAGTTCCTGATGGTCGCCAAGCCCGGCGGTATCCCAGAGCTGATCGTGCTCGTACCGCACCCGCACCCGGACTCTTACTTCCCCTCGCACAAAGATAAGGAGATGCGGTCGCTGCACCACCTGGCGTTTCGGGTCGGTCGCCGTGAGTACGAGGAGCTGGAGACGCAGTTCATCGAGGCTGGGATCGAGGTTCGTCATGGGGTGCATCCGGTGTTGAAGGGCGTGCGGACGTTCTACGTCGACGACCCGGACGGAAACGAAGTCGAGGTGATCGGCCCGGCTTAGTCGGGTCCGATCCGCGACTTGATCAAATCGGGCGCTCGGCGACGCCTTTCGGTGCGCGATTTGATCAAAACGCGTCTCTGCTAGATCGTTTGCGGCTTGGTTTCCGTCGCCGGCTCTGGCGAGCGCGTCGCCAGCGCTACGCCCACGCCGAGCAACAACGCAACCGTACCGGCGATCAGCGTGACCGGCTCGGGCAGCTGGAGTCGCAACGCCGCATCAAGCGAGTAGGCGCCCGGCCCGGCGATGGCGATGGCGGCGATCGCAGCCAGGATGGAAAGGTTGAACTCGTAGCCGCCCTTGGTCGCCCAGAAGCCACGAGGCCAGTGCACGAGCGCGATGGCGACGATCATCGAGCCCGCAATCGCGAGGCTGGGTAGTGGGGTCAGCAGGCCAACCGCCAGACCGATCCCGCCCAACACCTCCGACAGCATGGAGATCCATGCCCACGGCGTGGCGGGGCGGATGCGCATTCGGTTCATGGCGCCCACCCAGCCAGTCATGCCTGGTCCGCCCCACCAGCCAAAGGCCTTCTGCAGGCCGTGGCCGAGGACGATCAGGCCGATGACTACACGAAGGAGGAGCAATCCCAACGCAACCATCTCTCTTGATAACCCCCGAACGGCGATACCACCGCGCTGCCGGTCGTATTCCAGAGGCCCCGATAGACTGGCCGCCAGGGCCCGTAGCTCAGTTGGTCAGAGCGGCCGACTCATAATCGGCTGGTCGGTGGATCGAGGCCACCCGGGCCCACCCGTCGTGGGGGCGAGTGTGCCGTGGCCGGGCATTCAAAGTCCGTCGAAACCCCGCTGGCGGCACACTCGTAGAGCGCCGATTACCCTTGGCTCATGGCCAGGTGGGTGATCCGCGTCCAGCGCGGCGGGCCGTGGGACTTCTCCAAAGACATGCGCCAGCAGGACGGATGGGACGACCACGCCGCCTACATGGACGGCATCTTCGACGAGGGCTTCTTGCTCCTGGCCGGCCCACTCGAAGGCGACAGGGAGACGATGTGGGTCGTCGAAGCCGAGACACGCGAGCAGATCCTCGAGCGCATGAAAGAGGATCCGTGGTCGCCAAACGGAATGCTGACGCCCACGAAGATCGAACGCTGGGACGTCGTCATGGACCGGTTGCCGAAACCCAATAACATCCGGTCGTGATCACCGCCGTCCTCGGCGACGCCCTCCTCGACCCGGCGACCGGCAAGACCACCCGCGACGCCGTGGTGCTCATCGAGGACGGAAAGGTCACCAGGGCGGGCTCGCGCGACGGCACCCAGGTTCCGCGCGACGCGCAGACAATAGACGCCAGCGGCCTCACGCTCCTGCCCGGCCTCATCGACTGCCACGTCCACCTCACCAGCCTGGGCGAAGGACTCGACTTCGCCCGGGAGCTGACCACGCCCCCGACCCTCGAGCTGATGCGCGCGGTCCGCGCCGCGCGAAGGACTCTCGACGCCGGCTTCACCGCTGTGCGGGACGCGGCCGGCAGTCCGGCCGGCGTGCGCATGGCCATCGACGGCGGCTACTTCCCCGGCCCGCGCATGTTCGTCACCGTCAGCGCCCTCAGCCAGACCGGCGGGCACACCGACTCGCACTTCATGTGCGGCGCCGACCTCGACATCCCGCTTCCCGACCGGCCTTACATGGTCGTCGACGGCGTCGAGAACATGCGCCTGCGGGTGCGAGAGGTCATCCGGGCCGGCGCCGACTGGATCAAGCTCTGCACCTCCGGCGGCGTGCTGTCGCCGGGCGACCAGCCGCACCACTCCGCGCTCACGCTCGAGGAGATCAAGGCCGCGGTCGAAGAGGCACGAGTGCAGGGCCGCAAGGTCATGGCCCACGCCCAGGCCAACGCCGGCATCAAGAACGCGCTCAAGGCCGGAGTGTCGACCATCGAGCACGCGATCTGGCTCGACGGCGACGCCATCGAGATGATGCTCGACGGCGGCAACGCGGTCGTGCCGACGCTGGTGGCGCCGCACTGGGTGATCCGCCACGCCGAGGCGGGGAAGATGCCGGCCTACGCGATCGACAAGGCGCGTGCGGTGATCGACGACCACAAGGCCAGCATCAAGCTGGCCATCGAGTCCGGCGTCAAGGTGGCTTTTGGAACCGACACTGGTGTTGGCCCGCACGGAAGCAACGGCGAAGAGTTCCTGCTCATGCACGAGCTGGGCATGGAGCCCATCGACTGCATCCGCGCGGCGACGACGCTGGCCGCGGACACAATTGGCATGAAGGGCGTGGGACGGCTCGAGCCAGGGTCGTGGGGAGATGTCATCGGCGTGCCCGGCGACCCGCTTGCCAACCTCGAGCTGCTGGCCAAGCCCGAGAACGTCCACCTCGTTGTGAAAGGCGGCGACCTCGTCAAGATGGCTCGGACATGAGGCTCGACTGGGCGCTCCTAGCCAACGCCGCCGAGGCCCCACCCAACGGCCTCGTCTACATCCTCGGCGCCGGCTTCGACACCCTGATCCGCGACCAGTACCCGACTCCCTTCGGCGGCGTCGTCGTCCTCCGCCTCCAGACCACGCGCCTGGAGACAGAGCGCCCGCACAAGGTCGAGGTCCACTGCGCCGACGAGGACGGCAAGCCGGTGCTGCCGCAGCCCATCGTCCTCAACCTCCCGGCGCGCCAGGTGCCGGCCGAGTACCCGCACGGCTGGGACCTGTCGGCGAGCATCGTCATCAACCTCACCAACGTGCCCATCAACCGGCCCGGCTTCTACAACTTCGAGATCATGATCGACGACCAGCAGGTGCGCACCCTGCCCTTCCGCGCGGTGAAAGCAGCCCAGGTCCAGACCGTTTGACCGCGGCCCTCAGCAACTTCGTCGCGAGCTACGGGCTCGCGGCGGTCTTCGTGCTCATGGTCTTCGAAAGCTGTGGATTCCCCTTTCCTAGCGAGGTCGTGATGCCCACGGGCGGGCTGCTTGCGGCCACCGGGCACATACCCGGCGGCCTCGGAGCGGTGATCGTCGCCGGCGCCGCCGCCAACCTGGTCGGGTCGCTCATCGCCTATGTGGTGGCGGCGCGCTTCGGCGAGCCGCTGCTGCTCGGCCCCGGCCGGTACGTCGGCATCCGCCGCCACCACCTCGAGATCGCCGACGGCTGGTTTCAGAGGTGGGGCCTCTGGGCGGTGTTCATCGGCCGCGTCCTCCCGGTGATCCGCACCTACATCTCCTTTCCCGCCGGCCTGGCGCGCATCGACCTCACGAGGTTCTCGCTCCTGACCTTCGTCGGCGCGCTGCCGTGGTGCGCCGCGCTGGCGATCGTCGGCTACGTGCTGGGCCGCAACTACGAGCGGATCAGCGGACCGGTGGAGAAGGGCGCGATCCTCATCGCCCTACTGGTCGCGGTGGCCGTCGTGGTGTGGTACGTGCGGGGAAGGCGCGAAGCGCGCGGCTGAGAAGCGCGAGATGTCTCGCCTCGTCCCGCCGTCGAGGACGAGGTCGGCAGCGATATCGCCGATCACGGGCCCGAACTTGAAACCGTGTCCTGAGCACGCGCTGATGACGACGACGCTGCGGTCCTCGGGGCTGAAGTCGATGACGAAGTGGCCGTCGGGCGTGTTCGTGTACATGCACGTAAGCGTGCGCGTGACGTGCCCGCTGACGCCGCGCATGTACTTCGAGGTCAGCAGGCGCAGCGGATCCAGGTCCCGCTCATCGACGCGGCGGCGGATTGTCTGCGGCGTTGTGGTCTCGCCCTCGTGGTGACGACCAACCTTGACGGTCTTGCCGTCGAGTGAGGGGATGCCGTACATGAAGCCGGACTCGTCCGAGAAACGGACGAAGGCGGGGAAGCGGTCGGGCGTGAACCAGCTGCCGGCCTCCGCGTCGCGCGCGAACGAGAACCAGCCGTGGACCTGGCGCTCGACGCTCAGCGGCAGCCAGTCGATCAGCTCGGGCGTCCATGGTCCGGCGGCCACCACCACCCGGTCGAAACGGCCGCGCAGGTCGGAGATCGATCGCACCTCAGTCTCACTCTCGACGTGAGGGACGTGGGCGAGCAGCGCGGCGACCGACGCGTCGGGATTGAGGATGCCGGCCTGCCGGTCGAGCACCGCGACGTCGCCCGCCCGGACCACGTGGCCGCGATAACGCCGGCGTAACGCTTCGGTGTCGAGGAACTCGGCGTCGAGGTGATGCTCCTTCGCCGCCGCGAGGGCGCCCGCGACGTTCTCCGACGACTCGCCGCCGATCATGAGCGCTCCGGTCATCGTCAGCAAGCGCTTGCCGCTGATCCCCTCCAGCTCGCGCCACAGGCCGAACACCTCCTGCAGCAGCGGCACGTACCACGAGCCTTCGAAGTAGGCGGTGCGGATGATGCGGGACTCGCCGTGCGACGAGCCCAGGGCGTGCGGGGGAGAGTGCCGGTCGTAGACGACGACGTCGGCGCCGCGCTTCGCGAGCCTCCAGGCCGTCGCGGCGCCCATGACGCCGCCGCCGACGACCGCGACCTTCACTCGCTACCCGGGGGCGATGCGCGCGATCGGTTGCCCAGGTTTCACCGGGTCGCCGACGTCGAGCAGCAGCTCTTCGACCACCCCCGCGACCGGAGACGGGATCTCGGCGTTGACCTTGTCGGTGTGCACCTCCATCAACGTCTCTCCCTCGGCGACGTGCTCGCCGCGCTGCTTGCTCCACGCGCCGACCGTGATCTCCTCGGCCCCCTGCAGCTCGGGCATGACGATCTCCCGCGCGTCGACGCTCACCTCAGCAATTCTCCAACCTCAGGCCATGGAGACGACGTCCAGGAGGTCGTCCTCCCAGTAGTCGAGCCGGCCCTCGGGCATGAACATCACGCGCCCGGGCTGCAGCGCTCCGACGAACTCCCGGTCGTGGCTGACGATCACCATCGTTCCCGGCCACTCCGCGAGCGCGCGCGCTACCCCGGTGCGCGACGGCGGGTCGAGGTTGTTGGTCGGCTCGTCCAGCAGCAGCAGGTTATGGCGTCCGGCGACGAGCTGCGCGAGCGCGAGCTTGGTCTTCTCGCCGCCGGACAGCGTGCCCGCGTCCTGGCGCGCGACGTCGCCGGTCAGTCCGAACATGCCGAGCAGCGCGCGCAGCACCCGCTCCTCGGACGCAGGCGCCTGCTCGCGCATGTGCGCGAGCACGGTCACCCCGGCGCGGATGCCCTCGTGCTCCTGGGCGTAGTAACCCATTGATACGCCGTGCCCAAGCTGAAACGTGCCGGCGTTGGCCTCGCTCTGCCCGGCGAGGATGCGGAGCAGCGAGGTCTTGCCCGCGCCGTTGAGGCCCATGACCAGGAGGCGGTCCTGGCGCTCGACTCCGAACGTCACGTCGCGAAAGACGAGCGGGCCGCCGTATCCCTTGGCGAGGCCCGAGCCATGAAGGACGACGCGGCCGCTGCGCGGCGGCTCGGGAAAGCTGATCTTCACCTTGCGCTCGCGGCGCGGCGCCACGACGCGCGCCGTCTTCATCCGCTCGACGCGGGTGAAGATCGACCTCGCCTGCTTGGCGCGCTTCTGCGTCTGGCGCCGCATCACCTCGGCGAGGAGGCTCAGGCGCTGGATCTCGGCCTCCTGGCGGTGCGCCAGCGACGTCATGCGCTTCTCCTCGAGCCGCCGCGCGGCCTGGTACTGCGAGTAGGTGCCGCGGTACTCGATGAGCCGGCCGGCGTCGAGGTGGAGCACGCGCGTGATCGACCTGTCGAGCAGCCCAAGGTCGTGGCTGACGACGATGACGGCGCCGCGGTAGTCGCGTAGGAACTCCATCAGCCAGGTCTTGGCGTCGGTGTCGAGGTGGTTGGTCGGCTCGTCGAGGAGGAGCAGGTCGGCCTCGGCGAAGAGCACGCGCGCCAGCTCGACCCGACGCCTCTCGCCACCCGACAGCACGCCCAGGGCAAGGTCGACGCGGTCCAGGCGCAGGCCGAGCCCCGTCGCGATCCGCCTCGCCTCCGACTCGGCCGAGTAGCCTCCAGCGTGCCGGTAGCGCTCCTCGGCCTCGGAGTACTTCTCGATCATCGCGGTCGAGTGGTCTGTCTCGAGCTTGAGGTGCATCTCGGCAAGGCGCGTCGCGGCGCGGTCGAGGCCCTTGCCGGAGAGAACGTGCGTGAGCGCGGTGGCCTCCGCCTCGGCGCGCGGCCGCGGATTCTGCGGCACGTAGCCCAGCGTGCCGCGCCGAAGGATCACGCCCTCCGCGGGGTCGTCCTCGCCGGCCAGGACACGGAGCAGGCTCGTCTTGCCCGCGCCGTTGCGGCCGACGAGGCCCACCTTGTCCCCGGCGGCGACGGTGAAGCTGGCATCCGCGAGCATGCGGCGCGCGACGACGTCGACCGCCAAGCCTCTGACCTGCAGCATCGCCGCGCCATGTTACGTCCCGCTCGCCTGAGCGTTTGTTCAGTCAAATTCGCTCCCAGGAGGCCGTTGCCCAGATGAAGAAGTTCTTGATCGTCCTGTTCCTCGTGGCGGTGGCGGCCGCCTGCGGCGGCGGCGGTGCGGGCTCGACGGCCTCGACCTCCGAGAACGCGCAGCGGGCGGCCGGCGACTCGGCCTATACCAACCCCCCGGTCAAAAGCCAGCCCGGCACGACCGGCGGGGGCAGCACCGTGGTCGGCGACACCGTGCCCGCGCTGCAGGGCCCGCCTGTCATCCGTCACGCCCAGCTCAGCATGACCGTCGGCTCGGGCACGTTCGACTCCAAGCTGGCCGCCGTCCGCACGCTGGTCCAGGCGCAGGGCGGCTACATCGCCGGCACGGACGCGCAGGTCAACCCGGCGGACGACCAGCCTGCGATCCGGACCGGCGTCATCAACTTCATGGTCCCGGCGGCCCACTTCGACGCCGCCATCGACGAGCTGTCGAAGGTCGGCAAGGTGCAGAGCGAGCACATCAGCGGCACCGACGTGAGCGCCCAGTACGTCGACCTGCGGGCGCGGCTCGCCAACGCCGAGGCGCAGCGCAACGCGATGCTCGCGCTGCTGACTCAGGCCAAGAACATCAACGACATCATCGCGGTGCAGAACCAGATCGGCCAGATCACGGGCCAGATCGAGCAGCTGAAGGGCCAGATCAAGTACCTGGACGACAACACCTCCTACAGCTCGGTCGCGGTGACGCTGACCGAGGCGGGGGCGCCCGCGCAGGCGCCGCCGGGCGACAGCTGGGGCTTCGTCACCGCGCTGAACGACGCGGCCCACAACTTCGTCGCCACGATCAACTACGTCGTCACCGCGCTGGGCGCGGTCGGACCGCTCCTCATCGTCGCCGGGCTCGGGCTCCTCCTGTGGCGGCGCCGCCGGCCGTCCGCCCCGCTTGCGAAGCACGCGTAAGAGCTGACACGAGACAACGCCGGCCCGGGTCAACCCGGGCCCGCTCCCACGGGGCCCTCGCGAAATCACCGGATTTCGCGGGGTGTTCCAGTAACCTGCTGCGGTAGTGCCGGAACACGGTGTCGAGCCGCAGTGACGTCCGCCCGGGCCTGGGTCGCAACGCTGGCGATCGTGCTCGCGGGGGCGGCCTGCGGCGGCGACACGGCCGCAACGTCATCGCCCGCACCCAGCCCGGCGAACTCGCCCAGCCCGCGTGCCGGGGTGTCGTTCAAGCTGAACCCGGAGCCGGGAGTGACGGCGGCGGGGACGATCCTCGTCACCGCCGGCGCGACCGGCACGACGATCGAGGTCAAGATCACAGGCCTGCAGGCCACGTCCCAGCACGTGTCGCACATCCACATCGGCGGCTGCCAGGAGCGCGGAAGCATCGCCTTCGCGCTGAACCCGGTCATCGCCGACGGACAGGGCAGCGCCGACACCAGGTCGACGATCACCGAGAAGTACCCTCCCCCAAGCGGCCACTGGTACGTGGTCGTGCACGCAGGGCCGGATATGCAGGGGTCGAACGCCAACTACCTGCTCTGCGGCAACCTCTTCTAGGGGGGCGCGCATGACGCCGGACGAGCCGGCGGCCGCGCGGGGCGGGCAAGCGGAGGTCGTCCAGCTCCCGACCGCGGCGCGGGCCACCGACATCGCGCTTGACGAGCTGGAGCTCGTCTATGCATTCATCTACGCGCGTGTCGGCAACCGCGCAGACGCCGAGGACCTGACCCAGCAGGTCGCTCTCAAGGCGATCCCACGCCTGCGCCAGGGGGCGCCCGCAAGCGCGATCCGCGGCTACCTGTTCGCCACCGCCCGCTCGGTGCTGGGCGGCTTCTGGAGCACCCGTCTTGGACTGTCCGAGGCGGAGCTGCGCGAGGACCTCGCGCTCGCGGTCCCGACCTCGCCGCCGTCGGAGGAGGGTGTCGAGACGGTGCAGAAGCTCCTGGCCCAACTTTCCGACAACTACCGTCGCGTGCTCGAGCTGCGTTTCCTCCACGGGTATTCCCTCAAGGAAGTTGCAGCGGAGATGCACTCGACCGTCGGCGCGATCAAGGTGATGCAGCTGCGCGCTCTGCGCGCGGCGGCCAAGCTGCGGGTGCCCGAGTGAACGGCAAGCCGGAGAACCGCGTCGAGAAGATCGTCGCCGACCTGCTCCGCGGCCGGCGGCTGAAGATGCGCGGTGGCGACGCCGAAGAGAAGGAGGCCATCACCACGGCGGCGCGACTTGCCGGGACGCGGCAAGGCCCGCAGCGCATGCGGCCCGAGTTTCGCAAGCGTCTTGCCCGCGAGCTGGAAGCGGCCCCGGACGCGGGCTGGATCACCCGTCGGGCGGCGCTCGTCGCCGGCCTGGGCCTGGCGGCCGGGGCGGCGGGGGGCGGCTTCCTCAGCCGGGCGCTGGAGCCGAACGCGGCTGCCAGGCCGGTCGCGCCCATCGAGCCGCTGAGCGCCCGCTGGGTCGACGTGGGCGGGATCGACGAGTTCAGCGAGGGAGAGGGAAGGCGCGTCACCGCCGGCGGCGTCGGCGCTTTCGTCTTCCGCAGAGGCGACGCGGTCTCGGCCGTCTCGTCGATCTGCTCGCACCTGCCGTGCGAGCTGTCGTGGAAGAGCGGCGACGGACACCTGCTGTGCTCCTGCCACCCTGCGAGGTTCACCGCCGAAGGCAAGGCCATCGGCTCTTACGGGCTGACCGCCCTCAACCCCGTGCACGCACGCGTCACCGCGGCCGGCCGCGTGGAGGTGCTGGGGACGGAATGAACGCCCGGGCGCACCGGTCGAGGCAGGTCGCGCTCGACAGGTGCCTGCTCCTCCTGGAGGAGGCGCAGGTGCGCGGCCAGGGGCGGATCGACGGGTTGCTGGGGGCGGCCCTGCGGCGAAACCTGGAGCGGGCCGGGGTGATCGCCGACCACAGGCTCGAGGGGAGAAGGATCGACCGAGTGCTGGACGACATCTTCGCGCTCCAGGCGCAGCTGCTCGGGCAGGAGCCGGAGGACAGCCGGCACCACAACAACAGCCCCAACGGCGCCTAGCTACTCCGGATAGTCGCGACTAACAAGGGTTTCCGGGCCCCAACACTCTGGATAGTCGCGACTAACAAGGGTTTCCGAGCTCCAAACCTTCCGATAGTCGCGACTAACAAGGGTTTCGGGGCCCCAACACTTCGGATAGTCGCGACTATCACGAGAGGCCGGCCGCAGTTTGCCGGCGCCGATCTCGATATTATTGGCGGTCGTTGTGACCACATCCTTTAGCTCCTCGCGCTCTTTTCTGCTCACCTCCGAATCAGTCACCGAAGGCCACCCGGACAAGATCTGCGACCAGGTCTCGGACGCCGTGCTCGACGGCATGCTCGAGCAGGACGCGCGAGCGCGCGTCGCGTGCGAAACCGCGATCACGAAAGGCCTTTGCGTCGTCATTGGCGAGGTCACCACCCACGCCGACCTCGACATCCAGCGCACCATCAGGGACACGATTCGCGGAATCGGCTACAGCGACGAGTCGATCGGCTTCGACGCCGACCATGCGCTGATCCAGGTCTACCTGAAGGAGCAGTCGCCCGACATCGCGGCGGGCGTCAACCACTCCCTGGAGCAGCGCGCCGGCGCCGGCGAGTCCGATCCCTTCGAGCTGCAGGGCGCCGGCGACCAGGGGATGATGATCGGCTTCGCCTGCCGCGAGACGCCCGAGCTCATGCCCCTCACGATCTCGCTCGCGAACCGGCTGGCCAAGAAGCTGGCCGAGGTACGCAAGAACGGCAAGCTGCCCTTCCTGCGCCCCGACGGCAAGACCCAGGTCACGGTGGAGTACGAGCTCGGGAGGCCCAAGCGCATCGAGGCGATCGTCGTCTCCACGCACCACGCGGCCAGCGCGACGCAGAAAGAGATCGCGGAGGGCGTGCGCGCACTCGTGATCGACCCGGTCCTCAACGGCCAGGTGGTCGACGCCAGCAGCAAGATCATGGTCAACCCGAGCGGGTCCTTCATGCTCGGCGGGCCGGCGGCGGACGCCGGGCTGACCGGGCGCAAGATCATCGTCGACACCTACGGCGGCGTCGCCCGCCACGGCGGCGGAGCGTTCAGCGGCAAGGACCCGAGCAAGGTCGACCGTTCGGCGGCCTACGCCGCGCGCCACGTGGCCAAGAACCTCGTCGCCGCGGGGTTGGCGGAGCGGTGCGAGGTGCAGGTCTCCTACGCGATCGGCCGCGCGCACCCGACGTCGATCGCCGTCGAGACCTTCGGCACCGGCAGCAAGTCGGAGGAGGAGCTGCTGGGATTGATACGACGCCACTTCGACCTTCGGCCCGGCGCGATCATCGCCAACATGGACTTGCTGCGGCCGATCTACAGGCCGACGGCGGCTTACGGGCACTTCGGTCGCGACGACCTGGGGGTGCCGTGGGAGAAGACGGACAAGGTCGAGGCGCTGCGCGCCGACGCCGCCGTCGCAGCGCGTTAGAGCCAGGGCCACGGCCGAACTCCGCGTCCGCGACACGCTGACCCGGCGGAAGGTCGCGGTCACGCCGCGCGCGCGCAAGCCGCTGACGATGTACGTGTGTGGCGTGACGCCGTACGACTCGGGGCACATGGGTCACGCGTTCACGTTCGTCATCTTCGACGTGCTCGTGCGCTTCCTCGAGGCGGGCGGGAAGCGCGTGAAGTACGTGCAGAACATCACCGACGTCGACGACCCGCTGTTCGAGCGTGCGCGCCGCGACGGCGTCGACTGGCGCGACCTGGCGGACCGGGAGACGAAGGTGCACCTTCGCGACATGACCGTCCTCGGCTGGCGGCCGCCGGACAAGATGCCGAAGGTCTCCGAGGAGATCGCCCGCATCCTTGGCGCCGCCGCGAAGCTCAAGTCGTCGCGCCATGCCTACCACTCCGACAACCTCTACTTCGACGCCAGTTCGTACCGCGGCTACGGCCGTCTCTCGCACCGCACGCGGCGATCGATGATCCGCAAGCTGCGCGAGGAGGAGCTACTGGGCGCTGTCGGCCCGAGCGCCAAGCGGGACGCGCTCGACTTTCCGCTGTGGCGCCGCTCCAGGGATGGCGAGCCGGCGTGGCCTTCCGGGTTCGGGAACGGGCGGCCGGGCTGGCACATCGAATGCTCGGCGATGGCGATGCGCTACCTCGGTCCGCAGATCGACATCCACGGCGGCGGCCGCGACCTGATCTTCAGCCACCACGAGTCCGAGCGCGCGCAGTCGGAGTCCCTGACGGGCAAGGCGCCGTTCGCGCGCGCGTGGGTGCACACCGGGATGGTCCGCTACAACGGCCGCAAGATGAGCAAGTCGCTGGGCAACCTGGTCAAGGTCAGCCAGGCCCTGCAGCGGGCGCCGGCCGCGGCCGTGAGGCTGTACCTGGTCTCGCACCGCTACCGGCGGGACTGGGACTTCCAGTGGTCCGGCCTTGCGCGGGCTGCGCGCTTCATCGAGCGGATGCGCAAGCTCCTCGCCGACGACGCGCGCTCGAAGGGACCTAAGAAGCCGGCGGGCCGGGCCCTCATGACGGAGTTCAATCGCGCTCTCGCGGATGACCTCGACACCCCGCGCGCGGTGCGTGCCCTCCGCTCGGCGGTGCGACAGAAGGACGCGGCGGCGGTGCTGGCGATGCAGGCCGTGCTGCTGGGCACGGCGTCGCTTACGTAAGAGCTAGGCCACCTCGAGCGGCGAGCCGCAGTTCGGGCATTCCATATTCGCGTCGAGCTGGACCATGGTCTCGCACACGGGACAGAGCACGTCGGCCTTGACCGCGGCGGCTTCCTCCTCGCGCGCCTCCTCTTCGAGCGCAGCCGGTACCTCGCCCAGGTCGAGCGCCGGCGCGCCGCAGTTCAGACAGACGTAGCCAGGCTGCGTCACGCGGTGGTCCTGGTAGGCGCCCGAGGCGTCCAGCTCGACCTCGGCGAACAGAGCGCGGAACAGGGCGCCGCCGCAGCGGTGCGAGCACACGAGCAACATCTCTACCCGAGCCTACGACGCAGAGTCGCCGTGCCGGCCGCGATCAGCAGGATCCCGAACGCGGCGACGACCGCGAGGTCGAGCTGCAGCGACGGCCAGGTCAGGTCGGCGCCCTTGACCATGATGTCGCGCATCCCGTTCACGGCGTAGGTCAGGGGCAGGACGTTGGACACGTACTGAAGAGCCTGCGGCTCGGAGGACACGGGGAAGAGGATCCCGGAGAGCAGGAACTGGGGAACGATCACCAGCGGGATGAACTGCACGGCCTGGAACTCGGAGCGCGCGAACATGCTGAGGAAGATGCCCAGATTGACCGCGGCGATGACCATCAACGCCTCCATGCCGAAGATCAGGAAAACGTTGCCGTGGTTCTGGATCCGCAGTACCGCGAGGGCGAAGACCAGCACCTCGACCGCCTGGAC
>Ga0209057_1001836_pt1 | contig 16788 bp, 10 predicted proteins | sample GraSoiAngelo_146_FD_185903 | JGI IMG/M metagenome (GOLD analysis project Ga0209057, IMG submission 185903) | Grasslands soil microbial communities from the Angelo Coastal Reserve, California, USA - 14_1009_05_30cm (SPAdes) (version 2) | ecosystem: Environmental > Terrestrial > Soil > Grasslands ... | reverse complement strand
CAACACGAGCGTGACCAGCCCGCACGTCATGCCCGGGCTCACGTTCGGACTCCGCTTCTAGCTCACGATTCTTCGGACCGGAAATACCGCGCGCGGCCGAGCGCGATTTTCAAGCGGCCCTCGAGGTGGCGAGACGAGACGTAAGGGCGAAGCGGTCAGTCTACTGGTGAACGGATGCCCGAGCGCCGCGGGATCGAGGCGGGCGGCGGAGCGGCCGGCGCCTCGCATGAAGGAAGCCCCGCCGACCGTCCTCCTCGACCTGGCGGCCCGTGAAGAAGGGCCGTAGCCGGTGAGACCTCGAGCCCTGTTCGCCGGCGAGTGTAGTTCGTCGAGAGTCGTCCAAACCGTGAAGACATGTCGAAAATGCGACGGGGCGGCCGATACGCTCCATTAGGATGGGGAGGAGAGGTGAGCGTGAGTCGGTCGTCGCGAGTCGACTAGAACCCCGATGGCGCCCGGGAAACGCCGTCTTGCCGCGTTCCTTGCCGTGTCGACAGGCGCGGCCGTGCTCTTCGCGATGGCGATCGACCGAGTCGTGGGGTTCGTGTCCACCGTCCCGGTTTCCGGACTCATCTACGGACCGCATGAGCGCGTTCGCTATCGAACGCCAGAGTTCGATGTCATCGTCACGACGAACAGCCTCGGCCTTCGCGACCGGGAGCTTCGCCCAAGGGTGGCGGGCGTGACTCGGCTCCTCGCTCTCGGTGACTCCTTCACGTACGGGTGGGGCGTTGCGGTGGAGGATGCTTGGCCTCGCGTGCTCGAGACCGAGTTGACGCAAAGAGGCGTGGTCGTTGAAGTGATCAACGGTGGTGCGGCGGGCGGAAGTCCGATGACGTATGCTGAGGTCGCCGAGCGCACGGTCCCGGTTGTTCGCCCCGACGTCGTTCTCGTCGCCGTGCTGCAAGGTGACGACCTCGTTCAGATGGCGGAAGCGAGTTGCGACGCCAAGACGCCGCCCCGCCGAGGCGTCCGCCGCATGATGTCGGGACTGGTGAGAATGCTGTATCCGAACATCCTGGCAATGGCCCATGGAGTGCCGCGTGCCGGCGACGACGTCCGTGACGTCAGCCGGGTGTGGAAGGACCAGGCGGCCGACATGGTCCACGGATTCGGAGCCGCTGAGCGGCGCCGATTCGCGCAACTCGATGACGACATTCGCGAGGCTTTTCTCCGCGGCGAACTGAATCCTGGATTGGTCATGCTGGGGGTCAAACAGCCTGATCGGTTCCTGACGGGCGCTGGCGTCGATACCACGACCGCGAAGCAGTTGATCGACGCCATGGCGGCCTGCCTTCGCCGCGTGAGCCTCGCGGCAGCTCGCGTCAACGCTGCCGTGATCGTCATGTCCGTGCCATACGGGGCCTATGTCAGCGCGCGTGACCTGAAGTCGAAGCGCCGACTCGGATTCGACGTAGATTCGCAGCTGATGAATTCGTCGGGGCCTGACGACGCAATCTGGAGGGCTGCGGTCGCCGCCGGGCTTCCCTTCCTGACTGTCACCCAGCATTTCCGTAATGAAGCAGTGACGAAACGTCTCTACTTTCCCATCGACGGGCACTTCACATCGGCGGGCAACCGATTGTATGCCCAAGCCTTTGCCGACGTCCTCAAGCCGATGCTCGAAACACTTCGGCAGGGCGCTCGATCGACTCATGAATCTGATCTGACTCGCTGACAGAACGGCTAGTGTCCTGAGTTAGAGATGCGATGACAGAAGCGCGCGACGCTTTCGAGGATCTCGTCGGCCGTTGCGGTATCCGGCCTGGTGTAGCAAACGTTCCAGCAGGCGAGTGCTGGTGGCCTCCGGCGTGCTCGAAGTGGAGTAGCCTAGCCCACGGTGGAGGCTGTCATGAAGTACAGCAGCATCGTCCTCGCCGCGGTTCTCGTCCTATTCTCGGGCTGCGCTGATCGCGCGGTATCAGACTCCCCAAGCGCGTCGCCGACGTTCGCAGGCAAGGCGGAATGCGAGCGCAGCCGCGGCGTCTGGCGCGCCAGTCCCGGTCTCCGCGAGACCTCGAAGGGCTTCGAGAAGGTAGACCGCCGCTGACGTAGAGGCGTAGACCGCCGGGCTCAAGCGCTGGCCCGGGCTCCTCCTGTCGCCTCGTTGGCCCAACAGGTCGCTCGGCTCTATGGCCGCTATCCCGAACCACGTAGCCGGCGTGGAGCACGTCGCAGTTCAAACTCGCCGCTGAAGAGCGCGCCCATGTCGCAGTTCAGCGCGCCACAGAGCTGCGTCAACGTCTTTAGCGTCACGTTCTGGTTGGCGTTTTCAAGACGCGTGTAGGTTGCATGGCTCACGCCGAGCCGTCGGGCCATCTGGCGATGGGTGAGGCCGGCCTGGGTGCGGATTCGACGTAGAACCTCCGCAAGCTGTCGGGCGAAGTCCACGCCGGCAGCGTTGCGGATTTAATGGTACATATGCGTACCAGTCGGCTGGAGCCGGTTTCGAGGGGGGCAACGGGGACCACGGCCGGGTCGACGGTGAGCACCTGCTCAGCGAGCTTCAGAGGCGGCCCGATGAAGAAATCATTCCGTTCGCCCGCCCTCGTAGCAGCGCTGAGAGGCACCCAAGCATCCGATTCCAGTGCGGGTGGAGGAGATGCGCCATGCCAGCGAACGTAGGCGAAATGTTCTACACGGGAACGCGGAAGCGTCATCGCGTGGCGTCGACGGACCGTGCGGTCGGCGAACGAGTCTCTGCCGCCGACGTCAGCAATCGTGGACCCGATCTGGCCTGATCGAGAGCCCCTGACGGGTTCCCGGTGCCGGACCTAACACTCGACCCAGTCCCTCCGTTCGTCTGGCCGGACCCGCGCGTTTTCGGCGGCTCTCACGCCTATACGAGCGCCGTGCCGTATGACTCTGTGATCAGCCGGGCGAGGGGGCTTGCGGGAGTCGTCACCGGGGTTGATCTTCGGGGCGCGCGATGGCTCGCCGAGCTCGTCAGCAACAGAAACCTGCAGAGTCGGCTCGTCATCGTCCTGTACCCTGCTTGCCCCACGCGCGCCGAGGTGCTGGACGCGCTGCATGCAGTCCAGTCGATCGTTCCAGAACCGACTGGCCGTGTTCCAGGCCCGGCACTGGTGGAACTACGGCTCCTTCCATTTGAGGAACCCTCTGGTGACTTTCCAAACAGTCTCTGCGTCGTCGATGCGGAGGGGAGAGAACCCTGCCTCATCATGGGATCGGCGGCGAACTTTGGACTGGGCAGCGGCGAATCGGCTCATCTGAATCTCGTGTTCCATCCCGAGCCATCGCTGCTTGAGGCGTGGCGGAATTGGTTTGAATGGGTCTGGTCGGGTGAGATAGGCATGCCACGCGTCTGCTGCTTCAGCGGTGCCAGGAGCAGGAACGAGAAGGGGGATCTCTGCAGTCTTGTTGGAGAGAGGCACTGATACCGGCCAGGTCACATTGATTGACGCCGCCGGCACCCCCAAGCCGAGCCCAGGTGAGGACCTCGGACTGCCACGGCTCGATCCGCTGGCAGGGCAGGTTGCTCGGATCTTTCGACTGGGGACCCTCGCGAGCGTCGACAAGACAAGCCGCATTCCTCCGCTGGACGTTCCGGTGAAGGCGGAGCTGTTCGGCATTTCGTCGTCGCGCCGGGCAGGCGCCGGCACTCGCCGGGTGGAGTACCGCTTCTCACTACTTGACGACCAGGAGTTGAGAGGCTTGGAAGCCAAGCGGCGAGCCGCAGGCGCATTGCTTAGTCGCTTCAGTTTCCCCATTGGAGATGGGGTCCGGTGGATGCCCCACGGGGCGCGTCCGCTGTTCGAGGCAGAACTGGACAGCCTCAACAAGGCCGGAAAGGATGCGCTGACCCGAGTCTTGGGCGGCGACGTCAGCGCTTTTGTGAAGCAGCGCAGAGACCGGGTTGCAACTGCAGCCCAAGCCCTCTACGAAGAGCACCGCCCAGGCCAGCGCGTTGCAGCCTCGACCATCGACGAGATCCTCGTGAACTGCGAGAAACGCCTGAAAAACGCGCGCGAGGGTCAGCTGCTGCCAAGGATTACCTATACCCCTCTGCAGTTCGTCGTGGCGCAAGCCTCGGAATGGGCCTCCCCGTGGGGTCAAGCCGCGAGCCTGCTCCAAGGCATCGCCGAGTTCCCTCGCAAGATGCTTACGGACCGTCTCCTCTTACGCGGGCTTGACGTAGACGAAAGCGAGTTGCTTGAGGCTATGGACGTCTGCGCTGACGCCGTTTTGAAAATCTCGAACCGGCGGGACTCAAGGCCACGCGCGCACAAGGATCTCCACGTTCTCGCTCGACTTGCCGACTCTCGGATGGGTGCCCGGGCCAGGTGCCAGCTCGTACTGCGTCTGATCGGCGGTGCAGAAGCCGAGGAGATCAGCGCGCAGATTACTGACGAGGAGACTGAGGAAGGGAGCGCGGCTTCGACGCCGCGTTCAAGCGCACCCCGATAGCACCCCTGCGAACGCCACCGAAGCCCTGCGCAGGCCTCTCAGAACTCGAAACGGACATCACGAGGTACGAGGACGCCGCGATGCGAGTGCGCGCCCGATGATAAGTACGTGAGGTAGCGGGTCAGGATGCGGCGGAGGTGCCGTTCGCCAAGGACGAGGACATGATCCAGATCGGTAGAGGGAGAGGCGATCGACGCCCTGCACGAGCGCGAGATTGAAGGTGAGCTTTAGCTCGACGACGACCGGCGGCTCACTGCCGCCCGTGGCGTCGCCACTTGACCGCGGGGTACAGATCCAACTCGCACGTTACGCGCTCGACGGTCGCACGCGGCCGGTGGACGTCGCGCTCCGTCTCGCGGCGCGCGGTTCGTCAGCGCCGGGGAACGACGCGGGCCGCTCGGCCTGGAATACGAACGCCCGTGCCGCTCGCCGGCCACGCGTCGACGGTCTCGGAGCTTGCGGGCGCCGGCCGTGCCGTCGTCTCCAGCGCCAGAGGCTGATCTCGCGTGCCACGGTCGCGATGAGACGATAGCGGACGAACGACGGGACCGGCCGCACTGCCATGGCGAAGGCTGCCAGAAGCGTACGCGTCATCGTGCCGCCTCTTGCCATCGTGCTCACCCTACGGCCCGGTGCCGTCGATCGCGAAAGAAAATGTGACGGAGAGACGCGTCAGGGCGTCGCGACGCGCAGCGTCCGCACGATCTCCCGGCCGCTCTCCCGGCTGGCGGTCGCCTCGCACGGTGGCGTAACCCCATCTCGCCCCTCACGGGCCGAGGCGGGATGCGAGATGGTCAGCCGTGCCGAGGCCTGACGACACCCCGAGGATCGCTCTATATCCGATTGGGCGATATTGACGCCTCGCCGTCGTTCAGCTACGGTGCCGCGCATGACTGACACCCGCTGGCAACACCCTTGGCTCCGCGTCCAGCGCCTCATCCGTTCCATCCTTGAGGTGCGCCGGACACGTCACACGCCCGGTGATGAAGGCGACGCTGACGAAGGCGCTGCGGGAGCGGGAGAAGATCCGGCGCGCCGGATGGTGGAACTGACCTGAAGGCATGGTCTTCGAGGACCGCTCGCCCGGCAGTCGGGTGCGTCGTCGCGCCAGACGCCGGGCCGTCTTCACCGTCGCGAGCGTCGTGATCGCGATCTCGCCTCGGGCGTGGTGATGGTCCTCGGGCGGTGGTGAGCTGAGTGGCTGGACCGTCTCGTCGCGGCTCGGATCCTGAGCCGACCCTTTCGATCTTCCCCGACCAGCTCCATATCGGCGACCGCTTCGACGATGCGGAGACGGGGGACGAGCCCCATGAGTGGGAAGTCGCGTCCCGCCCCGTCACGTTCAAGAAGGGCCATGAGGTGCGCGCTCGCGTCCAACGGCCCGGGAATCCCGCGACGGCTCGAGAGAAGTACTGGGCGGCCCACGAGAAGATCACGGTCCGACGGGTGACGGCATCGCCGACGCGGCCTACGGCGGAGCCCGACGGCGACGGCACCGACGTCGAATCGCTGCGCCGCGAGCTCCGGCGGCTGCGTGCCGAGGTTTTGGGGCTTCAGGAAGAGAAGCAAGACCTCGAGCGGCGGAACGCCGACTTGACGCGCGAGCTTGAGGAGACCCGGAAGAAGATCCCGCGGCGGATGTCGACGTCGTAGAAACGAGCTGAGAAAGGACGTCCAATGGCCAGGATCAAGCACATCGCCATTCGCACTCCGTACCCCGAGAAGACCGCGGCCTTCTACAAGGACGTGTTCGGCCTGAAGGAGGTCGGCCAGGCGCGAGCGGGCGTGTACCTTTCCGACGGGTACATCAATCTCGCGATCCTCAAGTCCAGGGCTGAGGACACGGGCGAGAGTCCCCGGGACGCGGCGGGCTACACGGGCATTCACCATCTGGGCTTCATGGTCGACGACATCGGATCTTGCCCGCTCGGCCCCCATGTGCAGGAATCGAGGCGATGCAGCGCCAGCAGATCGAGCAGGCGGACGCCGTGTTCACGCGGCTGGTCGAGGCGGCACCGGCCCAGCGCCTCTGCCGTCTGGCGCTCAGCGCGTTCCGCGAAGCCGCCGATCTGTTCCGGCGCACGCTCGCTGTCCATCCGCACCTCGAGAGCGGCCGCGCGAATCTGGGAACGGCGTGAACGGCTGGTGAAGTGGAACTGACCCGCGCGTGATCGCGTACCTGGTACAGCGGCTCGCCTGGGCGCTGGTGCTCCTCGTCGTCACCACGCTGGCGGTCTTCGTCGTGGTGCACCTGTCCGGCGATCCGACCGCCCTCTACGTGGGTCCCGAGGGCACGCGGGCGGATTACGAGATGGTGCGCGCGGCGCTCGGCTTCGATCGCCCGCTGCCCGATCAATACGGGCGCTTCCTCGCGCGCGCCGTCCGCGCCGACTTCGGCCGCTCGCTGCGCCACCAGCAGCCGACTCTGCCCCTCGTGCTCGAGCGCTTCCCCGCCACGCTGAGGCTGGCCCTCGCGGCTATGCTGCTCGCCATGCTGCTCGCCGTGCCGCTCGGCATCCTGTCGGCCCTGCGTCGCAACTCGCTCCTCGACAGCTGCGCGATGACGTTCGCGCTGTCCGGCCAGTGCATGCCCACCTTCTGGCTTGGCATCCTCTTGATCCTGGTGTTCGGCGTGAACCTCGGTTGGGTGCCCGTCTACGGCGGCGAGGGCCTGCGCGCGCTCGCGCTGCCGGCGGTGACGCTGGGCGTCTGGGCGATGGCGCGCACGGCACGCATCACGCGCTCGAGCATGCTCGAGGTGCTGCCCCAGGACTTTCTGCGCACGGCGCGCGCGAAGGGAATCAGCGAGTGGGGCGTGATCCTCCGCCACGGGCTGCGCAACGGCGCCATCCCGATCGTGACGGCGCTGGGGCTCGAGCTGGGCAACCTCCTCGGCGGCGCCGTCATCACGGAGGCGGTCTTCGCCTATCCCGGCATCGGGCGACTCGCGGTCGAGGCCGTGGTCAACAAGGACATCCCCCTGCTGCAGGCCGTCGTGTTCACGATCGCGACGGCGCTCATCCTCCTGAACGTCGCGGTGGACCTCCTTTATATGGTCCTCGACCCGCGGGTGCGTCTTGCCTGAATGGTGGGCGCGGCATCGCCGCACGCGGACGTTCCTCGCCGCGCCGAGCGCGCGCTTCGGCCTGGTCGTGCTGGTCGGCGTGCTGCTCTGCGCGCTGCTCCCCGGGCGCCTGGCGCCCGCGGACCCCAACGCGCAGCAGCTCCTTGCGCGCTTCACGCCGCCCGCCACGCGGACGGGCGATGGCACGCTGGCGGCGCTCGGCACCGATCAGCTCGGCCGCGACATCCTCAGCCGGGTCATTCACGGCGCCCGTACCTCCGTGCTGATCGGAATGTCGGCGGTGCTGCTGGCGGGCACGGTGGGCACGAGTCTCGGCTTGACGGCCGGCATCCGTGGTGGCATGTCTGATCACCTCATCATGCGCCTGGCTGACATGCAGTTCGCGTTTCCCTTCATCCTGCTCGCCATCACCGTCATCGGCGTGCTCGGGCCGAGCATCCGCAACATCATCCTGGTGGTGGGGTTGAGCAACTGGGCGACGTACGCGCGGGTCGTGCGCGCGGAGACGCTCGCCGTCCGCGAGCGGACGTACGTGGACGCCGCGCGCTCGCTCGGCCTGTCCCGGCCGCGCATCCTCTGGCGCCACATCCTGCCCAACGTGAGCGCCTCGCTGATCGTCGTCGCGACCTTCGGCGTGGCGGGCGCGATCCTCACCGAGGCCGGGCTCTCGTTCCTCGGCCTCGGCGTGCCGCTGGCGATCCCGTCGTGGGGCGGCATGCTCGCCGAGGGCCGGCAGTTCGTCGACACGCGCTACTGGCTCGCGCTCTTCCCCGGCGCGGCCCTCTTCGTCACCGTCATGGCCATCAACCTGCTGGGCGACGCGCTGCGGGACGCGCTCGATCCTTATCTGGTAGCTCGACGGGCCGTCGGCCAACTCTAAGGAGACACGCAATGCCATTCGCGAAGCGCGGTCCGTGGGGAGCCGTTGCCGTCCTGGTTCTTCTCGGCCTGCTCGTGCCCGGCGCCGCGGCACAGCCGAAGCCGGTGGTGGTCGTCCAGTCGGGCGAGGCGGCGACGCTCGACTGGCACATGCACTGCGACAAGAACGCCCACGAGCCCGACCGGCAGATTTTCGACACGCTGCTGCGGCGCGACCTCAAGACGCTCAAGCTCGAGGGCAACCTCGCCGAGTCGTGGCGCCTGCTCACCGACACGACCTGGCAGTTCAAGCTGCGCCGCGGGATCAAGTTCCACAACGGCGAGCCGTTCGACGCCGCTGCGGTCAAGTTCAGCGTCGAGCGGATGCTGAACCCGGCGCAGGGCGCCCCCGGCCGCACCAGCATCGCCTCCATCGATCACGTGGACGTCGTCGATCCGTACACGGTCAACGTCGTGACGAAGACGCCGTTCCCGCTGCTGCCGGTGCGGATGAGCCCGGGGCACTGCGGCACCGTAGGGATCCTGCCGCCGAAGTACGTCGCGCAGGTCGGCGACGCCGGCTTCGCGGTGAAGCCCGTGGGCACCGGTCCCTACCGCTTGGTGGAGTGGGTGAAGGACGAGCGGCTCGTGCTGGACGCCAACAAGGACTACCACCGCGGCGCGCCCGCGATCGAGCGGCTCGTCTTCCGTCCCGTGCCCGAGCTGACCACGCGGGTCGCCGCGCTGCTCTCCGGCCAGGCCGACCTCGTCAGCGACGTCCCGCCCGACCAGGTCGCGAAGATCAAGGCCAGCGGCGTGGCCCGCGTCGAGGTCAGCACGCTCGGCGGCTTCGTCATCATGGTGAAGATGACCAACTACCTGATGCCCGGGCCGTGGCAGGACGCGCGCGTGCGAAAGGCGATCAACTACGCGATCGATCTGGACACGATCATCAAGACCGTGCTGGAGGGCTACGGCCAGCCGCTCGGCGTGCCGCTCGAGAAGGAGGCGTTCGGCTTCAACCCGGCCATCAAGTGGTGGGGCTACGACCCCGAGCGCGCGAAGGCGCTGCTGCGGGAGGCCGGTTACGCCAACGGGTTCGAGATGATCCTGCACGCGCCCAACCGTCGCTACATGAACGACATCGAGGTCATGCAGGCGATGGCGGCGATGCTCGGCAAGGTCGGCATCAAGGCCACCGTGCAGGTGTGGGAGCAGAGCGTCTACACGACCAAATGGCGCAAGCGCGAGCTGCTGCCCGCCTACATGGTGGCGTGGGGCGGCGCAGGCGTCTTCGACGGCGACCTGCTCGTCAACTCGCTCCACAGCAAGTCGGCGCTGGCGATCCACAAGAACGAGGCGCTCGACAAGATCCTGGAGGAGGCGCAGGGCACGAACGATCCCGAGCGGCGCCGGGCGCTCTATTTCAAGGCGCAGGAGATCATCTTCGAGGACGCGCCGATCATCAAGGCCTACCAGCAGGCCCACATCTTCGGGATCAGCAACCGGCTCGACTGGAAGCCCTGGATCGACAACATGCTCTTCCTCTACGACGCGCGGCTGAAGTGATGAACCCGGCGTTCCCACGCCTGTTCAGCCCGATCACGATCGGGCACGCCACGGCGAAGAACCGCATCGTCTCCACGCCGCACGGCGCGGCCTTCGGCGAGAAAGGCGGGATCACCGAGCGCTACATCCGCTATCACGAGGAGAAGGCCAGGGGCGGCTGCGGCGTGGTGATGATGTTCGGCTCCTCGAGCATCCACCCGACCTCGATCAACGATTGGGGCGAGGTCAACAACTGGGACGACGGCATCGTCCCGCAGTTCCGGCAGATGAGCGAGGCGATCCACCGCCACGGCGCGCTCTGCCTCTCGCAGATCTCTCACCGCGGACGGCGCGGCCACTCCTGGTACTCCGGTGTGCCGCTGTGGGCGCCCTCCGACACGCGCGAGGAACGGCACCGCGAGTGGCCGCACGTCATGAGCCGGGCCGAGATCCACGAGGTGATCGACGCGTGGGCGGCGGCGGCGGTGCGGCTCAAGAAGGGCGGCTACGACGGCTGCGACATCCCGCTCTACGGCGGCCACCTGCTCGAGAACTTCATCTCCCCGCTCGCCAACACGCGGACCGACGAGTACGGCGGCAGCCTCGACAACCGCCTGCGGCTGCCGCGCCAGGTCCTGCGCGCGGTGCGCGAGGCGGTGGGCCGCGACTTCATCATCGGCCTGCGGCACAGCGGCGACCACTACGTCGAGGGCGGCCTGAGCCGGGAGGAGCTGCTCGAGATCGCGCGGCAGCTCGACGCCGTCGGCATCGCCGACTACTGGATGGTGAGCGGGTCCAACACCGAGACGCTGAAGTTCGAGGCGATGGTCACGCCCTCGCACTATCACCCGCGCGGCGTCTTCAACGATCTCGCTGCGCTCACGAAGAGCGTCGTCCGCGTGCCCGTCATCGTGGCCGGCCGCGTGGTCACCGCCGATCAGGCGGAGGCCGCGCTGGCCGCCGGCGTGTGCGACCTGGTCGGCATGACGCGCGCGCTGATCGCCGATCCCGAGATGCCGAAGAAGGTCAGCGAGGGCCGCGTCGACGACGTGCGCGTGTGTGTCGGGGCCGCCGAGGGCTGCATCGGCCGCCTGCGGCAGGGCAAGTCGATCACGTGCGTGCAGAATCCGGCGATCGGCCGCGAGGCCGAGCTGATGGAGATCCGCCCGGCGTCGAGACCACGACGCGTGGTCGTGGTCGGCGGCGGCGTGGCCGGGCTCGAGGCCGCCCGCGTCGCCGCGCTACGCGGTCACCAGACGATCCTGCTCGAGGCGACCAGCGCCGTCGGCGGCCAAGTCCTCGCGGTGGCCAGGGCGCCGAAGCGCGAGGACTACGCGTCGATCGCGACGTGGCTCGTGGACCAGGCGAAGAAGGCCGGGGCCGAGATCCGGCTCAACACGCCGGCCTCCGGGGCCGACGTCCTCGCCCTCAAGCCCGACGCCGTCGTCCTCGCCACCGGCGCCACGCAGCGCGTGCCCGACATCCCGGGCGTGAGGCTGCCGCACGTCGCGACGACGGTCGACGTCCTGACGGGCCGCACGGCGCCCGGCCGCCGCGTCGTCGTCGTCGACGAGGAGGGCTACTTCGCGGCGCCCACGACGGCGGACTTCCTGGCCGAGCGCGGGGCGCAGGTCACCATCGTGTGCCGCTACTTCATGGTCGGCGAGGACATCGACGAGGGCACGCGCTCCGACCTCTACGCGCGGCTGTTCGCGCGCGGCGTGACGCTGATCCCGATGACAGTCGCGCGGGAGATCCTGCCGCAGGGCGTCCGCACACGCCACACGTTCTCGAACGCTGAGGCGACGCTCGCGGCCGACTCCGTGGTCCTCGCCTTCGGCGGCAAGGCGAACGATCCGCTCTCGCGCGAGCTCGAGGGCAAGGTGGCGGACCTCAAGGTGATCGGCGACGCGTACTCCCCGCGCCGCGTCCACGACGCCATCCTCGACGGCACGCGCGCCGCGCGCATGCTGTGAGTCCTCAAACTCGGCCCGACTCCGAGCGACCGAACTCCCTGAAGGTGTCCTCCGTGCTGACGGGCATCGGCACCGCCGTGCAGACTATCGGTGCCTTGCAGCCGGCCTATCAGGCGCTCAAGACCGCCGCCGCTGCTTTCGGTCTTCCTTTGCCGTAGCAGAGACCCGCAGGGGCCGCGGTGACTCTACGCCGCGACTTCTCGGGGACGCCGGGCCAGCCGGCCACCCGGCGCCCACGTCAGCGCCGACACCGGCCAGTCGGGACAAACGCGCTGACCACCGCCGCACGCCAGGACCGAGACCAGTCCTCAAGGAGCCGCGCGCAGGCTTCTATACGAAGCCGCAACCCTGCCCCGCGCGAGTGTCGGCGTCGTTGCCGAACGGCGCCCGAAATCGAAACTATCAACCGGGTCCCGCGGTTTTTCCTGGGGCGAGAGGCGAGCGGGAGCCCCGCTTGCCAGGTTCAAGTCCAAGGGCTCTTGCTAGGGTGACGAGGGCCTTCCTCGGCGCGCCCGCTCGGACGAGGCGGGGGAGTTGGTTGCGCCTGGGTTGCGAGTGATGCCGTCCGCTGCCGCGATCTGCAACCTCATGAGCCGCAAGATCGCAGCACTTTAGAGGGGTGAAGGCAACGCATAACCCAAAGGTCGCTGGTTCAAATCCAGCCCCCGCAACCATCCAGAGACAGCGCAACACCGTCTCGCCCACCCTACCGGCCCCTGAGCTAAAGGGGCACCCTCTCAGCGCGCAATAAAATCGCGCACTTGAATCCTGCAAGTTCGATCACGTCCCGTTGGGGCCACCATCGAACTTGCAGAAATTAACCCGCGAAAAGTCGAGAGCGACGCATCACCTCTGAACTCGTAGACGAACCGAGGCTTCCGGCCGGTTCCGGACATGTTTCACGAGCCCGCATAGCCCGGAACGCCTTTTAGCGTCCAGCGCCTTGTAGAACAGCGACGCCGGAAGTTGTCGCGATCGAGCGGTCCACCCATGCTCGGGCAGAAAACCGATTCCTGCACTTGCCCCAACCGTGCTTCAGTGCCTCGGCCTTCCGCGTTCGTGATGGTCCAGTGCTTCCATCGTCGTTGCGAAACGGCCGTGGCTGATGTGTCAACGTCCTCGTCTATCCGAATTGGCAACGAAGCGTGACGGAAACGTCAGCGTGTGAACATCGCCGGGCAACGACGCCCGGCCTGCGTGACACGACTAAACTGCGAATTCCGTGGGCATTCATGACGGTCAACAGACGTCGGCCAGCGCCGGTGTGTTTTTTGCAGGGTACCAGCACTCGCCATAGATCGGGGACTGCATACCGGCTGCTCGTCTGGTTCGGCGCTAGGATCGCGATCCTCAGTTGCGCTTCAACGGCGACCAGTGCCGGCGAAGTCGCCGTCCGATTCGCCGCGGATACCGGGGGAGGATTTCCAGCCCTGCGTGCGATCGACCATGGAGAAAGCCGCCTGGTGCTTCCGTTCGCCGACGGTTCGCTGTACGACGAGGCCGTCGTGTTTTCTGAGCGAGATATTTTTCGGCTACTCAGCGATCGGATCGCGCAGCGCTGCCCCTTTTCCCAGAACGCTTGAGGCGTCACTCGATCGTGAGATGGGCCGGTACACAGCGCGATGAGTCCGTCGTGTGCTCCTAGACCTTTGGCCGTCCCAGTCTTGCTGCGCCATCGAGGAAAATCTTTGGGCCAGGCGGGACGCTATCGTCATACTTCTCGGGAGAGCATTTCCCTCGGCGGGCGCCCGGGAAGCCCGCGGCTGAGATAGGAGGGCGCCATGGAACGCAATGTCGAGGCACGAGGTCGCACCGCTGACGATCATGCGTCACCCGCGATACCCGATCGCGGCGGAGCGTGGCGTGAAGCGGAGCTGGGCGGCCGCGAAGACATTGTCGGCGGCTCCTGCGAAATGTATCTCGCGCGGCGAGCAGCAAAATTCCGTTCTGCGATCGCGACGATGGCGCTGGCGGTGTTGCTCCCCGGGTGCGCCGCCAAAATACACGGCAGGGTACAACTCGTGGACGCCAATCTGCAGCCCGCGGCAAAGGAGAGCCTCCAGGGCATCGTGGTGAATATGATCAATACCACCACAGCCGTGGAGCAGGCTTCTCATGCCGCGACGACGGATGTCGACGGTAAGTTCGAGTCCACGAAGGGCCGGCTCCGGCCCGGGACGTACAAGGTGGAGGCGAGCCGCATCGGCTACGAGACCGAGACCCAGACCGTGGAAATAAAGGAGCACACACAGAAAACCATCGACTTCAAGCTTCGGCGGATCCAGGAAGGCAAACGCAAGACCATCCAGGGATCCAAATCCGACGAGGACAAGATCATCAACCCCGGCGAAGTGAATATTCAAGCCCCCACCATGTAGGCCGGTCGCGCGATATCGATACGAGGATATTCATGGTCAAGCATAGAGTCCGGTCGGCTTTCCTCCTGTGCGCGGCCTTCCTGCTCGCCGCCTGCAGCCAGAAGCTGGACCTTGAAGTGAGAGCGCGCATGGACGCTCAGCCGGTGTCCCAGGCCAAGGTCATGGTGGACGGCCAAGAGCAGGGCATCACCGACGGCACAGGCGTCTTCGCCAAGAGCATCCAAAGGAAGCCTGGGGCCGAGGTCGAGGTGCTCGTCGTCAAGGAACTGCCCGGCTACCACATCAAGCCGTGGAAGACCTCCTTTCTGGTGAAGCTGCCCAAGGACGGGGCCGTCGACAAGTACACGTTCGACGCCGATCTGCAGGCCACGCGCTTTGTCACTCTGGCCGCCACAGAGAAGGGGGCGCCCGTCGTGGACGCCACGGTTAGCGTCAACGACAAGGAAATAGGCAAGACGGACGCCGGGGGCGAGCTTGTTTACGAGTACAAGAACCTGCCGAAGACGGGCGTCACGCTCACCGTCAGCAAGACCGGGTACGCAGCTTGGCAAAAGACCGGGGCGCTCCAACCCGGGGAGCGGCTCGCCGTGGCACTTTCCCGGCGCTCAATCGTCACAGTGACCGCGCTGACCGAGCAATACGGCCACACGAGCGCGGTCGCGGGCGTGGCGGTGAGCATCGATGGAAAGGCGGTGGGCAAGACCGACGACCGCGGCGTCTACGCGTACGCGTATGACGGCACGCCGGGCAAGCGGGTGGAGCTGGCGCTTTCGTTTCCCGGCTATATCCCGGAGCAATGGAAGACCGCCGTCACCCTGGCAGGGCCAATCACCATCCAGCGATACTTCTACCCGACCACGCCGAAACAGATCCGGGTCGGCGTGTATCGATTCGGGGGCAACACCCTCGGCGTGGACCTCAAGGAAATCGTCGCCCAGACCGAGAGCGCGGTCTCGAGCCAGCTCTTCAAGTATTCCGTCTTCCGTGAGGTGCCGAGCGCGGAGCTCGAGGCCGAGGTCAAGCGCGCCAAACTGGGCATCGACAGGATCACCACCAAGGGCTGGCAGGACACACCGCTGCGCAGAACGGTGGACATGATCGTGCTGGGCAGCGTCGCCAAGGACGACAAAGGCTTCGTCATCGAGGCGAAGTTCTACACCTCCGGCGGGCAGTTGATTCTGAGCCAGGTGAGCCGGGCCAGGGACACCGGCGCCATCACCAGCGCTGCGAGAGAGATCGCCGCGAACATGATGGAACGGTTCCCCTTCGAAGGGACGGTCGTCGCGGTCGAGGACGGGTACTACCGCATCAATATCGGCAAGCTGTATCGGATCAGCCGGGGCACGGACCTCACCCTGACTGCCGCCACCCTGGGCGAGGCCGGCAAGGTCGTGAGGTATCGCGAGACCGGCCGGCTCAAGGTCAAGCGGGCGGAGGACGCTGGATCCGTGGCGGAGGTCGACGATCTCAAGAAGGGCGAAGGGATCAAGATCGGCGACCGGGTCGTGCGCCGGGTACGCCGCGAGGGCGACGAGGAACGTGACAGGACCTATTTCATTCTTGCCACGAGGGGTGGACTCGCGCCTGACGTGGCGCCGCTGCCCCGGGTGAATGTCTACCTCAACAACGATTGGGCCGGCTCCACCGGCGCGGACGGCAAGGCCGAAGTGTCGATACGCCTGGGCAAGAGCTACGAGCTCCTACTCTACCGGCACGGTTACCAGCAGGTGAACGAGAAGATCAAGGTGGAGAAGAGCGGGGACACCCGGGACTTCGTGTTGAGCGTCAACAATGCCTTGTTCAAGGTGGAGTCGGAGCCGTCCAGCGCCGGCGTGTTCGTCGACGGGGATCAACTCGGCAAGACACCGATTCTGGAGGGCAAGCCGGTCGGCCTCGGGTTCCACACAGTGCAGCTCACCCTGGGTGAGGATTATCGAGATTGGGAAGAGGTCGTCGAGTTCGACAAGAAGATCGAGGATCGCACTGGCGATCGGAGGATCGCGCTGCACCGGGACTATCTCAAGCTCGGGGAGAGGGCGACGCAGAAGGGCGATACCGACGGCGCCATTCAGGCCTACGCCAGTGCCGACAAGAGGCACCCGGATTACTCCGAAGCCCACCACCGGCTCGCGCGGATCTATCTGGACGAGAAGAACGATTACGATGCGGCGATCCGCGAGTTCGAGAGCGTCCTTTCATTGCCCCAGAACCAGCAGCTCATCTACAAACAGTTCGCCGTGGCCTTCACCAATCTCGGACACGCGTACTACGAGAAGGGGAACAGCCTCGTAGAAAAAGACCGGGAAGCCGCCGCGCAGTCCTTCGCCAGAGCGATACAGAATCTTCAAATCGCGAAGCAGAACACGCGCTTCCTGCCGATCGCACACTACGACGAGGCGCTGCACGACACCTATTTCTATCTGGCACTGTCGTATCACAAGCTCTATCTGGTCACCAGAAAAGACGCCCTCGTGAACAACGCGCACCTCGCGTGGCGCGAGTACTTCGACTTCTT
>Ga0209057_1001835_pt1 | contig 16798 bp, 18 predicted proteins | sample GraSoiAngelo_146_FD_185903 | JGI IMG/M metagenome (GOLD analysis project Ga0209057, IMG submission 185903) | Grasslands soil microbial communities from the Angelo Coastal Reserve, California, USA - 14_1009_05_30cm (SPAdes) (version 2) | ecosystem: Environmental > Terrestrial > Soil > Grasslands ... | reverse complement strand
GATCAGGGCTCGGCGGGAGACCCTCGCTCGCGCGGATGAGATGGACGTGCGGCTGCGCGGCCTTGGGCCACGCCAGATCCTGTATGTCACGCTCATGGAGGACGACGGCACGAGCTGGTGCGCCACGATCACAGTCGACAGCACCTGGCATGAGCAGCCGGTCTCGCTCGCGGCCTTCACCATCGGCCGTGGCGTCCTGCTTCCGGAGGGCTTTCCCGGCGAGTGGAACTACTGGGTGGGACCGGCGGCAGGGCGGGGGGGAAGCGGCGACCGCCCGCGACTTGACCGGATGGAGCGCCTGCAGCTCTCCCTTCGGCGAGAGGACGGCGTCAAGGTGACACCGGACAAGTACGGTGTGGAGGTGGAAGCGATCCTGCTGAGATTCGGCCGTCGCTGACTCTCACCCCTCACGCGAGCCCCTTTCGCGCGCCCGCACGGCGAGCACGAGCATACCGACTCCAAACGCGAGAAGCACGAGGCCCCACCAGAGATTCACGTTGATCCCGAGCGATCGCTCGTAGATCGCCTTGTCCGACGTGAGGCCGAACAGCACGAAGATCGCCCCGTAAATCCCGAACATCAGCCCGATCGGGAGCCGCAGGTCAAGTTTCATCGCGTCACCAGAAGATGACGTTGAGGGTGAGGGTGAGGCCGAGCGCGATTGCGCCCAGGGTGACGGGCCGCTGGTACCACGGCATTGCGCCGTCCTTCTGGCGCGGGGTCAGGGCATAGACCAACCCTTGGAGATCCTCGTCCGACTTGTGGCGCCGGGTGGCGAGCGAGATCACGATCGTCGCCGTGAAGCAGGCGGTCCAGGCGAAGATGGCGCTCCAGAAGTTCTGCGCCATCTCGCTCGGATAGGTATGGAGCACGGCGCCCAGAAACCCGCCTTTCAAGCCGGGTACCGCGCCGTATGGCAGCGTGAGCCCATGCTGGATCGCGGCGGCCGCGGTCCCGGTCAGGAGCCCGAAGAACGCGCCGTGGCCGGTGGTCCGACGCCAGAACATCCCCAGCAGGAACGTCGCGAACAACGGAGCGTTCACGAACGCAAAGACGAGCTGGAGCATGTCCATGATGTTGTTGAACCGCGTCGTCGCGTACGCGGCGGCCCCACTGAGGACGATTCCGAACACCGTCGCCGTGTGGCCCATGCGCAGGTAGTGCGCGTCGGACTGCCCGGGCCGGAGATAGGACTGGTAGATATCGTACGTCCACACGGTGTTGAAGGCCGTGACGTTCCCCGCCATCCCCGACATGAACGAGGCCATCAGCGCCGTGAGCCCGAGCCCCAGGAGGCCGGACGGCAGGTAATGCGCCAACATCACGGGGACAGCGAGGTTGTAGTTGGGCGTGCCGTCGCTCTCGAGGGGAAGGAAGCCCCCTTGGCTGACGTGCAGCGCGATGGCCAGCATGCCGGGCAGGATCACCAGGAACGGAAAGAGCATCTTCGGAAACGCCGCGAGGAGCGGCGTGCGGCGCGCGGCGGCCATCGAGTCGGCGGCCATCGCGCGCTGGATGACGAGGAAGTCCGTGCACCAGTAGCCAAACGACAGCACGAAGCCGAGGCCCATCACCATCCCGAACCACTCGACACCCATCGGGTTGGCGGAAGGGGAGCCCATGTGGCGCCACGATTCGGACCAGGCGCCGGCCGGGTACCCGGCGTTCGTGGCCACGGTCGCGAGCTTCGTCGTCAGCCCGGCCCAGCCCCCGGCGTCCTTCAGGCCGAGCAGCACGAGCGGCAAGAACCCCAGCACGATGAGGAAGAACTGCAACACCTCGTTGTAGATCGCGGAGGTCAGGCCGCCAAGGAAGATGTAGGCGAGGACGATCACGCCCGACAGCAGCACGCTCGCGTTGAAGTTCCATCCGAGCACGAGCTCGAGCAGCTTCGCGAACGCGTACATCGAGATCCCGGACGAGAACACCGTCATCACGGCGAACGTCATGGCGTTGAAGCCACGGGTCTTCTCGTCGAAGCGGAGCTTCAGGTACTCCGGGACGGAGCGAGCCCGCGAGCCGTAGTAGAACGGCATCATGAAGATGCCGACGAACACCATCGCGGGGATGGCGCCGACCCAGTAGAAGTGGCTCGTCATCATGCCGTACTTGGCGCCGGAGGCGCCCATCCCGATCACTTCCTGGGCGCCGAGGTTTGCCGAGATGAATGCGAGCCCGGCGATCCACGCTGGAATGGACCGGCCGGAGAGGAAGAAGTCCTCGCTGCTCCGGACAAAACGCCTCAGCATCCAACCAATGCCGAGCACGAACGCGAGGTACAGCAGCAGCACGGTGTAATCGACCCAGCCGAGCCGAATCATCGCATGAAGGTAGCGTGCCCCCTTCGAACGGGCGAACTTGGGAGTGCACAGCCGTGAGCATATACACGCTCAACAACGCCCACGGGATCGAGCTCCAGGTTCTCGACTATGGCGGGATCATTGTCTCGCTCAAGGTGCCGGATCGCACCGGCCGGCTCGATGACATCGTCCTGGGCTTCGACTCACTGTCGGACTACCAGCGGGCGTCCCCGTATTTCGGCGCCATCATCGGCCGGTATGGCAACCGCATCGCTCGCGGGCAGTTCACGCTCGACGGCCGGACGTACACGCTCGCCACCAACAACGGTCCGAATCACCTGCACGGCGGTCTGAAGGGCTTCGACAAGGTCGTCTGGGACGTGTCACCGTTCGAGCGGGAGGACTCGGTCGGTCTGGTGTTTCGCTACACGAGCCCGGACGGCGAGGAAGGGTACCCCGGCACGCTGCGGGCCACCGTGACCTACACGCTGACCGAGCAAAGCGAGCTGGTCTTCGACTACTACGCCACCGCCGACTGGCCCACTCCCGTCAACCTCACCCAGCACAGCTACTTCAACCTGGCCGGGGACGGCCGGGGCGACGTGCTGGGCCACCTGGTCACGCTCAAGGCCGATTTTTTCACGCCGGTCGACTCCACGCTGATCCCCACGGGCGAGATCCGGAGCGTGGAGGGAACACCATTCGACTTCCGCACGCCCACGCCGATCGGCGCGCGCATCGACCAGGACGACGAGCAGCTGCGTTACGGGGAGGGGTACGATCACAACTTCGTGCTGAACAAGGGCGGCAAGGACGGCAACGCCGACGCCCCGAGCTTGGCTGCTCGGGTCTTTGACCCAACGAGCGGCAGAGTGATGAAGATCTACACGACGGAGCCGGGACTGCAGTTTTACTCCGGCAACTTCCTTGACGGCACCCTGCGCGGGAAGAAAGGCGTGTCCTACCGGCGCCGCTACGGCTTCGCGATGGAGACCCAGCACTTCCCGGACTCGCCGAACCAGCCCCAGTTTCCGTCGACGATTCTGGTACCGGGCAGGGAATACCGCTCGCGAACAGTGTTACGGTTCAGTGTAGACTGACGACCGGCAGCGCACTTCGCAGCGCCGATCGCGTCGAGTGCGTACCTTGTGGATGGGCGTGTCCTGCATGACCACTTGACGCACTTCCGCGGCTCCGGGGTAGTATTCCCGTAACGGCTGCAAGGCGGTCCCCATGATCTTCTCCCTCGTCGTCGCTTTCCTTCAGGCGCCCGCTCCCCTGCCGTCCCCGCCCATTGAGGCCGACGCGAGACCCGTGCGCGTCTGGCTCGGGACGACCGGGTCGCTCGTGCGCGGTCAATCGGTGCCGGTCTTCGTCCAGGCGGCGCAGGACGGTGACCTGGTCGTGCTGCACCGGAGGACCGACGGACGGATTGAGGTCCTGTTCCCTTCCAATCCTACCGCGGATCCGTTCGTCCGCTCGGGGACCTACGAGATACGGGGCGCCGGCGACCGCGCGGCCTGGGTCGTCTCGGAGCCGGATGGCAGCGGGATGATCCTCGCTGCCCTGTCGGTGGATCCGCTGCGGTTCGACGAGTTCGTGCGCTCGGCGGCCTGGAACCCGAACGCGCTCGTGCCGTCCTGGAACGACACGAATGCCGAGGGCGCTTTGTCGGACATCGTCCAGCGGATGCTCGGCGATGGCGCGTTCAATTACGACCTCCTCACGTATACCGTCGCGCCACCGTTGTACGCGCAACAGCCCTCCCTCCCATCACCCCCCATCTCGCCGGATCTAGCGCAGGGCGATGAGCAGCAGCCGGATACGACACCCAATTACGGCTCGTACCCGGTCTGTCTCAATTGCACGTTCGTCGGGTATGAGGAGATCGTCATCGCCCCGCAGCACCTGGGTGGGCGACACATCCGCCAGCAGGACGAGGGAATTTGTGGCATTCACACGTCGTGCGCCGAGTCCCAGAAGACGCACGCCCTCGCGCTCCCACAGGCGATGGCTTCGTCGCCGGTCATGCCGCGGGGTCGAGCGCCGGTCGGTCCGCCTCAGTATCGGTCACGGATATCGCCCGCCGGTCCCGTCGCGTCGGCCGCGCCGCGGACGCGCGGCGCTTCCACGCCCCTGACGCATGTGAGATTTACCTCGCTCTCCGTGCCCGAGTCGGAGCGACGAGCGGTCTTGACGATGGCTGCGGGCGGCATGCCTCCGGCTAATGATGAAACGCGGCGCGATGGCGAGCGGGTACTGGGCGTGGCGCGTGCAGAGGGCGCAGGGGTCGGGGGCAGCGTCGGGAGCCGGGCAATGGCGACTGCGGGGCATGCGGAGCGCGCCGCCACCGTGATGTCGAGACAGCGCGCGGAAGCCCAACCCGCTGCCCGGAGCGGCACCACAGCGGTCGCGAGCGGTAGAGTGGCGGTCGGTGCCAGGCGGGGGATCGCGCTTCCACCAGTGGTCCTCCAGGGCGCCCAGGCTCGCGTGCCCTCGAATCGCGCAGGCACTCGGCGGCGCTAGAGGCGCCACGACGCTACGTTGTACGCGCCTGCGTACCACGTAGCGTCGTAGCGTCGTAGCGTCGTATGACGAATTATTGACCGACCGTAAAATCAATTCGCTTCAGGACGGCCCCTGCCGCGTCCCGGATCTCCACGTGCCATGCGCCGGTCCAGTCGGCCGGCACCGTCTTCCGACTCCAGGTGCGCCACGGCGACCCGCCTACTTGCAGCTCGACGTCGCCGACTTGCGTGTCCCCGTGGAACCACACGTGGTGGAGGCTCGCCCCGCCGGCGCCCGTCACCTTCGTCCAGCAGATCAGCTGACTCACGTCGGCGGGAAACGCGCTACCGGTGTCCTGCGGCTGCCGATCCATCACCGCCTTGGCGATCGCCGCCTCGTCGACCGTGATCTGGGCGGCCGGGGCGGGGGTGGGGGCGGGGGCGGGGGCGGCGGCTTTCGAGGTGTCCTGGGCCGCCAGCCCGCGGCCCATCACGAGAGACAGGGCCAACAACGTGCCGATATGCTTCATGACGGCTCTCCTGCTGGGGTTGTCGATTGTACGGCCCGGCGGCGTCGATGTTCCAGCCACGTTCCCAGCGTCGCGGCGATCAAAACACCGACGCCCGCCCCTCCGAGCTGGAACCGTACGTGGTACTCCCGCTGCCGTCCGGCGCACTTTCCGGAGAAGAGCGCGCCGACCATCGCGCCGCACGAGCCCTGGATCGTCGTGAAGTAGTGGCCCGCGCCCGCCGCGAACAGCAGCGGCAATGCGCAGAGGATGAGGTTGCGGAGAAAGATCTTCATCGGGAGCCCATCAGGTAGAGGAACACGTAGTTGTAGATGCCGGTGATGAGGGCGAGCGCCCACGTAAGCACGACGTACGGGCCCGTATGACGATGCAGCCAGCGCAGCCGTGGCGTCGCGCGGCTCGCGAGCTGCCACGCGATTCCCACGAGCGTCGTGACGGCGAACGTCAAATGGATCTTGAAGAACGGGAGCGCGACGAGCGCCGGCCGGCGTGGGCTCGGGGCCATGAGGAAAGAGAAGCCGATCACCACGAGGACCTCGATGACGATGCTCACAGTCATCAGGGTCACATGCAGCGGAATCTGGCCGCGTCGCGCGCGGGTAGCGGCAAATATCACGAGCGGGGGCCCGATGACCGCCCAGGCGAGCGCCACGGCGGCCTGGGGCGGCGCGCTCACCGCCCGCGCTCGACCTTCCACCGGTCGACCACGCGCGCCTCATCCCCTGTCCCTCGCACGACGTGGTACACGTCGAATTGCGCCACCGCGAGGCACGAGTGGTTCGGTACCAGCTCGAGCCGGCTCCCTACCTTGTATCGTCCTTCCAGCTCGGCGGCGGACCCGGCGCGGATCAGGCCGTGCTCCTGTGAGAGCGTCGCTACCGTGAGCTCTGGCGCCCCGCGGACCGCGCCCATGGCTTGTGGCCCCACGTGCGCCGGCCCGGGATCCTTCGACAGCTCGAGCGCCCCCGCGTCGACGATGAAGTGCGATGCGCCGGGCTGGTGCGAGACCACCGTCGCGAGCACGGTGACACCCACGTCGGCGGGCTCGCAGCAGCCGATCAGGACCATGGTCCGATCGTAGAACAGGTAATTGCCGGGACGGGCTTCGGTGACGCCGGCCAAATCGAGCACGGCAGCCATCGCCGGCGTCGAGCCGACGCTCACCTCGCGGACCGGCACGCCCTGCTCCCGGAGTCGCCCCGCGAACCCGACCATGATGCTCCGCTCCTCCTCGGCGACGCGGGCCGCTTCGGCCTCGCTCGTGGTCCGGTACGCGTGACCGGAGTGACTCAGGATGCCGTCGAACACCAACTGGCGCTCGGCCCCTAGCTCGCGCGCCACCTCCACGGCGTATGGCGACGTTGGATCCACGCCGGCCCGATGGTAGCCGCAGTCCACCTTCAGCCAGACGTGCAGTCCCGACCCCGCGAGCGCCCGAGCCGTGCCGAGGTCGTCTACGACGACCCGGAGCGTCGCGCCCGTCTCCTGCGCGATCCGCCGTGCATGAGGGATGTGGCTCGGATCTATCGGGAACGCCCAGGTGAGATCGTCGACCCCGGCCCGGGCGAACACCTCGGCCTCGACGAGCGTCGCGACCGTGAGGCCGCGCGCCCCGTGCTTCAGCTGGAGGCGTCCGAGCTCCACGCATTTGTGCGTCTTGGCGTGCGGGCGGAGGCGGACGCCGAGCTTCCGGGCACGGTCTGCCATGTGCGCGAGGTTGCGCTCCACCACGTCCAGGTGGAGGAGCAGCGCGGGCGTCTCCAGGTCGTACATCTCCCCTCTCCCCTCTCCCCTCTCCCATTCTCCTAGCGAACGATGTGGAACTCGGTCTGCCGGCGCAGGATCCAGTTCATCTTACCGTCCGCGCCGAGCTCCGCGTCTTCCTCCTGCGCGGAGCGGACCGGCTGGTTCCCCCATTCGGGCACGGGGGTGGTGGCCTGCAGCTCTATCGAGAACCAGCTGTTGGGCAGGAGGCGGACGTCCCCCCGGCCGGGTACGCCTTCCTGGTGGTCCCACAAACCGATGAGCGGTCCAGCGCCGTGCCCGCGGTCGCCGATGGGATGACTGTAAATCGTGCCCGTGAGTCCTGCGGCGCGCATCCGCGCGAGTGCCGCCGCGAGAACCTCATTTCCGGTACGGCCCGGCTGCATTTCACCGAGCAGGATGTCCTGGAGACGATTCGAGTTTCGGAGGGCCCGTTTGAGGCCTTCGGGTGCGTCCCGCTCACCGGGTCGCAGCACGTATCCCATATGCTGCGTATCGGTGTTCAGCCCGAGCGCGGTGATCCCAAAGTCGCAGTGCAGCACGTCACCGCGCTGAATCACGACCGAGCCTGAGTCCGAGAGATCCACGCCCCGTCGCTGCACGTCCACGTCGGTGTGGAACCAGGTCCCAAAGCCCAGATCGTTCACCCGCTGGCGCATCCACCACGCGACGTCGTCGGTGGTCGTCTTTCCCGGCGTGATCACGGCGTTCGAAAACGCGGTGTCGATCGTCCCCCAGACAACCTCCATCAAGCGACGATACACCGGGACCATCGCCGGCGCCCGGAGCTCTTGGTACTCGAGTGCCAGGTTCTCGGCCCGCACAATCCGGGGGCGATAACGGTCGGGTAGCACCGCCTGGAGCTGCTCCCATTCCCCCGCCGACAGGCCGTCCGAAAAGGCATGCGTCGCAGAGATGTTCACCGCTATGGTCGACGGATCCCGCTCCTCGATCACGCGCCGCAGCAGGTCCCACTGGGCTTGCCCCACCAGCTCGGGTCGCCGTCCGATCGAAGGGTCGATCGTCTCCCGCGCGTGATACGCGTCATACAGCCCGCCCTGCGACGTGCCGCCGAGCGCGAGCCGCTCGAGGGGCTGTCCGGGCCCACGATCGTAGAACACGTAGATCGTACGGCGCCGCGCAAAGAACGTGGTGGCGGAGACGAGGGAAGAGAACACCGGGTCCTCGTTGTACTCGCGCATCGGCACCACCCACATAGCCACATGGTACTGTCGCATCAGGCGAGGCAACACGGAGTCGAGCCGGTAGCGGAGCCACTCCTGCTCGACGGCCGCCTGCTCGCGCAGCGTGCCGAGCGGTCGCATCGGGGTGGACGTGAGCGACGAGCCGGTGGAGGGGCCCTGGAGGAGGAGGGTCGAGAGCGCGAAAACGGCGAAGGTCATGGCGATCGTGGTACCGGTTGAGGTGAACGAAGCCGATCGAGGACGAGGATGGCGAAGAGCAGCAGGCTGCCCCACGTGTAATTGGCCGCGCTGATGAACCATAGCCATCGAGGATAGAGGCCGAACGTCAGGACTCCCGACGTGAGCACACCTGCGATCCACAACGCCGCGCGCCGGGGGCGGGCAGGGGCGGCTGGGTGTCCCGTCAGCGCAGCGAGCCACGCCGGCAGCGCTAACGTGTGGTAGTACAACCAGGCGATCGGTGATAGCAGCACGGCTGCGAGAGCCGCGATGGCGATGCCATCGAGATGTGCATCGATCGAACGGCGGATGGCCACGGCACCAGCCCCCAGACACGCCAGGGAGAGCGCCGCGATGGCCGTCGCCGGCCAGCCGAAGAATGTCGCAAAGCCAGGGATAGACTGGGATCCGGCTGTGCCGAGCGTCGCCGCTTCCCGCGCGAGGCGGGCCCAGTCGAGGACGGCGTGCACGGCACCCACGAGCCCGTACGGGAGCATCGCCCCGAGCGTGAGCCCTCCGGCGACGGCGACGCCGATGAGCAGTCCACGCCAGCGGCCGGTGCAGATGAAATAGAGGAACATGAGGGCGGGGAACGCCTTGATCGCCGTCGCCAGGCCCAGCCAAGCGCCCGCGCGCGTTTCGCGTCCCGCTCGAAGCTCGGCGGCGGTCGCGAGGACGAGTGCGAGGAGAATCGGCGTGATATTGAGGTGCTCAAAGTTGCTCTGGAGCGGCTTGCCGACGGCGGCGACGGCGATGGCCACGGGCGCCCACCCGCGCGTCCAGCGCCGCGCGAGGGCGAGGCTGCCGCCGAGGCACGAGACGTTGAGGATCGCCCAGAGAGCCTTCGCCACCCCCATGCTGGCGCGCGAGACGAGCGCGAACGGGACGAGGCCGAGCGCCGTGAAGGGAGGCCACCAGATTCCCTTGCCAGGCAACGCATCATAGAGCGGGACGCCGTGGAGCAGTCGCTCGCTCTGGCTCAGCTCGGCCGCGAAGTCGCCGCCCTTGTGCACCCCGATGGGAATCACGACGGCCGCGTAGCAGACACCGATCCCGAGCAGCCAGCGGCGCTCTCTCGGGGTCAACCCCTCCACACGCCCGCCGAGCGGCGTCACCGCTCCAAAGGCGCGCGCGCCGGTCCATGCGTAGAGATAGAGCGAGCCCGAGAACACAATCGTCCCGATCACGAACAGCCATCCCGCAGCGCGCACGGTCGGCGCCGGCCAGCGGGTGCTCGCCCAGGCGACGAGGAGCAGCGCGAGGGCGTGATACATCTGATATCGGGCGCCGGTCTCGAACGCGGTGAGCAGATCGGGAGCGAGCCGCGCGCGCAGGGCGTGGGCGCCGAACGCGCCCGCGGCGACCGCCAAGAGCGCCGACGTCGCGCCGAGCGCGGCGAAAAGCCGGTCCATCAATCGAGCCGGCGGCCCGTCACTTCGATGCGACGGTAACGCTCGATCCGGCCCGACCCGCCGACGAACGTCGACGCGAACCAGCTCGTGAGTCCGACGATAATGGAGCCGAGGATGGCGGGGCCCAGACCGCTCAGGGTGAACCCCGGCATGAGCCACGCGACCACGGCGAGCGAGATGCCGTTCACCACGAGGATGAACAGACCGAGGGTGAGGACCGTCAGCGGCAACGTCAGGATGAGAATCACGGGTCTGATCACCGCGTTCACGATGCCAAGCAACAGCGCCGCGATGAGCAGGTTGCCCCAGCCGTCGAGCTGGACGCCGGGGACGATCTTCGCAGCCGCCCAGAGCCCGAGGGCCGTGATCAGGAGCCGAAAGAGGAACCCTTTCATGGCTGCTTCCTCGCTCGCCACAAAGACCAAAGGGCCACGGCGGGGCCAGCCACCCCCGCTATCCAGAGCCACGGGCGAATGGCGCGGAACGCCGTCGGTGACGTGCCGAAATACAGGCCGGCATCCTCCTTTGGGAGCCGCGGCAGCACGACGGCGAGAAACGCCGCGTCGATCAAGACCACTCCCAGCACCACGATCCCGATCACCGCCAGCACGCGGGTGGGGTAGCGGAGCAGAGCGCGCGCGCCTCCCCACCAGATCGCCAGCGCGAGGACGGCTCCGGAAGCCCAAATGGCGGGGTCGTGAATGAGCGCTCCGGCGACCACGACCCAAGTGAATCCGCCAAGCGCCGCGCCGCCCATTGCGCCGTACGCCGCCATGCGCTGTCCGTTCATGGGCGCCTCCCGTTCCGTGCCGTTCCCAAAGATAGCCGCCCCGCCACGAACCGCGCGGTCACCCCGGGGCGTACCTCCACGCCCAGTCGCGAGTCGAACAGAATCGCACCCACCAGCGAGTCGCCCACCCGCGTGGCGCCGATGCCCGCGAACGGCCCGAGGTCCGCGGGCCAGCCATGGATCAGGGCCTGGTCGGGCTGCCCTTCCCACGTCACGGCCAGCGTCTCCGCGCGTGGCACGGCGAAAATCAGGGTCCCGCCGAAGCGGCACGTCCGGTCCACTACGACGCGTCCCGTATCGAGGTCGACGTCGACGAGCTTGAACCGATCCCCGAGCTCGGGGAGGGTGAGCGTGTCGCCGCGCGCGACGCGCCAGTGGCCCACGTACCGTTGGGCGAACTTGGCCTGGAGGTGCATCCGCGGCGATGCGCACGGGTTGGACGGCCCGCACGCGGCGAGCGCGGCTAGCAGGGAGGGCCAGACCGCGCCTCTCACTGGGGAACGCTGTCTGTCGCCCGAGTCCGCGCGTTGGTCGAGTCGGCGGCCCTCATCGCGCTGCCGATCCCGCCGGCCCCCGGGATCGATGACTTCGCGAGAATCGAATCCCGCTGTCGCTCGGTGAGGGTGTCTCGGGCACCATTACGGGCCGCGCCGCCCCCGCAGCCGAGCATGAGGACGAACACCATCAAGAGAGAGCGAGTCATGCCTCTCATACTAGCGACCCACCCCCCGCCGCACGAGCACCCCGTACGCGACGAGGTTCACCACCAGGACCAGCGTTCCGAGCGTCGCCTGGCCCGGCCGGCTCAGGCCCGCCGGATACAGTACCGGAATGACGTAGTGCTCCACGAAGCCACCCGCATACCCCTCCAGCCCGGCGCGCGCGCGCAGCGCGTTCTCGAGCGGCGTGAGCGGACACACCCAGCCGCCGTACTCGATCGCGATTCCCCACAGCGCACAGGGGACGTGCGCCCAGACGACGCCGCGCCACCGCCACGTGAGGAAGCCGCCCAGCACCACGAAGACGACGAACGCGACGTGCAGCAGGACCACGCAATCGGCAAGCAGGCGGTAGAGCATTTTCAAGGTTCTCTTATACGACAAAAGCCCCCGCCGGACCAGAGATTCGGCGGGGGCGATCACGTGCTCGAGGCTTGTCAGGCGCCCATGAGACGCTCACACGGGTGGAACAGGTCCTCGATAGCTGCTTCCAGGCGATCCGGCAAATCGAACAACTGCTGGAGCGCATTCAGCTCGTCGGGCGAGAGCCCGGTCCCATCTGCGTGCCGCACCTGAATACTGTTGCTCGTCGCCGTTGCCGTGCCGGTGATGGTGGCGAAGGGCGCCCCGTTCACAGAGACGGTCAGGTCGGCCGTCACCGTCGCCGGCGACACCACGACCGTGACGGTCCCCTGGACTCTCACCGTCTCGGCGCCGCGTGTCACGCTGAAGTCTATTGTCAGCGTGGCATCGTTCGCATCCGGTGTGGCGAGCGTCTCGTGCAGCGCCACGCTCACCGCTGGATTGTCGAGGCTCCAGGTGACGTCGATCTGGGCGTCGGGATTGTCGGTCGTGAGGTTCGTCGCGGAGAATGACGCGTTGAACGTAAGCGTATGCGTCCCGTCGCTCACGAAGCCCACCGCGGTCGCGCTAAACGCCGTCGCGGGATTTCCCGTCACCGTCCCGGTCACCGTGTAGTTGGCGTACGTCGTGCCGGGGCTCGCCGGGGTCCCGCCGTTCACGATGACTTGGAGGGAGTTCGTGTTCCCGCTGCTTAGGTCGATGAGATCGACGTAGCCCGTGGCGACCGGAGGCTCGACCACGTTCTCGGTGACGGGGTCGATGGCGTACAGGATGATTCGAACGCCGTTGGCCGGTGCCGCCGGCGTGGCGTTCGGATCTTCTACGTACTGATGCGTGTTCACGTCCCAAACGAAGGTCTTGCCGAGCACCGTCGGCGGGATGACGCTGGCGCTTATCCCCCCGCTCAGCGCACCGGCGGCCGTACGGAGCGCCTGGAGTCTCGCGGGAGCATTCGCGTAGGGCTGCGTCGTTGTGCGGGGCGGCAGGATCGGTGCGGCGCTCAGTAGGGCCCCGGCGGGTGTGGCCACGGCGACGGGCGAACCTGTCGCGACGCGCAGCGCCCCGAAGCTCTGGAATGTGGGCGACGCGAAGACGTCGCCGACAGTCTGGAGGTCGGTGCTGAGTTGTGCGGGGTCGGACAGGTGCGCCTGCGGACCGGTGCTTTCGCTGCATGCGACCGTGACAAGGGCGGCGGCGGTCGCGAGGGCCCACCAGGGGCGGCAATACGCTGGCATGCGGTACCTCCGGGCGTTGCGGCAATAGTGTCGGGACGTGCGGCCTTCCCGCTTGCAACGTAGCCGGGCGCGGATCGAGCGGACAGTGACGGAGCGCACGACCGAGTCGGTCGAGGGGGGACGGGGAAGGGGGAGGGGGTTTAGCGGGGCTTAGGAGATGACGCCGCCGCCGAGGAGGCGGCCGTTGGCGTCGTAGAGCGCGCCGGACTGTCCCGGTGTGATGGCGCGCACCGGCTGCGCCAGGTCGAGCGCCAGCGTGTCGTCGCCCACGCTCGAAACACGGCCGGGCACCGCGCGAGAGCGGTACCGGCACTGCACGAAGACGGCGTCGCGTGGGGCGAGCGGCTCGGCGAGCCAGTTCACCTCGGTGAGCGTGACCGCGTGGCCGAAGAGGGCGTCGCCTGAGCCGATCACGACTTCACGCGTGTCGGGCCGGATTTCGACGACGTACATCGGCTCGGGAAAGCCGCCAGGCAGCCCGCGGCGCTGCCCGACGGTGTAGCGCGCGAAGCCCCCGTGTTCTCCCACGACTTCGCCGCCCACGGTGACGAGGGGTCCGGGCGTCAGGGCCGGCGCATCGGCGCCCAGGTGGCGCTCGAGCACGCTCACGTAATCGTCGTCGGGGACGAAGCAGATCTCCACCGACTCGGGTTTCTCTGCGGTGACGAGCCCCAGCCGCCGCGCGACCTCACGCGTCTCTCGCTTGGTGAGCGCGCCCACCGGCGTGAGCATCCGCGCCACGACGGCCCGGTCGATGCCCCAGAGAAAGTACGACTGATCCTTTCGGGTGTCGCGTCCGCGGAACAGCGCGCGGTCGCGCGCGATTGCGTAGTGACCGGTGGCGATGTACGCGCAGTCGAGCGCGTCGGCGTGGTACCGGAAGTCGCGAAACTTTGTGAACGAGTTGCAGCGGACGCACGGGATCGGCGTCCGGCCGCGGGCGTACTCGGACACGAAGTCCGCAATTACGTCGCGGCCGAAGCGGTCTTCCAGATTGAGTACGTAGTGCGGGATGTTGAGCCTGTGCGCGACGAGCCGCGCGTCGGTGATCGAATCGAGGGAGCAGCACGGGCGGTCAGGCACGCTGTCGCCGTAGCAGAACAGCTTCATGGTGGCACCCACGACGTCGTACCCCGCGTCCACGAGCAGCGCGGCGGCGACGGAGCTGTCCACCCCGCCCGACATGGCGACGAGAACCCTCTCCGTCACCTAGCCCTCCCCCCCCTGATCACCGGTGTAACACCGCGGACAGGGCCCTCACCTTCTCGACAATTCGCGGGAGAGCCGCGACCGTCGCCTCAACGTCCTCCATGGTGTTGTCCTTCCCGAAGGAGAAACGCAGCGCTGCCACGCCCAGCTCGCGTGGCACCCCCATCGCCGTGAGCACGTGCGAGGGCTCGACGGCCCCGGTCGAGCACGCGGAGCCGGAGGAGCAGGCGATCCCGGCCAGATCGAGGTGCATCAGCAACGCCTCGCTGTCCGTGCCGGGTACGGACACGTTGGAGACGTGCGGCGCCCGCGGGCTGCGGGCGGCGTTGATCACGGCGTCGGGCACGACGGCCAGCAGGCGGCGCTCGAGCTCGTCGCGCAGCGCGGCCACGCGGAGCGCGAACTCGGCCTGCTCGCGCGCCGCGAGCTCCACCGCCCTCCCGAGCGCCACGATCCCGGGCACGTTCTCCGTGCCGGGCCGGATGCCGAACTGCTGGCCGCCACCGTGGATGATCGCCTCGACCACGTGCCGGTCGCGCACGATGAGCGCTCCGATTCCCTTCGGGGCGCCGATCTTGTGACCGGAGAGGGTGAGCAGCGTGCACGGAACATCGCGGAGCGAGACGGGGATCTTCCCGAAGGCTTGCACGGCGTCCACGTGGAACGGGACGCCGGCCTCGCAACATCGTGCCGCGAGCCCCGCGACCGCCTGTATCGTGCCGACCTCGTTGTTGACCCACATCACGCAGGCGACGGCGATGCCACGCCCGAGTGCTTCGTCCAACGCTTCCTCCGACACGCCGCCCGCCCCGTCCACCGGAAGGACAATTTCCTCACCCCCGAGGTGGACCACGGCATGGGCGGCCGCGAGCACCGCCTTGTGCTCGATGGCCGACACGGCCACGCGGAACGGTCCGCCGCGATCACGAGCCGCGAGCGCGGTGCCGATCACCGCCAGGTTGTCCGCTTCGGTGCCGCCCGAGGTGAAGATCACCTGTCCCGGCTCGGCACCCAGGGCCTCGGCGATGGCCCGCTTCGCCTCTTCCACCCCCGCGCGGGCCGCCCGTCCGAAGCGGTGCGCCGAGGACGGATTGCCGAAGGCATCGCGCCCCAGGTAGGGGAGCATCGCCTCGAGCACCTCCGGCCGTACCGGCGTCGTGGCGGCATTGTCGAGATAGACGAGGCGCTTGGGCATGCGGGAAATCTAGAAGCTACAGGGACTGCACGCCAAGCTGGAGCACGTCCTGCACTTCGAGCGTCTCGTAGCAGAAGAAGGGCTCGCCGTACGCCCTGCGGATAAGCGAGCCGTAGTGCGCCGATTGCACGCGGATCAGCTCGTAGAGGTCCTGCCCGGTGGGATGGATCTCGCCGGCGGCCTTCGCGCCGTCGAATTGCGACGCGTAGCAGCCGATCGCCGCCATCTTGGTCTCGAACGCGTCCGAAATGTCCACGACGAACGAGGGCTTCACGGGGTCCTCCCGATACGCGAGCGAGTAGAGCACCTTGAATGGGCGGTGGGCCACGCCTGGCGTTCCGTACTTCGCGAGGCCGGCGAGGTAGCAAGCGTCGCGCCCCAGCTCGGACGCGATGCGATGATCGGGGTGTCGCCCCACGGGGAAGGGCAGGATGACCACGCGGGGGCGGGTGGCGCGGATCAGCTCGACCAGCCGGGCGCGTGACGGCTCGTCGTTCTGGAGGTGCGCATCGGGGAGCCCGGCGTTGAGGCGCACGTGGACGCCGAGGACTTTCGTGGCGCGATCCGCTTCGGCAGCGCGGGTGGCCGCGTCGCCGCGGGTGCCGCTCTCGCCCTGCGTGAGATCGAGGATGCCCACCCGGTGGCCCGCGTTGACGGCCTTCACCAGCGTGCCGCCGCATGTCAGCTCGACGTCGTCGCGGTGCGCCGCGATCGCGAGGAGATCGACTCGTTGGTCGGGCATGGTCATTAACCCCGTTCTCATTCGTATCTCAACGCCTCAACGGGATCCAGCTTCGCCGCCCTCGCCGCGGGCGCGATGCCGAAAACGAGGCCGACCGTGATCGACACGACCGTCGCGATCGCCGCACTCCACACCGGCACGGTAGTGCTGAAGTCGAGCAGGCGCTTAAGGAACTCCCCGGCGCCGATGCCCAGCACGATGCCGAGGATGCCACCCATCAACGTCAGCGTAGCCGCCTCGACCAGGAACTGCCAGAGCACCTCGCGGCGCGTGGCGCCCATGGCCTTCCGCAAGCCGATCTCCCGGGTGCGGCTCGTGACCGACACCATCATGATCGCCATGACCCCGATGCCGCCCACGAGCAGCGCGATGCTCGAGAGCACGAGCATCACGAGAAAGAAGGCGGACGTCAGGCTGTCGAAGATGCCGAGGACTTGATCCGACGTCAGCATGTCGAAGCTGTTGGCGTCGCCGACCCGCAGGCCGCGGAGACGCCGGAGCTGCAACGTGGCGGCGTCCATCGCGCGGGCGACGCTCACCTCAGGTCGGGGCTTCACGAGGATGATGAGGCCGTTCACGGGGTCGATCGGGAAACGCTCGCGCGCCGC
>Ga0209057_1001832_pt1 | contig 16801 bp, 12 predicted proteins | sample GraSoiAngelo_146_FD_185903 | JGI IMG/M metagenome (GOLD analysis project Ga0209057, IMG submission 185903) | Grasslands soil microbial communities from the Angelo Coastal Reserve, California, USA - 14_1009_05_30cm (SPAdes) (version 2) | ecosystem: Environmental > Terrestrial > Soil > Grasslands ... | reverse complement strand
AGCACCCATCGAATTCGCGATGATTTCAGCAGATTTCATAGATTCTCGAAACTCTCCCTCTTCTCATGGCAAATGGCTTAGAAGCCTTCAAAGATGGACTGCCGCCTTCTGCCGCCTCAATAATGCTTCTTCTTGCTCCCAAGCGCGCCTGCTTCTGGCTTGCGAAATGCACACGCCGAGAAGCAGGCTCATGCTAACCACCACAAAGATTCCTCTCATGGTCTTGCTCCATCGTCGGTTTCAACAGCTGAGGAACAATGCTAGCGGCAACGCGTACTTGCAATAGATGACTATACTCGCCCGCAGGAGCGGCAGAAAGGGCAGGGGCTTTCGAAGGAGTGCGAACAGGACGGATGCTTAAGAAGCGAATAGCAACCGGGACTTCCAAACCGTACTTGGCATAGCGATCGAAGATCAGAAACCTGGGAGCCGAATCAAAAGGAAATGCCTCCCGCAACTGTTGGATGATCCACTGCGTTGTGGGATGTTTGGTGACGTTGAAGTGCAGAATGCGTCGGCCTTCGTGCCTGATGATAAAGAAGCAGTAAAGCAGGCCGAAGGTGGCCGTGGGAACGGTGAAGAAATCCATCGCGGGCGATAGCTTCCTTGTGGTTGCGAAGAAAGGTAATCCAGCGCTTGGCAGGGTCCGGGTTCCTTTGGGCCCGCTTCATCCAGCGAGAGATCGTTCTTTCGGAAACATCGAAGCCGAGCATGAGGAGTTCGCCGTGGATGCGAGGAGCTCCCCAGGAAGGGTTCTCGGTCACCATTTGGAAGATCAGATCGCGAACTTCTTGGGATATGGCTCCTCTTCCGAGGCGCTTCCTGACCTTGGAGATCAGCATCCAGTACCAACGGAAACCGGCGCGGTGCTACCGGACCACGGTTTCGGGTGTGACAACCAAGAGTGCCTGCTTCCAGCCGGACCAGCAGCGGCGAACGATCAGCCAGAAGAGCCTGTCGAGCAACTCGAGCCTTGGGCGTGGATGACGGCGTTTCATCACAGAAAGCTGCTGGCGTAAGGCCAGATTCTCAAGTAGCAGACTCTTCTGCGAGCACAAGAGGCGAACGAGGGTTGCGAAAAGAGACCCCGAGGAAACGAAACATGGCGAACAGTTATACCAGAACGCTGGTGGAGACGACGGCCGCTATGTCATTGATTCCAAAGCTGGCCGGAGTTTTGGCGAAGCACAGAGACTTGATTTTACACTTGTCTTTTCTGCGCATTGAGCCATGAGGCGTATTTTTCCGCCATTGCTTCGAAACTCACCGAATTGTCGGCAACGGTTTCCTTGCCGTGCACCATTTTGATCACGGCATTCAGCCGCACGGGACCCTTCCATTCGGGGACCGAAGCGAGCCGCGCGATGCGTTCCTTGCCGCGCGCGATGAAGGCGTCCGCATCCATCGTCGCATCCTTGATGTATGCATCGGCCGAAAGTTGTTTCCCAGTCGCGAGCTTCACGAATTCGCCGAAGTTCTTGAGCGAGCCGAGCCTCCAAACCTCGCGCATTTCTTTCCCGACGGAGGGGTTATCCACGATGTAACCGTACTTTTCGTAGAAATACTCCCGCCATTGCTCGAGCGCAAGCTCGGCAAGGCCGTAGGCATGGTAATACGCGGAGCTGTCGGAACTGTAGATATGAGGCACGGTGAGCGCCCAGAGCGAATCCTCGCTCATATCCATGTATTTCCGGTACATGTCCTTCGCGATCCGCATCACCTTTTCCACATCGAGCTCTTTCGTTTCGTACACGAGTTTCTCGAATTCCGAAACGAACATGATGCTATAGAGGTTTGTCGGCGCGACTATGCGGAGCTTTCGCACCTTCCGCTCAAAGAGATCGAGCGGGTAGGGAGCGCCTTCCCTGTTTTTCGCGTAGCGCGTGCGCCACTCGATGCTTGAAAGCATCGTATCCATAAACTGGCTGTGCGTTTCCGCCCAGGCGATCGATGCCGGCGGCCATTCGGTGTTGAGGCAGGTTTCTTCCTGCTCGCTCGCAAGCCGGTCCGCCGCATGCCCTCCTTCGTGGAAGAGGGTATCGTGCCCCTGTTCGCCCGCTCCCGGCTGGCCATAGACCACATTGCAAGTGAAATTGGCGGCACCGGGATAACGCTTGCCGCTTTCAAAATGCACGAGATCGGGGTAATGGCAAAAACCGTTATTGTACTTGCCATCGCGCTGCAGGAGGTCAAGGTGAAGCGTGCCGCCTTGGAAATCCATGCCGACCGCGGCGAACGAACGACCCCAGCGCATCAGCGCTTCTTCGAAAGAGTAATAAGCGTCTTCCTCAAGCGTGAGCGATCCCGCCATCATGTAAAGGAAATTCCAAGGCTTCCGGAGTCCGGACATTTTTTCGGCTTCGAGCTTACGGATATCTTCGAGGCCGTATTTCGTGCGTTCGTAGATGTCGGAAAAGAGCTTGAAGATCTGCCCTTTTGTCATGCCGTCGCTCACGTGCACGTGGTAGGCGTAATAGTCCTCGAAGCCGAGGGCGCGGGCGAATTCGTTGCGAAGCCCCACGACGGCCACATATTCCTCGAGTGCGAGCGTTGCCATCGTCTCGAGCGCGTCGAAACATGCTTTGCGGACGGCCTCGTCGTGGTTCGTCCGCACCATCATGCGCATCGCGACCTTCGATGCCGGCACGAAGGCGTTCGTATGCGGGTCGATGTAGCCTTCTTTTGCGGTCGCGAGCTTCTGCTCGATGTCCGATTCCAGTTTTCCGATCTTTGCCTTGAGCGGCATGAGCTCCGCCGGCGTCTGATAAAGCTTGAAGAAATCTTCCCAAATCCGCAGGCGTTCGATCTCCTTCGGTGATGTTGCGGAAGCCGAGATCGCCGCCCGGACGTGTTCCAAGTTCCTTGCATCGGCGCGGAAAGCGTCGCGCGCTTTCTCGGCGTCATTCATTGCGTCCTTCACGGCATGGTCGCCCATTTTGAAGAGCCAAAACGCTTCTTCAAACGCCCGATGGAGTTTCAGATGCGCCGCGTTCAACTCGTTGAGCAACATTTCCGCTGATGGATTCATCGCAGTTTTTTCCGAAAAGAAACTAGGGTAAATCTAGTCTATCTCAAGTGGCAAAATTTGAGCTTTCATCTCCGCGACGAAATTCCGAGTCTTTTCAGGAAGTATCCGACTGCTATGCTCAACCTCACGCTTCGAAAAGTTTCGAAGCGCCTTAACCGCCCAGGAAAGTCCTGCCTGATTTCTCTCATGCCACTTCTTCAACTATGTTCGCCCATTCAAAGCGCTCACGGCCATCCTGCGGAACTGCTGGAGCGAGCGAAAGGAACGCTTAGCCCGACACCGCGATCTCGACCTACAGAGTCTATGACGGGCAGCCAACCAAGGCCCGCGTGAGTATTCCCCGCAACCGGCGCGCAGAGCACATCGCGATACTCGGAAAGACCGGCACTGGCAAATCTTCGTTACTCCGTTTCTTTTTGAAGCAGGACATCCAAGCAGGACGGGGTTTTCGCATGCTTCGACCTTCACGGGGATCTGACGCCATTCGTGCTGGCGGCAGTGGCAGCGCAGGAAAGACTCGAAGACAGGGTATTGGAACGCAGCACCCCGTACACCTTGAAAGTACAATAGCCTGCAGTGCATGCGCCCATAAGCCTCTGCTGGAGAGCTGTGGCTGGCGAATTGTTACCTAGGTTGAGCGAGGACCGTTCTGAGATCCTCGTGCAAGAGGGAAAGGTGTGGCCCAGAATGGACCGCCAAAATGGCCCAGTCTCTCGCCGCCGCTAACACATAGTTCGCCCCGCCGCTGTTCTCGGGTCGAGCGACGGCACGAGCCGGCACTTGAGTTATTTCGATGAGCTGCAGGGGGAGGAGGGCTACCAGGCCGTGGTCGAGATGCCGGCGAAGCAAATGGCCTCTTCGCATGCCATGAAGCGGTTCTTCCGCGCCTTTGCCATTTTCCATGCCGGAGCCTTCCGCTGGGTGTTGCAGGAGTTGTTTCTCTGGCGCTTGCGGCGGGAGAAAATGCGGGTGGTGATGCTGACGCTGGACACCATGGTCATGGATAACGATGAGGCCTTGCAGCGGGAAGGGTGCGACCCGACCTATAAAAAGGTCAAGGGATTCCAACCCTTGCATTTGATTTGGGAAGGCAAGATCGTCGATGCCATTTTCCGGCGTGGCAAGCGGCACAGCAACTACGGCCGCGATGTGGAGAAGATGATCCGGCTGCGACCTGTAAAGCTGTTGGATTGATTGTCTGACAAGGAGGAACTGATCAGACCGTGCGTCCCATCACACGTAGCCTACGAGGCAGAGCGGGGAGGCAACGAACCGTTCGAAGCCCTCGGACGATGTACCCACAAGTGCAAACTTGGCACCAGAACCGCGAGGAGACGGTGTATCTGCCAGCATAAGGCGGAGACGGGCCTAGGCTTGGTGGCACGACCAGAATACACAAACGCTCGTAAGCGTCGTTAACTTCAGAGGGCCTAATATGCTGCGGGGCTCTTCATGCGGTGAGCACGGCGGCTCCGGATTCCGCCGTCATGGGTAAACAACACTATCGGCGTACAGAGCGGGTCTAACCCATCGTGTCACTCCAACGGAACAGGGTAAATCCATATCGCTCCTCCGTAATAGGGGGAAGGTACATCGCAAGATGAACCGACGGCGGTGTGGACAGCAGGTCAGGGAGAAAGTGAATGCTGCTCTGTAATGGAGCAGATACCGGTTGCGTCAGTTGCGTTGACCACATCACCGGACGCGAAAGCGGGCAGACTTCCCTGAGGTGCTTCACACGCGAGAACTCGGCAAATCGGCATATGAGGCAAAGCAGATGACGACGGCGCAAGCCGTTGGTGCGGTCTCAAGCGAAGCGGCAGAGTGGTTCGCCATTGATTGGCAAACCATCCACCGCAACGTGCGCCGACTCCAAGTGCGTATCGTGAAGGCGGTGAAGGAAGGCAGATGGGGCAAGGTGCGAGCCTTGCAACGCCTGCTGACCCACTCGTTCAGCGGCAAAATTCTGGCCGTGCGGCGAGTGACGGAAAACCAAGGCAAGAAAACCCCTGGTGTGGACCGAGAAATTTGGGACACCCCAGAGAAGAAGATACAGGCCGTACACGAACTCAAGCGCAGGGGCTATCAACCTCAGCCCCTCCGACGTGTATACATCCCGAAATCGGACGGTAAGACGATGCGCCCGCTCGGTATCCCCACCATGAAAGATCGATCCCAGCAGGCACTGTATCTGCTGGCATTCGATCCCGTCGTGGAAACTACTGCTGACCACAACTCGTATGGGTTTCGCCAGCAGCGGTCCTGCGCTGATGCGATCGAACAGTGCTTCAAAACACTGGTCAAGCCACATCCGCAGTGGATCCTGGAAGGCGATGTCAAGTCCTGTTTCGACCGAATCTCCCATGATTGGCTCTTGGCTCACGTTCCTATCGATCGAGCCATTCTCCAAAAGTGGCTGAAAGCCGGGTATTTGGATAAGCACGTCCTCCACGAAACTACGGATGGGACTCCACAAGGCGGAATTATTTCACCCGCGCTCGCAAATTGTGCGTTGGATGGATTGGAGCGGCTCTTGAAGGAGAAGTTTCCGACAAAGAGGTGTCTCCCCTCCCTGGGAGGAAAATGTCCCTGTGTGAATCTCATCCGCTACGCAGATGACTTTGTCATCACCGGTAGAACCAAAGAACTGCTGGAAGGAGAAGTTAAGCCCCTCGTAGAGCAATTTCTGCACGAACGGGGGCTGGAACTTTCTCCCACGAAGACAGTCACCACGCACGTGGAGCAAGGCTTTGATTTCCTCGGACAAAACGTGCGCAAGTATCCCAACGGGAAATTGCTCATCAAGCCCTCCAAGAAGAATGTGAAAGTCTTCCTGGACGGCATCCGGAAGATAATCAAAGCCTCCTTGGGCCTGTCGGCCGCCGAGCTGATCGATTGGCTGAATCCCAAAATACGGGGCTGGGCCAACTATCACCGGCACGTGGTCAGCAAACGAGTCTTTCAACGCGTTGACTACGCCATCTTCAACAGTCTGTGGCAATGGGCCCGACGAAGGCATCCGAAGAAATCTCCGGGCTGGCTCAAACAGAAATACCTTGGGCAGCAGGGAGGTAGAAACTGGTCCTTCTTCGGGGAATCATCCGACGATGAGGGTAAACCACACAAAGTGCGATTACTGCTCGCCGGTAGCACGCCCATTCAACGACACGTTAAGGTCAAGGGCGAAGCCCACCCATATGATCCTGCCTATGAAACCTACTTCGAGAAACGCGAAGGGGATCACATGGCGGGAACGTTCCGGGGTACTCGAACACTTCGCTTTCTCTGGCAATACCAACGTGGGCTCTGCCCCGTATGCAATCTCAGGATCACCCGGATCACGGGATGGCGTCTTCACTACCGCGTCCCCCGAGTGCTGGGTGGCTCCACGGGGATAGATAACCGCGTTTTGGTCCATCCAGAGTGCCACGACAGGGTTCACCGTCAGGGTCTTTTCATATCACAACCGCGTCTCCCTGAAAGAGGCGTTCGAAGGGCCTGAGCCGGATGACGGGCAAACTGTCACGTCCGGTTCTGAGAGGGCCGACCCCCGGCAACGGGGGTCGGCTACTCGGTGGCATGGTGAGCTTGATCCGCACCCGCTATGATGCCTCGGTATCGATCATCGTCCGGGTGGATGCCGGATTTTTCGACGAGAAGAATTTTGCGCTGTTTGACGACCTGGGCATCGGCTTCTTAGCCACGGGGAAGGTCTACGATGCGATCAAGGAGAAGGTCCAGGCCATCCCGAAGAAAAAATGGAAAGAATACGCGAATGAACGGCAAGTGTGGAGTTATGCGCGGTTCTCCTACCAGTGTGAGAATTGGAAGAAAGCCTACCGGGCTTTGTACACGCGTCCGCAATACGATGACCAGCAGCGGTTGCTAGAATTTGCGCGGCCAGACAACATCATCCTGACGAATTTAGTTTCCGGAGAGCCGGTTCTGGAACGGATGCCGCGCGCAGTTCGGGAATACTGGGAAGAGGACACCTCCTTGATCTACCACCACCATCAGCGTGGCGCCGATGAGCTGCCCCATCGTGGCCTGAAGGAGTTTGCCAGCGAGCAACTCCCGTTCAAGCGGTTTGCTACCAATCAGGCCTACTACTATCTGATGTTAATCAGTTTCTTTTTGTTCGAGAGCTTTAAAGAGGATAACCTGAAGGACATCTTGCCCATCCACAGTTACGCCACGACACTGCGGCGCAAACTCATCGATTTGGCAGCCAAGGTGGTGAGGACCGGTCATGAAGTCATTCTGAAAGTCACCCAAGCGGCCATGGATGGCTTGAAGCTCCAGATCCTATGGACGCGCTGCCAAAACGCCGTTCCCATTCCCCAACCAAGCTAATCGCTCGCACGCAGACTGATCGTCAACTGGAATAAGAACTGAAGTAGAGAAGGACAGGTGTCTCACAACTTCTGCTGGTCGCGGCCTAGATCGGCAGCAGGTCCCTCCCAAAGTCGTTCTCTCGCTCCGCTGCCCACACTCGAATCATTTCTGCCCGGCGGTTACACCGAAATCACACTGATTCTCGCCCCTCTGGCCGAAAACTGAGCAAGAATCAAAAAAATCGCTCAATTCAGGTGTTATTTTGCCCATATTCCCTTGGGATTTCCCTTCCTGCTACGATTCTGCGATGAGCAATCTCGTCATTCTTTTTGTCCATTTCCTTGCTACCCTGGCCCGCTTGCTCGGACCTAGGGGCGTCCGTTCCATAGTTGCGGAGTCCCTTATCCTTAAGCACCAACTCTTGATAGTGGCTCGCTCACGGCAACGATCGCCGAATTTATGCACGTCGGACCGCATCCTCGCCGGCTTAATGGCACTCTTGGTACGTCCCACTCGTCTGCTCCGTTCCGCAATCGTTCTGAAGCCTTCGACACTGCTTGGCTTTCACAAAGCCTTGAGCAAGCAAAAGTACCGCGTGCTGTTCTCCCCGAATCGCCGTCGGAAGCCCGGCCCGAAAGGACCCAGCGCAGAACTCATCCGTGCGGTAGTCGAAATGAAGCAACGTAATTCCAACTGGGGCTGTCCGCGAATCGCTCAACAGATCGCCTTGGCGTTTCGGATCCAAATCGACAAAGACGTGGTCCGCAGGATTCTCGCCCAGCGCTACCGGCCGGGACAGGACTCTGGTGGTTCTTCCTGGCTGACTTTCCTGGGCCACATGAAAGGCTGGTGCATAACCTTGGAATCAACTCCTTGATTGCTGCGAGAAATGACAGCGGACGACGCTCGGGCCGCAGCTCATCGCCGGTTTGGCAATACCTGAAGGAAGAAAGTCGCATTGCGTGGGGCTGGGAATCGTTCGAGAACGTGACGTCCGCTAGACTCGGTTTCGGGTTGACAATGTAGCTTCATGAAGCTACATTGTAACTATGAAAAGCGTGGGACTTCGAGAACTGAAGAACCGTTTGAGCGAGTACGTTCGGGAAGTGCGGTCCGGCGAGGGCGTGCTGGTGACGGATCGCGGTGAAGTCGTTGCAGAACTCCTCCCGCCGGGGCAAGGACTCGATGAGAGCGGTGTCCCTTCTGGACTGATGGCACTGGCGAGGAGAGGGCAGCTGACGCTCGGCGCCTCAAATGAGGCGACGTTGTATCCAAAGCTTTCACCTCTCCTGAAGCGCCATCGTGCCGCTGTACTCCTCAATGAGGAGCGCGGTACACGGTGAACATCTATGCAGAGTCCAGCGCGGTGTTGGCGTGGTTGCTCGGGGAAGCGGCCGGCCGCCGCGCCCGCGAGGTACTCCGCCGTGCGGAGCTTGTGATGGCCTCCGATCTCGTGCTCATCGAGTGTGATCGCGTGCTAATCCGCGCAGTAAAGCTCGGAGAAATAGATGAATCCATGGCCGCCGATCGCCGGGCACACCTGAATGCAGCCGCTGCGCACTGGCACCTGTGCCGACTCAGTTTGGACATTGTTGACCGAGCAAGGCGTCCGTTTCCCTCGGAACCTGTGCGTACCCTTGACGCGATTCACTTGGCATCCGCGTTGGCCGTACGTTCCACCGTCCCCAGTGTGGAACTCCTAAGTCTTGACGATCGCATTCGCCGCGCCGGTGAGCAGCTCGGATTCCGACTTCAGCCAAGGTGACCAGCAGCAGCGCCTATGGGGACATGCTGGGGACAAGAAAAGAGCGTTTGGGGATGGCCCCGAAGCTGTTAACTGACGCCAGAGAAACGAGTTATTTGATTTGAAGTTCTCTGTTAACAGCCGAATGCTCTACCGTTGAGCTACCGGGGAACCGCGCAACATATTTGTTTTCATTCTAGTACAACCATCGAAATGATGCCAGTTCCGTTGTTGGTTCCAACTTCAGTCCCAACGGCGCGATTTGTCGAACTTTTTTGGTGAAATCGGATGACTGATTTTCAAAGACTTAGACGTAATGTTCTGGGAGAAATTCACGATCATTCGGCACCCCACCGAATGCTCTTTTCCTATGAAAAAAAAGAGCTGAGCGCGGCTCAGATATGGGATTCACTTCTGGTGCCTACCCAACGCAAAGGGGGTTGGGCCGGACCTGTCAAATATTGTCCTGGTCTTGCCGCGTGAGTACGAGTAACCCATGGCTCTCGGAGAGCCACAACGAAGGATGAAAATAGCCGCTCACTGTTGAGCCAATCTTTTCAATGAGATACGCGGCTATTTTCATAGGAATTTCATAGGAATAGGAGTGGGAAGGAGGCGTGCGCTTGCAGAGTCAGATCGAGTGTCTGCTAGAAGAGATGCGTATCAAGCTGTCCAGCGTAGCCAGCGATCTCTTGAGCGTGGGGCTTTGTATTCTGTGGGCCTTGGCGCGGGGAGGGCGACCCGAAGAAATTGGCGGCTTTGGGAGAAGAGCGCTTGCGGCATCGCGAGGAGCAGCTTATCGATGCCTTGGCCGGCAGCCCGCAGCCGATGCACCGGGAACTACTCTCGCTGCAACTGGAACGGCTGCAATTGCTCCATGAGCAGATCGCCAGGCTCAACGGCATGATCGCGCAGGCGCTGAGACCATATCAAGAGGTGGTGGCCCCGCTTGGCCGAAGTGCCTGGGTTCGGAGTAGATTCCCGCGCAGCAGGTGATTTCCGAAGTGGGCGTACAGGCCAACACCTTTCCCTCCGCCGCGCAGTTGACCTCCTGGGTAGGGACCTGTTCCGGGAAGGAGGAAAGCGCCGAAGAGAACCACAACAGCCGTTCAGCGAAAGGAAACAGATATCTGCGGCGGGTGCTGAACCAGGCAGCCACGCTGCGGCGACAAGTCGGGAGGCACCACGAGACGCGGCCTAATCCAGAATCATTGTCAGCAAAGAAGCGAACTTAGCCTTAAGATCTCTTGCCCCGGTGCTCTCGAATGTACTCGCCGACCTCTGCCACGGTGGCCAGCCATATTCCGTGTGCAGGATCCTTCAAATATTCAAAAAGCGACTCGAGCGCAACCGTGTCCGTCACCTGATAACCTCGTTTTCCGATCGCGTGGCCGACGAAAATCACCCATCGGCCATCTTTGACAGCGTCTTCCACGTGAGTCTTGATCTGTTCAAAATCCATATCGTCGAACGGAGTGCCCATCGCTTGCGCCAAATCGCAGACCTCTGGGTCATTTGCGGATTCATCTAAGTAGCCGCGACCAACCAGGAAGCGATCGGCAACGAGTGGCACATAGCTCCTCGTGTCAAGCCCCCTTCCCACAAATTTCTGCCCGCAAGGATAGGCAAAAGTTCGGGGCTTCACTCCAAGCAGGGTCTCAATCTCAGCGTTCGCGCCATCGAGCTGCGCTGCCATCATCTCGAGCGTGTAGTTTTCGAGCGCATTGAGCCGTGAGAAGCTATAGTTTGCCGTGCATGGGTGCGTGTTCGAGTGATTGCCGATCTCGTGCCCTTCAGCGACGGCCTTTTTCCATCCGTCCAGGCGTTTGCGGATGTTCTCCGCCTGCACAAAAAAGGTGACTTTGACGTGCTGCCGGTTCAGAAGGGCGAGCCCAGCGTCAATTTGGCTGACCCGCGCGTCATCGAAGCTTAGGCTGACGGCCGCACGCTTTCCGTCTGGCCAGCGGAACGGCTTCGGAATATCGGGAGTAGCACACGGCGCTTGCTGCCCGATTGCTGTGCCTACAATCATGCCAACAACCAGCAGTATAGCGACGAGACTCACGTCAACATTCGTCCGCCACGTTTTTCTCTGCATTTCAGCCCTCAGTTGGCTGACACTGTCGCAAACATTTCGTTCTATGTCTATGACCTGAGTAAATAGGTTTGACAAGTTTTAAACCTTCGTGTTAAGAGAAAAGCCGCACGTTCGATTAGTTCGTGTAATGGGGTGGTGGCACGCGACTGACGAGCCATCCAACATTACAGCCGTGACCAGCCTAGCGCTCCCGTGTTTGGATTGGGGGCATCATGCGTACTGAAGTCATATTTCGCGGCACTGCAAACATCGCTTTGTTTCGTCTTCGTCGGAAGGGGGCTTAATATGCGTGTGCGCTTTTCATTTGCTGCGATGGTTCTGTGCGCCGCGCTGTCCGGTTCTGTATTCGGGCAATCGGAGCGCGGAACCATCTCAGGCACGGTTCATGACTCTTCCGGCGCTGTAATCCCGGCAGCCAGGGTAACCGCAACCAACATAGGAACCAACTCAGCGATCAACGTGGCCAGCAACGAGACTGGCGATTACACCATCCCTAGTCTCCCCGTAGGCCTCTACAACGTGCTGGTGGAAAAGGAGGGCTTCCGGCCTGCTCAGATTACCGGTTTGACATTGAACGCTGCAGCAAACGTGCGCGCCGATGTCACGCTGCAGGTCGGTACAGAAAAACAATTGGTGGAAGTGCAGGCCACAGTTGTGCAACTCCACACCGAAGACGCGAAAACCAGCGCAACAGTGACCAATAGGATGGTGGACCAGTTGCCTTTGGTGGTCGGCGGTGCGTTGCGCAGTCCGTTTGATCTGGCAGCCCTCACGCCCGAATCAAAAAACGTCGGCGGCGACACAGGATTCCTTCTAGGCGGCGGGCAGGCCGCTGCATACGGCACGACACTTGACGGTATCTCGGCCAATACGTCCCGGGCGCTGCAGGTGAGCTGGGTATCCTCCAACGCGCCGTCACTCGAAGCGGTCACCGAGTTCACCGTGGATACCAACGGGTTTAAGGCTGAGTTCGGTCACGCAGGCGGAGGAGTGATGACCTTTGTCTCCAAGTCGGGCACGAACGACTTCCACGGCTCCGCGTACGAGTTTCTTCGCAACGACGGTTTCGACGCCAACTATTTCTTCAGCAACAAGAAAGGTATCCCTCGGCCGATATACAAACAGAACGACTTCGGTGCCAGCCTGGGAGGTCCGGTTTGGATTCCGAAGGTTTATGACGGACGCAACAAGACGTTCTTCTTTTTCGCCTATGAGGGCTTCCGCAATCGTCAAGGCGCCACGGCATTCACAACCACAGTCCCCACTCCCGAAATGTACAACGGCGATTTCAGTAACTGGGTGGACAAGAACGGTAAGCAGATTCCCATTTACGATCCGACCACGCAGGTCACCAACGCCGACGGAACGGTGACGCGCAAGCCCTTCCCCAACAATCAAATTCCCAAGGCGCTGTTCGATCCGTTGGCGGTGAAGGCGCTTGGCGTGTTCCAGGCGAGCGGCGTCTTAACGCCGAACACCGGCGCCGCTCCTGGGACAGTCGGTTACGTAACCAACAACTATGTGGTCACCAAGGGTTCGAACGTCAGCCCGATCAACAAGTGGAGCATCAAGGGCGATCACAGCTTTTCGGAGAAGGACCGCATTTCCGGCTACTACGGCTACGATCGCGAAGCGATTGTCCCCGGCCCGGATGGACCGGCAGCGCTGCCCGGTTTGTATGCGAACTATAACGATCTGCATCAGAATACTGACGTCCTGCGGTTTAGCTGGGACCATATCTTCAGTCCAACTAAGTTCAACCATTTCTATGCAGGCGGCAATAACTGGCGGCAGAATCACAACCCGCCACAGGAGTATATCGGCAACTGGAAGGACAAGTTCTGCTTGCCGAACGTGCCCGATTGCAATCAGAACCTGGTGAACTTGACTTTTAGCAATGGGTACGGGGGATGGGGAGGTAATGCCAACAACGGATCGGAGAACACGATCTATGGCTACAACGACGACTTCAGTTGGATCCGCGGTGCTCATACGTTCAAGTTTGGCGGCATGTTCCAGTTGACACATTACAACGGGTTCGGCCGCCAGTGCGTGTCGGGCTGTGTGAGCTTCAGCTTCACCGAAACCGGCGTGCCCGGCAACACCAGCTTCGCCGGTGGCAATCCCTTTGCCTCATTTCTGCTGGGCTGGGCGGACAACGGACAACTGGACACGATTCGCTTCATCGGCCAGCAGTGGCCGTATTTCGCGGGCTATTTCCAGGATGACTGGCGCGTGAGCTCGAAATTGATTTTGAACATCGGGTTGCGATGGGAGACTCAAATTCCTCCCACGGGGCTGGATGACCGATGGGCCGACTTTTCTCCGACACGCCCGAATCCCAATGCGGGAAACATTCCCGGTGCGGTGATCTTTGCCGGCTCCGGAACCGGACGCGAGGGATCGCGCAATCTAGCCGACTCCTACTACAAGGCCTTCGGACCGCGATTTGGCTTCGCGTATTCGTGGAACAGCAAGACGGTGATTCGCGGCGGTGTCGGCGTTTCTTACATGGCGATTCAGACAGTTACCGGTTCGACCCACAACATGGGCTTCACACTTACCGAGACCTTCCCCAATGGCAGCAATGGCATTCAGCCCAGTTTCCTGCTCAGCCAGGGTCTGCCCCCCTGGACTGCGCCGCCGTTCGTGGATCCATCGGTGTCGAACGGGGCGGGTGTGTCGTGGTGGCAAGGCAGGGAGGCGACGCGGCCACCTGCGTCCTATAACGTCAACCTGTCAATCCAGCGGCAGCTGAGTTCGAGCATGGTACTGGAGACCTCATACAACGCGGTGATCGGCGCGCACCTCCAGGACGGTGTGCTCAACTATAACCAGGTCAACCCCGCCTACTTGGCGAAAGACGGCGCGGCCCTGCTCACCTCGCCAATTAATTCGTCGGCGGCAATCGCGGCGGGCATCACGGCGCCGTTCCCTGGTTTTCAGCAACTCTGGGGCAAGCGCGCCACAGTGGCCCAGGCATTGCGGCCGTTCCCTCAGTACTCCACGATCGACACTGCGGGGGGGCAAGGGGATCACAGTGGACACTCGACATATCATGCCTGTCTCGTCAAACTGGAGAGGCGCTACGCGAGCGGGTTGACGTTCCAGACGTCGTATGTGTTCTCTAAGTTCAGAACTCCTGACATGGGGGGCAGGAAACCTGTCCGCTTTTTGGGCTTTCGCGCGCGGTTGCGACCGCGTAATGCATCTCCAATTCCGTGCCGGGGAACTTGGTGTGAGTCTCGTTCAAGTCCGCGCAAAGCGTTTCGAGGACTCGCGATCGATGCGGCGAACTGAGTGGGGCCAGGGTGATACGAAGTTGCTCTTTCGTGGGTTCGAGATCAGCGGCATCTTGTAGGGCCGCCTGAATCAACGTACGTCCTTCGTCCTCCACGCGTTGGTAGTGAGGACGAATCAGTTCCACCAGATCACTCTCCAGATGGTAGGCGACCATCTTCAGAACGTCGGTGAGGTGCTTGCGCTCGGTGGAGAGTTTCACCACTTCTTCCTTCTGTGTCTGGGCCACGGGCACGCGACGGGGAAGGGAGTGGTGGCGGGCGCGGAGCTTTTTGATCGTGTCCGTGGTCTGCTGGATCTCCGCGCGGAGTTCCTTTTTCGCCCGCTTACGGGCCAAGCGGGATAGATCTCGCGGAACCGTCGCGTATTCTTCCCGCAGTTTGGCGAGGTGGGCGCGCGTACGGCGCAGCTCCTTCTGCACCGCCTTGCGCGCCGGATTCGGCACGGAACGATGGGGATCGTCGGGTTCCACCTTGTAATCGACCAGCACATCGATGGCGTACTCTTGCCGTGCGTATTTGAAGAAATTTTCTTGTCGCCAGCGCTCGAACATGCGATAGGCCACGTGGACGGCGGGCAAATCCCAGCGGCTGGTGAGGGCAGGCGTCTGATGCCCGTTCGGGCTGAGCCGGGTGATCTGACGGAGGCGCAGCTTCCTCTTCAAGAAGCGAACCGCTTGGTCGTGGAGTAGGTATTCCACCTTCCTTCCGTCCAGTCTCGCTTGGTGTTTCGTGAACCTCTCTTCCGCAATCTGGCGCGTACGCCCCTTACGATAGGTCAACAGGTCAAAGCCCAAAGCCAACATCTCGCCAAACAGTTTGGGGCTCCAGCCCCCGCGATCAAATACGACGGTGGCCTTCCGCTTCGGTCCTAAAAGCTTGCGCGCCTCGCCGAGCAAGCTGGGCAGCATGCGCGTCATGGCGGCATTGGCGTCGGCGGTCACCAGAAACAAAGGATCGCCGCGCCGGTCGTTCATCCAGTAGTCGGTCGTGGCCGGGGCGGCCAATCGCCGGCTGGTTACATACCCTTTGGGAATCGTATGTTTGCCGTGATACGCCCGCACATGACCATCCACGTAGAGAAAGCCCACGACGCGGCCGCGTTCTCGGATGCGGCGCCGGGCGATTTCCTGGCCGAGTTTGTAGCTGCCCTTGCGTTTCGCCAGCTGGGACAGTTTCCGGCGCAAGGTTTTCACTTCCGGCATGCGATCCAGTCCCACGATACGGCCCAGTTCCCCCGGGGAATATTCCTTGAGCGCCTCCGGGCGTCGGATACGGAGAAGAGCCAACAGGACGTAGGCCACCAGCGTGGTGCGCAGGCCGTAGAAAGAGGGACGCAGGCTTTCGTAAATCTTCTCGGCGGCGGGCAGCAGTCCACTGGCCACCAGCGCAGGAATGGCCAACAAAACTCCAGCCCGCGGCAGGTTCTGTGCAGGAGCAAACAGAGGTTGCGCGTCGTCGAGTCGTCCCAGGGCGGCCAACAGACGATCCAGGGAACGGTCCAGAGGGTTCGGATCGAAGCTCGGAGTTGCTGGTTTGGCCTCGGGCGGTTCCTGAAGAACTGCCTGTGGTGTCTCTGGGGGCGGAATGGGATCTGCAGGGCTTTCAGAAACCGCGGCAGATGGAGCGGGCGGATCGGCCCTGGGCAAAAGAGGAAGCGTGGCTTCCGGAGCCGGCCGCCAGCCCAATCGACGGAGAGTTTTCCGGATCATTTTCTCGTCGAGACCGATCCGTCCAGCGATCCCGCGATTGCTGAGGCCCTGGGCTTTGAGGCGCAAAATGATTCGGTCGCGCGGGGCGATGTGGGATATCGAATCCTCTGCGGGTCGCCCCTGCGGCCGGATCAAGGCATTCAGTCCTCCCCTGTGCAGGCGCTGCTGAAAACGGCGTAGAGTTCGCGTGGAGTAACCGAACGCGCGGGCCAGATCGTTCTGATCGGCGTATCCGGATTCGTACAGCTTGACCAGGGCATAGGCTTCGGCGATGCGATCCTCGAGAGAGTAGTGGGAGTAGGCGACGCCATGGACGAGAATCACGCGCTGTTTTGCTTCGGTCTGGAAGGAAACACGGTCATTCACAAACACCATCTGCGGGGCGGGAACAAAGCCGGGGAACAGATCACTCTGATCTGGGGATGAGTTCATGGACCGATAGAATGCCTCCGCTTGGCAAAAAGCGGACAGGTTTTGGTCCGCACCCAGAAAGCGAACACCCCGGCCAGATGCGGCTGGAATGCCGATCGCGCACAGCCATTTCTTGTGATAGCCGCGAGAGACGCGAGCAGCATTTCAGACGAC
>Ga0209057_1001830_pt1 | contig 16805 bp, 12 predicted proteins | sample GraSoiAngelo_146_FD_185903 | JGI IMG/M metagenome (GOLD analysis project Ga0209057, IMG submission 185903) | Grasslands soil microbial communities from the Angelo Coastal Reserve, California, USA - 14_1009_05_30cm (SPAdes) (version 2) | ecosystem: Environmental > Terrestrial > Soil > Grasslands ... | reverse complement strand
ACGCTCAGCACCCGCCGCTTCAGCGGCAGGGCCGAGTCGCGGCTTCAGCCGCGGCTCCGGGCGAGCGTCAGCCCGCCTCGCCACTTACATGCGTTTGCGGTGCTCGGACCTCCACTCGTCGCTACCCACGCCTTCGTACTCGGGACGGTCACCGCTCCACCCCGGAATCACCGCGTCCGGATGCCGCATCGGCTGAGCGCGCAGGTATTCACGCACCGCGGCGAGGCTGCGCCAACTCACGGAGAAGATCGCGTACCCTTTCGCCCATCTGAGGCGTCCGCCTTCGGTCGAATGGTGCTCCTTGCCAGCGATCGCGGCGCTGCCGCCCTTCAACCGCTGCAGCAGGCGACTGACGTCAGTTGTGGGCCGTATCCGCACCAGCAGATGCAGGTGCGTTCGCACCATCCCGATCTCCAGGATCCGAGCGCCCTCCTGGGTCGCGACGCCGCGGAGAAAAGCGCAGAGGAACCGCGCCAGACCGGCATCGATGAGCGGTGCGCGATGGCGCGTGGCCCAGACGACGTGTCAATCTGGGCAAGCCCGGCATTACGGCCGCATCATTCTCATGCGGCTGGGCGCGAAGCATCGCGAGTAAACTCGTGGCTCGGCACCGGCAGCCGGTCCCGACGAGTCGCGAGTAAACTCGCGGCTCGGCCCTGTCAGTGAACTGACTAGTGCACCGCCCCTTCAGCGGCAGGGCCGAGCCGCGGCTTCAGCCGCGACTCCTGGCGAGCTTCAGCCGCGGCCTTCTTGGCGCCACTATCTTAGGGTCGCTCCTTTCCGAGGGCACGCTGTGTGACGCGGTTCGAGGTCGTCCGCGACCCGCTCTGGAACAACATCCGGCTCGACCCCGAAGCGCTCGCCGTGGTCGACACCCCCGCCGTGCAACGGCTGCGCTACGTGCGGCAGCTGGGCCATGCGTTCCTGGTGTACCCCGGCGCGACGCACAGTCGCTTCGAGCACGCGCTGGGCGCGTATCACCTCGCCCGCCGCGTGCTCGATACCCTGGAGGACGCGGGCGACGTGCGGCCGGACTCCGAGGAGCGGGCGCGCCTGAAGCTGGCCGCGCTGCTGCACGACATCGGTCACTACCCCTTCTCCCACGCGCTCGAGGAAGCGGGCCTGCCGCGCCACGAAGCGCTCGCCGCCCGCCACCTGACGAGCGGCGCGCTCGCCGACCGGCTCACCGAGCTGGGAACCCCCGCCGAGCGGCTGTTGCCCCTGATCCGCGGGGAAGCGCGCGGACCCCTCGTGGGTCTCGTGGCCGGCTCGCTCGACGTGGACAAGCTCGATTACCTGTCCCGCGACGCCTGGATGTGCGGGGTGCCGTACGGCGTGATCGACGTGGACCGGCTGCTCGCGGCGCTCACGGTCGCCGCGGGACCGGACGGGCGCGCGACTCTGGCGCTGCACGAGAAGGGGCTCGCGGCGCTCGAGTCGCTGCTGTTCGCCAAGTACCAGATGTACCGCAACGTCTACTGGCACCACGCGGTCCGCAGCGCGACCAGCATGTTCAAGCGCCTGGTGCGGTGCGCCATCGCGGGCCGGCGCCTCTCGCCCGACGCCGTCGCGCTCGCCACAGACGACGGGCTGATCCATGAGCTGATGGGCGACGACCCGACCGGGTTGGCGCGGGCGCTGCGCGAGCGCCGCCTCGCGAAGCGGGCGCTCGACCTCCCGGCCACGGACCTCCCGGCCGCCACGCCCGCCTGGCCCTCCGACGATCCGGACCTGCTGGAGCGGGTGGAGGATCGGCTGGCGCGCGAGGTCGGCCTCGCGCCGGGCGAGCTGTTCCTCGATTTCCCGGCCAAGCCGGACATGCTGGCGCTCGACCTCCCGCTCGTGAAGCGGGACGGCGCTGTGACCCAGCTCGGAGGGGTCGACGCGGGCGCACACCTGGGACTGCCGCGCGTCGCGGCGGAGTTGTACCGCTCGGCGCGACGACTGCGCGTGTTCGTGATCGGGGCGGCGACGGTGCCGGCGAAGGGAATCGTGGAACTGGTGATGACGCCGCGGGAGGAGGTGGCGACACGACTCGAGGAGGGGCGCCTGCTGCCGACCGCCTAGCAGGCCTAGCGCGATCGTCCTCCGGGGTTCGTCACCTGCCCACCATCGCCCCCTCCGCTCCCTCTCCCGCTCGCATCGACCGCGTCCACCCGCACCAGGATCGCGGTGATATTGTCGAGCCCGCCGTGGCGGTTGGCTTCGCCGATCAGCTCGTCCACCTGCTCCTCGGGCATCCGCTTACCGCCCAGCAGCTCCGCCAGCTGGGAATCGTCCAGCATCCCGGTGAGCCCGTCGGAGGCGAGCAGGAACAGATCGCTCGGCTTCACCGTGCCGAGGTACACGTCGGGCATCACGTCGCTGTTCGCACCCACGCAGCGCGTAATCACGTTGGAGTAGGGGTGTGAGCGCGCCTGTTCGGGGGTGAGATACCCCGCGTCCACCTGCTCCTGCACATACGAATGATCCTTCGTCAGCTGCACCAGCTTGTCGTCCCGGTACAGGTAGGCGCGGCTGTCCCCAACCTGCCCGATCAGAAAGCGGTTTCCGTACAGCACCAGCGCGGTCACGGTGGTCCCCATGCCGCGCTTGTCGTGCTCGGTGAGGGTGCGCTGGAAGATGGCGCCGTTCGCCGCCCGGATCGCCGTTCGCATGCGGTCGGCGACCTGGTCGTCGGCGAGGCCCTTGAGGGAGCCGAGCTCGCGCGCGACGAAGCGCACCGCCATTTCGCTCGCCACCTCGCCCGCGGCGTGTCCCCCCATCCCGTCGGCGACCACGAAGATCCCCCGGTCCGGGACGACGATGAAGTTGTCCTCGTTCCCCGACCGGATGATGCCGACGTCTGTCCGACCTGCGCAGGTGATATGCACGGGACTCCGCTAGGCCAGCAACCGGTACAGGAGCACGACCGCGGCGGCGCCCCCGATCACGAAGACCGCCGCACTCGAGCCACAGCCTTTCCCCTTCTTGGGAGGCGGCGGCTGCTGGCCCACTGGCCGTCGGGGAGCAGGCTTCGTGCCGGGGCGGGCGGACCCAGGCGGCTGCACGCCCGGGGCCGGGCGCACCGGCGCGGCCGGCCCGACCGGGCCGGCCGGGGGGTGAGGCGGCGCGGAGCGGGGGGGGGAGGCGGGGGGAGCCGGGGCTGGGGGAGGAGCGGCGGAAGCGGGAGGACCAGGGGGAGCCGACGAGTGGGGTGTCCGCAGCACCTGGGTGCCACCCCCCTTCAAGACACTCTGCTTCTCGTCCGCCGGCTCGAACAGGAGCTGCACGTCTCCCAACCGCACCATGGTCCCGGGCCCGAGCGGCGCCTCGCCGCTGACGCGCTCTCCCTCGACGAACGTGCCGTTGGTCGAGTCCAGGTCCACGAGCACCCACACGCCCTCGCGCCGCTGCAGCTTGGCGTGGCTGGTGGAAACCGACGGGTCCGGAAGCACGATATCGTTGTAGTCGGCCCGCCCCAGGTTTACCACCGGCGTCTTCACTGGGAGGCGCCGGCCCATGAGGCCACCGCTGCGCACCAAGAAGCTGGCGAACGCCGCGCCCGCGGGCCGTGCCGGCGCCGCGGACTCCATCCCGTGCATGGTATGCTTCAACTGCTCCGGGCTGACCCCCGACGCGGCCGGCGGCGGCGAACTGGCCGTGAGCGGAGGCGCCTCCGCGTAGAACCGGAACTGTTCTTCCCCGATGCGAATCACGTCGGTTCGGGCGAGGACGTGCTGGCCCTGGACCTGTTCTTCGTTCACGAACGTACCGTTGGTGCTCGAGTCCACCACGAGATAGCCCCGGGGCGTGTGCACGATCTCCGCGTGGCGGCGAGACACATCCTTTCCCGCAACCACGACGTCGCATCCGGCTTCCCGCCCGAACACCAGCGACGTGCCGGTGATCACGTACTCGCGCCCGTCCGTGAGGCTCACGACGCGGCCACCCGACGTCCCGATCGCCGCGGCCTTGGCGCCGGGCCGCGGCTGCACCGCCCCCCCCGGCCCCGCCCCCTGGGGCACGCTCAACGCCTGCACAAACTGCGTACTCCCGGAGCGGCGCTCGTCCACGAACGTGAGCTCGTGATCGCCGACCTCGACTTTGTCGCCGTGCAATAACGGTGTCGGCTCGGCACCCAGTCGCACGCCGTTGATGAGCACGTCGGCGGCCGGCGTGGCCTTGCGGATGATCACCTGGCCGTCGGCCTGGCCCTGGAGCACGGCATGTCGGGGCAAGACACCAGCCCCCGAGAGGGGGATGGCGCAGCCGGCATCACTGCCGAGCACCACCTCACCTACCGGGATCGTGAACTTGTTGCCACCGAGTTCAAGCAGCGACATCTGAAGCGTCCTAGAGAGTCCGAAACAGGCCGCGCCGGAAGTTACGCCCGGCCGTGTAACCGCGCAAGGAAACACAGGTTACGCCCACGAGCCTCAGCGCTCCGGCCCACCCGCGATCACCGCCTCCTCGCGCCCGACGAGGCCGCGCTTGATCCAGTGCCAAAACAGGAGCGACCCCACGATCACCGTCGCGTAGCTGTTGATGAAGCGCCAGACGAGGGTGTAGGTCGGCAGCTCGGGAGGGTGCACGTAGATCTGCATCACGGCCGCCGACAACAGCTCGGCCAGCCCCGACGAACCCGGCGTTGGGGCGAAGTAGAGCAGAAAGGTGATGAAGGTTTGCAGCAGCAGGATGTCGACGAAGTTGGTGTGGAGGCCGAGGGTACGCAGGGCGACATAACCGGCGAGCAGCTTGTTGGCGTGCGATGGCCCGGACAGGAGCACGGCCCAGAGCAGCGCGAGCCACCCGCGCGGGCTCCCGAACGCCACCAGGCACTCGTGTGCCCGATCGATCCCTTCCCGCAGCTGCTCGATTCGCGCCGCCACCCGGCCGCTCTTGTGCTCGGCCCGCGTCGCCAGCCAGTGCACCGCGTCGCGCAGCCACACAGGGAAGATGATCGCGATCAGCATGAGGACGCCGAGGATGCCGAAGATGGTGAGGCTGGCGCGGAACAGGCCGTAATATGTGATTCCCAACACCACGTTGTGCTCCGCCAGCGACCGCCCCGCACCCATGTATATCGCGAGCGGTCCCGCGAGCGCGAAGAATGCGACGGTCGCCACGAAGGTCATGAAGGTGGAGGTCATCGCCTCGGGCAGGCGGACGCCGGCGCGCCGCATCACCCACATCATGGTGGGGCCCGCCCCGGTCTGAAACGGTGTAAGGTACGCCGCCCAGGCGCTCATGCCGCCGGCGATCACCATGTCCCGCCAGCGCACGCCGGGATGCACGTGCCGCGCCACGACCCACAGCCGCGTGCCGCCGCCGAACCAGTCCATCGAAGCAAGTGCCAGACCGATGATGAGCCAGACCAGATGGAGGTGCGTGAGGCCGCCGAGAAACGCTTCGAGATCTTGGCCGAAGAAGACGAGGACGACGACGACGCCGAAGAAGGAGATGACGGCGAACAGCTCAAGGCCGCGCCGCAGCAGCCGCGGGGTGAGGGCGAGAGGCATGGGTGGGGCGAAACTACGGGGGCTCGGGGCTCGGGGCTAGGGACTGGGGAATACGGAAATCTCCCGAGTCCCCAATCCCGAGCCCCGAGTCCCCTGTTAGTTTACAGGGTTATGCCTTCATCCCCCGATCGCGTGATCATCCGCAACGCGCGGCAGCACAATCTCAAGGGGATCACCGTGGAGCTGCCGCGGCGCGCGCTCACGGTGGTCACCGGGCCGTCGGGGTCGGGCAAAAGCACGCTGGCGTTCGACACGCTGTATGCGGAAGGGCAGCGGCGCTACATCGAGTCGCTCTCGACGTATGCCAAGCAGTTCCTGGAGCGGATGCCCAAGCCGCTGGTGGACGCTGTCGAGGGGATCTCGCCGGCGGTCGCGATTGAGCAGAAGAACCCCACGACGAGCAGCCGATCCACGGTCGGCACGGCCACCGAGATCTACGACTTTCTGCGGCTGCTCTGGGCGCGGATCGGCACGCCGTATTGCGTGAAGTGCGGCCGGGAGGTGAAGGTCGACACGGTACAGGAAGTCGTGGATGCGTTGGTGGACGTAGGGGAGCAGCATGCTGCGCCCCTACCAATCCTGATCACGTTTCCCCTTCCCTCCAGCGCGCATCGGCCGGACATCGACGTCGCGGCGCAGCTGCGCGCCGCCGGGTTCGTGCGCGCCCAGCTGGACGGCGCCATCGTCCGCCTCGATCAGACCGACGCCGAGCAGGCGGTGCGCCAGGCCGCCGAGGTGCTGGTCGTGGTCGACCGTCTGGCCGCGTCCGAGCCGAACCGGGGCCGCCTGACCGACGCGGTCGCGACCGCCTTTAGCGAGGGCGAAGGCGTCGCGGTAGCGCTCGAGAACGGCGACCGCCGGCGCTTTTCCGCGCACCCGACGTGCTCCAATTGCGGAACGGCGGCTCCGGCGCTCACACCGATTCTGTTCTCCTTCAACAATCCGCGCGGGGCGTGCCCCGGGTGCAACGGGTTTGGCGCGGTGCTCGAGTACGACGAGTCGCTGATCGTGCCCGACCCCCGCAAGAGCGTCGCGCGCGGCGCCCTCGACCCGTGGACCAAGCCCCGCTACGAGGGCCGCCGCCGCATCCTGCGCGAGGCCGCACGGGTGAAGGGGATCCCGCTCGACACAGCGTGGCGTGATCTGAGCGGCGACGCCCGGCAGTTTCTGCTGCACGGCGCGCGCGGGCGATTCCTCGGGATGTTCCCCTTCCTCGAGCGCCTCGAGGCGAAGCGCTACAAACAGTACATCCGCGTGTTCCTGCGGCAGTACCAGCTCGCCAAGACCTGCCCGGCGTGCCGGGGCGCGCGCCTCAAGCCCGAGGCCCTCGCCGTCAAGGTGGGGGGCAAGACCATTGCAGAGATCGCCGGCCTCACGGCCGGCGCCATGCGCGACTGGATCGCGGGCCTCGCGCTCACGGATTTCCAGCGCGCCGTCGCCGTGCACATCCTGGCCGAACTCGGCGCGCGAGTCTCGTTCGTGAACGACGTGGGCCTGGGATACCTCACCCTCGATCGGCTCACCCGCACGCTCTCGGGCGGCGAGGCGCAGCGCATCGCGCTCTCCAATGCCCTGGGCGCCCACCTGGTCGATACCCTGTATGTGCTGGACGAGCCGACCATCGGTCTCCATCCTGCAGACACGGGCCGGCTGCTCGCTCTGCTGCGGCGGCTGGCGGACGCGGGCAACACGGTCGTGGTGGTGGAGCACGACCCGGCGGCGATGCGCGCCGCCGACTGGATGGTGGAGCTCGGGCCCGGGAGCGGCGAGCGGGGCGGCGCGCTCGTGTATCAGGGTCCGGCGGCCGCGGTGCGGGAAGCGGGGACCCTCACGGGACAATATCTCGCGGGCGACAAACGCATCGGCGTGCCCTCGGCGCGACGGCCGGCGTGCCGCTGGCTGACGATCCGGGGCGCCCGCCTCCACAATGTCGTCGACGTGGATGCCCGCATCCCGCTCGGCACCCTCACGGCGGTGACGGGCGTGTCCGGATCGGGCAAGTCGACGCTCGTCCACGACGTGCTGTACCGCCAGCTGGCGGCCCGGCTGACGGGCGTACACGGCGCCAAGCAACATCTCGGCGAGCCGGTCGGCGCGGTGCGCGCGTTGGAGGGGTGGGAAGCGGTCAGCGATGTGGTGCTCGTCGACCAGGCCCCGATCGGACGGACGCCACGGTCCAACCCGGTCACCTACATCAAGGCATTCGAGGAGTTGCGTGCCCTGTTCGCCGCCGAGCCGCTGGCGCGTGCCCGCCGCTACGCCCCCAGCACCTTTTCGTTCAACGTGACGGGCGGGCGCTGCGAGGCGTGCGAGGGCGCGGGCCACGTGCTGATCGAGATGGTGTTCCTCGCCAACGTGTTCGTGCCGTGCGAGGTGTGCGGAGGGAAACGCTTCAAGCCGGAGGTCCTGGAGGTGAAGCTGGGCGGCAGCTCGATCCACGAGGTGCTCGAATGGACCGTGGACCAGGCGCTCGCCCGGTTTCACCGCCAGCCGCGGCTGGCGCGCGCGCTGTGGCACCTGCAGCAGGTGGGCCTTGGCTACCTGCGGCTCGGCCAGCCGGCCACCACGCTCTCGGGCGGCGAAGCGCAGCGCCTCAAGATCGCGCGCGAGCTGGCGCTGGCGAGCGGCAAGGCGCGGCGCGGGCGCAAGCTCTACATCCTGGACGAGCCCACCACCGGCCTGCACCTGGACGACGTGCGCACCCTGTGCCGGGTGCTCGATCGCCTCGTGGACGCCGGGCACACGGTTCTCGTCATCGAGCACCATCTTGACGTCGTCAAGCGGGCCGACTGGGTGATCGAAATGGGCCCGGGCGCGGGCGACGCGGGCGGCCGGGTCGTGGCGCAGGGACCGCCGGAAGCGATCGCGCGGACGCCCGGGTCCCCCACGGGTGGCTATTTGCGGGACCTGGCGTGACCCGCCGCCAGGCCGACCTCGCGCTCCTCACGGCCACGTTCCTGTGGGGGACGAGCTTCGTGGCGGTGAAGAGCGCGCTCGCCGACGCGACGCCGTTCGCCTTCATCACCGTGCGCTTCGGGGTCGCGGCCCTCGCGCTCGTGCCGGGCACCCGGTTCCGCCCCCCTCCGGACCGTGGGGAGCTCGTGGGCGGCCTCCTGCTGGGCGCCCTCGTGGCCGTGGGATTCATCTCCCAGACGGCGGGACTCGTGATCACGACGCCGTCGCGCTCGGCGTTCATCGTCGCGGTGTCGTCGATCCTCGCGCCCCTGATCGCGTTGGCGCTCCTGGGGCAGCGCCCCAGCTGGCTCGTTGCGGCGGCGCTGGCGCTCGCGATGTTCGGGATCTACCTGCTCACGGCGCCGGACGCGGGCGGCCTGAACCGCGGCGACCTGCTCACGCTCATTTGCGCCGGGTGCTTCGGCGGCCAGATCGTGACAGTGACCGTACTGTCTCGCCGCCACGACTCGCGCCGGCTCGTGTTCTGGCAGATCGCCACCACCGCCCTGCTCGGCGTGCTCGCGGCCGGGCTGCTCGAGCACCCGCACATCCGGTGGACGCCCCGATTCCTCGGGGCGCTCGGGTACACCGTGCTGTTCGCGAGCACGATCTGTTTCGTGCTGCAAATGTCGGCGCAGCGACACATGTCGTCGGCGCGGGCGGCGCTGATCTTCTGCTTCGAGCCGCTGTTCGCCGCGCTCACGTCGTGGCTCGTACTGGGGGAGCGGCTCTCGCTGGTGCAGTGGCTGGGGGGGGCGTTGATCCTGCTCGGGATGGTGGCGGCGGAGCTGCCCTGGCAGCCGGCGCCGGAGCGGAGGGCGGTGACACTGGACCGTTGACGTGCGGTCGTGCATGATAGGTGCACAACTGCGCAAAGTGCACGCATGCAGATGACCCATCGTTTGCGCCACGTCCTCCAGATCGCCGCCTTCGCGGCGGCCTACTTCGCCGCCGCTCGCGTGGGCTTACTCGCGGCTGTGGCGCAGCCGGTGGTCTCTTCCGCCTGGCCGCCTTCGGGCCTGGCGCTCGCGGCCTTGCTGCTGCTGGGTCTACGCCTCTGGCCGGGCATCGCGCTGGGGACGTTCCTGCTCAACTGGACCGCCGGCGTATCGGCAGTCGGCGCCGCCGGGATCGCGACCGGGAACACACTTGAAGCCGTCGCGGCCGCGTGGCTGCTCACACGCGTGGTGGATTTCCGACCTTCGCTCGAGCGGGTGCGCGACGTGATCGCCCTCGTCGTGGTCGGCGCACTCGCGAGTACCACGCTCAGCGCCACGCTCGGGGTCGCGAGCCTGTGGGCGAGCGGGGCCGTGGCGCCGGACGCGCTGCGGCGCCTGTGGTTCGTCTGGTGGTCGGGCGACGTGCTGGGAGACGTGCTCGTCGCACCACTCCTGCTCACCTGGGTCAGCGCCGGGCGCACCGCCGGGCGGCGACTCGAGGCCGCCGGCATGCTCGCCGCGCTGCTGCTCCTCACGGCGCTGCTGCTCCGCAATCCGCTCTCGTACGTGTACGCCGTCTTTCCATTAGTCGTCTGGGCCGCACTCAGGTTCCGGAGCCGCGGCACGGCCACGGCGACGGCCGTCGTCGCGACCCTGACTATCTGGTACACGTTGCGCGGGCTCGGGCCGTTCGTCACCTCCACCCCGACCGAGAACCTCGCCCTGCTGCAGACGTTCCTGGGGCTCACGGCGGTGACCGGGCTCGTGCTGGCCGCGGTCGTGACCGAGCGTGGCGCGGCCGAGCGAGCACTGGAGCGAGAAGTCGCCCTTGTCCGGCTGCTGCAGGATGTCGCCGTCGCCGCCAATCAGGCGCAAACCGCCGAGCACGCGCTCCAGTCGTCGGTCGCCGAGGTGTGCCGCGTGAGCGGGTGGCCCGTGGGGCACGTCTACGAGGTGTCCCCGGACGACCCCGACCTGCTGCGACCTTCCCGGATCTGGCACGACGACGGAGCGCCACGCCACGATTCGTTCCGCCGCGCGACGGAGCAAACCACGCTGCGACGCGGCCTCGGCCTGCCGGGTCGCGTCCTCGCCACCGGGCAGCCGACGTGGATCGTCGACGTGACGCAGGACGCCAACTTCATGAGGCGCGATGCGGCGGCGGCGGCGGGGCTCCGCGCCGGGCTGGCGTTCCCCGTGACCGTCGGCGCCGAGGTGGCCGCCGTGCTCGAGTTCTTCTCCCCCGATGCCGTCGCGCCCAACGCGGCCCTGCTCGACGTGCTGAGGCACATCGGCACGCAGCTCGGCCGCGTCATCGAGCGGGAGCGCGCCGCGGAGGCGCTGCGCGAACGCGAAGCGCTGCTCGGCGCCGTGTTCGACCAGTCGGCCGTCGGCATTGCCGTGATCGATCGCAGCGCCCGCTTCATCCGCAGCAACCGGGCGTTCCAGGAGATGATCGGATACGACGCCCGCGAGCTCCGGTCGCTGTCGCACGTCGACATCACGTACGCGGAAGACCTTCCCCAGAATCGCGAGCTGATGGCGGAGCTGGCGCGCGGCACCCGATCTTCCTACACGTTCGAGAAGCGCTACTGCCGCAAGGACGGCCGGTTGATCTGGGCCCACGTCACCGTGTCGGCGCTCCCCGCGGAAGCCGGCGCGCCGCAGCGGTTCGTCGGTATGGTCGAGGACGTCACCGAGCGCAAAGCGGCGGAGGCCGAGCTGCACCGTCACCGCGCGCAGTTGCGGGGACTGGCCGCGCGACTCGAGGCAGCTCGCGAGGCGGAGCGCGCGCGCATCGCCCGCGAAATCCACGACGAGCTCGGCCAGGCGCTCACCGCCCTCAAGATCGACGTGCTCTGGCTCAAGAAGCGTGTCCTCGAGTCCCCCCCCGAGCTGACACGCAAGCTCGACGGCATGACGGCGATCATCGACAGCACCGCCCAGGGGATCCAGCGAGTCGCCGCCGAGCTGCGTCCCAGCGTCCTGGACGAGCTCGGCCTGCGCGCCGCGATCGAGTGGGAGGCCCGCGAGTTCGCCACGCGCACCGGCATCGAGTGCCGGGTGGAGCTCCCCGAGGGACAACCTGCCGTGGACGCGAGCCGAGCCACCGCGGTGTTCCGAATTTTCCAGGAAGCGCTCACCAACGTGGCGCGCCACGCCGCCGCCACCCACGTGCTCGTCCGGCTCGGCATGACGCCCAACGCGCTCGACCTCACCGTCGCGGACAACGGCCGGGGCATCCGGGAGGGCGCCCTGCACGACTCCCGCTCCCTTGGCCTGCTCGGCATGCGGGAGCGAGCAGGGAACTTTCACGGCAACGTCACGATCACAGGCAATCCGGGCGCCGGCACCATCTTGACCCTCACCATGCCGCGCGGCGTATGATCCGAATCTTCATCGCCGACGATCATCACCTGATCCGGGCCGGCTTCCGCCAGCTCGCCGCGGAGGACCGCACGCTACGGGTCGTGGGCGAGGCGGCCGAGGGGCACGATCTGCTGCGCAAGCTCGAGGGAAGCGGCACGGACGTGTTGATCCTGGATATCGGCATGCCCGGGCCTGGGTTCCTCACCTTGCTGGGGCAGCTGAAGCAGCGCTTCCCCCAGGTGCGCGTGCTGGTCGTGAGCGTGCACCCGGAGGGGGAGCTCGCCATTCAGGCCCTGCGCGCCGGCGCCGCCGGGTATGTGACCAAGACGGAAGCGCCCACCGACCTGTTGGCGGCGGTGGTGAAGGTCCACGCGGGGGGACGTTACGTGAGCCCCCGGCTCGCCGAGCGCCTCGCCGAAGCGCTCACGGCCGGTCCGCCGGGCCAGGCGCACCGTGCCCTCTCCCCCCGAGAGTACCAGGTGTTGTGTCTGCTCGGTGGGGGCAAGACCAACAAGCAGATTGCGGCCGGCTTCAGGGTCGGCCCCAAGACCATCTCCACATACCGCAGCCGCGTCCTGCGCAAACTGGACCTCAAGACCAACGCCGATCTCGTCCGCTACGTCATCGAGCACGACCTCACGACCTGAAGCGCGGTGCCACTGTCGGACGCGACGGACACGCCGCCTCCCACGCCGTACAGGCCGTGCCAGCCTGCCCCGATACCGTGTTGCGCCGGCGCTGTGCAGTTTGTGCAGCTCACAGCTATGCACTCCTCGCCGATTCGGGTCTGCCTGGTGGAGGACTCCAGCCTGGTCCGGCTGCGCTTAGCGGGCATGCTGCGTGACCTGTGGGACGTGGAACAGGTGTTCGAAGCCGCGACGGTGGCCGAGGCGCAGCGGCTGCTCCCCAACGCCAAGCCTCACCTGGTCGTAGTGGACATGCGGCTCCCCGACGGCGACGGTCTGGAGGTGGTCGCGGCGGCGAAGCTGCTCAGGCCGCGACCGGCGGTGGTCGTTCTCACCAACTACGGGTACGACCAACTGCGGGCGTCCTGCCTGGAAGCGGGGGCGGATCAGTTCCTCGACAAGCGGACGGAGTTCGACCGGTTGCCCGCGATCGTGGCGGACGTGCGCGAGCGCCGTGACCCGGGCGCCACCGCGGCGCCGTGAGGTACGGCATGACGCGACGCTCGGATCAGGAAAAGTTCGACCGCTTCACCGAGCTCGTCGCCCGCGTGCTCGGCGTGCCGATCGTGTCGCTCTCGCTGGTGGGGCCGCGTCACGGCGTGGTCACCAGCAGCTCCGGTCTGCCCGCTCCTCTGGTCCTGCTCCTGGCCCACCGGTTCAGCCGTCACGTCGCCGCGTCGCGCCGCCCGCTCGTGATCGACGACGCCCGCGGGCATCCGCTCGGCGCGAACACCCCGGCCGTGCGGGACGGTCTCGTGATCGCCTACGCCGGCGTGCCGCTGTTCGACAGCGGCGGCCGCACGCTGGGGACGCTGTGCGTCATGGACACGCGACCGCGCGCTTGGACGCGGGACCAGGTCGAGCGGTTGTACGACGTCGCCTGGGTGCTGAGACATGCGGTGGACTGGCGGGCGCCGCAGCGGCCCGGAGAGCCCCGCAAATGGCGGCGTGCCGCCGCAGGCCGGAGCACGCCGCGCCCCAGCCACGGTTGAAGTACCTCCCCCCGCTGACGATATTTCGTCCGCCGCACATTCCCGAGTAGCTCAGCTGGTAGAGCAGCCGGCTGTTAACCGGCGGGTCGCAGGTTCGAGTCCTGCCTCGGGAGCTCCACAGATCCACCTGTCGCAACGAGTTCTGGCCCAGCCTCGGAACCCACCCTGCGCTCCGGGACGCTTGGAACGGTCCCGATCCATGGACAGAGGCGGCTTCCCGGAGGTGGTCGGCCTGCACCTGGATGGTACTCGCGCGCCCGCCAGATGTCGGTATCCCCGATATCTCCATAGGTGGGCGGCAGATCATTCGAGTGGCGTGGCCGTCGGGTGGGGGCTTGGGCGCCGGAGCTTGGTGGTACCACGGGCGATCAACACCATAAGAGACGAGCCTCGCGGAGCCTGTTGCTCCCGTCTAACAACACTGACTCAACAACGTTGTTTGCGAATAGTACTTATATGTCCTGCGTCGTCGCACGCGCGCGCGCGCGGTGTCGCTGGCTGCATGCGAACCTGAAGCGTGTCGAAGGTTGCAAGTCTACGGATTACCGCTCAGCACAAACTCAGTAGCCGCTCAGAGTTGGCTCAGGGTTCCTTGCTCACCTGTTGCTCCCGCCCTAGGTTCGCTTCGTGACTCGCTATCGTCTTCGGACGTTCGGGACGCTCGCACTCGCTGGCCCGGCGGACGACACCCTCCTCGGCAAGCATGGACACCAGCACCGCAGACTGGCGTTGCTCGCTGTGCTTGCCGCGGCTGGCGAGCAAGGCCGCAGCCGTGATCAGCTGCTCCTTCTCTTCTGGCCGGACGGCACGCAGTCGCGCGGGCGGCATTCGCTGGAGCAGCTGCTGTACGCCATCCGCAGCTCGATAGACGAGTCCGTGTTTGCCGGTGTGAATCCCGTGCGTCTGAATCCGGAGGTGGTCAGCAGCGACGTCGGTGGATTCCAGAGCGCTCTCGCGCGTGGCGATCTCGAAGGGGCGGTGGAGGTGTATCGAGGGCCATTCCTGGACGGTTTTTATCTCAGCGACGCGCCGGAGTTCGAGCAGTGGCTGGAGGCCAAGCGTGCGCGTCTGGAGCGCAGCTACTCCGGTGCACTGGAACGACTGGCGCAGAGCGCCGAAGCTACGCAGGACCACGCGACTGCGGTGCGCTGGTGGCGCAAGCTCGCCGAGACCGATCCCGTGAGCAGCAAGAACGCCAGCGGCCTCATACGCGCGCTGATGAACGCCGGTGATCATGCAGCGGCGCTGCAGTACGCGGAGCACTACGAAGCAGTCGTGGCGCAGGAGCTCGGCACGAGCGTGGGGCCCGCAGTCGCAAATCTCGTAGCCGAGGTTCGCGCGAAGACGAAGACCGAGCGGATAGCTGTGCTGGAATCGCTGCCACCACCACGTCGGCCCAGGCCGCACGCCGCGCCGGTGCCCGCCGACGCGATGCCGGTCGCTCAGCGGCAACCGGAGCGTTCTCCCCGACGCCGCTTGGCGCCGTACGCGACCGGAGCGGTCGCCATCGTCGTGATCATCGCAATAGCTGCCTGGCTACGTGCGACCCTGGGCCACAGCACCCCCCTCCCTGCGGCGGAACGATCAATAGCGGTGCTCCCGTTTGCGAACGTCAGCGGCGATCAGCAGGACGCGGCTTTCGTGGACGGCCTCAGCGAGGAGTTGATCGCGGTGCTGGCGAGAATCCCGAATCTTCGCGTCATGGCTCCCACCTCCGCATTCGCCTTCAAGAACAGCAGCGCGGGCGTGCGCCGGATAGCTGGCAGTCTGGGAGTGTCCAATATCCTCGAGGGCGGGGTACAGAAGGCCGGTTCGCGACTCCGGGTTCAGGTCCGGCTCGTGGATGCGCGGGACGGTTCCATTCGCTGGTCGGAAATCTACGATCGCGAGCTGAAAGACATCTTCTCCCTTCAGAGCGATATTGCCGGCGCGGTAGCGCGTGAGCTCGATCTGCGGTTGGGGGAGAGCGCTCTCGCTCATATCAAGCGCGGCTCGACGCGCAACGTTGCGGCGTACGAGCTTTACATTCGCGGCAATGATCCCGTGCGCTTCCGCACTGACAGTGGTGCCCGCGCAGCATTGGACTATTTTCGCCAGGCTCTTGCCCTCGATTCCAACTACGCTGCCGCTTACGCCGGTCTCGCACTCATGCATAAGAGAATCGCCTTCGGCGATGACCCTGAGCTATCACGTCCCGACCGACTGGCGCTTGCCGAGCAGGCCGCGCTCAAAGCAATTGCCCTGGACGACTCCTCTGGAGAGGCGCACGAGGCGCTGAGCTTCATCAGGAGAGACAATTACGAGCTGGCCTCAGCAGAAACGGAGTTGAAGCGCGCGGTGGCGCTGGAGCCAACCAACGCCCGATTTCATGAGGGGTTGGTGCAGCTCTATGCCATGACACAGCGACCGGCCGAAGCGCTTGTGGAAGCCCGTCGTGCTGTCGAGCTCGACCCGCTCTCTCCTACGGCCAACGCCGAGGTTGCGAATGCCCTTCTCGCGAACGACCGCTGCGACGAAGCGCTCGCTCAACTCGAAAAACTCAGATCTCTCCGCCCACCGCTGAACCGAGCGGGCCTGATTGCCGCGGAGTGTTACGAGCAGAAGCAGATGTGGCCCGAGGCGATCGCGGAAATACAGCGAATCACCGTGAACGGGGGCCCACGTGGCCAGGCGTTCCTCGGCTACGTGCTCGGTCGCGGGGGACGTACTGAGGAGGCGCGGCGGATACTCGCTGAAATGCTCGATCGGTCGCGGCGAACAAATGGGGGCGCGTTCGACGTCGCCCTCGTCTATATCGGTCTTGCCGACAACGATCAGGCGTTCGCCTGGCTGAACAAAGCGGTGGATGATCGATCTCTCGGGTTCGAATGGATGCACACAATAGTGGATGATCTGCAGCGCGACCCTCGCTTCGAGAAACTTCGTCGGCGCGTTGGGCTTCCGAAGCGATAGCGTAGCGCGAGCTGTAGCGGGATAGCCGACTCGCGTTGCGCCGCGGGTCAACGCCAGTTGAGGTAAGTCTGAGCGAAGTCTGAGGGATAGATGAGCGCTCCCCGTCATCATAGACTCGGCTAGAACAACCGGCAAAAAACCTCGCGCGCACCGCGCCGAATGGCGCGAACGGGTCTGCAAGCGGTCCGGTTCTGTTCACCAAGGGAGTACGACATGATGCTCGCAGGATGGCTTCGCCCGCATCGAGTTCTCATGGCAGTGGTGGCTGTCGCTATCGGAGCGCTCGCATGCAGAGACACGGCGACATCGAGAGAGTCTTCAAACGCGGGAATCACTGCGCCGAATTTCACACTCGGAGTCGGATTTACCAGCACAGTGGTCGGACGCGGCAACCTCGGCACGTTTAAGGTT
>Ga0209057_1001827_pt1 | contig 16807 bp, 10 predicted proteins | sample GraSoiAngelo_146_FD_185903 | JGI IMG/M metagenome (GOLD analysis project Ga0209057, IMG submission 185903) | Grasslands soil microbial communities from the Angelo Coastal Reserve, California, USA - 14_1009_05_30cm (SPAdes) (version 2) | ecosystem: Environmental > Terrestrial > Soil > Grasslands ... | reverse complement strand
TGAGGACCCCCGGAAGGTAACGGGCGAGGCGGGCGAGCGCGCCGGCCGAGCGTCCGAAGGCCGCCTCGATCCGCGCGGCGTAGGCGGCCGGCCCGCCGCCGAGCAGCGCCTCGGCAGCGAGGCAGGCGCTGCGCACGGCGGGGCCGATGCCCTCGCCCGAGACGTCGCGCGCGAGGCCGGCGGCGTCGCCGACCAGCGCGAAGCGCTCGCCGCCGACCCGCCGCGGCCAGCCGCGGCGGATCGCGTAGGCGTGCCCGCGAAAGGGCGTGAGGGCGAGGTCGTCGGGCAGCCGCCCGCTGGCGGCGAGCCGCGCCAGCAGGCGCTCGAGCCGCCGGCGGACGGACTCGCCGCCCAGCGCGCCCACGCCGATGTTCAGGAAGTCGCCCTTCGTGAAGTACCAGCCGTAGCCCTTGAAGTCGGGCTCGGCGATGAGCTCGGGCCAGCCGTGGCGCGGCGTGAGCGCGCGCAGGCGCTCGGCACCGACGCGCGTCTCGCTCTCCTGCGTCACGACCACCTGCTCCTCGACCCGTGTGCGCCCGAAGGCGCGCGCCACCGGACAGCCGTGCCCGCCCGCGCCGACGACCACCCCGGCAGTGAACGTGCCGGCGTCGCTCGCGGCCTCGACGCCGCCCGGGACCTCGCGCACCTCGCGCACGCGCGCGCCCTCGTGCACCTGGACCCCCGCCGCGGCCGCGCGCCGGAGGAGGAAGGTGTCGAACTCCGCACGCACGATGCCGTAGCTCGCGGTGCGTTCCCAGTGGGTCTCGTGCTCCACGTCGCCGACCGCGACCGAGACGGCCGAGAACGGCTGGATCGTGTGCGGGTACGCCGACGGGTCGAGCTCCAGGTCGGCGAGCGCGGCGGGCGTCACCCAGCCGGCGCAGAGCTTGACGCGCGGGAAGCGCGCGGCGTCGAGGACGGTGACGCGCGCCCCCGCCCGCGCGAGTCGCCAGGCGACCGTGCTGCCCGCCGGTCCGCCCCCCACCACGAGGACGTCGGAGACCGTCATACGCGCAGCAGCCCTGCCAGCACGGCGAGCCGGGTGCCGAGCGGCACGCGCAGGCGCTCGATCGCGCTCGCGGCGCGCATGGCCGCGAAGATGTCGCCCTCGATGTCGACCTCGCCGCCGATGTATGCCTCGCCGAAGCGGAGCGACGTGGGCCGGCGGACGATGCGCCGGAACGCACCGCGCGAGCGGAACACGAGGGCGAAGCCGCTCTCGCCCGTCCTGCCCACGCACGCCGTGGTCCCGTCCCAGAGGCGGAAGGTGAGCGGGGCCTCGAGGGAGGCGAAGACGCGCCGGAGGAGCCCGGCCGCCACCGCCGCGCGCCGATCCGGGGGCGCCGAGGGCATGCCCGCCCTCTAGCGCACTGGCCGGGTCCTGGGAAGCACCTTTCAAATGCCCCCGGGCGCGCGCTATCGTGCCGCGGGTGAGCGCGGCCCCGGTGACCCTGGAGGGCTGGTATGTCCTCCATTCGATGTACGCGGTCGACTGGCCGCGCTGGAACGCGCTCGGCGCCGCGGAGCGAGACGCGATCGTCGCCGAGGCGACGGCGCTCCTCGAGCGGCAGGCCGCGCCGGTGGAGGGGGAGAGTGGCTGCTGGACGCTCCTCGGGCACAAGGCCGACCTCTGCCTCATGCACTGGCGCCGCGACCTGGAGGCGCTGCGCGCCGAGGAGGTGGCGCTGGCGCGTACCCGGCTGCGCACGTTCCTCGTCCCCACCTATTCCTACGTGTCGGTGATCGAGCTCGGGACCTACGAGCTCGCCGGCCACGCCGAGGCGCGGCTCGCGGCGCGCGGCGTGGTGCCCGACGCGGCGCAGCGCGAGGAGGAGATGCGGCGGATGGCCGCGCCGCGCCTCTTCCCGAAGATCCCGCCGCGCCGCTACCTCTGCTTCTACCCGATGTCGAAGCGACGCGGCGAGCAGGTGAACTGGTACGACCTGCCGCCCGCGGCGCGCGCCGAGCTGATGCGGGGCCACGGCGAGATCGGGCGCAAGTACGCCGGCCAGGTGACGCAGGTGATCGCGGGCTCGATCGGCCTCGACGACTGGGAGTGGGGGGTTACCCTGTTCGCCGACGACCCGCTGGTCTTCAAGAAGCTCGTTCACGAGATGCGCTTCGACCCGGCGAGCTCGCGCTACGCGCTCTTCGGGCCGTTCTACGTGGGCATCCGGTTCGCGGCGGGAGCGCTCGGCCGAGGTTCTGCGCACGGGAGTCGCCGGCACCGACTGATCCGGGCCGGCTCGCGGCGCTCGCCGCCCTTGAAGCTGCTCCTCTCCGGATGAAGCCGGGGCGCCGAAGGTCCACCCTCGCCTCGGCGCGGCGATCGCGCTAGGTAGGTGCGATCCGACGGCGTGTCGTCAGCGGCCGCGACCTGGTCCGCTCCCTGCCCAACGTGGCCGGGGCGGCGATGGTCTACTTCTACTTCAGCTACGTCGACCCGTGGGGCGTGCAGCCGCGCCCGCTGCAGGACCTGGTGGTGTTCGTGGTGGTCACGGGGACGATCGTGGTCGCGACCTTTCTCTCCAGCCTGCGGCTCTTCCGTCCGCTCCAGGAGTGGCGCGAGCGCCTGCACCGGGGCGCGGATCCGGGCGAGGTTCCCGCGCACCTCCGCCGCCGCGCCCTCAATCGCCCGCTGATCGCCGCCACCTTCAGCATGACGGGCTGGACGCTGGCGGGTATCTTCTACCTGCCCTATCAACTCTGGGTCGTCGGCTTCGGCCTGGAGCAGGCCTGGCGCGTCTTCGTGGCGATCGTGTTCGTCGGCGGCCCGGTGGCCTCGGCGCTCGCCTTCCTGGTCGCCGAGTACTACTCGCGGCGCGACGTCCCGCTCTTCTTCCCCGCGGGGCGGATCGAGCGCAGCGGCGTCCTCCGCGTCCCCATCCTGGTGCGCCTGGGGGCCACCTTCCTCGTCACCTCGGTGCTGCCGCCGCTGCTCATGATGATGGTGAGCCTGAGCCTGGTGCGCCGCTTCGGCGGCGAGCTGCCCGAGGAGATCCGGCCGCTCTGGATGCAGCTCCTGCGCACGCAGGCGTACATCGTATTGGCGACGGGCGGGGCCTCGTTCGTGATGGCGCTCCTGGTCGCGCGCTTCATCAACCGGCCGGTGCAGGCGCTCCGCTCCGCGATGGCGCAGGTCGCCGCCGGCGACCTCGACGTGCGCGTGCCGGTGCGCTCGACCGACGAGCTCGGCGAGCTGAACGAGCGCTTCAACGCGATGGTCGAGGAGCTCAGGCGCGCGGCGCGCACGCGCGAGCTCTTCGGCCGCTACGTGAGCCGCGCGGTGGCCGAGCAGGCGCTCGAGCGCGGCATCGCGCTCGGCGGCGAGCTCGCGCAGGCGACGGCGATGTTCGTCGACCTGCGCGGCTTCACCGCGCTCACGCAGCGCGTGTCGCCGGCGCGCGTGGTCGAGCTCCTGAACGAGTACTACGCCATCGTCGCGCGGGTGATCGAGCGCGAGGGCGGCCTCATCACGCAGTTCCTGGGCGACGGCGTGGTGGCGGTCTTCGGCGGGCCGCTCCGCCCGCTCCCCGACCACGCCCCTCACGCGGTGCGCGCGGCCATCGCGCTCGAGCGGGGCCTCGCCCAGCGCAACGCGGCGGGCGGCGAGCGCCTGCTGGCCGGCATCGGCATCTGCACCGGCGACATGATCGCCGGCAACGTGGGCGCCGGCGGTCGCGTCACCTACACCATCGTGGGCGACGCCGTGAACCAGGCGGCACGCCTGCAGGTGAAGACGCGCGACCTGGACGCCTCGATCCTCTTGACCGAGTCGACGCGCGCGGCGCTCGGGGAGACGAACGGCCTGGTCCTCCGCCCCTGCGGCGCGGTGCCCCTGAAGGGCGTGGCGGCGCCGGTCGAGGTGTACGCGGTCGAGCCGTAGCGCGGGCGTCGGGCCGCGCGGGCGCTGGACCGCGGGACCGTTGCCGCGCGCACGCCCCTTTCGCCGCGCACCGCTCTCGTGTCCACCCAGGTGCCGAGATCCGTTCCGGTGCCGGCGTCCGTAAGGGTGGGTGGTCGACAGGAGGGACACATGACGTCGAATGGCAGAGCACCATCCCGGTCCGTCATCGGAGCATGCACGGCGCTCGGCCTGGGCGCGCTGCTCCTCTCCCCGGCCGTGCCCGCGGCCCGGGCGTCGAGCCACCGCGAGGCGCCCCTCATCAGCCAGGACCCCAACGCGGACAACACGGACCTCTACGCCTTCGTCAGCCCCGACCGGCCCGACACGGTCACCATCGTCGCGAACTACATTCCACTCGAGGAGCCGGCCGGCGGGCCGAACTTCGCGGCCTTCGGCGACGACGTCCTCTACGCCATCAACATCGACAACGACGGCGACGGCGAGGAGGACATCCAGTACCGCTTTCGTTTCAAGACGACGATCCGCGACCCGAACAGCTTCCTCTACAACACGGGGCCGATCGCCTCGCTCCACGACTCGAACTGGAACATGCCGCAGACCTACACGGTGACCCGCGTCGAGCGTGGCGAGCATGGGTCCGGCAAGGCCAGGGTGCTCGGCAGCGACATTCCGACGCCGCCGGTCAACGTCGGCCCGCGCTCCACTCCCGACTACGAGGCGCTCGCGGCCGCGGCGGTGACCGACCTGCCGGGCGGGGTGAAGGTGTTCGCCGGCCAGCGCGACGATCCCTTCTTCGTCGACCTGGGCTCGGTGTTCGACCTGGCCGGCCTCCGGCCCTTCAACGGGGCCCATCTGATCCCGCTCGACCCGGGGCCGGGCGTGGACGGGGTGGGCGGCTTCAACACGCACTCGATCGTGATCCAGGTCCCGATCGATCAGCTCACGCGCAACCACCGCACGCCGAGCGGCCCCGACGATCCCACCGCCGTGATCGGCGTGTACGCGAGCGCGAGCCGCAAGCGGGTCCGCATCCTGCGCGACGACGGCACGACCCGGCAGGAGGCGAGCTGGGTGCAGGTGTCGCGCCTCGGCGAGCCGCTCGTCAACGAGGTCATCATCCCGCTCGGCAAGAAGGACTTCTGGAACCGCTCGGATCCGGCGGACGACGCGCAGTTCGTGCCGTTCTACCGCAGCCCGGAGCTGGCGCGGGTGGTGAACGTGCTCTACGGCGACAAGCTGGCGGCGCTGGGCGGTGCCCCTGCCCGGACGACCGACCGCGACGACCTCGTGCTCATCCTGCTCACCGGCGTGCCGCTCCCCGGCGGACACAACCTCAACTTCACCGGCAACGCCAAGGCCGATCTCCTGCGCCTCAACCTGGCAATCGCGCCCACGCATTCGGTGGGGCAGGGCGATCCGCTCGGCGTCCTGAACGGCGACCTGGCGGGCTTCCCGAACGGGCGCCGCCTCGAGGACGACGTGACCGACATCGAGCTGCGCGCGGTGGCCGACGGCTACGGGTCGCTCCTCGCGAGCCTCTTCGGGCTTCCCAACCACAGCCCCAACAACCAGATCGGCGACGGCGTGAACCAGAACGACATGCCCTTCCTGCCGCACTTCCCCTATGTCGCGACGCCGCACCAGGGTTACGAGCACGAGCATCACATGGCCGGCAGCGCCTCGACGCCGCATCTGAACTGAAATGCCCCGGCTTCGCCCTCGCAGGCCCGGCCGGGCACTGACGGCGCTGGTGCTCGCCGGGCTGCTCCCCCCGCCCGGCCTGGGCGCGCCGTCCCCTGCGGATCAGGAGATCGCCGCCGCCGAGCGGCGGGTCGAGGGTGCAGCGGCGACCCCCGACGACTACGTCGCGCTCGCCTCGGCGTTCATGCGGAAGTCGCGCGAGTCGGGCGATCCCGGCTACTACGGGCGCGCCAACGCGGCGGTCGAGCGCGCGCTCGCGCTCGACCCGAATGACTACGGTGCGCTGCGCACCGCGCCCTGGGTGCTGCTCGGCCTGCACGACTTCCAGGGCGCGCTGGCCGCGGCGGAGCGCGCGCGGGCGGTCGAGCCCGAGGACTGGTGGAACTACGGCACGCTGGCCGACGCCCGCGTCGAGCTGGGCGACTACGCGCACGCGCTCCAGGCGGCGCAGCGCATGGTCGACCTGCGGCCCGGCCTGCCCTCGTACGCCCGGGCCGCGTTCCTGCGCGCGCTCTTCGGCGACCGGGCGGGCGCGATCGAGCTCCTCCGGCTCGCGGTCGCGGCCGGCAGCGCCCGCGACCCGGAGGGCCGCGCCTGGGCGCTCGTCCATCTCGGCCACGAGTACTTCGCCACGGGCGACCTGGCGGCGGCTGGGCGCGCCTACACCCGGGCGCTCGACGTCTTCCCCGACTACTATCCGGCGCTCGGCGGCCTCGGACGCGTGCGCGCCGCCGAAGGCCAGCTCGCCGCGGCGGCCGGCCTCTACCGGCGCGCGGTGGCGCGCGTGCCTCAGCCCGACCTGGTCGCGGCGCTGGGCGACGTGCACGACGCCGCCGGAGACGCCGACCAGGCCGAGCGGCAGTACGCGCTCGTCGAGTACATGGGCGAGGTCGCCGCGGCTGCCGGAACGACCTACGGGCGCCAGCTCGCGCTCTTCTACGCCGATCACGACCGCCGTCCCGAGGAGGCGCTCCGCCTGGCGCGGCTCGAGGCCGCCGGGCGGGGCGACATCTACACCGATGACACCCTCGCCTGGGCGTGCTACGGGAACGGCCGCTTCGCCGAGGCGGCGCGCGCCGCGCACCGGGCGCTCCGGCTCGGCACCGAGGACGCGATGCTCCACTACCATGCCGGCGCCATCGCGGCCGCGCTCGGGCGCGACCGGATCGCGGCGCGCCACCTGCGCCGCGCGCTGGCGCTGAACCCGCACTTCGACCTCCGCCAGGCGCCGCGCGCCCGCGCGGCGCTCGCCGCGCTCGAGCGGCCCGCGCTCGCCGCCCGCGCGGGTGGGCCATGAGGCTCGGGCTCGTCGCGCTCGCGCTGGTGCTGCCGGCGGTCGCCGGCGCGCATCCGCTCGGCAACTTCACCGTGAACCGCTACGCCGCGCTCCGCGTCGAAGCGCGCGTGCTCTCCGTCCGCTACGTGGTCGACATGGCGGAGATCCCCGCCTATCAGGAGATCGCCGCCATCGACGGCAACCGAAACGGCGTGCTCGACCCCGAGGAGCGCGACGCGTATCTCGGGCGCAAGCCCGGGGAGCTGGCGCGGAACCTCTCGCTCACCGTCGACGGCACGGTGCTCCCGCTCGCGCCGCGCGCGCAGGGCCTCGAGCTGCCACCCGGCGCGGGCGGGCTCCCGACGCTCCGCCTCGAGGTGTTCCTGACCGCGCCGCTGCCCGAGCGTCCCGGCGCGGTCGAGTTCCGCGACCGGAACTTCGCGGGGCGGGCCGGCTGGCAGGAGGTGGTCGCCGACGCGGGCGAGGGCCTGGTACTCGCCGACTCGAGCGTGCCGCGCGTGGACCGGAGCCAGGCGCTCGGCGCGTATCCCGCCGACCTCCTCCAGAGCCCGCCGCAGGTGAGCGAGGCGCGCTTCCGGGTCACGACCGGAAGCGCGGCCCCCCTGGCGCCGGCGACGCCAGCCGGAGCCCTGGTCGGCGCGAAGCGCTTCGGCGATCGGATGACCGAGCTGATCGACACGACCGAGCCGCTCGGTCCCGGGCTCGTGCTGACCTCGCTCCTCGTCGCCGCCCTGCTGGGCGCGCTCCACGCGCTCGGCCCGGGGCACGGGAAGACGATCGTCGGCGCCTATCTCATCGGGACGCGCGGCACGGCCCGGCACGCGCTCTTCCTCGGCCTAGTGGTGACCGCGACGCACACGCTCGGCGTGTACCTGCTCGGCTTCGCGACCTGGGGCGCCTCGGCCTACGTCGTCCCCGAGCGGCTCTTCCCGTGGATCGGCGTGCTCTCGGGGCTCCTCGTGGTCGGCATCGGCGCCTCGCTCGTGCGCTCGCGCCTCGAAGCCGCGCTCGCCGAGCATGCAGGCGGGCACCATCACCATGACCATGGTGACGGCCACGGCCACTCGCACCTCCCCCCGGACGCGCTCGGCTGGCGGAGTCTGTTCGCGCTCGGCGTGTCGGGCGGGCTCCTCCCCTGCCCGTCGGCGCTGGTGGTGATGCTGGCGGCCATCTCGCTCGGCCGGATCGGCTTCGGCCTCGTGCTCATCGTCGCCTTCTCCGCCGGGCTGGCCGGCGTGCTCGGCGCCATCGGCCTCGTCTTCGTCTACGCGCGGAGCTGGTTCGCCCGGCTGCCGGTGAACGGCCGCTTCGCGCGCTACGTGCCGGTGGCGGGCGCGCTCGTCATCTCGGCCGCGGGGCTCCTGATCGTCGCGAATGCCCTGTCGCAGATGGGCCTCCTCGGCGTGGGGCTCTGAGGAGGGCGCGCGTGGCCTCCCTGGTATCGATCCTCCTCCTCGGCTTCTTCCTCGGCATGCGACACGCGACCGATCCCGACCACGTGATCGCCGTCACGACCATCGTCGCCCGGCAGCGACGGGTGGGCGCCGCCGCGCTGATCGGCGTGCTCTGGGGCATCGGCCACACCCTCACCATGGTCGCCGTGGGCGGCGCGATCATCGTCTTCGGCGTGGTGATCCCGCCCCGGCTCGGCCTCACCATGGAGCTCTCGGTGGCGCTCATGCTGATCCTGCTCGGCCTTCTCAACGTGGCGGGGATCATGCGCTGGATCACCGCGATCGCGACGCCGGTGCACGTCCATCCCCACCGGCACGGTGACTACGCGCACAGCCACGGGCATACGCCTGCGGCCCACGGGCATGCCGAGGACGACACGGCGATCGCGCGCCTCGACCGGCGCCTCGGCGGCCTCGGGCTCTACCAGATGCTCCGCCCGCTCGTGGTGGGCGTAGTGCACGGGCTCGCGGGCTCGGCGGCGGTGGCACTCCTCGTCCTCGCCACCATCCCCGATCCGTGGTGGGGGATCGCCTACCTCGTGGTGTTCGGGGCGGGGACGATCGCGGGCATGATGCTCATCACCGCGGCGACCGCGCTCCCCTTCACGTATACGGTGAGCCGCTTCGCGGCGGTGAACCGCCACCTCGTGCTCGCCTCCGGCGTGGCGAGCATCGGCTTTGGGCTGTTCCTCGTCTACCGAATCGGGGTGGTGGACGGCCTGTTCGCGAGCGGTGGGCCCTGGACGCCGCAGTGAGCCAACCGGTGCCGGCGGGTTGACACTCGCCGCAGCTCCCTCTCTACTCGGAGGGCCGCCCTCCGGCGGCGCCCAGCGGGGGGTGGAGGCTTCGTGATCGAGACCGTGCGTCGGCCGGGGGGGCTCGGTAGGGTCCTCCTCCTGACCGCGCTCCTCGCGGAGGCAGCCTACCTCTGGTGGGCCGGGGCCGTCGTCCCCCAGAAGCTGCCCGCGCCGGCGCCCGTACCGGCTGCCGCGCCGGCGCCCGCGAGCCCCGCCTCGCCGCTGCTCGCGCTCCCGCCCGAGCAGATGCGCGAGGCCTTGCACGCCGAGTACCGGCTCCAGCCCGACCGGCGCTGCCTCACGGCCTTCGCCGAGGTGCAGGCGTGGTTCGGCGGGCGCGGCCCGCTCCCGGTGTCGGCCACCTTCGCCGAGAGCGCGTGGCGGATCGAGATCGCGGGCGAGGGTGTCGGAACGCTGCCCGAGTTGCCCGACTTCGGCGACTGCATGACCGCGCTCGAGAAGTGGGCGAGGGTGGTCGGGAAGGGGAAGGGGGCGGTGCACGGCGGGCGCAGCGCGTCCGCCCCGGGCCCGCCGCGCCTCAACCCCGTCGACCTGCTCGCCGATCTGCGCGCCGCGGACGCGAAGGCGTCGCACGGCGCGGACCCGCTCGAGCTGGCCCGCGTGAGCCGCGACCTCGTCTACCTCACCCTCCAGTCGCTCGACCTGCTCGACGTGACGGACCGCCTGCGCGCCAAGGCGTGGGCCTTCCTCGCCATGTCGGCCGCGCTCGGCGGCGCCGACCTGCGGCGGGAGACGGCGCTGCTCGCCTACCTGCTCGACTACTCGGAGAGCGCGCGGCGCCTGGCCGCGGCGCTGCCCGGCGCCGACCCGGTGCGCGCCTTCGTCCTGCACGACGACCGCGGGCTCGCGGCGCTGGCGGAGGCGTCGCGCGACGAGCTGGGCGCGTTGCTCGTGCTCCTGCGCCGGGCGGAGGAGCACGATTACCCGGGCTGGCTCGCGTGGGTGCAGGCGCATTACGTCGAACGCCCCTTCGCGTTCCCGGTGCTCAAGTCGGCGCTCGAGCTGAACGCCTTCCTGCCCAACCGGGTCTTTCCCGAGGTCATGCCGTACCTGGTCCTCACCTACCTCTTCCGCGAGACTGCCGACACGAGCTGGACGCGCCAGGTGCGCGAGCTCGACCTCTACACGGGCAGCGACGACGCCGTGGGCGTGATCGCCGCCCTGATCGGCCGGACGCTGCACGTGCAGGCAGGCGACCTGGTGCTGCGCTTCGAGGGCGAGCTCGACCTCGCCGGCGAGCACTACCAGGGCCCCGTGCTCGACGCGGACACGTACGCCGCGTTCTACGCCGGCTACTTCTACTCCGCGCTGTGGGCGAGCGCCCAGTTCCGGCTCGATCAGCTCGCCTCGCTGCCCGCCGCCGAGGAGCTGGCGGGCGCGCTCCCCGGAGCCGACATGCCGCGCCCGGCGGCGTTCCTGCGCTGGTACCGTAACCGGATCGACGCGCACGCGGGGAAGGCTCAAGTCCCGCTCCTCCTGGCCGACCTCTCCGCCCCCGCGCCGTTCGGTGCGCGGCCGCGCTTCCGCACCTTCGAGGTCCTCGATCCCTACATCGTCGACAAGCCGGAGCGCTTCGAGGCCGTGCGCCGGATGGTGAGCGCGATGGACTCGCGCCCGCTCCATGCGGCGTGGCTCGCGCGCACGGCCGAGCGCCACCTCGACGACCTGAACCTCGCCGAGCGGCTCTACCGCCATCTCCTGCGCGTCGCCGAGCGTCGCTTGCCGGACGACGCCGTCTGGTCGGCCTATCTCTTCGGCGACACGCCCCGCCTCGAGCGCTACGTCGACGACCCGACCCTGGCGCTCGACAGCCGGCGGCGGGCGATCGGCTACGTCGCGTCGCTGCGCCCGGCCAGGGACCCGTCGATCGAGCGGCTCTACCGGAGCCTGCTGCACGCTTTCCCCGACAGCTGGCGGCTCACGGAGGACCTGGTCACGCACCTCGAGTGGAAGGGCGAGTACGCGAAGGCGCGCGAGGTGGCGTCGGCGTGGCTCGCGCGCGGCGTCCCGCAGGCCGGCCTGGAGGGGGTCTCCGCCCAGACGGCGATCGCGCGCACGTACTACGAGGAGCGGAGGTACGCGGAGGCCTGGGAGGCCATCAAGCCGGCGATCCCGAGCTGGCAGGCTGGCGCCCTGGCGCGCGCCGCGTTCGTTCGCGATCGCCTCGCCGACCCCGAGCACGCGGAGGCCTTCTTCCTGCTCGACGTCGACCGCTACCCGGACCTGCTGTGGGTGCGGACCTACTACGTGCAGTTCCTGTGGGAGCACGGGCGCTACAAGGACGCGGCCGACGCGCTGCGCGCCTGGAGAGGGCCGCTCGAGCCGCAGGCCTGGCGCGACGACATCCGCGCGCGCTTCTACGAGGCCTTCAAGAAGGCGCCCGACGAAGAGGCCCTGCGGGCGTTCGAGGCGCTCGAGCGAAGCGGGCTCCCGGCGCGCGGCCTCGCCTGTCTCTGGTACCCTTTCGAGCTCGAGGGCCGCCACGAGCTCGCCTTCCGCATGAGCTCCGGCCTGACCGAGCACAGCATGACGGGGGTCGAGTTCCTCACCTCGAGCTACCAGTCGCTCAGGCGCCTCAAGGGCGAGGCGGAGGCGCTCGACTGGATCCGCGCCCGCCTGCCGGCGGCGCTTCGCAACCAGGCCAGCATGGTCTTCTTCGATCGCGGCGAGGACGGCCTTCTCTGGGAGGCGATCGAGCACCCGGCGCCGGAGTGGGTGTGGCTGGTGCGCGCGCTGGCCGAGGTGCGCCGGGGGCGCGGCGACCGGGCCCGCCGTGCGCTGCTCGCGGAGTACTTCTCGACGCCGCGGCCCGACCAGACCGACGTGCTCGGCAACTTCCTGCTCGGCAAGGCGTCGGAGAAGGACGTCTGGCAGCGTGCCACCGACGCCCGCACGCGCGCCGACGGCGCGTACGCGGTGGGCCTCCGGTGCCTCTGCGAGGGGCGCTACCGCGAGGCCTCGGACTGGTTCCGCGTCACGCAGGAGCTCGGGCGCGAGAACATGCAGTACCGCTGGGCGACGAGCCAGCTCCGCGAGTGGCGCGAACAGCAGAAGAGCCTCGACCGCATCGCGCCCCGCTGCGGGGCGCCGGCCCGGCCGCGCCGGGTGCCGGCGACGGGCTAGACTAGGAGCGTGCCCCGAGACTGCCGTGCACGGGAGCGGGGGCACCGTCTCCGCTTCGATTCGGCGCCGCTGGACACGGGTCCGGGAGCGACCGACCCGTGCGGCGCCTCATAGGCGCTCCGACGGCGCCCCCGCTCCCGTGCTGCGCCGTCACGGACCGGGGTTTCCCCGCGCGGGCGGCCCGCGGGCTAAGCCGCCGCTCCGCCCCGCGCCCGCAGCCGGCGCCGGTTCAAGGCGGCGCAGGCGAGGTCCCATTCGTCGCGCACCTTCGTCACGCCGCGGAACATGAAGCGACGAAAGCCAATCGCCTGCTTGCTCTCGGCGTGTCGGCGAAAGACGTGCGGCACGCGCGCGGCGCCGAATAGCGCAGCGGGGAGGCGGGGGCGCCGTCGGAGCGCCTATGAGGCGCCGCGGGCGGCGGCCGATGGAGACACCCGGCTCGGCGGCGCCGAATCGAAGCGGAGACGGCGCCCCCGCCTCCCCGCACCGCCGTCTCGGGTCACGCTCCTAGAGCGGACTCGAGCGCTCGCCTTGCGGTGGGGGCGCGAGTCTCCTAGCCTCCGGCGCCATGGCGCGTCCGCGGGTCGCTGCGGGGGGCGGCCTCGCCGCCGTCGCCTACGTGCTGCGCAAGGGCCGCGAGGCGGGCGGCCTCCTCCGCCTCTACCGCCGGCTCCGCTCGCGCAACGCCTGCAAGTCGTGCGCGCTCGGCATGGGCGGGCAGCAGGGCGGGATGGTGAACGAGGCGGGCCACTTCCCCGAGGTGTGCAAGAAGGCGGTGCAGGCGCAGGCGGGCGACATGGTCGCGCCGATCGCGGAGCGCTACTTCCGCTCGACGCCCATCGCGGCCATGGAGCGGCTCGGCTCGGCCGAGCTCGAGCGCCTCGGGCGGCTCGCCTTCCCGGTGCTGGCCGCCGACGGCGACCCGCACTTCCGCCGCGTCGCGTGGGCCGAGGCGCTCGATCGGGCCGGCGCCGCGCTCCGCGCGGCGCGTCCCGAGGAGGTCTTCTTCTACTCCTCGGGGCGCTCGAGCAACGAGGCGGCGTTCCTGATGCAGCTGGTGGCGCGCGCCTACGGCACGGCCAACATCCACAACTGCTCCTTCTACTGCCACAACGCCTCGAGCGTCGCGCTCGCCCAGGTCTACGGCTCGGGCACGGCGTCGATCACGCTCGAGGACCTGGCGCAGGCGGACCTGGTGCTGCTCGCCGGGGCCAACCCCGCGAGCAACCACCCGCGCCTCGTCGGCCAGCTGGTGCAGCTCCGCCGCCGCGGGGGCAAGGTCCTCATGGTGAACCCGCTGCGCGAGCTGGGGCTCGTCCGCTTCCGTGTGCCCTCCGACTGGCGCAGCATGCTCTTCGGCTCGACGGTCTCGGACCTCTACCTCCAGCCGCACGTGGGCGCCGACGTCGTGCTCTTCAAGGCGCTGCTCAAGGGCGTGGTCGAGGCGGGCGCGCTCGACCGCGCCTTCGTCGCCGAGCACACGAGCGGATGGGAGGCGGTCGCGGCGGACCTGGCGGCGTCGTCGTGGGAGGAGCTGATCGAGCGTTCGGGCGTCGCGCGCGCGGAGATCGACCGGGCCGTCGCGCTGCTCGGCGCGGCGCGACGCGGCGTCTTCTGCTGGGCGATGGGGCTCACGCACCACGCGCACGGCGTCGACAACGTCCTCGCGCTCGCCAACCTGGCGCTGGCGCGCGGCTGGCTCGGGCGGCCGGGCTGCGGGCTCCTGCCGATCCGCGGACACTCGAACGTGCAGGGGGTGGGCTCGTGCGGCGTGACGCCGGGCCTCAAGCAGGCGTTCGCGGCGAAGCTGCAGGAGCTCTACGGGATCACGGTCATGCCCGGCGTCGGCCAGGACACCTACTCCTCGCTGGTCGCCGCCGCCGAGGGGCGCATCCAGGCCTGCGTGCTGCTCGGCGGGAATCTCTTTGCGAGCAACCCCGACCGCGCCTGGGCCGCCGCGGCGCTGCGCAAGATCCCGACCAGCATTGCGATCACCACCAAGCTGAACGAGGGCCACGTCCAGGGCCGCGGCCGGACCGCGATCATCCTCCCCGTCCTCGCGCGCGACGAGGAGGCGCAGGCGACCACCCAGGAGTCCATGTTCAACCTCGTCCGCCTCTCCGAGGGCGGCACGCCGGCGGTGGCGGGCGAGATGCGCTCCGAGGTCGAGGTGATCGCGTCGCTCGCCGAGCTGATCCTCCCGCCCGGCCGCTTCGACTGGTCGGCGCTCCGCAGCCACCGACGCCTCCGAGAAGAGATGGCCAAGGTCGTGCCCGGCTTCGGCGCGCTCGCGCGCATCGACGAGACGCGGCGCGAGTTCACGATCGCCGGCCGCACCTTCCACGAGACGCGCTTCGCGACGCCGGACGGGCGGGCCCGCCTCCATCCGACGCCGCTCCCCGACTTCGCCCCCGCGGCGGGCGAGTTCCGCCTGATGACGCTGCGCTCCGAAGGCCAGTTCAACACCGTCGTCTACGAGGAGGAGGACCTCTACCGCGGCAACCGCCGGCGCGACGTGGTGATGATGGCGGCCGAGGACGCGGCGCGGCTCGGGGTGGTGGAGGGCGAGCGCGTCCTGGTCGAGACGGACGCCGGGCGACTCGAGGCGGCGGTGGCCCTCGTCGACATCCGCCCCGGCAGCCTGGCGATGTACTATCCCGAGGCGAACGTGCTCGTGCCCCGGCGCCTGGACGGCCGCTCGAAGACGCCCGCCTTCAAGTCGATCGCGGCGCGCGTCCGGCGCGCGGTCGCGTCGGCGGCGCTCGCTTCGTAGCGTCACTGCCCTTGCAGGAGCACGCGGCTTCCGGCGCGCGCCACCAGCGTGTGAGGACCCGGAGCGAGCTTCCCCTCCGCCCCGGGTGGTGTCACGTCGTCGCTCACCCAGAAGGTGCCCCCCTCGCGCCAGACCCGCGCGAGCTCGGCAGGGGACGTGAACAGCCGCTCCGTGCGCCCGGCGAGGAATGTCGGAGGGACCCACCCCGGGGGGGCCAGAAGGTCGAGCGGCTGCCGGAGGTAGTACTCGAGCCCTCCGCACAGCTGGTACTCGTCCGAGGCGCGAAAGAAGACGCGAGCTCCATTCGGCGCGCGAGTGTGGATGATCTCCGCGAACGGCCGCCACGAGAAGAGCGCCTCGGCGCGTTCGTGGGCGAGCTGCACCACGAAGAGGAGCGCCGCCGTCCCCGCGACGCCGATCCCCATTGCGAGGCGGGTTCGCTGCGTGGCGAGGAGAAGGGCCATCCCGCTCAGCACGGCGGCGAGCAGGAGCCCGGTCGGCCGGGCGAGCGGGTCGAGGCCGCGGCCCGTGAGCGTCGGCTCGATCCCGGAGATGAGCCGATCGGGTGGGAGAAACATCACGCCGAGGGCGAGCACCGCCCCCGCTGCCAGCGGACCCACCAGCCAGCCGCGGCTGACGCGGGAGCGAGCGTCCGTGAGCAGGGCTCCGACGACGAGCGCCGTCGCAGGGAGCGCGGGCAGCGAGTAGTGCTCGAGCCGAGACGGCGCCAGAGCGAAGAAGCCAAGCACCACCCCGACCCAGGCCGCGATCAGGCCGACGGCGGGTGCGCGCGCCGGATCGTCGCGCGCCGTGCGATAGGCCCACAAGCCAGCGGCAGGGAAGAAGAGGCTCCAGGGGAGTCCCCGCACGAGGAACATGGCCAGGAAGAAGCCGAGCGAGTCCGGGATCGAATCGCGTGGCAGCTTCCGGTCGAAGAAGAAGAGCACGTGCTGGTTCACCGTGTAGTCCCAGAGGAAGCCGGGGTTGTGAAGCGCCGCCAGCGCGTGCCAGGGGCCCGCGAGGACGAGCAACACGGCGGCCCCGAGCGGCGCGTGGAGCGCCCGCAGGCGGGCGATCAGGGTGCGCGGACGGAGGACGCCTTCCGCGGCCTCCGCCGCGACGATGATTCCCCCTGGAAGCGCGAGGGCCAGGAGCCCCTTGTCGAGCGTCCCCAGCCCGATGCTCGCCCAGAAGCCGACGGCCGCGAGCACCCCGCCGCCTCGTCGCAGCCGCACGTAGCAGTAGAGCGCGAGCGTGATGGCGAGCACGAGCACCATGTCCGCACGGAGCAGCCGCGACTCGACGAAGAAGCCGGCGCTGGTGGCGAGGATCAGCGCCGCACCGATCCCCGCGCCTTCACCGAACCAGAGCGCGCCGAGGGCGCCGGTCGCCGCGACCGTTCCGAGCCCGGCGAGTGCCGGCCAGAGACGAGCATGCTCGGTCGGTCCGGTGACGGTGAACAGCGCCGCGGAGAGCCAGTACATGAGCGGTGGCTTGGTGAGGAACGGTTCGCCGTTCATGCGCGGCGTCACCCAGTCCCCCGTGACGATCATCTCGCGCGCCGGCTCGGCGAACATCCCTTCCGTGTCCGAGAAGCCGGGCCGTCCGAGCCGCCAGAAGAAGAGCGGAGAAGCGACGGCCAGGACGGCGAGCAGCCGCCGGCTCATGCGCCGCAGTAGGCGGCCGCCCAGAGCTGGAACATGAACAGCGTCCAGAGCTCCTTGCGATGGTTGGCCGTGCCGCGCAGGTGCCGGTCCAGCATCATGGACACCG
>Ga0209057_1001816_pt1 | contig 16866 bp, 25 predicted proteins | sample GraSoiAngelo_146_FD_185903 | JGI IMG/M metagenome (GOLD analysis project Ga0209057, IMG submission 185903) | Grasslands soil microbial communities from the Angelo Coastal Reserve, California, USA - 14_1009_05_30cm (SPAdes) (version 2) | ecosystem: Environmental > Terrestrial > Soil > Grasslands ... | reverse complement strand
ATAATCGAAAATCGGCAACCGAAATTCGAAACTCCGGGGCGAAGCCGCCAAGAGGGCCTGTAGCTCAGTTGGTTAGAGCATGCGCTTGATAAGCGCAGGGTCACTGGTTCGAGCCCAGTCAGGCCCATGTTTTCATGGGTTTTTGCATTTCTCTTTGTGATCGACGAACACCCGTTCTGCGCTGGGTAAAATCACTCTGGAAGCGCACTAAACCACGTTATCTCACATTATCAAGATCACAGATGCGGCAGTATCACATAGCAGTATCATATGGCCTTAGATGTTCAACTGAACAGGCTCGCCGCCAACCGGAAACCGGCCTAGAAACGCATTTGGCGGTCCGGACGGGTTAGGACAGCGGCTGAGGGACTCTGAGCGTTCTAGCGGCCTCGTACGTGACACTCTTGCATTTGCCACAGCCGCTACTCATCTTTTCCCCACTATGCGTAAAACCACAAAGGAAGTTCTCGCCGCTACTAGCCCGGACGAGATTCATGATTGGCTCTGGACTGCTGAAATTGACGAGCTACGTGCTTTTTTGCGATTTGTGAAGCGCGAGGAGCATTGGGGAGTTCACGCGAGAGATGCTCTGGATATTTGTATCGCCGATGACAATCGAAGGATTGCTAATCGAGTTCTGATTCTTACTTGGGTCGCTGTTGGTTGCGGTCTCATTCAAGCATTCGGTGTGGTCTGAGCGATTTGCTGTCTCCATTGATTGGGCTTTGAATCGTTTTTGATTAACGGATGACAGATGATGCGGCCCTGATGTCATCGACGAACTCTGTACGCAAAAAATTTGACGGCATTTATGACCTGTACGCGAGAGGAACTGTGACCAAGATACGTAAGAAGGAGGACAAGCCTGCCGCGCTCGATCACGTACTTTACGAGATTGGGATGCTTGCCCATTCCTTGCTCGCGCTAAATCGTCCCGGTATCGCGCCCAGTCCGGACGGGAGCGGTTGGCTTGAAGTGTTTGCGATCCACGCTCGGAATCTGAATGAGTTTTTCGCGGAGGGCGAGGAGAAAGGCGGCTACATGAAGCCCCACCATTTCGTTCCCTGGACATATACCTACGTCTTTGATTCAAAGCTTGCCCGTTGTGCGAGTAGCCAGATTGCGCACCTCACCTATGATAGAGAGCGTCCCGAGGAGAAGACGCCTTGGCCCTTTGAACGACACTTCAAGTCGCTCCGCGAACAGGCCCTGATGTTCCTGCGGGCTGTAGTTTTAGTCGAGGCGCTATTGACTTATCACGAAAATAGAGCACGAACCAAAGCGCTGCTCGATTTACTACCGCGCATCCGCTTCGAGGGCGACGCACCGTGAAAGACGAAAAAGGGAGCATCTAGTAGACGATGCAGCCAACGCACGCTTACGAAGTCAGACCACGCAAAGATCATCGTGGCGTCGATCTGATTTCCGATGCTCTGCCATTCCGTCGGCTCTGGTACACCAATCCGGATGACGCAGTCGAATACGCGAAGTTTCGCAGTCGCTCACACGATGCTGTGATTCGCATTTACGACGAAGGGCGCAACGTGATCGAAACGCAAGAGCATGCGGGCGATTTCAAGGAGTGGTGAAGTTTTCTGCTTGCACCCCGTCGCACTTCCCGCTAAAAACGATTTGTTATGGCGCAGTGCGCGAAGCCGACGCTGACTCCCCCAGGTGTGAGCGGTCCGGTGCATTCCGTCACGGTCACGATAAAGACGGCGACGACGGGGGCTTATTTGCGCTACACGCTCGACGGTTCTACACCGACTGGGGGACCGTCAGGTCACGGCACGAAAATAGCAGCGGCGAGCGGGCAAGTCACGTTTCCTATCGGGCACAAGACGTTAAAAGCCATTGGGTACAAAGCGGGATGGACCACTTCGTTGATCGCAGTCGGAAATTACGACTACGATTCGACGAAGTAAGAATTGACAATCGAATTGAAAAAGACAACAAACGGCTGACGCCGTCCGCACGTGACGGACGGAATCTGGTCCTCCCCAAACGGTCGCTCGATAGAAAAATCGCGGCGTGCGTCAGATCGCACGCACAACGAAACGCTTTCCGTCACGATGCCGGTGATTCGCGTTTACGATGATGCTGGCAACGTGATCGAGACGCACGAGCACGTGGGCGATTTCAAAGAGCCGTGAGGGCCAGTCTCACCGCGTTCGCCGCGCGCGCAGGTCACAGTTCATAGTCAGCCATTGGCGGGATTTTCTCCGCGAGTCGCCAGTTCGAGTTCCAGAAACGCCGTCAACTTTTCATCAGCGTGCACAACAAACCGTTTCCCGTCGCCGCGGTGTGCGTCTGCAATCCAGATGTTTCGCCCGTGGGAATCAATCGCTGAGACACAGCCCCAACGATAGATTTCACTTACGATTGTCTTGTCAGATTCGAGGAGACGTTTTTGATTTGTTGTGTTACGAATTGCTGAGAACTCACAAAACCTGACAACGAAAGGAAGTTTATGTTCACACAGAAAAAAGTTATGGCGTGGTTCATCGGTTCGCTCCTTGTCCTGAGCACAATCCCGTTTGTGGCGAAAGCCGTGCGCACCGATGTCTCGCGCGATTTCCCCGTTTACAACAACCACGGCCAACCGGATCTAACGGTTGATCCGAAGCGGTTCGTCTCACAGATGGAAATCGTGGACCGCTTGTTTGACGCGTCGAGCTGCGAACTAGTGGAAGGTTCGGTCGGAGGAACTGGTTATCGTCGTTTACTGCGCTTCGACACCGTCCTCATGAACGGCGGCGATGGGGACCTAGTGGTCGGCAGTCCCACTGATCCGAGCAATCCATATCATTCGGTGTTCGTCTTTTCACCGTGTCACAATCACTATCACATCGACGGTTTTTCCAATTATCAATTGCTCAATATTAATCGCACGGTCGCCGCGCAAGGACATAAACAAGCGTTCTGTCTCGAAGACCTGCTTAAATACACGAACGACAACAAGAGCAGTGGTTACAACTGTGCCTCCCAAGGCATCACGACCGGCTGGGCGGATTGGTATTTCAAACAGCTCAGCGGTCAATGGATTGACATTACGGGCGTGCCGGAAGGTGATTACATTGTGCACGTCGAGATCAACGCGGCACATACTTTCGATGAAGGCGCAAACAGATACTCCAACGTGATCGAAACCACGATTCACGTGCCTCATCCACGGAACAAGGTCACGACCGATAATTCGCCAGCCGAGACAGACTAGCAGTCTCACACCACCGGGGGGGAGTTTTTGAAAGATCTTCTACGTCTGCGCGTGAAGCGCTAAATCGGGAGTATCCGTCGACTTTTTGGAACGTGGCAGGGAGTTTCTCAAAGATCTTCCACACGCGCGAGGGCAATTCAAAGCACACCGAGGAGTTTCGCTATGACCTCCACGCGGGCGAGTATCGGCGTAAAAAAAGAATTATTTCTCGGCCTCGATTGCAGAAGCCTATATCCCGCCAGACTCTGAGGCAACGCCGGAAGGGTCGCTCTCACAAAATCGGCGACCGTTCACATGATGCTGTGATTCCCGTTTACGATGCTGCTGGCAACGTGATCGAGACGCACCAGCACGCGGGCAAGTTTCGGGAGCCGTGAAGGGATTAGTATTGAAGTCCCTCCGGGCGCACAGGTAATTTGCCAACTAATTGCCCCCGTATACTGCGCTTGCTGTTATGCAACCAACGCCAACGCCAACAATCCCGTCGAATCTTTTCGATCCGGGCTCGTGGCCTGGCGCGCTTTCTGTGCATGTAATCGGTGCACTAGTCGGTGGACTTTTGTTAGTAGCCGCGATCGCCGTGCTGGGCTGGCTCTTCGGACCGTTCAAGTGGTTGTGGAGAAATAGGACGCTACCCAAGCTAATTTTCGGGCGACGGGAGTTCATATTGGTTTACCAACCCCAGGACAACTATAGCAAAACCGTAATATTCCTTGACGACGGACAGATCGGAGAGGGCAAAAATAACAACGAGGATACCTGGCGAATTAGACGGGGCTGCTTGGAATTCCTTGCTGATGACGGGAAGGTCTATAGCCGCTTCGGGCTCGATAAGACCAGTGGCCGGCTGGCGTGCACCAACGACGCGGATATTAGGTCGCTATTTAACCAGTATTTATTCCCTCAGTATTGATCTCGCTGCCGCGCGACGAGGTGCGCTTTTCGAAACTTTTTGGCTTATGCGTTACATCCGAATCGACCGACGTTCTCTTAAAGTGGAAGTAGTAAACGCCAAAGATGCCAAAGACGCGAAAAGCGTCTTTGTGCCAGTGAAGTCTGACCGTTACGGATCAGCGCTCACCGACATGCTCCATTACGTCGTTTACTTCGATGTCCTGTACCCAATTGTCGAGGCGGCGGATCGGAAACGTGGAGTAATCATTAAGCACCGCCTTTATGAGCCTGACCCTTGGTTAATAGCGCTGGCAGCCATCATGTGGGAAGGGCTAGTCCAAGGACTTACTTGGGACACTATCAAGATGTTGTCGCTAGCGGCTCTCGGCAGACTTCGTGAGAAGCGGCTTGCCCCTCAGGCGAGTTCAATAGCGAAAGCAAAACGGCAGAAGCGCAGTTCGCGAACCGAAGTCGGCTTCTCTTGGACTCAATACAACACCGATGGTCGCCCGCTATATCAGTTCTTTCTTGGGGTTAAGCGTCGTTTCGGAAAGTCATCTGCGGAAGAAAGAGCGACGCTGACGACAGCCTCGCGCACACGAAGAAGCACCGGCAACCGCCGACTCTAATTCCAGGAACGCGGTCAACTTTTCATCCGCGCGCGCACAACGAAACGCTTTCCGTCGTCGCGATGCGCGTCTGCAATCCAGATCGTTCGCCCGCTGGAATCAATCGCTGAGATACAACCCCAACTCCAACCGGCTTTGCTGAGATTACGGGCGATTATTTCCCAGTACTTCCTTTAGACTTTGCTCGCATCGTTGCTTGATCGAAGACGACTACGGACGATAGCAAACACCACGCCGGCAACAATTATAGTCCCGGCAACGAAGAATACTGTAAAAGCAATTGGATGTGCCATCACTGCTGCCCAACCCTTTAACTTGACCGGCTCGCGCTCGCGCTGTGTTGCGACTGTCTTCGCAGAACTGGGATGAGCAGGACTGGGATGAAACCGTTCCTGAACGTCTCTAGGGAGTTCAATGAAATAGACCTTAGAAATTCCCGTTTTGGTTCTAAGCACGATCCCCTCCGCGTCGACACGGCTGATCGTGGCATCTTTGTATACCTTGCCCTTGATGGTTTTGAAGTCCTCAGCCAGCGCGAGTGACGCGGACACCGCCGCTAAGATTGCCAGTGAGGTTTGCCAGTAATTCACGCGCTGCGGATTCTGCCTCTTTTGCTCTCCACATCGCAATGACAAAGTGATATGAAAGGGGCACGCGGGCGAGTTCTAGGAGCCATGAACGGGCTTGCCATCTTGTAGTCTTTTAACTGACACTGCCCTCTATGGAGCAAGAAATAGATTGCAAGATGCCGTCTAATTTTCGTTGGGCGGCGAAGTATGCCGCAAATGCGCAGGGAGGATAATCGAATGTCCGTTTATGTTATCGCACAGGCCAAAATCGAGAATCGCGGATTGATCGATCAATATGTGGCAAAAGTTATTCCAACCATCGAGTCCCATCAGGGACGAGTTGTCGCCTTCGATGAAGAACCGGAAGTAGGAGAGGGGCCAATTGAGCACCTGCGCACCGTCATTCTCGAATTCCCATCAATGACGGCGTTCCATGCGTGGTATGACTCGCTCGAATACCAAGAAATCCTGCCTCTGCGACTGAAGTCGACACGAGGTACGCTCATCGTTGCAAAAGGCTTCACGTCGCCTTGATAATAACCAAGCACTGTAGCTGCAGTGGTATGGTTATGCGGCACCACAGACCTCAAAAAGTTGATAATGGTCAGGAAGCCTTGTGCCGAGGGCGCGTTCGTAAATGCACACCATCTGTCGGAAATCCTCGCACAGCTCACTCTTAATTCTGTCCATGCGCAGCTTGATCCGTGATTTCTCATCGACTGATAGCTCTGGAAGTTGGGAAAACAACTCGTGAAAAAGGTCCCAGTTGGATTTGATCCGGCGTTCTAGGGCTTTGTAGCGGACATCATCCCATTGATCCATCTTCATCTGGGAAACCTTGACCTCTTTGAAAACTTTGCCGGCGTGCCGAAACTCGATCTTGTTTGTTGTTTGGTCAGCAGTTTCCGATGGCGGCTCCAGCTTCTTACCCATGAATCTGATGGCTAAGTCGCGGAACTGATCGATAAGCTTCAAACCTAATCCAATGGTCGTGATGATAGTTACTGGGTCGGGCATATGTTTTTCCTTGGTTTGCGTTGGCTTTTCTTTAGCGCGTGAAAGTGCTTGTGCGTCTTAACGAGAATTGTGTCGAATTGTTCGGCATTTGAAAAGCTCAATGATTCGCGGGCGACTCTTTCAAGTTTCAGAAATGCTGTCAGCTTTTCATCGGCCCGCACAACGAAACGCTTTCCGTCATCGCGGTGTGCGTCAGCAATCCAGATTGAGGAAGACAGAGATACGCTCACGGTAGTTTTTCATAAGCCTAGCAGCTTGTAAGACTTCGAACCGAAATAGCGGGTTTTGCTGCCAGCACATTCACGACTGTATTCCCGTTTGGCTAACCAGTGGTTGACGCAAAGTGATTTGCTGCCAGTAGCGACTGGTTGACCGCAAATCCGACATTTGCCCTCAGCTATCTTATGGTGTTGCCAGCTTAGTTGTCTGCTGATCGTTTGTCCTTTCATCTTGCTTCCAAGTAGTGATAAAGCCTTGCCGCGCCGTGGCTGTAACCTTCGCCACGCCGGTTAGCATTATCGGTGCTATTGTTCTCCCTGCCACCCCTTGGGGTGGGTGTTTTCATTGCTCACCTTGTACTACGGGAATTGCGCGGCGAAGTTGCGAAAAAATTGAACCGCGATTGAGCCTATCCTCAAGCAGCCCAGCTACAAGGGGGCAATACGGGTGCCGATCAACGTCATCGCGGCTGATCATCCGCACGCACAACAAAACGTTTTCCGTCGTCGCGGTGTGCGTCAGCAATCCAGATCGTTCGCCCGTTAGAATCAATCGCTGAGACGTAGCCCAAACTCCAACCGCGTTTCTTGAGTTTGTCAGCGATGATTTCCCAGTACTTCTTCCGCCACCAAGGCGTCGCTCGGTATGAAAGTAGGGACGCGCAGGAAGGAAAAACCGACGCGCTCCCTCCCCTCACAAAATTTAAACATCAGCTACGATTAACTTATCGGATCGCGGGTCCTAGCCGGTCTTGTGAGCGTGGAGGTTGGGCATCGGCTAATAAGGCGCTAGCCACCCGATCAAGTCGGCTTGATCCTCACGGTCTGGTGGGGCGCGTAGGGATTGGGGTACGATTCGCTCACCGATGTCGGAAGCACGCCGCACCTACGAAGTGCGCCCGCGCAAAGATCATCACGGCGCTGGCCCGCTTCGTAAGCCTCAACGCTCATAAACAGCCTGATGTCCCCCAAAAGGCATAGGACTAAGGTCCAATGTGCAGCTGTTGGAAGCACTGTTAAATCCTCTCTGATCACGTCACCCGACTGTCTTAACGCACTTTCGGCCGGACTAAAGGCCGGTTGAGGGGCTTAACCTTCGCTGAGACACCGCTTAGCGCGATCTCAGATTCACCTGGAGCCCCGAGACTTCCGAAGCGAGGCCGCTGTTCAAAGCGCCGCGTGAAGAAGTTTCCTCGTTCCGCGCGGATTTGGGGCCGCAACCTCAAGTAAAGAGACGTTTATGAAAAACAGAAAAAACTACGTTATGACAAAATCAAACCTGACCCTTACGCAAAGCGGACTGCTGGCCGTTTTGCTGCAACGCCAGCGCCACAAAGTGATCGAGTTGGCCCGGCGTCCCGCACATCGGAGGCAGGTGCGAGCTCCCTTTTGGAGTACCCTCACTCGGCGGTGGCGCGCACTCACGGCACGAACGCTCGTCGACGATTCCGGCAAGCCCTCTGTGGGAACCGTTCCGCGCCACACTTGACCCTTTCGCCGAAGCCAATTGCCATGTCTCACCAAATCCACACTTACACCGAACTCCGGCAACAGATTCACGACGACCTGCGCATCCAACATCCCGAATGGGTCGAGCCAAATGGGGAATCCTCCATGTGCCTCTTGGAAGAGCTCGACACTTTGACGCGAAGGGGATCCAACGAGTCTATCGCTGCTCCTCAGCGCGCCCTCGAACAGGAACTGGCTAAAGACTTATGGAATACGACTACGTGACAGGAAAGGACTCACAAGGGGAGAATACTTGATGGGAGCGGCACGATCGAGGGGCGTGAGGTGGCGAACGTCGAAGTCCAGACGTAGACGGCAAAAAACGAGCAAGCGTTTGGGAGCATCACAGCCCGAACGTATCGAGTACGATGAATCCGCCGAGTTTGAAGAAACTGACCGGCTCCTCCTCTCGGCACTGAGGTACTGGGAGGTTCAGCACGATCTAATCGAAGAACGTATCGCCGCAATTAGGTCGGTCTCCGTTCCTTCGTAAGAAAACGATCTCCGATCGAAAGGCACCTAGATTCACATGTTCGCGCTGACGACTTCGATTTCAGCCATCTAGCCGACAAAATTGGATGGCACACAAACAGCAACCTGGTATTCCAACATTACCGGTAGCTCGTTTTGCCGAGGCAAAAGTTTCGCAGCCGCTCACATGATGCTGCGATTCCCGTTTACGATGATGCGGGCAACGTGCTTGAAACGCACGAGCACGCGGGTGATTTCAAAGAGTGGTGAAGGCTAGGGACGGTCCGGCCAAAAATCGATGCGACTATGACTATAGCGGGCTGCGATTATTAGCTGTTGCGAAATATGAAGGACTCCCTCCCTGGGGGGCTATCCACTGGGTTCGCAACTTTGGCGGCGCCGAGATTATGTCTTATATCCGGCGCCGCTCCCATGCCGAACTGACTCTGAAACTCCCGGGTGGCGCGGTGAGGAATTTTTAGCAAACGCACTCTTAAGAATTTGCCTTAAGGCACACGCTCAATTTGCGCGCTGAATACGAAACATTGGATGGAAGAGATTTGCCTTGGCTAGACCTTATGAGGCCCAGGGCTCTGGCGTCTGCCAGGTGATCTCTTCCACATTTGCCATAGCCGCAATCGCCACTTCCAGTTCCACAAACGCAGTCAGCTTTTCATCTGCGTGCACAACGAAACGCTTTCCGTTGTCGCGATGCGCGTCCACAATCCAGATCGTTCCCCCATTGGAATCAATCGCTGAGACACAGCCCCCAACTCCAACCGCGTTTCTTGAGATTGTCAGCCGCCGTTCCCGAGCGATTCCGCTTCCTAAATGCCGAATAATTCGGCATAATTCTTGCCGTGCAGCCTTTTAATCGCTTTAAGTACATCGCAAGGCCGAACGCGAGCGTGCCCAGAAGTGAGAGTGCGAGAAACCAAGGCCATCGATAGGGCCCAGCGGTTGTTTGGCGAGTAGACGCTGAGTGCGCCGGTCGTGACCCCAGCGCCCCCATCCAATACGCGATCTTTCGCCAAAAAACGAACGAAAAACGTTTTTGATCGACAATCCAACAACGGCGGCAGATTTCGCAGCACTCTTGTCTTAGTTCTACCTAAACCAAGTGACGGAACGGAATGTCGGTGGGCACATTTAAGCGGATTACGTCGCCACGACGGTGGATTTTGACAATCTAGTAGCGGAAGGTGTGTCGATCATCGGCAGGAACACAGGTGGTGGACATACAAGGTCATAGTTTGCGACGGTTCCATTGGGCCGCGCTCGGGATCATCCTGCTGACCATCGCGACCCGGCTTCCGTCACTTGTACATCCTCAGCCGATTGACAGTGAAGGAATATATTCTGTCGTGGCGAACGAAATTGTCGACGGCGACCGACCATACCTAGACGCGGTGGAACGCAAGCCGCCACTCCTCTTCTGGACATATGCCGCGCTGTTCGAGTTGGCGGGAAAGTACAATTGGAAAGTGCTCCACATAGTCGCCTTGGTCTGGACGCTGGCTACGATGGCCGGTCTTTATGTGATCGGCACACGGCTGTTCGACCGCAACACCGGATTGATCGCGGCGCTGTTCTACAGTGTTTTCCAACCCTGTGGCAGAGCGCAAATGATAGCCTTCGATGGCGAGCTGTTGATGAATCTTCCTATCGTGTGGGCATGGGCGATCGGCTTCCGGCGAAGCTCGTCACGAGTACGGCCCGAGCTTCTGCTGTCGGGTGCGCTTTTGGGCGCGGGATTTTTACTCAAACAACCGGCTGGGATCGCCGCGGTTCCTCTAGGCATTTATCTACTTCTCCCGACCTATCGCACGAACCGCAGCTTGGCGCCTACCGCCTCCGTCATTCATGCCGCCATGCTTACAACGGGATTTTTTGGCGTTCTCGCGCTTGTGGCGGTCGTGCTTCATGGACAGGGCATTCTCCGCGAGGCAATTTACTGGACGATCGCCGACCATACGATCCCGTACGTGTTCTGGAAAAAGGGAATCTTGATCACGCTAGCGTACGTTGTGGGCTTCTTACCACTGCTGATGGGGGCGGCGATGGCGATTCGAGACAAGCACGCTATCTGGGCGGGCAAGAACGCCGAGCGAACCGCACTTCTCGGACTACTCGCCGCGTCGGCGATCGGCGCTGCCGCGGGCGCCCGGTTTTACGAGCACTACTACATTCAGCTCATTCCGCCCCTTGCCCTGCTCGCCGCGCCCTGCTACGCGCAACTTTGGGCTGGGAGAATACAACCCCATCACTGGTTATTGCGACCTGCTGTCACCTACGCTTGGTTGGCACTCACCGTTGTCGGTGTCTCAACCTGGGACTGGCTAGAGCTGTCTGCGCGGCGCGAATCATTGGAAACGGGGCGCTATTTGCTCGAGCATTCAGCTCCAAACGACAGGATCTTCGTCTGGGGTCAGACGTCGAAGATCTATCTTGATGCGCGACGACGTCCCGCCTGTCGCTACATCGCAACGTTTCCGCTCACGGGCCTTGTTTTCGGCGGACTGCCGCCGGGTATCGACACTCGGAACCGGATTCTGCCGGGCGCTTGGGCAACGCTTGAAAAAGATTTTGCGAAGCACCCGCCTGCTTATATCGTCGACAACCAAGCCGAACCCGGCAAGCGATATCCAGTGCGAGACTTCCCGATTCTGGCCAAGCTTCTCGCGGAAAGGTACCAACCGGTCGCACGAACCGCCGAAGGTGTAGTGTATCGCATGCGCGATGGCTTTCCTTGATCACTTGCTCTCCACCAGTTAATTTTTCTGGTGTCTGTCTGGACTGTGGTCGGCTTGCAGGGCAAAGGAATCAAAAAAAGAAGGCTTGGGGCCGATCGACGAGCAGCGAATCAACGCGAGCGCGCCAAGAGTGATATCGGCGAATCGTATTTACCCAGAAAATGCATTTCCCTGTAGGCGTCGACGCCGATCGAGTGCGCCTCCTGCTCGGTGATCGGGGCGGCATGCGCTATGACGTTGGTCATGACCAAAGCCAGGGCGGCAATGCCACCGGTCAATGCCCGATAGATGAAGGTGTGTCCGGTTATTCTCATTTTGGTTCTTTCGCTAGTTTGGCTGGTTTGTTTCAATTCGTGAAACGGTTTTTAGTTGAACGCACACGCGATTTCCTTTTCACACTGGCTGTACTAAGAAGCTGACGCTCGATCAAACTCCCGTCATCACCGTTACCGGCAAAGCGTTTTTCGATGTCGCTCATTCTCTCAAAGATCAAAAATCAAACCGCAGAAGCCATCTTCCCGACTACGCAGCGTGGGAAATCCATCCGGTGATGAAACCGGAGTGAGGGTTTGACGTTCAGCAAAGATTATGTTCGACTGAACATTATGGCCTCGCACGCCTTCAGGACGCACTGGAACGGCTCACCACGGCGATACATGACGTTGAAACGGAACTCGCCGCAATGAAAGCAGAGCACGATCCGCTGGCGTCACACATCTTCATCTCGCGCCGCCATTATCGGAATGCCAACGACACAAAAGGCGGAAAGCGACGCGAGATAAACGCTCGGTTGAGTTTCAACACAGCCTGCGAACTGGGCTTTCGCGGGAGTTTGGATGAATGGAAGCGGTTGATGGGTGCAGTTGCGTGCCGGTAGCGGTTGCATTTTGCTCCAGGCAAGCTTACCTGTTCGCTTGAACATGAGCGAGCCAAATAACGACCAGCCGCTGTCGACAAAGGACAATCGGCTTCTCGCTCTCAAAGGCCCTCAAGCTCGCTACACCGGCGAACTCTTGCTCAGGACGCGCCCCAAAACCTACCGCACTATTGTGAGAGAACTCGCCGAGCCAAACGCTAGTGTTAATGGCATCTCCAGACGCTACCGCGTGAGCAATCACACCGTCATGGGCATCAGAGAACGCGAGGCAAAAAGCATAGCAGAGCGAAAAAAACACCTGGTTTCCATCCTCGCAGATGTGGCAACCGTAGGCGCTGAACGCATGTCAGAGAAGATTGGCAAGGCCAGCTTGCGCGATGCAGCGATCGGGGACTGGGATCGCTGTGGACAAGATGCTTGCGCTGACGGGCCAAACGCCGGCGTTGCAGATAGCGAACATCGTCATGCCAAGCGAAGAGGAACGCGAAGCGCTTCGTGAGACGGACCGTAAACTGGACGAGATCACGGCGCGCCTTGCTGCGCTCCAATCCGAGCAATCCTGAAGGGAGGAGAAGAATAACCTCCGCGCGGAACTGATGAGCGTGAGTGTCCCGAGCGTGCAACGCGCGAAAGCTAAAATCAGGGACAAAAAACTCTATCGACCACACTCGACCCTCAAGGAATTTTGCAGGCGCGAGTGTGGTTGGACGTAGCGACGGCTTTTCCAGATAATTTCGTTTGCCAAAGTTAGAGCGTCGTTACCGGCATCGACTGAACCAATGGTTCAGTCCGAACGACAGGCGCGTGAGCTTGCGCAGGTGCCGGAAGCTAAGCGCGTAGAAGTATTGCAAGAGGCGAAGCGCAACGGCGCGATCACGGCTAAATCAATCCGGGCGGCTGTAACCAGAGTCGTATATGACGAGGAAGCTCTGGATGTGGATGATATTCCGATCCCGAAACCGGCGATAAAATACTGGAACCGCAGGGATGAGGCAAAAGGTATCCTCAGACAGATTAGCTCCATAAGAATCGAGATTGAGAAGCTGTTACCGGATGATCCGATGTGGTGCGAGGTTAATTTGAATGGCGTGCTTGCCGATCTATCCAGCGCAATCAACCGATTCTCGGCGGCTGTTCCCTTCCTACATCTGCTCGTATTGCAAAGGCAATAATACCGATTCCACTTGGGAAATCGCGCGCGCCCCCGGCGTAAACCGTAAAAGCCGCATGTCCCCGGGGGGTTTTGCCGGGTCCGACCGGCGATCAGGGGCGGCACCGACCGTGGCGCAGAAATTTTGTGGCACAAAAAGGCGGGGCGGGTCACATCGGAAACAAGTAGCGCCAGCGCGTGGCCGGATTGCCGGGATTGCCGGCGATGCCGCGTTTCACGCATTTGATGACTTCCATTGATTCCAGCGTCTGAAGCGCGTCGTACGCGGCGCTCACGCTGGTCAATCCAGCAAAAGCCTGAGCCTTTCGCACCGAGAGAAAGAATGGATGTCCAAGCTGTACGCGCTGCAACTCGCAGCAGACGACGGCAATCTTGTGCAGCGGTACGCATTCGATGCCGATATCCGGCAAGGGCTCGCTTCGGGCACGCTCCATCGCCTCCTTAATGTTAGCGGGAACAGATCTGACTTTATCACGGACGCGCAGAAAGTGAATCAGGCACTCGTCGCGCCCCATTTCGATGAAAGGCGCGGAAGCCGCATACCAAGCGTCCAAAATTTGTGCGAGTTCTGAGTGAGTTAGTTTTCTTTGGTGGACACCAAATTGCTTCGTCGCTCGCGCCAAGTCGAACAGCTTTCGGTTCCGCTGTCCTGATGCCGTGCAGATGAAAGGCTTAGGAGAGAACAGAGAGAACAGAGAAAACAGAGAAGACTGAGGAACACTGAGGAAGGGAGAGAAAAAAGAAAAAAACTTGCAGTACCAATGGGGGTTTTTGCCATTGCTGGACTGTAGCAGGTCAAACAAATCCTTCCCATCGGCATCTGGGAACGAGTTCCAGTTAAGCGCGACGTGATCGACCCCAATGGAACACAGAGCCGACGAGACGCGCCGCACACTTTCCACGCCGACGTGGTCACGGTCGCCGATCACGATCAAACGGCGTCCGGCGAGTCGTTTGAGTTCGCTGTTGATCGGGCGATAACCACTGCCGAGCGCGGCGACGACGCCGACGTCGCGCAAGACTCCGGCGCGGTGGGCAAACTCAAACGCGGCCAACGCGTCTTTGCTTCCCTCGATGACGAAGATCACGTAGCGCCGGTCGCGCTCGACCACGTCACACAGACCAACGAGCTTATGCCAGTCCGTGCCTTCATTGTCCGAGCGTTTGAACTTTTTCCAATTCAGCCGGCGCGTCGAGCCATTGTTTGAATCACCAAAACGCCATTCGTTCGGGAGCGGCATTGAGAACAAGTTGCGTTTCATGACTTCCGTAACGGTGTCCTGGCTGAAACACGGGAAGGCGTTCAAGAACATTGCGCTCTGTTTTTGAGGGCACGCTCTGACCGGCTCGCGTGATCTTTTCACCTTTGTCGTTAGGATGTTGCTCATCGCTCGAATCTGTGTTTGCCGGTGTTAGGTCAAGCCGTCTCGCAAGAAACGATCAAGTTCACTTTTTGGAAACAAAAGGTGTCGCAACGAGCGGTTAGGCCGGAGCAGTCCCCTTGCGATGAGTCGGTGCATAGTTGGAACTGACAAGCCGCCAAGATATTGACGAGCCTCTTTCAATTTTAGCGCACCGGGCGAAACGTTTGCTTCGCGTGGCGCAGATTTGAGTTGTGGCATGTAAGCGTCCTCAAGTTGTGGTTCTGAAAAAGCAGGCCTTTGAAGCGGCCCAAAAGCCGTCAAGGTCATCGAACTCTGCTTGCTCCCCGTTCGTGCGCCCGACTTCCACCTCGGAAGCCGTCTCAACACCATCGAGTTCAGTCCACCGGACGCCGTAGCCCTTCTACGACAGGCCGCTTTTACCGCTCACGCGGTCGCTCTCGCGCTCACGCCGAACTTATTTCTCTCCCCAGAGCGTGTTCCCTTGGAACACGTTTTGCTCGCCCTGCGAACCTCTGTCAGAGAACTTCAGTCGGCGCAATGTTGCGTAACCTTGTCATGATGTTCTCATGAACACTGGGGAGCACAAGGCAAAAACTTCAGATTATTTTAGTTACGCTTGCGCCGTGATCGGAATCACATTCTCTGGCTCGCCGTCAGTCATCAATGCTGCCATGCGCTCGCTGTGCGGACGCCGGACGTGCGAGTAAGTGTTGAGGATGAGCTTGCCGCCGTCTCTGTGTCCCTGCCATTCCGCGATAACTTTCACGTCAACGCCGCGCTCGATTGCGCGCACGATGAACATCCGGCGCAGTGCTCGGTGCGTGAAGGGTGGCAGCCCTAGTCGCTTGCACGCATTGCTCAGCGCCTTCGCCGCATCATCGTGCTTGAACAGCCGCTCGTGATGCGCCTTGCCGCTGCACAGCTTCTCAACCAGTGCACGCACCTGCGGGAACACGGGGATAACGAAGCCTTGCCTCGTCTTGTGGCGATAGGTAATGATGCGTCCGGCGTCCAGATCAACGTCGGCGCGCGTGAGAGAGCGGGCTTCGGCTTGGCCGAGTCCGGCGAGTCCGATGAAATCGATGAAGTCGGCGCTCTGCTCAGCCTCGCGGTTTTGGGTTTGCGCCCGGACGTTGGCAACGATCTGCTTGAACTGGTCGAACGTCGGGGTCAACCGGATCGGCGCGGCGCGCCTACGGTACTTGAGATGCGCCGCCGGGCTGTCCGCGATGATGCGGTCTTTAACCGCGAGATCGAAGGCGTCGCGGATCACTGTGAGAACAGAATTGTGGTAGCTTGCGCCCTTATTTCCGCAGTGGCGCGACAGCCATGCTGAAACGTCGCTTGGCTTGATCGTTCGCAAGGGTAAGGTGTCGATGCCGAACCATGTCGCCTTCAGTTTGCCGATGACAGCGCGCTTGTCCTTTTGCGACGAGGGCGAGAGTCCGCCGAACGTCCTCGCGTACTTGTCCAGCGCTGTGCCGAAGCTGGTGTTGCTGGCGCGGCCATCGGTGCGGCCAAGGTCGCGCCTGAAGTCGGCCAGCTTGCGCCGGGCCAGTTGGTAGTCATCCGTGCCGAGCTTCTTGCGGTGAAGCTTGCCGCCAAACCGGACGCGGGCGAAATACTGACCGTTCGGGTTGTAGCGGTAAAGGCAGGCGGTTTTCGACTTCGTCCATACGTCGTTTGAGATCATGTCAGATAGCATCGAGTATCATAAAGCAGTATCAAGCGAAAACTAAAGAAGATCAGAAATAGCTTATAATAGACTTACCGCTAGCATGTTATATAAAGACGCTCAGTAACAGAGTCACTGGTTCGAGCCCAGTCAGGCCCATTCTCCTGCGGAATTTCCGATTCGGATCTTTGCTGGCAGCGCGCTCAAAACTGGAAATAGACAAACGGCACCGGACCGGTCGCCGGAAATAGTTCGAGCGCCAGAAATGCGCAAACGTATGCGGGGATTTGAACGCGCGCCGGTTGCAAAGCCAGGCGATCAATAAACTGATTACGTTCCTGCGCGACCGCCAGAAACAGCGAAATGAAAATGAGCACGATCGTACCGGTCGTTAGGAGAAATTCGCCCGTGACGTGATGGAAACCAAATAACGCACTTAAGACATATCCGCTGGTCTGGAGAGTCTTCGGACGGAAGAACG
>Ga0209057_1001810_pt1 | contig 16881 bp, 17 predicted proteins | sample GraSoiAngelo_146_FD_185903 | JGI IMG/M metagenome (GOLD analysis project Ga0209057, IMG submission 185903) | Grasslands soil microbial communities from the Angelo Coastal Reserve, California, USA - 14_1009_05_30cm (SPAdes) (version 2) | ecosystem: Environmental > Terrestrial > Soil > Grasslands ... | reverse complement strand
GTGCGCGAGGCGATCGAGCAGAAAAACTGGTCGGAAGCCGAGCAGCAGATCGCGGCCACGGCACAAGCGCTGGCTGCACACACCAGTGTGGTCGGCCGGGCGGCAGAGCAGCTCGAGAAGCTCGCCCCCTAGACGACGGTTGACGCCGTCCGGTCCGACCGCCTACAATGCGAGTCGAAGAACGCGACCCTGGAGGCGTGCATGCGACGTGAGATCCGGACGGCGGCGCTGACCGCCATCCTGCTGGTGCCGCTGATCACCTCCGCTCCGGCGGATCGGCGCGCGCTCAACTCGGCGCAGCCGGCGGCGTCGTACACCTACCGCGGCACCATTCGCGCCGTCAACGCGCGGACCGGTACGCTCGAGCTGATCACCGGGGTCGGTATGTCCCTGCGGGTCGTGCGCATGACCACGGCACCGACGACACAGCTCGTGGCCGCCGGCGCGGCGCCCCGCCTCGCCGACTTGAAGCCCGGCGACGTCGTGCGCACCGAGTGTCGACGCACCCCCACGGGGCTGGTCGCCGATCGCATCGAAAAGCTCGCGGTGAGCACACCGTGACCCGGCCGCGGGTCGCGGTCGCTCTCTTACTCGTCGCGGTAGGCTGTCAGAAGCCCGTCAAGCCGGGCGATCCCCTCCCCCAGCTCTCGAAGACGGAGCGCGACCGGTTCAACCGGGGGAAGGTCGTGTTCGACAGCGTGTTCACACCCGAGACGGGGCTCGGTCCCCTCTTCAACGCGACCGGCTGCGGCGAGTGCCACGAGGATCCGGCGGGCGGGCGCGGCGACGAAGTCGAAGTCCACGCTACCGCGTTCCACAGTCCTTTCTGCGACCCACTCGCCCAGGAGGGGGGACCGGTGATTCAGCAGCACACCACCCCCGCCCTCAAGCAGGCCCTCGGCATCGACCAGGAGCCCTTTCCCCCGTCGGCGACGGCGCGGGCGATGCGGACGTCGCCGGTCATCTTCGGCCGCGGCCTGCTCGACCTCGTGCCCGACTCCGTTCTCCTCGCCTACGCGGACCCCGGCGACCGGAACCACGATGGGGTCAGAGGACGGCCCAACCGCTCCCTGGACGGCCGCATCGGCCGGTTCGGCCGCAAAGCGTTCGTCCCCACCCTGCGGGAGTTCAACGCGGGCGCGTTCGCGGCGGAGATGAGCGTCACCAACCCGCAGCAGCCGACCGAGGAGGACATCGGGGGCAAGCCGATCCCGGCCGGCGTCGACCCCGCGGCCGACCCCGAGATCACCCAGGAGGCGCTCGACCTCACCGACGACTTCGTGCGCTTCCTCGCGCCGCCGACGCCGTTGAAGCTGGGCAAGGACGGGCGGCGCGGCCGCGACCTCTTCTCCCGGATCGGGTGCGCGACCTGCCACATCCCGACGCTCCGCACCGGGGACAGCCCGGTGCCGGCCTTGCGGTACCGGACGTTCGCCGCCTATACCGACCTGCTGCTGCACGATATGGGAGCCGAGCTGGCCGACATCTGCCTCGGCCTCGCCACCCCGGCGGACTTCCGCACGGAGCCGCTCCTCGACCTCCGCGGTGCGGAGCACTTCCTCCACGACGGCCGAGCGACCACGCTCGAGCAGGCGATCGAGCTGCACGGTGGGGAGGGGGCCGGCGCACGCGACCGCTTCAAGGCCCTGCCACCGGCCGACCGCGCGGCGCTCGTCGCCTTCCTTAAGTCTCTGTAAGAAACGCCCCAGGCGGGGGCTTGAAGAACCGGGCGGGGGGCTGTTAGCATCTGTCCGCGTATGCCCTTCCTGTCTGTCGACGGCATTTCTAAGCGATTCGGCGGCGTTACGGCGGTCGACCAGGTCTCGTTCGCGATCGACCGCGGTCAGGTGGTGGGCTTCCTCGGTCCGAACGGGGCGGGCAAGTCCACGACCATGCGCATGATCACGCAGTTTTACGAGCCGGACGCCGGCACGATCAGCCTCGACGGCGTCCCGCTCGCGGACTCAGGCCGGGCGGCGAAGCGCCGCATCGGGTACCTCGCCGAGAACAACCCCCTGTACGAAGACATGCTGGTCCACGACTACCTCGCCTTCATCGCGGACCTGCGCGAGCTCGCGGGCCCGCCCCGCGGGCAGGCGATGGACGCCGCGGTCGCGGCGACCGGCATCGAGAGCGTCTACTACCGGCCGATCGCGGAGCTGTCGAAGGGGTTCCGGCAGCGGGTGGGCCTGGCGCAGGCGATTCTACATCGCCCCGACCTCCTCGTGCTCGACGAGCCGACGGAGGGGCTCGACCCCAACCAGCGCGTCGAGATCCGTCGCCTGATCGGGGCGCTCGGCAAGGACCGCACCGTCATCCTCTCGACCCACGTGCTTTCCGAAGTGCAGCAGACCTGCTCCCGCCTGTTGATCATCAGCCGGGGGAAGATCGTGGCCGACGGACCGGTGGACCAGCTGATCGCCAAGGCGGCGGGGGCGGGAGCGGGGGCGGGGGCGATCGAAATCGCCGTCGAGGCGGCCGGGGCGGGTGTCGCGGAAGCCCTCGGGCGGCTGTCCGGCGTTCGCCGGGTGACGCCGGCACCCGTCGCGGTCGACGGCCGGGTCGCCGTGACGCTCACCGCCGACGGCTCGCGCGACCTGCGTCCCGAGATCTTCGCGCTCGCCCAATCCCGCGGCTGGACGCTGTACGAGCTGCACCGGCAGGCCGGGACCCTCGAGGACCTGTTCCAGCAGCTCACGCAAAAGGGGGCCTAGCGATGCGGCCGGTGTGGACCATCGCACGGCGCGAGCTGAAGGCGCTGTTCGACCAGCCGACGGCCTACATCCTGCTGGTCGTGTTCACCGCCGTGAACGGCTTCCTCTGCTTCCGTCAGCTGGACTTGTACGGCGTCGCGTCGCTGCGCCCGATGTTCGACTTCCTGCCCTGGGTGCTCCTGTTGCTCGTGCCGGCGGTAACGATGCGCGCCCTCGCCGAAGACGCCCGCTCGGGTACGCTCGAGGTGGTGCTGGCACAGCCGATCACCGAGCTGGAGCTGCTGCTCGGCAAGTACGTCGGCCAGGTGCTCTTCCTCTGGCTCGCGCTGGCGATCACGCTCACCATCCCGCTCGGTCTCGTGCTGGGCACCGCGCCTCAGCTCGGGATCGTGGTTGCGCAATATGTCGGCGCGGCCCTGTTGATCCTCGGGCTCGGGGGCGTCGGAGTCTGGGCGTCGAGCGCCACGCGCAACCAGATCACCGCCTTCATTCTCGCCGTGACAGTGATGTTCGCGCTGATCCTCGTCGGGCTCGATCCCCTGATCGTGGGTCTCCCGGCCTCGCTGGGGGCGATCGCCGCGTCGCTCGGCGTGTTGTCACACTTCTCGAGCATCGGCCGCGGCGTGATCGACCTGCGCGATGCGGTTTACTTCGTCACGCTCGCCGTGCTGTTCCTGGTCTTCGCGTACTTCGCGCTCGAGTCCCGCAGGGTCACGCCGCACGGAGAGGCCCTGAGACGGCTGCGGCTGGGCACCGTGTTCCTGGCGTTCGCGACGATCGTGGTGAACCTGTTCGGTCGTCACATCGGCGGCCGGCTCGATCTGACGCCGGGGAATTCGTTCACACTGTCCCGCGCCACGCGTCAGCTGCTGCGCACCCTCCCGGACCTCGTGACCCTGAAGCTGTTCGCTTCGGCGGCGCTGCCGCCCGAAGTCGCGTTCTTGAAGCGCGACGTCGACGATCTCCTGAACGACTACCGCGCGGCCGGGCGCGGTAAGGTGAAAGTGGTCCTCGCAGACCCGGCGACCGACAGCGCCGCAATGAAGGAGGCCCGCACCCTCGGGATCCCGCCCGTCCAGTTCAACGTGCTGGGGCAGGCGGAGCTGCAGGTGAAGGAGGGCTACCTGGGTCTGGCGATCCGCCACGCCGACGGGGTGAAGACCATCCCCTTCGTGCAGCAGTCCAACGATCTCGAGTACCGGCTCACCTCCGACATCCGGGCACTGACCCATCCAGAGAAAACCGTGATCGCCTTCGGCGAGATCAGCGATGCGGCGGCGGCGCGCGGCCAACGCAGCTTCGAGGCGCTGCGCGAGCGGCTCGCGAGCCGTTATGATGTCCGCCCCTTCGGTGTGACCGACACGTCGATCGCCCCGGGCGTTCGGGTGATCGCCGTCGCCGGTACGCCCGATTCGCTCGACAACGCCCAGGTCACCCGGCTGCGCGGGTTCCTCGACCGGGGGGGCAGTCTGCTCCTGATGGCCGGCGGCATGCAACTGCAGCTCTCCCAGCAGGGGCCGCCGTTCGCGGCGTCGCGGCGCGTCGGGTGGAACGCGCTGCTCAAGCCGTACGGCGTCTCGATCGCCTCCAACATGGTGTACGACCTGGCGTCGAACGTGCAGGTCGGGATCCCGGCCCAGTTCGGCCAGGTGCTGGTGCCCTATCCGTTCTGGCTGCGGGCGCTCAGCACGAAGGCCTCGCCGGTGAACGCCGACCTCGAAGCCGTGCTGCTGCCGTGGACGAGCCAGATCGACACGCCTCCTGTCACGGCCGGGACGGTGACGCCGCTGCTGGTCACGAGCCGCGCCGGCGGTGTGCAGGAGACGATGGCGTTCCTCGACCCGTCGCGGGCGTTCAGCCGCGACAGCCTGCGACGGCGGGTCGTGGCGCTGCTCGCGAGCGCGCCGGGACCCGATACCACGAAGGGCGCCCCGCGCGGCCGTCTCGTGGTGGTCGGGAGCGGCGACTTCGCGAGCGACCGCTACACGCGCAACTCCCCCGAGAACCTCGTGTTCGTCGAGAACGCGATCGACTGGCTCGCCCAGGACGACGCGCTGATCGCCATCCGCTCCAAGAACCGCGCGCCGCCGCCGCTCGTGTTCACGAGCGCGACCACGCGTGGCGCGGTCAAGTACGGCAACGTCATCGGCGTGCCGGTGCTGTTGGTCGGCGCCGGGATCCTCCGGCTGTGGCGGCGGCGTCAGATGACGCGCCGGACGTATCGGCCGCTCGCCGCGGGCAGCCCGGCATGAGCGCCAAGCAGCTCAAGCTCATCGCCGTCGGCCTCGTCGTCCTGCTGCTCTTGTGGGGCGGTAGCGAGCTGCTGTCGCGCGGCTCAGACTCGGTGACCGGGTCGCTTGCGCTGCCCGCGCTCTCCCAGACGGACGTGGACACGGTCACCGTCATCAAGGGCGCGGACTCGATCGTGCTGGCCCGGCAGTCGCCTACGGCGTGGAGCGCGAATGGCCACCGCGCGGCGCTCGACGCGGTGGGCGAGGTGTTTCAGGCGCTCGCGGATACGGCCCGCCCCGAGCTCGTCGCCCAGGAGCCGGCGTCGTTCGCCCGTCTCGGCGTGGACAGCGCCGCCGGCCGGTGGCTGCGCCTCTCCCGCGGCGGGAAGCCGCTGCTCGAGCTCATTGTCGGGACGCGCTCCACCGACTTCCAGGGCGTCTACGTCCGTCGGCCGGGCGACACGCACGTCTATCTCTGGCGCGGCCGCCTCGCCTCCGTGGCGGACCGCCCCGTCGACGGGTGGAGGGACAAGCGCATCGCCGGGCTCGAGCCCGACAGCATCGCGGGGCTGGATGTGGTGCGCGGGAAGGACCGCTACACCTTGAAGCGGGCCGGCAAGCATTGGACGTTGAACGGGCGGGCAACCGATTCCGCGGCCGTCGCCCGCTACCTCGACCGGCTGAAGGTCATTACCGCCGCGGGGTTCGCGACGCCCAAGGACGTGGACTCCACCAAAGCGCTCCGCGCCGCCCGCCGGCTCACCGTGCGCGGCGGCCGGGGCGTGCTGCTGTCGCTCGCGTGCGATTCCGGGGCGACGGGATTCATCGTGCGCCATCTCGCGGGCGTGGGCGGCGAAGGATCGACGGTCTATCGCATGAACACGTGGGATGTCGACGGAATCACGCCGGCCAGTCGATCGCTGGTACCCGCCAAGAAGTAACCCCTTGGCTTCGCGCAGTTTGCCGTCTATTTTGCAGGGCTTCCATGGCGGACCTCTCGCTCTCGCGGAGCCAGCTGTTGCTCCTCGCCGGAACGGCCAACCGGCCGCTCGCCGAGGAGATGGCCGAGCACTTGGGGCAGCCGTTGTGCGCGGTGACGATCCGCCGCTTCGCGGATGGGGAGATTTTCGTCAAGATCGACGAGAACGTGCGCGGCCGCGATGTGTTCATCATCCAGCCGACCAACCCGCCGGCGGAGAACCACCTGGAGCTGTTGTTCCTGATCGACGCCGCGCGACGGGCGAGCGCGGCGCGGATCACGGCGGTGCTGCCGTACTTCGGCTACGCGCGCCAGGACCGCAAGGACCAGCCGCGGGTGGCGATCAGCGCCAAGCTCATGGCGAACCTGATCACGGCGGCCGGCGCGGATCGCGTGCTGGGGATGGATTTCCATTCCCATCAGCTGCAGGGGTTCTTCGACATTCCGGTGGACCATCTGTACGCGGCACCGGTGTTCGTGAGCCACTTCCGCCAGAAGCAGCTGTACGACCCCGTGGTGGTGGCCCCCGACGTGGGGTCGGCGAAGATGGCGCGGGGATTCGCGAAGCGGCTGAACGCCTCGCTCGCGATCATCGACAAGCGGCGGCCCTCCGCGAACGTGGCCGAGGTCGTGAACGTGGTCGGTGAGGTGGCCGACAAGGACTGCCTCATCCCGGACGACATGATCGACACGGCGGGGACGGTCACCGAGGCCGCGGCGGCGCTCAAGGGGCTCGGCGCGCGCAAGATCTATGCGTTCGCGTCCCATGCGCTCTTGTCAGGGCCGGCGGTGGAGCGGCTCCGCGCCTCGGCCATCAACGAGGTGGCGGTGACCAACACGATCCGCATCCCCGAGGAGCGGACGTTCGACAAGCTGAAAGTGCTGTCGATCGCGGGGCTGATGGCCAAGGCGATCGGCTACGAGCACTCGAACCAGTCAGTCAGCGCACTGTTCGATTGACGGACAACGAATAACGGACGACGGATAACGTATGGCGCAAACTGTCTCTCTCTCAGCGAACCCGCGGCAGGCGACCGGCAAAGGCGCCGCTCGGCAGGCGCGCTTCCACGGCAAGGTCCCGGCGGTGATCTACGGCCACGGACGGAACGCGCAGCCGCTCGAGCTCGAGGCCAAGGCGCTCGAAAAAGCGCTGCAGGGAGTCGAGCCCGCGAGCACGATCATCGAGCTCGCCGTGGACGGCAAGACGGTGAAGACGCTGATTCGCGAGATCCAGCGCCACCCCATCCGGCCCGACATCATTCACGTGGATTTCTACGAGATCCACGCCGCGGAGAAGGTCAAGCTCAAGATCCCGGTGCACCTCGTGGGAAACCCCGACGGCGTGCGCAACGCCGGCGGCGTGCTCGACCAGGTGACGCGCGAGGTGGAGATCGAGGTGCTCCCGGAGAACATCCCGGACCGCGTCGAGCTCGACGTGAACGCGCTCAAGATCGGCGACTCGCTGCACGTGCGCGACCTGAGCATCGCGAACGCCAAGATCCTCACCGAGGCCGATCTGACGATCGCCACGGTGGTGCCGCCGCGCGCCGAGGAAGTGGCGGCCCCGAGCCCCGAAGCGGCGACCGAAGTGGCCGAGCCCGAGCTCATCCGCAAGGTCCGGGAAGGTGAGGAGGAGGAGGGCGAGGCGGCCCCCGAGGCCGGCGCGCCGGCCAAGCCCGAAGCCAAGGGTGCCGGGGGCGCCGCGGCACCCGCCAAGGCGGAGAAGGCCGAGAAGCCCAAGGGCGGCAAAGAGAGCTGACGTTTGCGCGCCGTCGTCGGCCTTGGCAACCCGGGGCCCGAGTACGCGGCGACGCGTCACAATGCGGGCTTCTGGTTGGCCGATGCGCTCGTGGAGCGGTGGCGGTTTCCCCCGTTCCGCCGCGGCGAGCGCGCCCGGGTCTCCGAGGGTGACGTGGCGGGCGTGCCCGTGCGGGTCCTCAAGCCCACCACGTACATGAATGCCAGCGGCGCCGCCCTCGCCTCGCTCCGCGCCGACCCCGCGTTCAACCCCGCAACGGACCTGCTCGTCCTCGTGGACGAATTCCGGATCCCCACCGGCACCTTCCGCCTGCGGAGCGAGGGCTCGGCGGGCGGGCACAACGGCCTCAAGAGCATCGAGGCCGCCCTCCAGTCGCAGCAGTATCCGCGCCTCCGCATCGGCGTGGGACCGCTGCCCGAGGGCGTGAGCGACTGGTCCGAGTACGTGCTCGAGCCGTTCACGCCCGAGCAGCGAGACAAGGTGAAAGCGCTGATGCCTCAGATGATGGACGAGGTCGAGAAGTGGCTGCGCACGTGATAACGCGGAACGCGGAAGTGGGAACGCGGAACAACCTCGACTGTTCCGCGTTCCGCGTTCCGACTTCCGCGTTCTGACGTGCTCCGCCTCGGAATAGTGGGCTTACCCAACGTGGGAAAATCCACGCTCTTCAACGCCATGACTTCCTCCAAAGCGGCCGCCGCGGAGAACTATCCCTTCTGCACCGTCGAGCCGAACGTCGGTGTAGTCGAGGTCCCGGATCCCCGGCTCGAGCGACTGAACCAGCTCGTGAAGCCCAAGAAGAAGGTCCCCGCCGTCGTCGAGTTCGTGGACATCGCCGGCCTGGTCAAGGGCGCGTCCCAGGGAGAGGGGCTCGGCAACCAGTTCCTGTCGCACATCCGCGAAGTGGACGCGGTGGTGCACGTGATCCGCTGCTTCGACGACCCCGACGTGGTGCACGTGATGGGGCCGGTGAACCCGGTGCGGGACCACGACGTGATCACCAGCGAGCTCGCCCTCGCCGACCTCGCCGTGGTGGAGCGCCGGCTCGAGAAGACCCGCAAGACCGCCCGTGCCGGCGACAAGGACGCCCAGACCGAGCTGGTGGTGCTCGACCGCGTGGTCGCCGAGCTCGACGCGGGGCGCGGCGCGCGGGAAGCCGGTGAGAGCGAGGACGCGGTGAAGTTCCTGCGGCAGCTCGGGCTGCTCACGGCGAAGCCGATCCTGTACGCCGCGAACGTGAACGAGGACGACCTCGCGGCGGGCGGCGGACAGTGGCTCGACGAGCTGCGCGCGGCCGTGCAGGCGCACCACGAGGAGGCCGAGATCGTCCTCTTCTCCGCCAAGTTCGAGGCGGAGCTCGGCGAGCTGTCAGGGAACGAGCGGGCGGAGTATCTCGCGAGCGCCGGCGTCAGCGAGCCGGGACTCGACCGCCTGATTCACGCGGGCTACCGGCTGCTCGGCCTCGAGACCTTTTTCACCGTGGGGGAGAACGAAGTGCGCGCGTGGACGATGCACCGGGGTGACACCGCGTTCGCGGCCGCGGGGGAGATCCACTCCGATTTCCAGCGCGGCTTCATCCGCGCCGAGACCGTGTCATTCGAGGATTTCGTGCGGGCAGGCTCCTACAAGGCGGCCCGGGAGGAGGGATTGGTGCGGAGCGAAGGGCGGGACTACGTGGTGCAGGACGGCGATATCCTGCTGTTTCGGTTCAACGTGTAGCGCCTATCTCCCCCTTCACGCAAACCGCACGCAGTACACCGGCGGGAGATGCTCCGAGATCGTCTCCCAACTGTCCCCCTGGTTCTCACTCACCCACAGCGCGCCCGTCGTCGTGCCGAACGCGAGCCGGTCTCCCGTCTCGTCCACGTCGAGCGCGTGGCGGTAGGTGAGATCGTAGGCGTGCTCCTGCGGCAAGCCCTTCGTGAGCACCTGGAAGCTGCTTCCCCCGTTCCGAGTGCGCGCCACGACCACTCGACCCTTCACCGGGATACGCTGCTCGTCGCTCACCCCGGGCACGAACCAGGCCGTGCCCGCGTCCTCGGGATGCACCGCCACCGCGAAGCCGAACACCGCGGGCTTGACGGTGGGGATCTCCTCCCAGGACGCCGCGCCATCGGTGGAGCGGAAGACGCCGTTGTGGTGCTGGACCCAGAGGGCATCGGGCTCGGCGCGACACTGGACCAGGTGGTGGGGATCCTGGACGTGGGGATCATATTGGCGCTCGGCCGGCATGTACGCCGCGCGCATGCCCTGGGCGCGGCATTCCCAGCTCGTGCCGCCGTCCCGGGTCAGCCACACGCCGCCGCACGAGACGGCGACGGTGACGTGGCGCGCGTCGCGCGGGTCCACGCAAATCGAATGGAGGCCGGGGAGCTCCGCGCCGCCGCCGAACCACTCGCGACGCTTGGGGTGGCGCCACAGCGACTCGACCAGCTGCCACGACGACCCCCGGTCGCGGGAGCGGAACAGCCCCCCGGGCAGCGTGCCGCACCACAGCGTCCCCGGCTCGCTGTCGTGTCCCGCCTCCAACGCCCACACCAGCTCCGTGCTCCACGGGATGGGCTTGCCGGAATTGGGCTCCCGGTCCTCGATCCCCTCGGGCTTGGGTGGGTACGCGGGCGTCGCGCACGGCTCCCACTTGCGTCCTCCGTCCCGCGAGCGGTGCAACTTGACGCCGAAGTGCCCGTGCCCGAGCGCCACGTACACGGCGCCCTCGCGTCGGTCCGGGAGCACGATCGACGCGTTGTCGGCCAGGAAGTCCGCGCGCGTGATCGCCCACCGCGCGCGTGGCCGTCCTTTGCGGCGCGCGATCGTGAACACACCCTTGCGGGTGGCGACATAGAGCCGGTCGCTCATCCGCCGGAGAGCGCCTGCATGACGCAGACTTCGCCGTTGCTGGGGACGGCATCACTCAAGTGCGTCCGGTCGCGGATCTGTCGGCCGTTGACGAACACGACCATGTGACGCCGCACGGCGCCCTGATCGTCGAGCACGTAGTCGCGCGCCCGGGGGTTCGCGGCGAACACCCGCTCCAAGACCTCGCGCACGGTACCGCCGTCCGCCTCGGTCGGGGGGCAGGGGACGTGTCGTTGGATGTTTTGGGTGAACGTCACGCGCGGCATGACGTCGATGGTATGCGAGCAGCCCGCCCCGCGCCAGGGGATTCCTAGTCCTGACCTTCCGCTGCCGCCGCTCCCGCATGCACCCGATTGCCGCGCTGCGGCCGCGGCGGCGGCGCGAGATGGCCGTCCGGGTCCGACAGCCGCACCTGCTGCTCCACCATGTCACGGCTGAGCCACACCACGCGGTTGCCGCACATGATCGCGTCCACGGGGTACGCCTGCCGCGCGAACGAGTGCGCGTCGGAGCTCGCCACCCGGGTCCCCGGGAAGTAGTACCAGCAGCGCTGGCCGTCGGGGTGACTGTGGATCATGCCGACGGTGCCCGCCCAGCCCGCGTCCTCGCAGGTCTGCTCCGGCACCACGCGCGTTGGCGTGGAGTGCCCGGGCTCCACGTCCGCGGGCGCGATCCGTCGCACGATCACCGCATTCCCGTGGATCTCTCCGATCATGCAACCCATGAACTCGGTCGGGTAGGAGCGGTATTGGAGCGAGAGGTAGCGACGCGCCTGGTCGGACAGGATGAGGGCGCGCGCGTGCGAGCCGGCGCGATTCGGCGCCGCTTCGACCAGACCGGCAGGCTCCGGCTGGAGCGCCAGCAGGACCATGAGGCCCGCCGCCGCCGCCGCGCCGCGCGTCACGCGCGCGAACCACCAGGTCCCTCGAACCCGCATCCGACCGTCCTTCCCACGTTCCGGGTCTTCGACCGCCTCTACCCTTCAAAGGATGATTGGCCAGCACGCCAGGTTGCGTGATTCCCATCACTTTGCCGTCAACGGCGCGTCAAGGCCGGACGTTCCCAGAGGCGAGACGATGTGAGGGGGGTCACGTGTCGAGCGTGCACCGGTCTTCCCCCGCCCTCGCGCTCCGCCTATCTTTCGCGCCTCACAATCCCCTACTCGGCGCCGCACCTGCGTCGGGTCGCCCACGACCAAAGGGAGGTGGCATGGCTCGTCGCTACGAGACCGTCTACATCTTCGATCCCGCGTTGGAAGAGCCGGCAATCACGGAGCGGTTGGAGCGGTTCCACGCCCTCCTGACCAAGGACGCCAAGGGCGCGATCACGAACGTCGCTCATTGGGGCAAACGCACCCTCTCCTATCCGATCAAGAAGAAGGACACGGGCTACTATGTGGTGGCGCAGTTCGAGACCGCGGCCGAGCTGTTGCCGGAGTACGAGCGCGCCGTGAAGCTCGAAGAGGGCGTGGTGCGCTTCCTGGTCGTCGTGTCGGAAGGTTTGCCGGCGAAGCCCGAACCCCCGCCCGCCGTGATCGCCGCGGACGTCGTGGTGGACGAGATCGAGGAGGATGAAGCATGAGGCGGCCCGCGAAGACGTGCCCCGTGTGCGAGTCCGGGGTGCGGGTGCTCGACTACAAGGACGACCGCACGCTCGGCCGGTTTCTCACCGAGCGCGGCAAGATTCTCCCGAGCCGGTTGTCGGGGATGTGTGCGCGACATCAGCGCCAGCTCGCCACCGCGATCAAGCGGGCTCGCCAGCTCGCGCTGCTGCCCTACATCAAGGGGTACGTCGGCTGAGTCGCTGGCGCCTCGCGGCGGGCGTGCTGCTGTTCGCCGCCCTGGCGCCGGTCAGTCTGGTGGCGCTGCCGTTGGCGGCGCTCCTGGTCGCCGCGCACCCGGGGACGCGCGGCGAGTGGCTGGCGGTGGGGCTCGCGGGGGGCGCCGGGGTGGCCCTCCTGGCCGCTCCGGAGCACGGCGTCTTCGACGCGCTGAGTCGCACCTGGATCGTGCTGGTGACGGTGGCGTTCGCCGCCGGCGCGAGGCTCTCCCCCACGGGCTTCTGGCCGCTTGCCCTGCGAGCCTGCCTCTACGCCGCCGCGGGCATCACGGTGCTGGTCGGTCGCAGCGCCACGGGGCCTGCGTTCTGGACGGAGGTGCAGTGGGAGGCGACCCGGGACGCGAGCCGGGCCGTGCGGTACGTCGTCGAGGTCGCGCCCGGTCTGTATCCGGCGTTCGAGCCCGCCGTGCGCCTGCTCGCCGCCTGGCCGCTCTGGCTCGTGGCGGAGAGCCTGGCCGGGCTGGCACTGGCCTGGCATGGCCACGCCTTGATCGCGCGCACGCCGCTCTCCGCGGCCGGTTTGAACCATTGATGAGGAACGACGGACTATGGAAGTCATCCTGCGAGAGGACGTACAGCATCTGGGCGCGGCGGGCGACGTGGTCAAGGTAAAGGACGGCTACGCGCGTAACTATCTCCTGCCGAAGGGTCTCGCCTACCCGGCGACGGACGCGAACAAGAAGAAGATCGCCTACGAAGCGGCCCGCATCGCCAAGCAACGCGCGGCGGAGAAGAGCAGCGCCGAAACGGAGGCAGCCCGCATCGCCGAAGTCCGCCTCACCTTCTCGGTGAAGGTGGGGGAAGAGGACAAGCTGTACGGCTCGGTGACGGCGAGCGACGTTCAGCGCAAGCTCGAGGAGCTCGGGATCCGCGTCGACAAGCGCCGCGTGGACCTCCCCGAGCCGATCCGGGAGCTGGGCGAGTTCCGCATCGGGATCAAGCTGCACCCGGACGTGCGCCCCGAGATCCAGGTCAGCGTGGTGAAGGAGTAGCGGGCCGCGGGAGGACGGAACAAACGGGTGACAGGCGCGCTATGACTAGCAGACGGAGCGGGCGCCCGGTGGGGCGTGCGGGGCCGGACGCGCTGGCCGCACTCCGAGTGGTGACGGCCGCGCTCGCCGACCGCAAGGCGATCGACCCGGTGGTGCTCGATCTGCGCGGCCTGACGGCGGCCGCCGATTACTTCGTCATCGTGTCGGGCACCTCGGACGCCCACGTGCGGGGCATGGCGGAGCACCTCATGGACGCGCTGGCGCCGCGTGGTGTCGTGCCACATCATGTCGAGGGGCTCACACAGGGTCGGTGGGTGCTGTTGGATTACGTGGATTTCGTGGTGCACGTCTTTCATCCGGAATTGCGGGAGTTCTACCAGCTCGAGCGGCTGTGGGGCGACGCACCCGTGCTGGCCGCGGGTGCTCCGGACAGCGGGTCGAAAGGATGATCGTCATGCGACGTATCGGCGGGATTGCGGCGGCGCTCGCGTTGTTCGGCGTGGCGCCGCTGGCAGCGCAGTACTTCGGGCAAAACAAAGTCCAGTACCAGGCCTTCGATTTCCGGATCATCCAGACCGAGCACTTCGAGATCTACTACTATCCGGTCGAGCGAACGGCGGCGTTGGACGCGGCGCGGATGGCGGAGCGGTGGTACGCCCGCCTGTCCCGCGTCCTGCACCACCAGTTCCAGGGCCGGAAGCCGATCATCTTGTACGCGTCGCAATCCGACTTCCAACAGACCAACACAACTACCGAAGACCTCGGCGAGGGAACCGGCGGTTTCACCGAGTTCTTCAAGCACCGCATGGTGCTGCCCTTTACCGGGGCCTACGCGGACTTGGAGCACGTGCTGGGCCACGAGATGGTGCACCAGTTCCAGTACGACGTGATCAGTCGCGGCCGCATCGGGGCCGGCGTGCAGACGCTGGTCAACGCCAACCTCCCCGGCTGGTTCATGGAGGGCATGGCGGAGTACCTCTCGATCGGCCCGATCGACCCACTCACGTCCATGTGGCTGCGCGACGCCTCGCTGGAAGGTCACCTGCCGACCGTCGAGGAGATGACGTACGACCCGCGGATCTTCCCCTATCGGTTCGGGCACGCGCTGCTGGCCTACGTCGGGGAGAAGTGGGGCGACGAGGCGATCGGGCAAATCCTCCAGGCGTCCGTGTCGAGCGGCGTCGAGGGCGGCTTCAAGCGCGCGCTCGGCATCACGCTCGACGACCTGTCGAGCGAGTGGCGCGACGCGGTGCAGACCACGTACCTGCCCCAGCTCGCCGACCACTACCGGGCGCGCCGCATCGCCCAGCCGCTGCTCACCCAGAAGCGCTCCGAAGGCACGCTGCATCTCGCCCCCGCCCTGTCCCCCGACGGGCGTGAGATCGCGTACTTCAGCGAGAAGAATTCCTTCTTCGTCGATCTCTACCTCGCCGACGCGGAGACGGGCCGGGTCAAGCGGCGGCTCGTGAAGTCCACCCTGAACTCGAACTACGAGAGCCTCCGCTTCATCAACTCGGCCGGCTCGTTTTCGCCCGACGGGCGCTATTTCGCCATCGCCGCGAAGCGCAAGGACCGCGACGATCTCGTGATCCTCGATGTGAAGAAGGATGAAGAGGTCCGCCGCATCCGCGTCCCGCTGAACGGGCTCACCACGCCGGCGTGGTCGCCCGACGGGAAACAGCTGGTGTTCACGGGATACGACGGCGGCCTCTCGGACCTGTTCGTCGTGAACGCCGACGGCTCGAACCTGCGTCGCCTCACGAACGACAAGTACGCCGATCTCGAGCCCTCCTGGTCCGCCGACGGGAAGACGATCGCGTTCGCGACCGACCGCGGAGCCGCGACCGACTTCAACGCGCTCAAGTTCGGCAACCTGCGGATCGCCCTGCTCCACCTCGACAACGGCTCCATCGAGGTGCTCCGCCACATGGACCAGGGAAAGAACATCGATCCCGCCTGGGCCCCGGACGGCCGGTCACTGGCGTTCGTCTCCGATCGCAACGGGATCAGCAACATCTTCCTGTACGACTTGTCCGACGGGAACATCTACCAGCTCACCGACGTGTTCACGGGAGTCTCCGGAATCACCGCGCTCTCGCCGTGCCTCTCCTGGGCGCACGAAGCCGACCGGCTCGCGTTCGCCTACTATGAGGACGGCGAATACAACGTGTACGCGGTCGACAACCCGCGCTCCCTCAAGCGCCAGCCGTACCAGGCACCGGCCACGCCCCCCGTGACGTCCCTGCTCGCCGCCCAGCGCCGGGCGCTCGGCGGGCCGGCCGCGGTCGCGACCGCCACGGCGGCGCCGGTCGACCCGGGGCCCCGCGCCGGCACGTCGGTGTATCGCTCGCCCACCGGCTTCCGGGCGTCAGGCACCACGCAATCGTCCGATACCGGTGCGGCGCCGGGGCAGGTGTCGATAAAAACCCTCATCGACTCGTCGCCCGCCCTGCCGGACACGAACGAGTTCACCTTCAGGCCCTATCACACCCGGTACAGCCCGGACTTCGTCGCGCGACCGACGATCGGGTACGAGCGGGATAACTTCGGCCGCGGGTTCTTCGGCGGCACGGCCATCTCGCTGTCGGACATTCTCGGCAACCACACCATGGTGTTCTCGGGCTCGGTGAACGGTCGTCTGAGCGAAGCCCAGGTACTGGCCGCCTACATCAATCAGGCGCACCGCCTGAACTGGGCGTTCGGCGGGTCGCAGGATCCGCTGTACTTCTATTTGCCGACCCAGGTTCAATCCAACCCGTCCGACCCGAACACCGTGATCCTCACGCCGCGGCTCGAGCGGTTCGTGATCCGCGACATATTCGCGCAGGGATACTATCCGTTCAGCCGCTTTACCCGCGTGGAGATCGGCGGGCACTTTGCCAACATCACCCAGGATACGCTGCGGCAGGACTACCTCTTGGATCGGGGTTCCGGCGCCGTCCTGGGCATTGCGGACCCCGTGACGGGGAGCGGCCCCTCCGTCAGCTACTACGGACCGCAGCTCGCGCTGGTCCACGACAACTCGCTGTTCGGGTGGGTGGGACCGTTCGCCGGCTCTCGCTGGCGCCTCGAGGTCGCTCCCAGCTTCGGCTCGTGGAAATTCACCTCCGGCCTGGTCGACTGGCGGCGCTACTTCTTTGCCCGACCTGTCACGCTCGCCCTGCGCGGGCTGTTCTTCGGTCGCTTCGGGCGCGACGGCGACCTGTTCCCCCAGTTCCTCGGGAACACCAACTTGATACGCGGCTACACCGCCGGCTCGCTCATCAACAACGAGTGTCTCGCGGCGACCAGCGGCTGCCCCGAGCTGGACCAGCTCATTGGCTCGCGGTTCGCCGTCGTGAACGCCGAGTTGCGCTTCCCGCTGACGCGCAGCCTGGTGCTTGGATTCCTCCCCGTGGGACTCCCTCCCATCGAAGGCGCCATCTTCTACGACGCGGGGCTCGCCTGGGACTCGAACTCCAAGCTCGAGTGGAGCCGATCCAGCACCGAAGATCCCGAGACCGTGCGCGCG
>Ga0209057_1001802_pt1 | contig 16918 bp, 18 predicted proteins | sample GraSoiAngelo_146_FD_185903 | JGI IMG/M metagenome (GOLD analysis project Ga0209057, IMG submission 185903) | Grasslands soil microbial communities from the Angelo Coastal Reserve, California, USA - 14_1009_05_30cm (SPAdes) (version 2) | ecosystem: Environmental > Terrestrial > Soil > Grasslands ... | reverse complement strand
CTGCCGTTCCGCGGCGACCTCGAGTCGGCGACGATGACGCGATACGTGGGCGCCTTCGTCTTCCCGACGCGGCGCAGACGGATGTGCACGGCCAAGAGCTCAGATCCTCCTCACTACGAAAGGCCCGCGGGCGCGGGCGTTGTCAGTCGATGATAGGGCAGAGGGCGCTTCGCGACCTCAGCGCGGCATCCCCGGCATTCTTGGCATTCCCGGAAGCCGCGGGAGCCGGCCGCTCTTGGCGAGCGCGCCCATCTGCTTCATCAGCTTCTTCATCTCGCCGAACTGCTTGATGAGCGCATTCACGTCCGAGACGGTGGTCCCCGACCCCGCCGCGATCCGCCGGCGCCGCGAGCCGTTGATGATCGTGGGGTCGCCGCGCTCGGCGCGCGTCATCGACGAGATGATCGCCTCGATCCGTCTGAGCTCGCGCTCCGCCTCGGGGCCTTCCGGGAGCTGCTTCGCGACTCCGCCGAGGCCCGGGATCATCTTCAGGATGTCGCCGAGCGGGCCCATCTTCTTCACCTGCTGCAGCTGCGCGTAGAAGTCGTCGAACGTGAAGCTCGCGTCGAGGAGCTTGCGCGCCTGCGCCTCCGCCGTCTGCTGGTCGACCGTCTCCTGCGCCCGCTCGACGAGGGTGAGGATGTCCCCCATCCCGAGGATGCGCTGCGCGAGACGGTCGGGATGGAAGACCTCGATGGCGTCGAGCTTCTCGCCGGTGCCGATGAGCTTCACCGGGACGCCGGTCACGGCGCGCACCGACAGCGATGCGCCGCCGCGCGCGTCGCCGTCGGCCTTCGCGAGCACGAGGCCGGTGAGCGGCAGTCGCGCGTGGAAGGCCGTCGCCGCGTCGACCGCGTCCTGTCCCGCCATGGCATCGACCACGAGGAGGACCTCGTGCGGCTTCGTCGTGGCGACCACGCGCTCGATCTCCGTCATCATCGCTTCGTCGATGTGGAGCCGCCCCGCGGTGTCCACGATGACGGTGTCGCTCCCCTCGCTCGCGGCGCTCGCGGCGATCGCCGCGGCGTCCTCGGCGACCCGCGAGGCGTCGACCGCCTTCACCGGAACGCCGAGCTGCTTTCCCAGCGTGACGAGCTGATCGATCGCAGCCGGCCGGTGCACGTCCGCCGCGACGAGGAGCGGGCGGCGTCCCTGCTTGCGCAGGAGGTTCGCGAGCTTTGCCGCGGTCGTCGTCTTCCCGGACCCTTGCAGGCCCGCGAGCACGACGACCGTGGGCGGTCGCTCGGCGCGCACGAGCGGCGTGGCCTCGCTGCCGAGCATCTCGACGAGCGCGTCGTGGACGATCTTCACGACCTGCTGCGCGCCGGTGATCGACTCGAGCACCTTCGCGCCGAGCGCGCGCTCCCGGACCGTCGCGACGAGCTGACGGACGACCTTGAAGTTCACGTCCGCTTCGAGCAGCGCGACGCGGACGTCGCGGAGCGCCTCCTCGAGATCCGCCTCCGTGACGCGCGGGCGCCCGCGGAGGCGCTCGAACGTGACGGTCAGCTTGTCGGAGAGCTGCTCGAACATCCCTATCGCAGGAGGCGCGCTATCGCGCGCAGGGGCCCCTGCCCCTGCCCTGCAACCCCCCTTTCAACGTCGGCTTCGCCGACGAGCGTCCGCGCCGTGTCCGGTCACGCGTCCTTCTGCCGCGAGAGGAGCGTGCGGAGCTCGCCGGGCGCGACCTCGGGGCCGTAGAGGTAGCCCTGCACGATCTCCACGCCGAGGCCGTGCAGGGCCGCTTCCTGCTCGGGCGTCTCGACGGAATCGGCGACGACGCGGGCGCCCGTCGATCGGGAGGCCCCGACGACCGCCTTGATGGCGTTCGCGTTCTTGAAGACCTCCTTCGAGACGGGAAACGGGACCTTCTGCGTGTCGAAGGTGAGGTTCGCAGGCGCCCGCGAGCCGAAGATGAGCTCCTCCGAGGCGAGGCGCACGCCGAGCGCGCGGATCGCCACGAGCCGTTCGACCAGCGCGGAGTCGGAGAGGGACCCGCGCGGCGTCTCGAGCTCGATCCAGCGGGGATCGACGCCGGTCTCGGCAAGACCGCGGAAGACGACGTCGACCGCGTCCGGCCGCTGGAGTGTGCGGCCCCAGATGTTCGTCGCGACCAACGGGACCTCGACGCCGTCCTCGCGCCACTTCATGAGCTGCGCGCACGCCGCGCGCACGACCCAGCGATCGAACTCCGCGTGGAGGCCGCCCTTCTCGACGAGCGGGATGATCTCCGAGGGCCCGATCAGCCCGTAGATCGGGTGAGGCCAGCGCACGAACGCCTCGACGCCCTGGAGCGTCCCGTCCGCCACCCGGACCTGCGGCTGGAAGTGCAGCGTCAGGAAGCTGCTCTCGATCGTCCGCTTCAGATCGGCGGGACGAAGCTGGAGTGTGGCCATCAGCCGGAGTATGCCGCCGGGAGCAGCGCATCGACGAACTTCCGCGCGTCCATTGGTACGAGATCGTCCGCCTTCTCGCCCACGCCCAGGAACTTCACAGGCAGCTTGAGCTCGTGCGCGATCGCGAAGATCGCGCCGCCCTTCGCCGTCCCATCGAGCTTCGTGACCACGATCCCGGTGACGGCCGCGGTCGCCGTGAACTGTCGCGCCTGCTGGATCGCGTTCTGCCCCGCCGTCCCGTCGAGCACGAGGAGGACCTCGTCGGGGGCGCCCGAGCGAGCGCGCCCGGTCACGCGCACGATCTTCGCGAGCTCCTCCATGAGCTGACCCTTCGTGTGGAGCCGGCCCGCGGTGTCGGCGATGACCGTGGTATTCCCGCGGGCGCTCGCCGCGTTCACCGCGTCGAACACGACCGCCGCGGGATCGCCCTCGGGCTTTCCGGTCACGATGGGCACGGCGACGCGCTCGGCCCAGCGCTCGAGCTGCTCGGTCGCCGCCGCGCGGAAGGTGTCCGCCGCCGCGAGCAGTGGCCGCTCGCCCGCGTCCTTCAGGCGCTTCGCGAGCTTTGCGGCCGTCGTCGTCTTTCCGCTCCCGTTCACACCGACGACGAGGACGACGCGGGGCATCGCGCCGTCACCACGGAGCGCGGTGTCCCCGGCGAGCGCGCCGACGAGCGTCTCGCGCACGGCGTCGAGGAGCTTCGGCACGGTCGTGACCTCCGCGGTCGCGACGAGGTCCCGCACCTGCGCCATGAGCGGGTCGACGAGTGACACGGAGAGATCCGCACGCAGCAGCCCCTCTTCGAGCGCGTCGAGCCACTCCGGCGTGACCTTCTCCTCGCGTCCGCGCCCGAAGAGGCGCGCGAGGAAGCCGGTGCGCGTCTTCTCGAGACCGGAGTCGAGGGTCACGCGCCCAGTGTGCGGTCAGCCCGCGCGCACCGCGTCGAGCTCCGAGAGCCGGAGCGAGATCACCTTCGAGACGCCGCCCTCGTCCATCGAGACGCCGTAGAGCATGTCGGCCGCCTCGATCGTCCCGCGGTTGTGCGTGATGACGACGAACTGCGTGCGGTCGGTGAGCTCGCGCAGCGCCTGCGTGAAGCGGCCGACGTTGCGCTCGTCGAGCGCCGCATCGACTTCGTCGAGCACGCAGAACGGCGCGGGTCGTACGCGGAGGATGGCCAGGAGAAGCGCCGTCGCGGTGAGCGCGCGCTCGCCGCCCGACAGCTGCGCCAGGCTGCCGATCCGCTTGCCCGGCGGTCGCGCGTAGATGTCGATGCCGGGCTCCTCGGGATCCTCGCTCGTGCGCAGCGAGGCCTGCCCGCCGTTGAACAGGCGCTGGAAGAAGAGGCCGAACTCGCGGTCGACGGCCTGGAGCGTCGCGCTGAACTGCTCGGCGATCGTTCTCGCGAGCTCGTCGGAGAGCGCGCGCAGATCGCGCATCGCGCGCTCGAGATCCGACTTTTGTGTCGAGAGGAAGCTGTGGCGCTCGCCGATCTCGCCGAGCTCGGTCGCGGCGAGCGGGTTCACCGGCTCGAGCGCGATGAGCCGGCGGCGCAGTCGCTGCAGCGCGGCGAGCGTGCTCGTCTTCTCCTTCTCCTCCGGCTCCCCGTCGAGCGCGATCGTCGACGGATCCGGCAGCGGCTCGTCCTCGGCGAGACCGAGCTCGGCGCGGACCTGCTCCTCGAGCAGTCGCAGCCCACCCGCGGCGCGCTCCTCCTCGACGGCGAGCTTGCCCCGCTCGCCACGCAGCTCCGCCAGACGCTCGCGCGCCTTCGCCAGACGCTGCTCCTGCTCCCGGCGCGATCCCTCCGCGGCGAGCGCGCGCTCGCGCGCGAGCTCCGCCGAACGACGCGCGTCGCGCGCGTCCGCCGTTGCCTTGCCCAGCGCCGCCTGCGCGGCCTCCAGCCGCGAGCGTGCGTCACGCTCTTGCGAGGCCAGAGCGCGAAGGCGCTCTTCCTCGTCGGCGAGGCGCTGCTCGGAAGCGCCGACCTGCTCGTCAAGCGTGTCGCGCAGGCGGACGTCCGATGCGCGGCGCTCCTCGCTCGTCGCCGCCTCGAGCCGCGCGTCCTCGGCCTGCCGGCTCGCCGCGTTGTGCGCCTCGACCGCAGTCTGCTCCGCCCGCTCGGCGACCGCGAACGCGTCAGCGGCGCTCGCGCGTGCGGAGGCCGCGGCATCCCGTTCGCGGGCGAGCTTGTCGCGCCGCCCGAGAACGTCGACACGCTCGCGCTCGACCGCCGAGGCGCTCGCCTCGCGCGCGCGCACGAGATCACGGACGTCCGCTTCGGCGGTCGCGAGCTCGTCCGCGGCGCGCTCGGCCTCGCTGCGCCCGCGCTGGGCGATGGCCAGGCGCTCTTCATCCCCCGCGAGCCGCCGTTCGGCCTCGACGCGCTGTTCCTGCACGATCGCACGCGCGCGCTCGGCCGCCGCCAGTTCGTCGCGCAGGCGCGAGGCCATCGCGCGGAGCTGCGCAGCCGCGTCGCGCTCGGCGCGCGCGCGTGGCTCGACGAGGCGCACCAGTCCCGGCAGCACGAGCAGTCCGCTCGGCGCGACGACGGCACCCGATCGCAGCGTCGTCGCCGCCGCGAGCGCGGTCGCGTCGTCGGGTGCGACGAAGAGCGCGACGCCGTCGGCAACGCGGCGGCAGCCTTTCGGGACCGTCGCCTTCGCGAGATCGTCCGGCGCTCGTTCGGGCGCCGCCAGCGACGCGCCGAGCGCGGCGCGCACCGCATCGGTGTCGGCGATGCGGTCGCCGAGCCAGGCGAAGCCCTTTGGCAGTGCCGCTCGCTCGCCCGCGGAGTCCCGCGCCTTCAGCTCCGCCTCGGCGCGCTCGACCGCCTCGCCGAGCGCCGCGATCTGACCGCGCAGGAGGGCGAGGTCGCCGTCGATGCGTTGAAGCTCGTTGCGCGCGGCCCCGGCCCGCTCCGCAGCGGCTTCGGCCGTGCGCGCGGACTCCGCGACGGCATCGCGCGCCCGCTCCAGCTCCGAGGCGATCCGGCCACGCTCCCGCTCGCGCTCGGCGCGCTCGCGCGTGAGCGAGGCCGCCGTGGACGCGAGCTCTTCGTCGCGGGCGAGGAGCGAGCGCTCCTCGTCGCCCAGCCGGATCTCGTCGCTCTCGCGGAGCAGATGCGCGCGCTCGGCCTCGACGCGCGCGGCACGTGCCTCCGCGAGCGCGACGCGCGTGCGCGACGCGTCCTCCTCGGCGACACGGGCGGCGTCGGCGAACTCGCGCGCGCGTCGCGCCCCCGCGGCGGCTTCCGCGTCGACACGGCCTCGGCGTTCGCGCAAGGTCGCGAGCTCCGCGGGGAGGGCCGCGAGCGACGCGCCGGTCCGCTGGCGTTCGGCGGCGATCGCCGCGAGGCTCGCCTCGAGCGCGGCCACGCGCTCGCGGACGCCCGCCTCGGCGGATGCCGCGTCCGCCGACGCGATGCGGCGGCGCTCCTCTTCTTCGCGCGCGGCGAGGAGCTCCTCCTCGGTGCCGGCGGTCGCGGACTCGCCCTCCCGCACGTAGTCGTCGAGGCGGTCGATCTCGCGGTCGACGCCCACGATCCTCGCCGCGAGCTCCGCCCGCTGCTCGGCCGTGTTGCCGAACGACGCGCGATACCAGCGGAGCGCGCGCCGGCGCAGCTCGGCACGGATCGTCTCGTACTCCGTCCACTTCGCCGCCTGCTCGCGCAGCGCCTCCACGCGCGGGCCGATCTCGCGGAGGATGTCGTTCACGCGGACGAGCTCCGTTTCCGAGAGCTTCATCCGCTGAAGCGCTTCCTCTCGTCGCAGCTGCAACCGCCGGGTCCCGGAGGCCTCCTCGATGACGGTGCGCCGATCGGCGGGGCGCAGGGCGAGGATCTGATCGGTGAGACCCTGGCCCACGACGACGAAGGCGTTGTCGGCCAGATTCGCGCCGGCGAGAAGGTCCTGCAGATCGCGGAGCCGGACGCGGGACCGGTTCACCAGATACTCGGCTTCACCGTTCCGGTAGAGACGGCGCCCGACCTCGACCTCTTCGAAGGGGATCGGAAGTCGGCGCGACGAGTTGTCGAGCTGCATGATCGCCTCCGCCATTCCGAGCGCCTTCCGGCTCTCGCTCCCCCCGAAGATGAGCTCCTCGTTGCGCTTCGCGCGCAAGATGCGCGCGTTGTTCTCGCCGAGCGCCCAGCGAATCCCATCAACGATGTTCGTCTTGCCGGAACCGTTCGGGCCAATGATCGCGGTGATCCCCGGGGCGAACTCGAGGTGCGTTTTGTGTACGAATGACTTGAAGCCCGTGAGATCCAGCGTCTTCAGAACGGCGTTCGGTGCGCCGACGCCGCCGTCGATGACCTTCAGGTCGTCGCTCATTTCGTCACGACCTCGAGGAGCTTCTGCGCCGCCGCCTCTTCGGCCGCGCGCTTCGACGGACCGGTCCCCTGCGCCACGTTGCCGGCGACCGCGACCTCCACGACGAAATCGCGGCGATGCTCCGGCCCCGTCACCGAGAGCGTGCGGTACATCGGAAGCGGATGGCGCTCGGCCTGCGCCCATTCCTGCAGCGCGGCCTTCGGCGAGCGCCGCGTCAGCGTCGCGGTCGCGGCGATCGCATCGCCCATCGTCCGCCGCACGACCTGGCGCGCCTCGTCGAGCCCGCCCTCGAGATAGACCGCGCCGACGACGGACTCGTACAGGCTGGCGGCGAGGCCCGCACGCTGACGCCCGCCGGTCTCCTCCTCGCCACGCCCGAGCCGCGCGCGCTCGGGCAGCCCGAGACGTCGACCGACGTCGGCGAGCGCCGCCGACGAGACGAGCGCCGCGCGCAGCGCCGTGAGCTCGCCCTCGGTCGCGTCCGGGAACCGGCGGAACAGCTCCTCCCCCACTACGAGGTCGACGACGGCGTCGCCGAGGAACTCGAGGCGCTCGAAATCGCGCGCGTCCGCCTCCGCCGTGTGCTCGTGCAGGTACGAGCTGTGCGTCAGCGCGTTCAGCAGGAGCGCGTCGTCACGGAACCGGTAGCCGGCGATCTCGCTCGTGATCTCCTCCATAGATAGCAAAGAGGCAGGGGCTCTAGCGCCCCTGCCTCCCCTTCTTGCGCGCGTGACGTGTGCCGCGTTCGCTAAGCGACGTGCTCCTCGATGTATTCCTGCGCGTCCCCGACCGTCTTGATCTTTTCGGCGTCGTCGTCCGAGATCTCCATCCCGAACTCTTCCTCGAGGCTCATGATCAGCTCGACCAGGTCGAGCGAGTCAGCGTTCAGATCGTCCACGAACGAGGCCTCAGGCTTCACATCGCCTTCGTCCACGCCGAGCTGCTCGACGATGATCTTCTTGAGGCGCTCGTAGGTGTTTCCCTGCGCCAACACTTACCTCCTCCGCCGCGCGACCTCCCGTCCGCCCCGGACAGGTCGGCGCAAGTGTCACGGCGAGCCGTCAGGCCGTCAATCCTTGTCCAGGTCGTCGTTCAGGTCGTCCCGGCCGAGCCCTGCCTCCCTCGCTCCCTCTCTTCCCGTCCGCTCTGTTCGCCGACGGCCGTGGCGAGCACGCCGTTGACGAACTTCGGCGACGCCTCGGAGCCGAACATCCGCGCGAGCTCCACCGCCTCGTCGATGATGACGGCCGCGGGCGCGTCCCCGGAGACCCGCAGCTCGTACAGCGCGATCCGGAGGATGTTCCGATCGATCCGCGCCATCTGGTCGATCGGGAACTCCGGCGCCAGCGCCGCGATCTCCGCGTCGAGCTCCTTGCGGTGCGCGAGGACGCCCGCCACGAGGTCCCAGGCGAAGGCCGCCGCCTCCTCCGTCAGGCCGGCCCGGAACGCGCCACGGTCGTGCGTTTCGCGCGGGTCGGCGCGGTTGAAGTCGATCTCGAACAGCGTCTGCAGCGCGAGCCGACGCGCCGGATGACGGCCACCGCGCGGCGGTCGCTGCATGCGCCGCTCCGGGGGCCGGGGGGCGGAGCCGCCCGACTCACCTACGCCGCCGACGCCACGCCCTCGCCGATGACGTTCACGAGACCGGTCGCGACCGCGCGCTCCGCGACGATGATCGCCCAGCGCATCATCGGCGCCCGGGCGCGTCCGTGCGTGACCACGGAGACGCCGGCGACGCCGAGGAGCGGCGCGGAGACGTACGGGTCGTAGTCCATGCGGCCGCGGAACGTCCGCAGGCCGGGCAGCGCGACGATCGCGGCGACCTTGCCGAGGACGCCGCCGAAGATGTCGTTCCGGATGCCTTCGACGAACACGTCGACGACGCCCTCCATGCCCTTCGCGAGCACGTTGCCGGTGAAGCCGTCGGTCACGCAGATGTCGGTCACCCCCCGCATGACGTCCCGGCCTTCGATATTCCCGTAGAAGTGGATGTCGTGCGCGCCCGAAAGGAGCGCGTGCGCCGCTTGCTGCATGCGCCCGCCCTTCTCGGGCTCTTCGCCGACGTTGATGAGGCCCACGCTCGGGCTCGCGACGCCGTGCACGCGCTCCATGAATCGCGAGGCCATGCGCGCGAACTGAAGGATGTTGTGCTCGTCCGCGTCCATCGTCGCGCCGGCGTCGAGGAGGCACGCGGGCTTCCCTCGCGAAGTCGGCAGCATCCCACAGAGCGCGGGGCGGTCGATGCCGCGGATCCGGCCGAGCGTCATGAGCGCGGCGGCCATCGTCGCGCCAGTGTTGCCGGCCGAGACGACCGCGTCCGCGTCACCGGTCTTCACCATCACGGTCGCAACGCCGATCGACGTGTCACCCCGCCGACGAAGCGCGTTGGCCGGATGCTCGTCCATCGCGACGACGTCGCGCGCGTCGCGGACCGCGATGCCCTCGCGCTCCGTCGCGCCGAGCGCGCGCCGCAGCACGTCCTCGCGGCCGACGAGCACGAGGTCGGCCGGTCCGCCCTTCTCGCGATATGACAGCGCGCCCCGGACGATTTCGTCCGGGGCGTGGTCGCCGCCCATTGCGTCGACGGCGATCCTCATTCCGGTACCGCGGAGGCTATGCGGTCCGCTTCGCCTTGATCTGGATGACCTGGCGGCCGCGGAACGTGCCGCAGTGCGGACACGCTTGATGCGGTGGCTTGGGGCTCTTGCACTGCGGGCAGGGCACGAGCGTCATCGCTTTCAGCGCTAGGTGGCTGCGCCGCTCGCCCTGTGCGGCCCGCGGGATGCGCTTCTTCGGATGAGCGGCCACATACGTGCTCCTTACTGGTCTTCGGTGCAATTCTAGGGTCGCGAAGCGGCCTATTCGCGCTCCGCGTGGAAGTCGCGCAGCTCATTGAGCCTGCCCCAGCGCTCGTCGGCCGCGTCCTCATGCTCGTGCGGGTCGGTGTTCAGGTCGCGGCCGCACACCTCGCAGAGCCCCCGGCAGTCGGGCCGGCAGAGCGGCGCGAGCGGCGTCGCCAGGATGAGCTCCTCCCGAAGCAGCGGTGTGAGGTCGATGCGGAAATCGCTGCCGATGGTCTTCGCGTCGGCCGGAGGCGGATCGTCCCTGCGGTCCCCGCTGACCACATCGATCGTCGCGAAGTACTGCTCCGCGAAGGACGCCTCGACCGGCGTCTGGATCGGGGTCAGGCAGCGGCTGCACTGCTGTGCCACGTCCGCCTTCGCCTCGCCCTCGAGGTACGCGCCGGGGTTCGTGTGGGTCGCGAGGATGTCGGCATCGATCGTCGTTGCGCCCGCGTCCAGCAGCCCGGCGTTCTCGCCACGCGGGTCGATGGGCGACTCGTGGAGGTCGAATTCCGCTTGCGAGCCGACCGGCTGCTTCAACAAAGGTGCGACGTTGACCTTCACGCTAGGTCTCCGCTGGCTGTGGCTTTCGCTCCTCGAGCACTTCGAGGCTCTTCTTGATGATCGAGAGGGTCTTCACGAGGTCGCTCTCCAACCGTACGAGGACGTCGGCCGCGTACTGATCGGCGCCGCGCATCGTCTCGTCGGCCTTCGACTGCATGCGATCGAGGAGGTCCTGTGCCCGCGACTCGGCCTCGCGCAGGATCGATTGGTCCTGCAGCAGCAGGGCCGCCTGCTCCTGGGCGGCGCCGATGATCTGCTCCGCCTCCTCGCGCGCCTTCGCGATGACCCGGTCGCTCTCCTGATTGATGCGCCTCGCCTGCTTCACCTCTTCCGGGATCGCGATGCGAAGCTGGTCGATGAGGTCGAGCATCGCGGCCTGCTCCAGCATGACGTTGTTCGTCATCGGGACCTTTCGCGCATTGACGACGAGCGCTTCGAGGCGCTCGACGAGGAACTGGATGTCTATGTCATCCTCCCGCAGCGGGCTGAGAGTACCCCAGGAACAACAGCGATTCCTCCCCGACGTCCTTCACGCGCACGACCGCGAGGTCGGCCGGCAGTGCGGGACGATGCTTGCGCAGCACGCGGGCGACGACGACGGCACCGGGCGCGAGCGCGGCCCGCAGGCGCGCGTGCGCGAGGGTCGCTTCGAGGACGGCCACGTCCGCGAACGGCGGATCGCACAGCGCGAGATCGAACGGCCCGGCTGGCGCGCGGTCGAGATAGCCGAGGACGTTCGCGGCGACGACCGATGCGCGCTCGGAGAGGCGCGTCGCCTCAAGGTTCCGCCGTAGCGCCTTCAGCGCCTCGGGGCCGCGCTCGACGAACGTGACCGCGGCCGCACCGCGCGAGAGCGCTTCGATGCCCAGCGAGCCCGCGCCCGCGAAGAGATCGAGGACGCGGGCGCCCTCGAGCCGTGGCTCGAGGATCGCGAAGAGGGTCTCGCGGATGCGGTCGGTCGCGGCGCGCGTGCCGCCGCCACGGGGCACGACGAGCGTGCGTCCCTTGGCCTCGCCCGCGATCACGCGCATGCGCTACGCGAGCGCGTACCGGCGCCAGAGCGCCGCGACCGCCTCCGCGAGCGAGCCGTGCTCGGGACGCTCGAGCTGCGGATCGGTCGCGAGGAGCTGATCCGCCTCCGCCGCGGTGTCGTCGATGAGCGCGGGGTCCACGTCGGCGAGATCGACGATGCGCAGCTCGGGCGCGCCCGATTGGCGCTCGCCGAGGAACTCGCCGGCGCCCCGGATCTCGAGGTCGCGCTTGGCGAGGTCGAAGCCGTCGAGGGGGTCGTCGGTCCCGGGCTTGCGCTCGGTCATCGCGGCGAGCCGCTCCGACTCCTCCGCCTTCTCGCTCACGAGGACGCAGTACGCACGCTGGCCGCGGCGCCCGACGCGGCCGCGGAGCTGGTGAAGCTGCGCGAGGCCGAAGCGCTCGGCGCCGAGGACCACCATCACCGTCGCGTTCGGGATGTCGATGCCCACCTCGACGACGGTCGTCGCGACGATGACGTCGATCTCGCGATCCGCGAAGCGCCGCATGACCTCGTCGCGCTCGCGCGCCGGCATGCGACCGTGGAGGAGCGCGAGCCGCAGGCCGGCGAGGTCCTTCGCCGCCAGGTCCCGGAAGGTCGCCTCCGCGCTCGGCACGTCGTCCTCGGGGTCTTCCTCGATCCGCGGCGTCACCACGAAGGCCTGCTCGCCGAGGGCGACGCGCTGCCGCACCCAGGGCCAGACCTTCGGCAGCGCGTCGTGCGGCCGCACCTCCGTCCGGATCGACTGACGCCCCGAGGGCATCTCGTCGAGCACCGAGATGTCGAGATCGCGGTACACGGTCTGCGAGAGCGTCTGGGGGATCGGCGTCGCGGTCGTGAGAAGGAGATGCGGGTCCAGGCCCTTCTCCCGGAACGTCGCGCGCTGCCGCACCCCGAAGCGATGCTGCTCGTCGACGATCGCCAGGCCGAGCCGCTTGAACGTGACGGCCTCCTCGACGAGCGCGTGCGTGCCGACGATCACCTCGAGCTCGCCCGACGCGAGCGCGTCGATGATCGCGCGTCGAGCCGTGCCGGTCACGCTCGAGGTGAGGAGGGCGGTCCGGGGGGCCGTCGCGCCGCGCGGCGCTTCGTGCCCGGCCCGAGGACCCCCCACGACTTTCGAAGAGCTCCGTGAGCGAGCGGTGGTGCTGCTCCGCGAGGAGCTCCGTGGGCGCCATGAGCGCGGCCTGGGCGCCCGAGGCGACGGCGATGCGCGCGGCGAGCGCCGCGACGACCGTCTTGCCGGACCCCACGTCGCCCTCGAGGAGGCGCGACATGGGGACGCGCTGCGCGAGGTCGGCGCGGATCTCGGAGAACGCGCGGCGCTGCGCGCCCGTGAGCGCGAACGGCAACGTCGCGACCCAGCGTTCCGCCGTGGCGTCGTCGGCGCGCAGCGGCAGCGCCTTGGCGTCCCTGCGCCAGCGCTCGCGGCGCTGGCCGAGCGCCAGCTGGAGCACGAGAAGCTCGTCGAACGCGAGCCGTCGCCGTGCCGCGAAGAGGTCGGGCCACGTCGAAGGGAAGTGCACCTCGCGGAGGGCGTCCTGGATCGGGAGCAGACCCCGCCGCTCGCGGATCTCGTCGGGCAGCGGCTCGGGCACCTCGCGCACGACGGCGGTCCGCTTCGCGCCGCCGAACACGGCGGTGTGGAGCCAGCGCCGGAGGTGGCCCTCCTTCAGGCCATCCGTGAGCGCGTAGACGGGGACGATCCTTCCGGTATGCACCGCCTCCGCCGAGGCGCTCTCGATCTTCGGGTTCGCGAACTGGAGGGTGCGCCCGAACCACTTCACCTTCCCCGAGAGGCGCACGAGCTGGCCCTCGGGGTAGCGCTCCTTGATGAACTGGCGGCCAAACCACGTCGCACGGACGTTCGTCGCCGTGCTATCCGCGGGATCGAGGAGCTCGACCTCGGTCATGAGCTGCCCGCGCGCGGTGCGGCGCTGGCCGATGTGCCCGAGGATCGCCTCGACCGTCTGGTCGTGTTCGGCGCGAACGCTCCGGATCGGCGTGAAGGTGGAGTAGTCGAGATACGTCCGGGGCAGGTGCCATAAGAGGTCGCCGACGCTGCGGATCTCGAGCCGCTCGAGGAGCTTGCGCGAATCGTCGCCGATGCCGGGAAGACGGGTGACCGAGAGATCGAGCGAGCTCTGCGGCGGCTCGCTCCTTCTATTCGGCGGCGACGATGAACGGATAGTGCGGCTGGCCGCCATCGACGATCTCCACTGATGCGCGCGGGCACGCCGCGCGCAGGCGCTGCGCGGCGTAGGCGACGCGGGCTTTGTCCACGCCGGCGCCGCTGTAGAGGGTGAACACCTCGGTCTCGGTCAGGCGGCGCGCGGCCTCGCAGAGCGTACTGACCTCGTCGTCGCCGTGGGCGACGACCTTGCCGTCGAGGAGCGCCATGGCCTCCCCCTTGTGAAGGTGCGTGCCATCGATGGTGGCGTCGCGTATCGCGTGCGTCACCTCGATCCCGTGCGCCCGCTCGGCGACCTGCGCCATCTCGCTCGCGACGTCATTCGGCTTCTTCGACGGATCGAACGCCACGAGCGCGGCCATCCCCTGGGCGACGTTGTGCGTCACGACCACGCGGACGTTCACGTCCGCGTGCGTGGCCGCCTGCTGCGCGGCGAGCACGACGTTCTTGTCGTTCGGCAGGACCACGACCGTCCGCGCGTTGGCCTCGCGGATCGCGCCCAGGAGCTCCTCGGTCGAGGGGTTCATCGTCGCGCCGCCACGCAGTACGGTCGCGCCGAGCGACCGCGCGACCGCGGCGAAGCCGTCGCCGGGCACGACGGCGACGACCCCGATCGGCGCGGCGGGGCCGCGCGACGGCGGCGCCACGACGATGCCCGTCGCGCGCTCGTGCTCGGCGGTCATCGCGTCGAGATCCTCGACGACGACGTCCGCGACACGGCCCGCGGTGAGGCCGATGCGGATGATCTCGTCCGGCTTGAGCGTGTGGACGTGGACCTTCATGACGGTCTCGTCGCCGACGACGAGGACGCAGTCGGCGCCGAACTGGAGCATCTCCTCGCGGACCCTCGCGACGGGGCGCGTCGGACGCTGGACCAGGAACTGGACGTCGTACGCGCCTTCCCACGACGGCGCCTGCGACATCGCCGGCTGTCCCGCGGGCATGGCGAGCGGCGCGATCCGCGTGAGCGGGAGCGCCTTTCCGGTGAAGCTCTCGAGCACGCCTTCGAGGATGAGCTGCAGCCCGCGCGCACCCGCGTCGACCACGCCGGCGGCGCGGTTCGTGGGGTTCTCCTCGCGCGTCCGCACGATGGCGCGGTCCGCCGCGCTCACGAGCGTCTGGAACAGCTCGACGACGTCCTTGCCCTCGTTGGCGGCCGCGTCCTCCATCGCGACCGTGAGCGTGAGGATCGTGCCGGGCGCCGGCGCGCTCACCGCGTCGTGGGCGTAGCGGCGCGCGAGCTCGGCCGAGCGCCGGATCTCGCGCACGCTCGCCTGCTCCCTGTCGGCAAAGGCCTCTTTCAGCCCGCGGATGACCTGCGAGAGGATCACGCCGCTGTTTCCGCGCGCGCCCATGAGCGCGCCCTGGGCGGCGGCCGCGCTCACGCCGCGCAGCGTCCCGTCGCAGCCGCGCGCGTACTTCACCGCCGAGCGCATGGTGTGGAGCATGTTGGTGCCCGTGTCGCCGTCGGGGACGGGGTACACGTTGAGGGCGTTGACCTCATCCACTCCCGCCTCGAGTCGCGCCGTCGCCGCTTCGAGCGCGCGCAGCAGAGCCGCGCCATCGAATTGCGTAACGATGTGCGCGACTGTACCATCGCACTTACGTCGTCCCGATCACATCCCCTTGGAGTGAAGCCCACATGCCACGCGCCTGCGCGATCTGCGGCAAGACCGCCGCGTTCGGATACAACGTCAGCCACTCGAAGGTGCACACGCACCGCCGCTTCGACGCGAACCTTCATCCCGCGATGATCGGTGGCGTCAAGCTCCTCGTGTGCACGCGCTGCCGGCGCACGCAGACGAAGGACGCGCGCATGGCGAAGAAGCGGGAAAAGGTGCGCGCCCGCTAGACCGCGGCGGCTTTTCCTTCCGGCACCTTCAGCTGACCGCACCCCGCGGCGATGTCCTGCCCTCTGCTGATGCGCAGCGTCGCGGCGACGCCACCCTCATGCAGGATCTCGGCGAACCGTTCCATGCGCGGCACCGCGGGTCGACGGAATCCGCCGGGACCCGCGTTGTACGGGATGAGGTTCACGTGCGCGTCGGCCGCGCGCAGATGCCGTCGGATCGCCGCGGCGAGGTCGCGCGCGGTGCGCTCGGAGTCGTTCACGCCGGCGAGCATCACGTACTCGAAGGTCACGCGGCGCTTCGTCTTTTTCACGTAACGCGCCGACGCCGCGAGCACCTCCTCGACGCCCCATTTGCGGTTGATCGGCATGATCGCGCCGCGCGTCTCGTCGTCGGCCGCGTGGAGTGAGACGGCGAGGTTGATCGGTAGGCCCTCGGCGGCGAGCGCGTCCATCTTCGGCACGACGCCGCAGGTCGAGACGGTGATGCGCCGCGGGCTGATGCCGAAGTGCTCCGGGTCCATCAGCGTCCTCGCGGATCCCGTCGTCGAGCGGTAGTTGTGGAGCGGCTCGCCCATCCCCATGTACACGACGTGCGAGACGCGCTCGCCGCGATGGGCGAGCTCGCGCTGCCAGTGACGGATCTGGTCGACGATCTCGCCGACCGTGAGATCGCGGACGAGCCCCATCTCGCCGGTCGCGCAGAATGCGCACGCCATCGGGCAGCCCGCCTGGGTCGAGACGCACACGGCGTTGCGCGCGCCGTGATGCGGCATGAGCACGCTCTCGATGTGGTGCCCGTCGGCGAGCCGCAGCAGCGCCTTGCGCGTCTCGCCGTCGGCGCTCGCCTCCTCGCGCACGAGCTCGACGGCGCTCCAGCGGAACGAGGCCGCGAGCGCCTCCCGCAGCGGCTTGGGGAGATCGGTGAGCTCCACCGGCGACCGTGCGGCCCCGTGCGTCGCGTGACGGCGGATCTGCCGCGCGCGATAGGCCGGCTCGCCCCGCTCGCGTAGCCATGCGACGAGCGCCTGGTCGCTCAGATCGCTGATGGCCGGGCGGGCGTCATTCATAGGACAAGCGTACCGGCCGAGGGTCCTGTTACCGAGACTCCGCCGAGTCGTTACGAATCCGTTGGTGCCGAGGGCCACGGCGCGGAATGACGGTTGCGGAACGATCGGGCAACGGATGTCCCGTCACCTCGTCGCTTTCGTCATGGCGCTCGGGCTTCTCGTGTCCCCGCTCGGCGTGCATGCCGACGCAGGGCGCCTCGCGACAACGTGCGGGCTCGCGCTCGCGGAGGAGGCGTACCGCCAAGCGTTCGCCGGGACGATCTCGCTGGACGGGACCTACCTGCCGATCGTGACCATCCAGATCGTCGGCGCCGGCCGGCCCGCGGCGACGGTCCGGCAGGGCGTAGCGGCGATCCTCACCGACGGTGACGACCTCGCGGCCGCGGCGCTCGCCGATCTCCTCGGCACGACCTGCCCCTAGGACGGGACCCGCTCGTCTCCTGACAGGCCGCGCAGCCCCCGCGCCCACTCCGCGCCGCTCATCGCGCGCTTTCCTGCCGGCTTGACCTCGTCGAGGCGAAGCCAGCCCGCGCCCGCGGCGACCTGCGGCGCGCCCTCGCGGATCGCGAGCGTGCCGCGCTCGACGCCGCGGCCGCCGTTCACCGTCGCCCGCAGGACCACGACGCGCTGACCGCGGAACG
>Ga0209057_1001799_pt1 | contig 16932 bp, 20 predicted proteins | sample GraSoiAngelo_146_FD_185903 | JGI IMG/M metagenome (GOLD analysis project Ga0209057, IMG submission 185903) | Grasslands soil microbial communities from the Angelo Coastal Reserve, California, USA - 14_1009_05_30cm (SPAdes) (version 2) | ecosystem: Environmental > Terrestrial > Soil > Grasslands ... | reverse complement strand
AACATCGAGGGCCTCGTCGCCGGCTACACCGGCCCGGGCGGAAAGACCGTCATGCCGCATCGCGCGGTCGCGAAGCTGGATCTTCGCCTCGTGCCCGACATGACCTACGACGGTGCGATCGCCGCATTCAAGGCCCACCTCGAGAAGCGCGGCTTCGGCGACATCGAGGTGAATCCGAGCGGCGGCTACGATCCAACGACCACCGCCGCAGATGCGCCGATCATCAAAGCGATGCTCGCGGTCCTCGGGCGCGGCGGGATCGATCCGGTGCTGCTCCCGCGTCTCGCGGGCTCGTATCCCGGCTACGTCTTCACCAATCCGCCGATCAGCCTCGCGGCGGGTCACTACGGTCTCGGACATGGAAGCGGGGCGCACGCACCCGACGAGTACTTCGTGATCGAGCCATCGAACCCGAAGGTCAGCAGTTGGGACGGCGCTGTGGCCTCGCACGTGGCGTATCTGTACGAGCTCGCGACCCTGGGCGCGTAGTCCGGATCTCCTCGAGGCCGTCCAGGATCAGATCGAGCCCGAATCCGAACTCGCCGTCGGCGCGGCTGGACTTCTTACTGTGCTCCCCCATGTGCTCCGCGATGTAGGGATATCTGTCGACCGGGAACTGCCGCCGGAACGCCGCCCCCAGATCCGGAAGCGCTCTCGCTCCTGCCGAGTAGCCCACCTCCCACATCGTGAACCCGAGGATGTGGCTGTCGAGGGCGTGATACGCGTGATGGGTCATGTTGGCCGAGAAGCCCGCTTCGCGAAGTCGCCCGAGCAGCGACTCCATGTAGCGCAGCCGCGCCGGACCGATCCTGGCCGGCGACATCATGAGACTGCAGGCCCAGGGGTGACGCAGCAGAACCTCATGTGCTGAGATCGCGCTTCGACGCAGAGCCGTCTTCCAATCGCCTCCGCTTGAGGGAACGTCGATCTCGTCGACGACGAGGTCGAGGATGCCATTCACGATCTCGTCCTTCTTGGCCACGTAGTAGTAGAGGGTCATCGCCTCGACGCCGAGCTCCTCCGCGAGGTTGCGCATGGTGAGCGCCTCGATCCCACGTTTGTCGGCAATGGGAATGGCGGCCCGCAAGACCCGCTCCGTGCTCAAACGGACTCGGGGCCTCGACCTCGCCTGAGCCTGGACAGCCATCTGCCTTGACAATCTTACGCCGTAAGATAACCTGCCGAGAAGAATCTTACAACGTACGAAACGCGGGAGGGGAGAACGACATGGCCGCCAACGCGCCGGCTCACCAGACCACGATGAAGGCGATCGTCCGCGAGAGGTACGGTCCGCCGGATGTCCTGGAGCTCAGGGACGTCGAAAGGCCGGCCATCGACGATGACAGCATCCTCGTACGGGTCCGGGCCGCCTCCATCAACGCATACGACTGGCACATGATGCGAGGCAGGCCGTCGCTCGTCCGCATCGTGGCTGGGCTGCGAAAGCCCAAGAGCAGTGCCATGGGCGTTGACGTGGCTGGGCAGGTCGAGGCGGTCGGTAAGAACGTGACGCAATTTCGACCCGGCGACGAGGTCTTCGGCTCGCGCAGCGGCTCCCTCGCCGAGTACGTACGCGGCACGTCGCAGAGCTTCCTCGTGCCGAAGCCGGCGCGGCTGACATTCGAACAGGCCGCGGCCGTCCCCATGGCCGGAACAACTGCTCTTCAAGGTCTTCGCGACAAGGGACAGATCAGGCCAGGGCAGAAGGTCTTGATCAATGGGGCGTCTGGAGGCGTCGGCACGTTCGCGGTGCAGATCGCCAAGGCGTTCGGAGCGCACGTGACTGCGGTGTGCAGCACGGGGAACCTGGAGCAGGCCCGGTCGCTTGGCGCGGACGAGGTCATCGACTACACGAAAGAGGACTTCACGCGCAGCGGCAAGCGCTATGACGTGATCCTCGATGTCGCGGCGAGCGGCCCGTTGTCATCACGACGACGGGTGCTCGAACCGAGTGGAATCCTGGTTGGCGTCGGATCGGCGGACAGTCGATACGGGATGACGTCGCTCCTCGCTGGTCTCGTCGAGACGGCGGTGCTGTCACGGTTCGGGAAGCAGAAAATGCCTTTCTTTCTGGCGAAGAACAGCAAGGAGGACTTGATGGTCCTCACGGAGCTGATCGAGACGGGGAAGATCAGGCCCGTCATCGACCGAACGTATCCGCTCCGCGAGACAGCCGAAGCGATTCGCTACCTGGAAGCGGGTCACGCGCGAGCGAAGGTTGTCATCACCGTGTGAGCCGGGCCTCGATCCAGGCGATCGTGTCGTCGATCACCGTCGAGCCGCTCGGCTCGTTGTGCGTCTCGTGATGGAGTCCCGGATACACGCGACGCGTCACATTCGCGCGTCCCTCCAGTGATCGGGTGGCCCATTCGGGGATGACCGGATCGTCCGCGCCGTGCAGAACGTATGTTGGGACGGGCAGCGGTCCACCGCGCTTGAGCTCCCTCTGGACCCGGTCCTGCTCTCGCAGTAGGGCGCTGCCCAGACGCGCGGTCGTTCGATGCACGGCGAGCGGATCCGCGAGGTAGGCGGCCTCGACGGCCGGGTCGCTGGAGAGCGAGCCTTTCCGAATCCTGTTCGCGACCGCGAAGCGAGGCACGGTGGGGGCGAGGACGTAGGCGAGCCCACGCTTCCACGCGGGGACGACCGCGTCGATCGCCGGGGCCGAAAGAACGAGAAGGTCGGGTAGCGGTCGCGGCGGATCCGCAAGCACGTAGCCAAGTGCGATGAGTCCGCCCATCGAGTGTCCGTAGAGCACCACCGGGAGTCCGTCGGCCGCCGAACGGACCTCGGCGAGCCGGTCCTCAACGTCGTCGTGATACTGCGACCAGCGATCGACGTACGCGCGGTGACCACCCGACCGACCGAAGCCGCGCTGGTCATAAGTGTGAATTCCGATCCCTGCGCCCGTGAGCTGCGATACGACGCGCGGGTAGCGGCCGGCATGTTCCGCAATGCCGTGCACGAGGAGAACGTGTGCGCGAGCGGTGCCGACCGCGGGCCACCAATACGTGCGCAGATCGAGACCGTCCCGGCTACGAACGAAGCGCGCTGCGTCGCTGGGCCGGTCGCTCGTCACCTCGCGGAGTGTGGACCTCATGGATCCAGCCGGCGTGTTGACTTCGCTACCGCTGGTCGTAGGCGCGCTTGAGTGCGGCGATGTCGATCTTGCTCATCTGGAGCATCGCTTGCATAACGCGTCCGGCCTTCTGGGGATCCTTATCCCGGAGCATCCGGCCGAGTGCCGTCGGGATGATCTGCCACGAGAGACCGTACTTGTCCTTCAGCCAGCCGCACCGATCCTTCGACCCACCCGCGGAGAGCTTCTCCCACAGGTCATCGACCTCGGCCTGGGTCTCGCAGTTCACGAAGAGCGAGATGGCCTCGGTGAACGGAAACTGCGGCCCGCCGTTCAGCACCATGAATTCTTGCCCCTCGATCTGAAAGGACCCGCTCAGGACCTTCCCCGTCGGTCCCGGGGTTCCCTCGGGCATCCGGTCGACGCTCAGGATCTTCCCGTTCTTGAAGACCGACACGTAGAACTTCATCGCGTCTTCAGCCTGGTCGTTGAACCACAGGAACGTCGTGATCTTCTGCATGTTCTCCCCCGATTCTTTCTTCGATGTTCGCAGGCCCGACTATATACCTTGACAGGAATATTCCTCCAGGAGTATATATGTCCCATGCAGGCCACGCTGAGCGCTCTCGCCGAACCAAACCGCCGGCAGATCGTCGAGCTTCTCCGGCGGAAGCCACGCGCGGTCGGAGAGATCGTCGAACGGCTCGGCCTTCGCCAGCCCCAGGTCTCGAAGCACCTCCGCGTGCTTAGCGAGGCCGGGCTCGTCCAGGCGCATCCTGTTGCGCAGCAGCGCATCTACAGCCTTCGCGCCCAGCCCCTCAGGGAGCTCGACGAGTGGCTGGAGCCGTATCGACGCACGTGGGACGAGCGCTTCAATCAACTCGACGACGTCCTTCGCGACCTCAAACGAAAAGACAAGGAGAAGAGAGATGGCCACGGTAAGTAGCGCTGCAACCACGAAAGTCACACTCCCGTCGGACCGGGAGATCCTGATCACGAGGGAGTTCGACGCCCCCCGCGATCTCGTGTTCAAAGCGATGACGGACCCCGACCTCATCCCGCGGTGGTGGGGCCCGCGCGGGTACACGACGACGGTCGACAAGATGGACGTCCGGCCAGGTGGCAGCTGGCGGTACGTCGTTCGTGAGCCCGATGGGCGCGAGTCCGCCTTCCGCGGTGAGTACCGTGAAATCGTCGCGCCGGAACGATGGCCGGACACATCTCGGTCGACACGGCGACGTTCACCGAGCACGACGGACGCACGCTAGTGACCACCCGATCGCTGTTCTCCTCGAAAGAGGATCGTGATGGGATGGTCCAGAGCGGAATGGAGAAAGGCCTCCGCGAGACGCACGATCGTTTCAGCGAGCTCCTTGCCGAGCTACGCGCTGCGAGCTGAGGAGTCTTGCGAAGACACGGACGCTGGGAGTGCCCTCAGGACGATCGAAGCGGCCGATCCTGCTCGTAGTGGAGGCCGAGTCGGAGGGCACTCTCGGCCTTGGCCAGCTCCGCGCCAAGATACCCCGCGTGACTGAGCTGTGAGACCAGCTCTTCGCGCAAGAGACCGAGAACGATCGCCTCGGCGGAGTGGCCTCGCATCTCATGCGCGGGCGTGTAATCCCGCAAGAAATGACGGGTGACGATCTCGCCAGCGCCTCGGTCCAGCGAGATCACGAAAAAGCCCTTGGGGTCGTACCAGAGCGGGTCGCGGCGACCACCCGGCGGGATCGGAGCGAACGCCGACTCGCGCGTTGAGTGCGCGCTCGAAGCATTCGCCGACGCGAAGGGCCCCGGACTGCGAGCGCTCAGCTCTCGCGCGGTCGCCGCTATCGCCACCGGATCGATTTCGCCAGTTCGATCGAAGAGCTCGATCTGCTCGCGGAACTGCACGACCGAGTCGATCGGCACGTTCTTGAGCAGAGGGTCGTAGCCTTCGGCACCGATCACGCGGCGGTCGGCCGTTGTTCCGTTCTCGACAAGCATCCGAAGCGTCTGGCCCTGACGGAACACGGGCGACTCCTTCCCGCACACCAGCAGGAACCGGATGTTCGGGTTCGCCGTGACGTTGATGATGAGGTCTTCGATCCCAAGGTTGGCGGTGTTGAGGCGGCCGGCGATGGCGATACCAGGAAAGGTGGCCACCACCGGATGGAGCGCGTCGTCGGTCAAGGTGCAGACCGCAACTGGTTCCATCGGGTCTCCCACCGTGTACGCGCCGGGGACGACTGGCCAAGTCATCGGGGGAAGGAAGATTACTTCACCGGGTGAAGGACCGCAACCGGGGTAGTCTCATGCGGTGGCCGACCCGACGCGCGACCTTGCGCGGCGCCTGAATTCCGCGACGGTCCATCTGATGCGCGCGCTTCGGAGAGACGCGCCCACATCGGGCTTGGCCGCGGAGCATCGGTCCGCGTTATCCGCCGTTGTCTTCGCGGGCGGGATGTCGATCGGGGACCTCGCGCGGTCCGAGCAAGTGGGTGCTCCTGCAATGACGAAGACCGTCGGCGTTCTCGAAACAGAGGGTCTCGCTCGACGCGTTCGCGACGCGGAGGATGGCCGGATCGTACGTGTGGAGGCGACGACCGACGGCAAGGCCTTCGTCCTGCGCGGCCGCAGTCAACGTGTCGCTCGCATCGGACGGGCGCTGGCTGCGCTCGACAAGATGGATATGACGCGGCTCGAAGCCGCGATCGGAGCGCTCGAACGGCTTGTGGCCGATCTCGAGCGTGCCCCTGCCGGCGTTTCGACGCCGCCGGCTCGGAGTGCCCCACCGCGGGCGCGAAGATAGCGGATCGAGATGGACCAGCTCACCAAACCCGGCCAGATCGTGATCTTGAACGGCGCGCCCCGATCGGGGAAGTCGAGCATCGTGGCGGCGATACAGGAGACCTTCGAAGGTCTCTGGATGAATCTCGGGGTCGACGTGTTCGTGACCCAAGTCACGCCAAAGCGATACCGCCCGGGCATGGGTCTCCGTCCCGGTGAGGACGGACACAGGCTCGCCCCGCTGGTTCCGGCGCTGTACGCAGCGATGTACGAATCGGTCGCCGCTCACAGCCGAGCGGGTTTCAACGTCGTGGTCGACGTCGGGCATCACGACCGAACGGTCCTCGCGGACAGTGCCCGCCGGCTCGCGGGTCTTCCCGTCCTCTTCGTCGGCGTGCGCTGCCCGATCGAGGTCATCGTGGAGCGGCGCAATGCCGGCCAGCCGGGGCGAGAGGGGGAGTATCTGACTGCGTCGACGAGCGAGATTCCCGCCCCCATCCTCCGGTGGCAACGAGACGTCCACATCCCAGGCATCTACGACTTCGAGGTGGATACGTCCGCGCTCAGCGCCGCCGAGTGCGCTGCTGCGATTCGCCGCCGCCTCGACGAAGGACCGCCTCCTTCGGCCTTTCGGCGGCTTGCCGAGGGAGAGCGAGCCGAGGACTAGCCTCTGTTGGCTCCATCGAGGACCCGGTATTCAGCGATGAGGGACTGAGTCCGTTGGAGCTCCTGGGCGAGTCGCTCGCGAAATCGCTCTCCGAAGGTGTCGCCGTTGTTCGCCGGCTGCGTCGCCAGAGCCTTCAGGTAGCGATCGCGGAAGTGGGTCAGGTTCGCGTAGAGATCGGTGACTGCCGACGGCGGCGTCCGCGTCAGTCTCCTGAACTTCTCTTCCTTGTCCCAGAGCATCGGGATGGAAAACAGGAACGGATCTCGCCCTGCCGCGAAGAGCCGATTCCGATCGCCGTCATGCATCGGATAGGTCGCGATGAGCGCCCCGGGACCGGTGCTCAACCAGCCGTCGCTCATCGTGCGCGCGACGTCGTGATTTCGGGACGCCGCGACCGCGTCCTCGAGTGGGCGCTCATTCCCGGCCTCGTAGAGCCGGACGAACGTGTTCGCAGGGAACGAGAAGTCCGACATACGACCCAGGGCGATGGCTTTCGCGACGCTCATGACATCCTGCGCGACACTCATCGGGCCCGACGAGCGAGCCTCTTTCGGATCCCACACGCCCGCCGCAGCGACGGCGTTGTGTACAACGTGGCTGCAGTTGTTCGTGTACGCGTCCCAGATGTAGCCGCGCGTGCGTGCGCTTTCGTTCACCGCGTTGAGGTAGGCGATCGCTCTGCCGACCGCTTCGCGGCTCAGCGGTTGGCGCGCGCAGTAGGCGGTGCGCGCGAAGTTCATCGCGAAGTCCGTGCCGATCGAATGCCGGACGACAAATTCCTGGAGGGGCATGCCGTGTGGCTTCTGACGCACGAGCGCGTCCCTGACCGCGATCCCATCGAACCAGCCGGCCGAGGTCGCCCTGTGGACCGCCGCCTCGTAGAAAGAGTTGTCGAGGACTTGGTCCGCTCCGAGGCCACCGCGGAAGAAGTCCAACCGGCCTGGCACCGCCACCCAGTTCACGTTCGTGAATATCTGGTTCACGCTCACACCGACACCGGAGTCGGAACTCGGAAGATCCGCGCCGGCCGAGGCAAGGCGAAGGCGCGGGTAGCCCGCACCGGGGTCGATCTCGGCGCCGCTCATGAAGATGGTCGCGTGTCCGCCCCACCCGCCGGGCTTGGCGCCCCTCTTGTGGTACTGCGTTACCGCGCAGGCCTCGATGTAATAGGGAAAGAGGCGGTTGTAGACGCCCATGTCGATTTCGGCCATGGCTTGTTCGACGTGACAGTAGGGCGAGGTCACTCGGAAAGGCGGGAGGCCTCCTCAAAATAAGAAGAAGGAGACACGACGATGCGATTCCTGATGTACGAGGTCGACAACCGCGCCAGCGCGAACACCCCTCCCAGCCCGGCCCTCATGGCCGAGATGGGGAAGCTGATCGAGGAGACGACAAAGGCCGGCATCCTGCTCGCGACCGGCGGGCTCGGCCCGAATCCCACGCGCGTTCGATCCTCGGGTGGAAAGGTCGCGATCACCGATGGCCCGTTCACCGAGGCGAAGGAGCTGACGGGCGGATTCGCCCTCGTCGAGGTCAAGACGAAAGAGGAGGCGATCGAGTGGGCCAAGCGGTTCCGCAAGATCGTCGGTGACGGCGAGTCCGTGATCCAGGAGGTCTTCGGAGGCTAGGTGCTTCAATCGGTGGCTGTGACCGCTGCCGACGCGCACCGTGCCATCGACGCGGTGTGGAGGATCGAGTCCCCGAGACTCATCGCGGGTCTCACGCGGATCGTGCGCGACGTCGGACTTGCCGAGGAGCTGGCACAAGACGCGCTCGTCGCGGCCGTCGAGCAATGGCCTGAGTCAGGCGTTCCGGACAATCCGGGCGCCTGGCTCATGGCGACCGCCAAACATCGCGCCATCGACCGATTGCGCCGAAACGCACGGCTCGAGCGGAAGCGCGAGGAGATCGGACGCGAGCTGGAGGCCGCGCAGAAGATGGCGACAGCGGTTCCGGAAAGCGGCGGTGATTTCGGTGACGATCTCCTTCGCCTTGTCTTCATTGCGTGCCACCCGGTGCTGTCGACCGAGGCGCGCGTCGCGCTGACGCTGCGGTTGCTCGGGGGCCTCTCGACGGAGGAGATCGCGCGCGCCTTCCTCGTACCCGAGTCGACCGTCGCGCAACGGATCGTCCGTGCCAAACGAACCCTGACCGCGGCGAATGTCCCGTTCGAAGTGCCGGCGGCAAGCGATCTCGAGGCGCGTCTCGCGTCCGTGCTCGAGGTGATCTATCTCGTATTCAACGAGGGCTACTCCGCGACCGCGGGCGACGACTGGATGCGACCGGCACTTTGCCTGGATGCGCTCCGCCTCGGCCGCCTCGTCGCGGAGCTGCTCCCGCGCGAGCCGGAGGCCCATGGCCTCGTTGCCCTCATGGAGATCCAAGCGTCGCGCACGAAGGCGCGCGTGGGACCTGCCGGCGAGCCCATCCTCCTTCTCGATCAAAACCGCGGGCAGTGGGACCAGCTCCTCATCCGTCGCGGGCTCGCGGCGCTCGAACGCGCCGAGGCGCTCGGCGGCGCGCTCGGGCCATACGCGCTGCAGGCGGCGATCGCGGCCTGCCATGCGCGAGCGCGCACAGGTGAGGAAACGGACTGGGCCCAGATCGCGGCGCTCTATGACGCGCTCGCGCAGCTCGCACACTCACCGGTCGTGGAGCTGAACCGCGCGGTCGCATACGGGATGGCGTTCGGTCCGGCGGCCGGGCTCGAGCTTGCCGACGCGCTCGTCTCCGAGCCCGCGCTCAAGTCCTATCACCTTCTCCCAAGCGTGCGCGGGGACCTGCTCGCAAAGCTCGGCCGCCCCGACGAAGCGCGTTCGGAATTCGAGCGCGCCGCTGCGCTGACGCGGAACGCGCGCGAGCGTGACCTTCTGCTCGAGCGCGCGGCCGCGTGCTCGCGATCGTGAGGACGGCATCGCTTCTCGGATCGATCGCGCTCTTGTGCGCGTGCACCGTTTCCAGCGGCCCACCCGCCGCGTCCGTGGGCGCGACGCCCACGGCCTCGCCGGAGCGATCGGCTGCTCCGACCGTGTCCTCGGGTCCATCGCCGACCGCGACGCCGCGTCCCGATCCACCGGTCGCGGCCTCCGAGCCCGATGCCTTGGTCGTGCAGATCGTGGCGGCGGAGCACGCCGTCCGCGATCCCGGTGTGACCGGCGCGGACCTCGCGTGGTTCGGCCACCTTCAGCAGCTCACCTACCGCAGACTCGCCGCGCGGCCCGAGTGGCGCGACACCGTGCTCGCGGCGCTGCCGTCCGACATCCGCGCGACAGCGACGGCGAACGCCGACGCGACAGCGGACCTGCGTGCCACTGTCGTGCCGGGCCCGGATCTGCCCAAGACCTGGCGCATCGTCGACCCCGCGCCGCTCGATGACCTCGCGCGCTACTACCGCGACGCCGAGGTCGAGTTCGGTATCCCGTGGTCGTACCTGGCGGCCATCCATCTGGTGGAGACCCGGATGGGGCGGATCCGTGGCACCTCGGTCGCGGGAGCGCAGGGACCGATGCAGTTCATGCCGGCCACCTGGGCGAGATACGGCGAGGGAGACATCAACTCGGATCGCGACGCCATTCGCGCGGCGGCGCGCTATCTCCAAGCGAATGGGGCGCCCGCAAACATGGCGGGCGCGCTGTTCCGCTACAACCAGTCGCAGCGCTACGTGCGCGCGGTCACCGCCTACGCCGAAGTGATGCGCGGGGATCCCGATGCGTATCGCGGGTATTACGGCTGGCAGGTCTACTACCTCACGACCTCAGGCGACGTCCTCCTGCCAGTCGGGTACGGCCGCTGACGTCGCGCCGCGCAGCGGCCCGATGACCCGAGCTAGCGCCCGATCATCGAAAGGGGATCGATGAGCTCGCCGTTTCGCCAAACACTCCAGTGCAGGTGCGTCCCCGTGGTGACCCCTGTCAGCCCGACGTTGCCGATCCGGTCACCAGCCTGGACCGTGTCGCCGGCCTTGACCGGCAAGGGGAAGACGCGGTTCTCGAGATGCGCGTACATCGAGACAAGTCCAGCGTCGTGCGCGATGACGACCACCACCGCACCGTCGCCCATCGTTCCCGCGAACACGACCACGCCGCGCGCCGGCGCGAGGACCGGCGTGCCCCAAGGAACCGCGATGTCGGTCCCGTCGTGAAAGTGGGGGAAGTAGACACCGCGGTACGTCATCGCCGGCTCGAAGTAATACGGAGTGGGTCCGAAGTCCTGCGTGTCCTCGCCGAGGAGCGGCAGGCGCCATGACTCCGCGGGCGTAACCGTCGCTCCGTCGGCCACGAGCTGCCTGCCGGTGGCGGCATCGCTCGCGAGCTCCGTCCGCAGGGCACTGAAGGTTGTCTCATCCATGAGGTCTGCCCGCGATCGCAGCAACCCGCCATGCAGCCGTGGGTCAAACACCGACTTGAGCGCTTCCGCGGCCGCGTCCTGGCGTGCCATAAGCGTGGCGAGGCGCGTATCCGATTCCTGCTGCGCGGCGGCGACGGACTTCGCGTAATCGATGAGCGCGTCATACGTGGTGAAGCCCCGTGGATAGGAGCGAGCTGCCGGCGCGACGCGCGGCGCGAGACTGGGCCCGGCGGTAGGACCTTCGTCGGCATTCGCTGCGGTGGCAAGGGTCACGGCGCAAAGCAGCATGGCGAGGCAGCAGACACGAATGAACAACAAGGCCCTTCCTCACGGTCAAGAGTTCGTTCGGCCGGGGAAGCGGCCGTGTCGGGTCGGGACGACGTTCGGTCGTGCTCGCGTCCCTTCCGCTCCGCATCGTCATGGTGTCCGCTCGGTTATCCGTCATTTGCGTACCACCCGCGCCAGAGACCAAGTGGCGGATCGGCCTCCGTGCGACCGAGCGTGCCGAAACCCCCGACTGATGGCCTCGATGAATGCCGCGAGCCAGGTATCAGCGGTGTGCTCAACCGACACAACCCGCGCACAGTCCGTTGTTCGACCGTGATTCATCTCGCAGAGCGAGAAAAAAGTGCGTGATCACGCCCTTGCTGCGAAGATTTGTGGGCGCGGCGAACGCAAGAGGAGGCCCTGATGGAGTCCGATCCGGTCCGCGGCAAGACGATTCGGTGGACGTACGAGGATGGACCGATGGCCGGAAAGAGCTTCGAGCACAGCTTCCGCAGTGACGGCACCGTCACGTGGCGAGAGACCGGCGCGGAGAAGACGCCGAAGCAACCGACGAACGGCGAGCGGAAGACCGGCAAGGGACAAGTCGACAGCCAGGCGAAGTACGAGATCTCCCCGGTCAACGACGAGGTCTACGCAGTCTCGTACCTGTCCGGCTCCGGCTACACGCTGACGAGCGTGCTCGACTTCGCGCGCGGGACCGTGGTCAGCGTCGCGTCCAACGAGAAGGAACTCGTCGTGCAAAGAGGAACGTTCGAGGTGGCCGAGCGGGTCGGGTGAGGTCCGGCGGAATATTTTCTAGGCCGAGTCGCTGATCTCGATCACCGACGGGTCCCACTCGCCGGTGCGGTCGATGACCCGAAGTGGATTTGTATCGACGATGAGCTGCCCCTGCGCACTTTCGGTGATGTGAAAGAGCTGCAGCGGCTTGGGAGCCGGAATCCTGAGCACAACCGCGGTGCGTTTGTCGTACTGCGATCCGTGGCATGGGCAATGGAACCGGTCCTCCGCGTCGCTCCATGGGACGGCGCATCCGAGATGGGTGCATTTCCGGTACGCGGCGACGATCCCGCCGGGTGCGTGGAGTAAGAAGAACCGACCCTGGGTGAAGAGGATGGGCCGATCGTTCGTTGCCGAGAACTGCTCCAGGACCTGCGCCTTGGTCCCGACGGCGACAGGGTTTCCGAGGCCTTCGATCCGGTTCACCCGAATGAATGGAGCGACAAGCGCCCCGATCTCGGTCGCGGCGAGCCCGAGGGCGCCGAGAAAGCCGAATCGCAGGATCGCCCGCCGTCGCCAGCGCGCGACCGCGTCACCAGGCGTTCCGAGCCGAAGCATTTGTCAGGACCTCCGCGCAGAACTACTACGAAGGGTTAGCAGATGATTTCGGCTAGTCAAACCGGGCGGCTCCTTTCACGTCGCCAAAATGAACCGGTGCTAGGCTCATCGACTACTCGCAGGGGGAGGGCACACATGTCTATTCGCCAGTCATCGATCTTCCTTGCCATAGCGCTCGTCCTCGCCGCGGCCTGTGCGCCCGCGGGGACGCCCGGGACGAGCGGCTCGCCCGGGGCATCGCCTTCGGCGTCGGCCGGTGGCGCCGCCACCACGCTCGTCATCGACCGCGACACGAGCGACCTCATTTCGCTCGACCCCGCTGTCCTCTACGAATTCAGCGCGGTCTTCGCGACGCACAACGTGTACGAAACCCTCGTCAAGTTCGAGGGGACCGATCTCACCACGCCCAAGGCGAGCCTCGCCACAAGCTGGGATGTGAAGGATGCCGGCACGACGAACGACATCACGTTCAAGCTCAAGTCGGGCGTGAAGTTCGCGAGCGGCAACCCGCTGACCGCGGATGACGTCGTCTACTCGTTCCAGCGCGCGATCAAGCTGAACAAATCGCCGGCGTTCCTCTTTACGGACATTGCCGGGCTCAAGCCGGAGAGCATCAAAGCCACCGATCCCTCGACTGTGGTGGTCAGCGTCCCGAAGACCTCGAGCACCCAGACGTTCCTCATCATTCTGACCTTCACCATTGGCGGCATCGTCGATTCGAAGGAGGCCAAGGCGCACGAAGCGTCTGGGGACTTCGGCTCGGCCTATCTGCTCGACCACTCCGCCGGTAGCGGGCCGTTCGCAGTGGACCACTGGACCAAGAACACCGAGGTCTTGCTGAAGGCGAATCCGAACTACGGCGGCACGAAGCCCGCGCTCAGCGCCGTGCTCTTCAAGCACGTGCCGGAGCCCGCGAACCAGCAGTTCGCTCTCGAGAAGGGCGACATCGACATCGCCAACGATCTCGGCCCGGAGCAGATCACGGCGCTCCAGGGCAAGGCGGGCGTGACCACGACCTCCGCCGACAGCCTGCTGCTCGTGTACGTCGGGATGAACGCGATGGTCAAGCCCCTCGACAACGTCAAGGTGCGTGAGGCGCTCCGTACCGCCGTGGACTACGACGGGATCATCAAGGACCTCCTCAAGGGGAACGGTTCGAAGGTGCAGGGCATCGTCCCGAAGGGACTCGCCGGGTACAACGACTCCGCGCCGTTCCAGGCGGACGTGAGCAAGGCCAAGGACCTGCTCCAACAAGCGGGGCAGACGAGCGTGACGCTGGACTTCCTCGTGCCGACCGGTCAGGCGCCGGGCGGCGCCGCCTGGAGCGACATCGCCGCCAAGCTGAAGTCCGACTGGGCCAAGATCGGCGTGACAGTCAACATCAAGCAAACCACGACCGCCGATCTCCTCGGGACGTACCGCGCGCAGAAGGGCCAGCTCGTGATGATCAACTGGGGCCCCGACTACCCCGACCCCGGCGCGAACGTCAACCCGTTCACCGACTACAAGGCGAAGTCCATCGCGTACCGCAACGGATGGGATGACGCGACAATCGCCCAGAAGGCGCACGACGCCGAGCTCACCGCGGACCCGGCGAAGCGAGTGGCCGCGTACAAGGACATCGGCGACTACGTCCTCCACAACGGTCCCTACGTCGTCCTCTATCAGCCGAAGGAGCTTTTCGGTCTTCGCTCGAACGTGAAGGGCTTCAACTGGAGCTCGATCGGCTGGGCGGAACTCGCGTCAGTGACGAAGTAGCCACAAGGGCGCCATGCGGTTCCTCGGGTTCCTGACCCGGAGGATCGTCGGGATCGCGGCGGTGATGGTCGGCGTTTCGATCATCACCTTCGCGATCTCACACATCATCCCGGCCGATCCCATCGCCGCGGCGCTCGGCGACCACGCGACCGATCAGCAGATCGAGGCCTTCCGATCGGAGTACCACCTCGACCGACCGCTGCCTGAGCAGTACCTGACCTATGTCGTCGGGCTGGCGCACGGCGACCTTGGTCGGAGCATCCGAACGCGCCGGCCGGTGGCCGACGATCTCTTCGACTCGTTCCCGGCCACGATCGAGCTTTCACTGGCGGCACTCATCGTCGCGATCGTCGTGGGGATCCCAGCCGGCGTCTGGTCGGCCATCTCACGCGGCCGCCTTCCCGACCATTTCGTGAGGCTGGTCTCCCTCGTCGGCGGCTCCATCCCGGTGTTCTGGCTCGGTCTCATCGTGATCGGGCTCTTCTACTACAAGCTCGGCTGGTTTCCGGGCGGCGGTCGAATCGACAACTTTGTCACGCCGCCGCCCACGCGAACCGGCCTCTACGTCCTCGACAGCCTGCTCGCCGGCGACTTCGAGGCGCTGCGGAGCAGCGTTCTCCATCTGGTCCTGCCTGCGCTCACGCTCGGCTACTTCTCGACGGCGGTGATCGCGCGAATGACGCGCTCGAGCATGCTGGAGGTCCTCGGACAGGACTACATGCGGACCGCCCGCGCGAAAGGACTCCAGGAACGGCTCGTTGTCCTGCGCCACGGACTTCGTAACGCCCTCATCCCGACTGTGACCATCCTCGGTCTGACCTTCGGCAGCCTTCTTTCGGGCGCGGTGCTGACCGAGACCATCTTCAGCTGGCCGGGCCTTGGGCGTTATGCGACCGCGGCGGCCATCGCGCTGGATTTTCCGGCGGTCCTCGGCGTGACGCTGCTGGCCGCGATCGTGTACCCGGTCGCCAACCTCGTTGTGGACATCGCCTACTTCTGGCTCGACCCTCGGACGCAGCATGGCTAGCACGATCGCGCTCCCGGTCCGCGGTCTGAGGCTCGCCGCGCGTGCGCCCATCCTCGCCAATCCGCTGAACCTCGTGGCCCTCGCGCTGATCGCGGTGTTCGCGTTCTGCGCGCTCTTCGCACCGCTGATCGCGCCGTACGACCCGCTCCTGCAGGACCTGGGCTCCCGTTTGATGCCTCCGTCCCCGGCGCATTGGCTCGGGACCGACTCGCTCGGCCGCGACATCGCGAGTCGGATCCTCTACGGGGCGCGTATCTCGCTGATCATCGGCGTGGTCGTCGTGGCTTCGGCCGGGGTCTTCGGCACGGTCGTCGGCCTGGTCGCGGGATACGCTGGTGGCCTGGTCGACGAAGCGCTCATGCGTCTGACCGAAGTCTTTCTGGCGTTCCCCGCCCTCATCCTGGCTATGGCGATCGCCGGGGCGCTCGGGCCGAACCTCACCAACGCCATCATCGCGATCGCCGCGGTGACCTGGGCGGTGTACGCGCGCCTCACGCGTGGACAGATCCTGTCGCTTCGGCGCCGGGAGTTCGTGGAGGCCGCGAGGGCGATCGGCGCGTCGTGGGTGCGAATCCTCTGGCACCACCTCCTTCCGAACGTCCTCGCTCCGCTGATGATCCAGGCAAGCTTCGACCTGGGCTCGGCGATCATCGCGGCGGCCGGACTCAGCTTCATCGGCTTTGGCGCGCAGCCGCCGACCCCGGAGTGGGGCGTGATGATCAGCGAGGGACGGAACTACATCAACACGCAGCCCTGGCTCTCGCTTTTTCCAGGGCTGGCGATCCTGCTCGCGGTGGGATCGTTCAACCTTCTCGGTGACGGTCTTCGCGATGCGTTCGATCCCCGTCTCAGTCGAGCGGTACGCTAGCCGCGGCAGAGCCCGGAGCAGTAGCACGCTTGTCTGGTGAGCTAGCAAGATGACGCAACGCCTATTGCTTACTCACGTTCCGCGATGGGAATATGCAGCGGTTGCTTCGTCGCTCGGTTCTCGTACTCGTGATTTTTCTCATCAGCGCGACCGGACAGAGTGACCTCGCGCCCCAAGACACCCCGCCGGCCGACGCGACGGTCGTGCCTCTCCTCGACCTAGCCGCGATGCCCGAATCTGCGATCCCGGTGGCCCGAGCGGCGGTGACGTCGCGCTCGGGAACGGCGATGCGGTTCCCGTTCGATCCCCAGCCCGAATACATCACCAGTCCGACGAACTACTGGGCCGGCCGCGACGGCGCGTCGATCGAGTACATCGTCATCCACTACACCGACATCAGCTATGCACGCACCCTGCACGCCTTCGACACCCTCGCGTCCAATGTGAGCGCGCACTACGTCATCCGCGGCGATGGGCACATCGCGCAGATCGTCGCCGAGGGTGACACGGCATGGCATTCCGGCAATGCCTGGTACAACCGGCACTCGATCGGGATCGAGTTCGAACTGGACCACGTGACTAACCCGGCCTTCACCACCGAGCAGTACTACGCCGGAGCCGCGCTGGCGTGCGCGATCTCCGGCCGCCAGGGCATAGCGCTCGATCGCGAGCACGTCATCGGGCACAACGAGGTACCCGGCACCACCCACACCGATCGTGGGCACACCTGGGATTGGCCGCACTTCATGTGGCTGGTGAGCCTCTGCGCGCCGCCGACGGACGCGACGGTCCACGCG
>Ga0209057_1001790_pt1 | contig 17008 bp, 15 predicted proteins | sample GraSoiAngelo_146_FD_185903 | JGI IMG/M metagenome (GOLD analysis project Ga0209057, IMG submission 185903) | Grasslands soil microbial communities from the Angelo Coastal Reserve, California, USA - 14_1009_05_30cm (SPAdes) (version 2) | ecosystem: Environmental > Terrestrial > Soil > Grasslands ... | reverse complement strand
CGAAGAGTTGACGGACATCGCCCTAAAGCTGCGAGAACGAGTAGACCTTGGTTCTCAACAACGCTTTCGCCTTGTAGGGGTCGGCCTGAGCAACTTTCGCGAACCGGAAGAGACTAGGACGCAACCAGCTCTGTTCGAATGAAGATACCTCGATACCAGTAAGGTAAGCACACATGAGCTTTCAAAACCAGATTTCGCTGAATACCAAAGGTCACGGGGACATGAAAGACATCACCGAGCAAGTGGCCGCCGTCGTGAACTCCTCGGGTATCAAAACTGGAATTGTGAGAAACAGTACCGCTGTATGTAGTGCGTGTCAACGTATAATAGCTGCGTTTTGCCGACGATTTGCGGATCGCCTTTGAATCTTCCTTGCCAGAGCTGATAACTGATCACCGCGACCGGATGCGCGCTTTGACCTGTATCTTCCTCAGGAAGAAATCCGCGGCCGAGAATCGGGTGCACTCCGATGGCATCAAAATAATTCGCGGATACGATGCTGCCGACGGTGTGCTCGGCACGCTCGCCGATGCTGAGCGTGGTGCCGGTAATCTTGCTGACGAATAGCGTTTCGCAGAGCGTGCTGCTGCGTCGCAGATCCAGGAAATCGGGCCAGGAAAGCGGGTTGCCTCCGGCTTCGCCTCGTGTGGTTCCACCTACGGCCACCAGCCGGTCTTGGTGCGTAACCGCCGGATAGGGTGTCGGAACAGGATGCCCTCAATCCAACTGAAGACGGCGGCGTTTGCGCCGATGCCCAGCGTCAGGCAAAGAATCGCCAGGATGGAAAATCCGGAACTGCGTCGGAGAATGCGCAGACCGAAGCTAACGTCTTGCAGGAAATTGTCGACTAAGTTCACCTTACGGGCGTCGCGGCATTCCTCCTTTGCTTGCTCGATACCGCCCAGCGAGCGGAAAGCGGCGTGCCGAGCTTCTTTTGGATTCATTCCCTGTGCGACATATTCGTCAATTTGGTTTTGCAAATGAAACTGGAGCTCCTCGCTGAGGTCCAGCTCAGTTTGGTTCTTGTGAAAAATCGACCGCAGGCGAAGCGGCAATTTGTAATACCAACGCATGTATTCGCTCCTTATGGCGTGTCTAACACCAACTCAATGGCCAAAGAAAGCCGCTTCCATTGCGCTTGCTCCTGGCGCAGGTACTTTGTGCCGTCCGGTGTAAGTGAATAGAACTTGGCGCGGCGATTATTTTCCGATTCTCCCCATTTCGCGCGAATCCAGCCCTGTTGCTCGAGGCGATGCAACGCAGGATAAAGGGCACCTTGATTGACCTGCAGGACTTCCTTGGAAACTTGACGGATGCGTTGCGCGATGCCCCAGCCGTGCATGGGTTGCAGAGCTAGCGTCTTGAGTATCAACAGGTCCAAAGTGCCTTGTACTAAGTCAGTCGGCTTGGCCATTTCGGGCTCTCCTGTCGATAAATGACAGGGCAATAGCTTAGACTCCTGTCAACGATTAAGGGAAGCAAAAAGATCCCGGGTATTGTGCCGAGAATCTACAAGGCGCGTGGGATTCTTCGACTCGCTACGCTCGCTCAGGATTTCGCTTGCGGGCCTCCCCTTGCCTCACGCCCGCAGAACGGCTCAAGTTATTCGTAGCCGAAGGCCACGATGGGGTCGACGCGCAGGGGTATAACATGCGGCAAGCGAAACTCAAGAGCAGGTTCAACACGACAAAGACGAGCCGGTCCCGAGTACTACACGTAGAAGTACCCTCGCAACGGCGCATTGTGGGTCATCGTCGGCAACTCTTACCTTGGGATTACTACAGGATGGCCCGTTATCTGCGCCTAAGCGGCGGCAAGCGCCAAAGGGAGCTTTCACAAGGGGACCTTGGCCCATTGCGTCGGGATTCCTAACCCCATGTGCTTACTCTAGTGTGCCATCAATCGTCTAAATATGTTCGTGCCAGCAAGACATTTCTGCGGAGCCGGCCCCATGAACAGACTGATTGCGAACACCATGACCTGCACCCTCATCGGACTGCTGTCCATCCCAACGATGGCGCAGAATCCTGCCAAAAAGCCTGCGGTCAGTCCCTCGCAGGCGGTGCTTGCCCACGGCAAACGGTGGATCGGAACGTGGGCGACAGCCCCACAGCCATTCATGCCAGGGAGTCTCCAAAGCTTCAGGAACCAAAGCCTGCGCCTCATCGTGCATACCAGCGCTGGCGGGACGAAAGTCAGGATCAAGATCTCGAACACCTTTGGTGACCATCCATTGCTTATAGGCGGCGCGCACATTGCTCGCCGGCGCCGCAGCGGACATCGATCCGACCTCCGACCGAACTCTGATGTTTCATGGACGCTCCCACTACAGTCCCTGCGCGGTCGATGGTGGTGAGCGATCCGGCCGAGCTGGACGTGCCTGCGCTGTCGGATCTGGCGATCAGCCTCTTTCTTCCTAAGACCACGGAGGCAACGACTTTACACATTCTGGCAATGCAGACGAGCTACGTCTCGTCCGACACAGGGGACTCCACAGCGGACGTGAAATTCCCAGTCGCCAAGACGATCCGCTCTTGGCCATTCCTAACCGGGGTCGATGTCGCGGCTTCGGCTCACGGAGCAGCCATCGTAGCGTTTGGCTCCTCGCTCACCGACGGAGACGGTTCCACATTGGATACCAACCGGCGTTGGCCCGATGTGCTTGCAGAGCGGTTGCAGAAAGGCGCCGACGGGATGACGGAAGTGGGCGTCCTGAATCAGGGCATCATCGGCAATCGCCTGTTGGATGACAGCCCTCGACGGGCTCGCAGTCCATTTGGGGCAGCCCTCGGCCAAGCGGGCCTGGCACGTTTCAAACGTGACGTGCTTGCTCAAGCAGGCGTCGGGTACGTCATCGTGGGACTCGGCATCAATGACATCGTCTTCCCGGGATCGTTGACACCTCTAACCGAAAGGATGAATGCCGAAAGCATGATATCCGGCTTGAGGAGGACGCCGCGCACCAGCGTGAAGATGGCAGCGTTGGCACCGATGCCGAGCGCCAGTGTCAGCACCACCGTGACCGCAAGCCCTTGGGTTCGAGCGAGCGAGCGGACCGCAACTCTCAGATCGTTAACGAACGACATAATTTTGCTCTTTTTCCCGGAAGTCCGTTTTCCAAGCGATGGAAGCAACCATGAGTTTTGCTGTTTTGCCTCATCTTAGCGAACTGATGTCGAAGATAGGAATGCAATTAGCAATCCAGCCGTACCGATCAATCTAAGCTCTTTCCTGTGATCGTGTTACTCCAATACGCCAGGCTGTCTTATGCCTCGCATTGCGCGATTTTGGGATGCTTTGTCCAGATTCGGACATCCTCCGTTATGCAAGCAGGCGGGCATGTGCACCGAAAATTCAGGCCTCGCCAGGCAATCTGCGAACTGGTCCAGCGTTGCGGTGAAGTCCTGCGGCATGGATTTGAACCCCGCCTCACTGAGACGGATGCGCCGGCGCTGTGAGACCCCCATCCAAAACTTGATCCTTCGCTTCTTGAAAAGCAGCCTTGCGCTCAGCGGAACAGCTCTTCCAAGTGAACTGGGGATCACGCTCCGATTCAGACAGCGCGCCACCACCTCTTCGCGCAAGCATGCAACGGGCGGGTCACGTGATGTTAATCGAAATTAGATTTTGTTTTTTTCCTTATACAACAAGTTGAAATCTTGACTGGATTGGGCTGTACGACGAGAGTCGCTTTGCGATTTCCTTATTGACGGGAATGCGGTTTTCATCCCTCTAGCGGTAAACAAATTCTCGCTTCACATCCTTTCGTGCCGACCCGATTCTCCAGGGAAACGCTTCCACCATGTGCCTCAGCGATCTGGCGGCTGAGCGCCAGGCCGATGCCAGATCCGCCCGGTTTGGTGGTAAAGAATGGAACAAAAAGATTGGCAGGATTCGCAATACCAGGCCCTTCATCCTGAACAAATAAATTGACCCAGTTTCCGTTGCGAGCCCATGCCACGCGAACTTTGCCGCCTGCCTCGAGCGAGGCATCTACAGCATTGCGAATGATGTTGATTAACATCTGCTGCAACTGATCTCTGTCGGCATTCAATCTGACCGGCGGCCCTGGGTCGATTTGCACCGCCAGGCGCGTCTCCAGGGCAGCCGTGCTTTGTACAAGCGCCTCGAGATCAAGAGGCTGCAGTTGAGGCTTGGGAAGCCGGGTCAGCCGAGCGTAATCGCGCATAAAGCGGCTCAATGCGTCTGAGCGCTCGGCGATCACGCGCAGTCCACGTCGGAGGTCATCCTCCCAGTCAGCCGCCCGCGCCTCACGCTTCACGATTTCTTCCAGACTGCCGGCAATGGAGCAGATCGGCGCCAGCGAATTATTCAATTCATGACCAAGAACGCGCACGAGTCTCTGCCAAGCTTGCCGCTCTTCTTCTCGCAACGCGCGGCTTAGATCAGTGAGCACGATTAAATAATGAGGCACTCCGCCCTGGCGGAATACCGAACGCCGGACTCCCCAACGGCCGGATTGTCCGCGAAAATTCTTTTCCAGCGTGCGTGCCGATTCTCCGTCTAGGCAATCAGCAAGGTCCAAGTCGTCGGCGGTTCTTCCTAGTAGCTGCTGCGCATTTTGTGACAGCAGCCGCTCTCCGGCGCGATTCACCAGCCGAAGCTTGCGCCCCCCATCGAAAGCGAAAACCGCAACATCGATTTCCGTCATTACCGTTGTGAGCAGGGCGCTGGCTTCCATTGCGCCCAGGCGCTGCTCGCGCAGCATATCGGAAAGCGTGTTCACTTCGACCATGAGCTCGCCGAGCGCATCGCCCATGCGAGCGCCGCGAACGCGAAACGAGAAGTCCCCCTCGCGCAGAGCGGACTGCATATTGGCTAGAGTTTGCAAGGGCCGGATCACGGCCGATCGCGCAGCAGCCGCAAAACCGAACCACACGGCCAGGAGCAGAATCGTGAGCGACAATTGAGTATTGAAATCGTGGTTGCCAGTCCACAGCAAAACCAAGGCGAGCGTGAGTCCGCCCACCCCTGCCACCAGAGCCAGCAACAGTACGCGATTCTCAAGACTGAGATGGCGCTTGGGTTTCGGGCGGGAGGTTGCGGGTGCAGACTTGCGCGAGATGGCCGCGCTGGCGGGAGTCGCCTTAGCTGCTTCCGATTCCATATTTCTGCAGGCGCCGGTAAAGAGCGCTGCGGCTCAAGCCCAGCGCGTCCGCCGCCTGACTGATATTACCGCCATAGCGGTCAATTGCCTTACGAATCAGAAACGACTCAACCTCTTCTAGGCTCAAGTCTTCCAGCTTCTGCGTGGGTTCGCGGGTGGAGCGAAGGCTTAAATCGCTCACCCGGATCGAGTCTCCAGCGGACAACAACACCGCGCGTTCCACGGCATGATCTAATTCGCGCACATTGCCCGGCCAGGAGTACTCCAGCATCGCCTGCATCGCTGAAGGATCGAAACTCTTCGCCGGCTTGCGATAACGTTGCGCATAGCGGCTCAAGAAATAATTCGCCAAAGGAGCAATGTCTTGCCGCCGCTCCCGCAACGCTGGAACCTGAATTTCAACCGTATTCAAGCGAAACAGGAGGTCCTGTCGGAATCGCCCGGCGGCAACTTCGTCATTCAAGTCCGCGTTCGTTGCCGAAATGACTCGCACATCCACACGCTTGGTTTGCGACGAGCCGACACGCTCCATCTCTCCTGTTTCAAGGACGCGCAATAATTTGGCTTGCTGCGAGAGAGGGATATTTGCGATCTCGTCAAGAAAGAGCGTTCCACCGTGAGCGAGTTCAAACCGGCCAATGCGGTCTGTCTTAGCATCGGTGAACGCGCCGCGCACATGGCCGAACAATTCGCTTTCGAAGATGCCCTCCGGCAAACCGCCGGTATTCACCGCCACTAGCGGACGCGACGCCCGATTGGACAGCGCGTACAGCGTGCGCGCTACAACTTCTTTTCCGCTTCCGTGTTCGCCCGTAATCAGCACGTTTGCATCGGAAGGTCCTACGCTTGAGATCAGGCGCAGAACGGGCTGCATTGCCTCAGAATCGGCAATAAACGTGGGCAGATTTTCGGCACGGAGCAGACGATTTTCCGCTTCCAATTTCTGCCCGCGACGCAACGCGCTGCCCAGTTCGATCTGCGTGCGCAGCACGGAAAGTAGCCGGGCGTTCTCCCAGGGCTTCTGGATAAAATCACGAGCGCCACGGCGCATAGCTTCGACGGCCAGTTCCACGCTGCCCCAGGCGGTCATCACAATCACCGGCAGCGTGCTGTCGATCGCTTGAATACGGGAGAGCAGATCAAGCCCTTCCTGACCTGATGTCGTATCTCGGGCATAATTTAGATCGATCAGAACGGCCTCGAATTCTCGAACCGCAAGCGCATCAAGCACGCCGGAGGGTGAACCGGCCGTTTCAATTCCAAAGCCCTCCGGCTTTAGCAAAAGGCGTAGCGCCTCTAACACGTCACGTTGATCATCGGCAATCAACAGGCGCGCATTCGAATTCGGAGTGGCTGGCATGCAGAGGAAATTCTAGATCATGGCGACGCTGGGAGGTCTTGGGTCGCGGGCAACGATTGCATGTTACCTCGCGGCCACCTCTGGTATCGCTGCACGCGCGCTTGGATCCTTCACAATCCATCCATCAAATAACTGAATCGTGCGATTGCCGTACGCTGCGTTCACTTCTGAATGTGTTACTTGAATGATGGTGGTCCCGGCATCATTCAGTTTCTTGAAGAGCTCCATGATTTCTTTCGCCTGGCTGGAGTGCAGGTTGCCTGTCGGCTCGTCGGCAAGGATCAACTTCGGATTGCCCACCACCGCGCGCGCTACGCCTACCAACTGCTGCTGGCCGCCGGAGAGCTGGCTGGGATACAAATCTTTCTTACCCACAATTTGAAAACGATCAAGAATCTCGGCCACCATGCTCGCGCGCTGCGAGCGAGGCAAATTGCGATAGGAAAGCGGCACATCGAGATTTTCGTAGACGGTCAGGTTATCGAGCAGGTGATAGCTCTGAAAGACAAATCCAATGTACTGCCGATTCAGATCTGCGCGTTTCTTGCGATTGAACTTGTGGACTGGATTGTCTAGAAAATAGTATTCCCCCTTCCACGCATCATCGAGCATGCCGAGAATGCTAAGCAGAGTGGACTTTCCCGCCCCTGAAGGTCCCATCGCCGTGATGAACTCGCCTTCGCGAATATCCAGATCAATGCGCCGCAGGACGTAAGTAACTCCGGCGCCGGTTTTGTAAGTTCGCTCGACGTTTCGCAGTTGAATCATCCACAGACTCCTGAACTTTTCACTCGTACCTCAACGCCACCATAGGGTCGACTTTGGTTGCGCGGCGTGCGGGCAAATAACAGGCGGCCAGTGCGATTAGCACTAGCAGTAGCGCGACCGTCGCGAATGTAACCGGGTCCGTTGCCGTTATCCCAAAAAGCTGGCTGGTCATTAGCCGAGTCAGGCCGAAAGCTGACAAGGCTCCAATACCCACACCAATGGCTGCCAATTTCGCGCCGTAGCCAAGAATCATGCGCAGCACATCTCGCGCCTGCGCGCCGAGCGCCATGCGAATCCCAATTTCCCTCAGGCGTCTTCTGACCGCATACGAGAGCACGCTGTAAATCCCCACTGAAGCCAGTACAAGCGCTAATCCAGCAAACGCTGCAAGCAGCAACATGGTCATGTGTTGCTGGGAGAGTGAATTGCTGATGAGGTCCTCCATTGTCAGGACATCAACAATCGGAATTTCCGGATCAACCTGATGAACCGCGCCCGTCACTGCGGAAACCACGCCAGCCGGCTGCGAACTTGAGCGCACCACAAGGGTCATTGGAAATGACGCCCAATCTGCCGTGATCGACGGCGAAATCTGAGCCAGCGGAAAATACAACGTTGCCACGGGCTCGACTACGTCCAGGCCCCACTGCTTCACATCACCGACAACGCCGACGATCTCGCGCGACTTTTCAGGAAAGAACGTCAGCGTCAAGTGCTTGCCAATAGGATCTTCATTCGGCCAGAAACGCTTTGCCATGGATTGGCTGATCAGCACGACTGCGGGCCTATCAGCAGTGTCGCTGTCGTTCAGATTTCGTCCCCGCAGCAGCGGTATTCGCATGGCTTCGAGATAGCCAGGCATAATCAGACGCACTGCGACTTCCGGTTGGTCGGACATGGGAACCTTCGGCCGGCCTTCGATCGCGACCGGCTGATTGGAACCCTCGCCGGTGATTGGCAGTGCATCGATAGCAGCGGCTGATTGCACTCCAGGCAGTGTTCTCACTCGCTCCAGCACTTGGTTGAAAAAAACGACCTGTTGTCGCGGCTCGGGGAATCTTTTGTTGGAGACTGAGGCCGAGAGGGTGAGAACGTTGTGAGGATCGAGCCCGGGGTCAACTCCGCGCAGCCGCCACAGGCTGCGAATCATTAGCCCGGCGCCGATCAGCAGCACCAAGGACAACGCAACTTCCGAAACCACCAGCACGCTTCGAGTGCGGTTTCCGCCGGCATCTGCGTCAGTTCTTCCCAAGCCTTCTTTCATTGCCTCGCTCAAATCAGTCTTGGTCAGCCGCCAGGCTGGCGCGAAGCCCGCCAGGATGCCCGTTAACACAGAGATCGAAAGCGTGAACGCTAATACCCATCCATCCAGTGTGACCATGATCGAAGCAGGCAGCCGGTCAGCAAGAAACGCCAGAATCAGCTTTACCGCGAATTGCGCGAGAAGCAGGCCCAGAGCGCCTCCCGCGATCGAGAGCAGAGTTGTCTCGGTCAGGATCTGCTGCACTACGCGGCTACGGCTTGCGCCCAAAGCCGTTCGAATGGCAATTTCCTTGCGCCGCGCCAGCGCTTTCGCGACAAACAAATTCGCAACGTTCGCGCAGGCGATGAGCAGAACAAATGCAACTGCGCCCAACAACACAAGTAGTGCCGGACGAACGTCCCCCACCATCTGGTCGCGCAGCGGAACCACGATTGCGCCCCAGCCTTTGTCATCTTCTGGATATTGCTGTTCGAGGCGGCGGGAAATAGTGGTCATCTCCACCTGCGCCTGCTTGGTATCCACTTGCGGCTTCAGGCGCGCGATCACCATGTAGTGGTGCTCACCTCGCACCGCGGCTTGCTTTGCGGTCCATGCCATTGGCGTCCAGAGTTGCGCCCATGACGGCAACCGCATTCTCCGCGGCATGACGCCAATGACCGTGTAGCTCTGGCCATTGAGTGAAATCTGTTGCCCAATCACTCCGCGATCCGAACCAAAATGAGTTTGCCAGAGCCCATACCCAAGGATGGCAACGTTCCCATGTCCTGGCTCATCTTCGTCGGGCGAAAACGTTCGCCCAAGCATCGGCTCAGAACCCAAAACCGAGAAAAAATCCTGCGAAACGGCAGCCGCAGTCAGGGCTTCGGCTTGCCCTTTCCCGGTCAGGTTCAATCCGGAGTAGGCATAGATCGCCATTTTTTCGAACGTACGGTTCTGATTGTGCCAATCCACGTAATTGGCGGCGGAGACGGAAAACATCGTCATCCCGGGAAAGCTCTTCGCCGGAGGCACATGCCAAATCTGCACCAGCTGCTTTGGATCTTTGAATGGCAGCGGCCGCATCAGCGCAGCATTGACCACGCTGAAAATCGCCGTGTTGGCTCCTATGCCCAGAGTCAACGTCAGCACTGCGACTGCAGCAAACCCCGGCGATTTACAGATCATGCGCAGCGCATAGCGAATGTCTTGTACCAGAGTGTCCATTATTCGTACCTCAGTGCCACCATGGGATCGACTTTGGCCGCACGGCGCGCGGGAATGTAGCTCGCCAGAAGGCCGATTGTTAAGAGAGTGCTGGCGGCAGTTGCAAAGGTAACCGGGTCGCGCGGGCCTAGTCCGAACAGTAAGCTGGCCGTTAAACGTGTGCTAATCAAAGACAGGAGCAGCCCAGTCGCGATGCCGATGCTGACAACTGCGAGCGCTTCGCGCATTACGAGCCGCAGCACTCCGGAAGGACTAGAACCCAGCGCCAACCGGATTCCCAATTCACTGGTGCGGCGGGCAACCTTGTACGACATCACTCCGTAAAGACCCAGGCAGGCCAAGCCGAGAGCGACACAGCCGAAAATCGTAGTCAACCGGGCAATAAGCCGTTGCTGCGCCAGGTTGTTGCTTACCTGCTCGGCCAGCGTATTAATTCCCCCGATCGGCAAACTCGGATCGACATTGCGAACCGCTTGTCTGATTTGGGCAATGAGCTGGCTCGGAGAACCCAGAGTGTGTACATCGAGGCTCTCGACATCAACGACATCCTGAGCCAGTGAGTGATAGATCATCGGTAGCGCGCTTTCGCGGATGTCATTTACACGCGCATCTTTAACCACCCCGACAATCTGAAATCGATGGTCATTGCTTGCGTCATAGCCAAAGTATTGGCCGATCGGGTTCTTGTTTTTCAGGAATTCACGGACGAAGGCTTGATTCACAATGGCAACGGCGGGACTTCTTTCGGCGTCGGTTGTCGCAAAGTCCCTGCCTGCAACCAGGGGAATTCCGGCAGTAGCGAAGAAGTGCTGGCTCACGCGCCGCTCTTGAGCGTCGGTTTCGCCATTCGTGTGCGGAACGCCGGGCAGATAGATGTCACTTGCATCGGCGCATCCAACCGCGAGACCACAGCTAGCCAGAGACGCCGAGCTTACGCCAGGAACGGCTTCCACACGCTCGATCAACTGCTTGTAAAGAGACGGCAGTTGATCTGCCTTGTAGCCAGCCATGTGCGTGTCCAGCCATACCGTCAAGATGTGATCGCGGTCAAAACCCGGGTCGAGCGTAAGGAAATTGCGCAGGGTCTGAAGAAATAGACCTGCACCGACCAGAAGCACTACACATATGGCCACCTGGAAGGCCACGAGCGACTGTTTGAACGACCCGCCGCTCCCACCGCCGCTGCCAGAGAACCCCCGCGACGTGGCTTTCAGTGCGTGCATTGGGTCAATTCGCGAGCCCTGTAATGCCGGAGCCAAGCCGAACAGGATTCCCGTCAACACTGCAACGGCAATGCTGAACAGAAGCACGCGCCCATCGGGCGCAAGGTTCAAAGGGATCGGAGAGCTTCCGCTCGATGCCCACCTGGGCAGGATGGAGCTACACCACTGAGCCACGGCGATTCCAAGTGCCGCGCTCAACGCGGAAAGGAATATGCACTCGGTCAAAAGCTGCCGGATTAATCGGGCGCGGCTTGCTCCCATCGCGAGACGGACGGCGATCTCGCGTTCACGTCCAGCGGCGCGCGCCAGCAAGAGATTAGCTAGGTTGGCGCATGCGATCAGCAGCACAAGTCCGACCACAGCCATCAAGATCAGCAAGGGCTGCGAGAAACTCCGCCGCAGCGTGGATAATCCGCGGCTTCCCGGTTCCAGATCCAAGCGAGCGCGGAGAAAGGCTTGGCGCTCTTGAGGATCGTTCAGTCCCGCGGCATCGCGATCGCGGTCTTGACGGAAGACCTGGTTAAGCGCGGCCATCGTTTGGGGAACAGTGAGTCGATCTTTGACGCGCGCGATAAACTGGAGCCAGCGAATGTCCGGTTGAGGAACCCAGGGCTTGTCGAACTGTGCCGCTTCCGTCTGGCTGTAATGCTGCGCATAGTGGACCGCCGACTGCGCGGTGACCGGCAGCCAGAAATCTGGCGCAGTTCCAGCCCTTGCCCCGAAGAAACCTGGCGCAGTAACTCCGACCACTTCGAATGGCATTCCGTTCACGACGATCTTGCGGCCAATTACGCTGGGGTCGCGCCCGAAGCGGTGTTCCCAACATCCATAGCTGATCGTAGCCACCGCATTGCCACCGGCCACCTGCTCGTCATCGGGATTAAGTGTGCGGCCTAGGGTGGCATAAGTTTCCAGGGTTTCGAAATAGTTCCCTGAGACAAGCTGGCCGCTCACCATTTCCGGCGTGGCGTTAGCGAACCTCACATAAAAATCAGCCGGCCACGTCATTGCTGCCATGCTCACATTCTTCGGGAGAAGAGCACGTGCACTCTGGAAAACCGGATACGAAAACCGCGTGTTCTCGGCAAATCGATCAGTCTGCCGGACAAAGAACACCTGTTCGGGATCTGGTATGGGCAGGGACTTCAACAGGACTGCGTTGACCAAAGTGAAAATGCCGCTATTCGCGCCGATGCCCAGCGCCAAAGTGATGACAGCAACTGCCGTGAATCCGGGACTGTTGCGCAGGCTGCGGAAAGCGTAGCGGATGTCTTGGACGAGGGATTCCATCAGGCCACCTCGACGCCCTCCTCCACCACGCGGCCGTCGAAGAGGTGAATCTGCCGCTCTGCATGCCGCGCGAAGCGGGGATCGTGTGTGACCATGCAGATGGTGGAGCCTTCGCGATGAAGATCGCGCAGCAAATCCATCACAGCTTCCGCATTGCGGGAATCGAGATTTCCAGTAGGCTCGTCTGCTAACAAGATTGATGGAGATCCCGCGAGCGCTCTCGCCACGGCAACGCGTTGCTGCTGGCCGCCAGAAAGCTGAGAGGGATAGTGTTTCGTCCGATGATTCATTACCACGCGATCAAGAGCATTGTGTGCGCGCTCTTTGCGCTCGGAGGACGCCATGCCTCGATACGTCAACGGCAGCTCGACGTTCTCATACACGTTAAGATCGCCGATCAGGTTGAAGCTCTGAAAAATAAATCCGATTTCGCGATTGCGAATACGCGAGCGCTGGCTGGCATCGAGGTCTGCCACCGAGTTGGTATTCAGAACGTAAGTCCCTTCACTGGGAGAATCAAGCAGGCCGATCAGCGCCAACAGCGTTGATTTCCCTGATCCCGACGGACCGGCGATGGTGACATACTCACCCTTGCGAATCTCGAGATGAACTCCGGAGAGAGCGTGCGTCTCGACTTCATCGGTATAGAAAATCTTGCTGATGTTTTCCATCTGTATCAGTGTGCCCGCATCGGCCATTGAAGCTCCTTAGTTAATGCTCTGCGTCCCCCGCGTCTTCAGTTGATTTGACCTGAACAGCGAAACTAACCACACAGACACAGAGAGCACAGAGGTTTCCTTACTCCAAACGCACCCGATCGAAATTGTCCCAGCGTGACATATCCGAAAGAATCACCTGGTCGCCAACTTTCAGTCCCTGCAGAATCTCAACGGTGTTGACCGAGCTGCGCCCAAGCTTCACTTGCGCCCGCACCGCTGTCTTGTCGTCCGGTTCCAGCTTAAACATGCCGACCATGCTCTGTTCCTGGCCGAATGCAGGACGTCCCACATACAACACGTTTTCCATCCGCTCAAGATCGATGGTTCCGTCCACGCTCAAGTCAGGACGCGCACCTTGCGGCAGCGTTTCGTCGAGCGCAACGTCCACCGTTACGGTGCCATTCACAACGGACGGATCGATTCTCATGACATGCCCCGCGATCACCCCGTTGTGCGTATCCACAGACGCAGGCAGGCCAAGCTGGATATCTTTCGCTTGTGTTTCAGCAATCTTCAACTCAGCCTTGAGATGTTGCGGCTGGACCACTTTCGCCAGCGTAGTTCCCGGCGTGACCCACTGCCCAACTTTCAGCGTCTGCTCCTGCAAGACGCCGGTGATTCCTGCGCGCACGTGCAACTTTGCAAGCTGCGCCTCCTTCAAACCCGCCAGCGCTCGAAACTGTTCCACCGTCGCCTGTTTGGCGTCTAACTGGGCGCGCAGCACCTCATTGCTCTGCACCAAGCGCTGCTGCTCGATTTCCTTTCGTGTGGCTGTCTCCTGCGCCTTCTCCGTCGAATTTTGCATCGCCATTTGAGAGATCACGCCGAGCTTTTGCAATGCGGTATCGGTGTCAGCCTGCCTTTTAGCCTGGCTATATTCCGACTGAATCTTGGCCACTTCTGATTTCTGTGCCAGGACCTGGCTGGCAAGCGTCACTTCAAAATTCTTGTAGTCGGCCTCGGCGGCTTTCAACTTCCACTCCGCATCGAGTGTCTCCTGCTGCAACTGCGGATTGCTCAACTCCAGAATTACGGTGTCAGGCTTCACCTGAGTTCCTGGAAGCTCGCGAATCTTGTCGACTCTGCCTTCCGTGATCGCCGGAATCCACTGAATCTCCACGGGAACCAGCGTTCCCAGACCGCGCACCTGCCGCAGCACGGAGCCCCGCTTGACGGTATCGATCCAGACCGTGGACCGCTCGACGGTCGGTGCGGCGGGCTTCAGTCGCGCCAGCCCCATCGTGACCAGCGCAATGAGCATGATCCCGCCTGCTACATAGACGATCTGGCGGCGTCTTCGTTGGCGTGCCTGAGATGGGCGGGCAATATCCATTGCATCGATTAGCGGCAAGCACTTGACCAATCCCCAAGAGGTATAACCCCCAGAGAGGCAGCAATATGGCGGATTTCCAGAACCAAAGGATTAGAGGCTTGTGTTCGCTCGCGGGAAGGGACTGTCCGGATACGGACATAAGACAACTCCGGCTCCGGAGAGGTCAAGCCTGCCGACGATGTCGCCGGAGCCTGGGTCAACCTCGACCACCTTTCCACCCTCTCCGGGTTCACTCCTCGCGCAGCAATACCATTAGGATCCACCGACAACGCGCGTTGCGCCGGAATCCACGTAGCCAGCAGGCCCACTAGTGCCATCGCCAGGACTGCGCCAGCCAATACCAGCGGATCGCGGGAAGTTGCCTGATACACAACAAGAGCCAGCACCCGGCTCGCCAGAAATCCCACAATCAATCCTGCTGTGGAGCCAATAGCAAGCAACTTGAATGGTCGTCCCAAGGCTGCCTGCAACAGCACCCGCCTCTTCCTCGACGGGTTGTCTCGCACGAAGTCCACTTGACAAACAAGTGAATCGTAGTAGTCTCTCTTTAGAGAGACCACTTGGATGTCTAATAAAGAAAAAGAATCAATCCAGCTGCTGCAGGGGACACTTGATCTCATTGTTTTGCGCACACTCGCGACAATGGGCCCACAGCACGCTTATCAAATCGCCACGCGTCTCCAGCAGATCTCTGATCGATTACTCAACCTCAACCAGGGCACACTCTATCCAGCATTAGTGCGGCTGGAGCAGTACGGGTGGATTAAGGGAAACTGGGGAAGGACCGAGAGCAACCGGGAAGCCAAATACTACGAAATCACCAAGGCGGGACAGAAAGCTTTAGGGAAAGAGACACAGACGTGGAGAAGAATGTCGGCTCTAGTGGAACGGCTTTTGCTTGAGGAGTCTTAGCCATGGAGCGCCTGAGACGCTTCTTTCTGAAGCTTTATCTGCTTTTCGCCAACGCCAAAGTGGAAGCGGAACTGGCCAGAGAGATTGGCGCGCATCTGGCGTTGCTGGAAGACGAATATGTGCGCCAGGGAATGACACCCGAAGAGGCACGACGGGCGGCCAAACTCGCTTACGGGGGTGTGGAGCAGGCGAAACAACGGCATCGCGACGAGCGAACGTTTCAAGGGCTGAGCCAGATTCCGCAGGACATTCGATATACCTTCCGTCAACTGCGTAAGTCTCCCGGATTTACCGTGACGGCCGTCCTGATGCTGGCGCTGGGCATCGGGACGACCACGGCGATTTTTTCCATCGTCGAGGGAGTATTGCTGCGTCCGCTGCCATTCCCCGACCCGGATCGTCTGGTCACCCTAGGAGATGTGCTGGAAGGCTCGCACTGTGCGTCCTGCGCTCATTCCAGCGTAACCGCTCCGGACATCCGCAATTACATGCGCGACACGCAGAGTTTCAGCCACCTGGGCGGCTATCGCGGAAGACTGTTTGAACTGTCCGGCCCCGGCGATCCGGCGGCAGTGAATGGGACGCGGATGAGCGGCGAGGTCTTTGCCGCGCTGGGAGTGCAGCCGCTGCTGGGGCGAACGTTCACGCAACAGGAAGATGAAGAAGGCCAGCAGGTGGCGGTGCTGAGCTATGGCATGTGGCAGAGCCGCTTCCACGGCGATGCGAACGTGCTGGGGGGCAAGATCCTTCTCTATCGCAAGCCTTACACCGTTATCGGCGTGATGCCGCGCGATTTCGAGTTCCCGCTCAACCCTGGGCATGTGAACCAGGGCGAGTTTTGGCTTCCGCTCAGCCTCCAGCCGGAGGAATTTACGGCGGGCAGTGTGGCGTCGTGGAACTCTCACATGGTGGGGCGCTTAAAGCCCGGCATCACCGCCGGGCAGGCGCAGAGCGATGCGGAGCGAGTGGCCCAGGATACGATGCGCGACTATCCGGCCTACATGCGCAGTCTTCGTATTCACGCAGTGGTGACGCCGCTGCATGAAGATACGGTACGGCAGGCGCGGCCCCTGCTGCGCACCCTGCTCTTGGCGGTGATCGTTGTTCTGCTGATCGCCTGCGCGAACCTGGCGGGGGTTTTGCTGGTGCGCGCCATCCGCAGACGAAGAGAGATCGCGGTGCGGCTCGCCCTGGGCGCTCGCGCGGCCACATTGCTCCGGCAGGCCATCCTGGAAAGCACGGTCTTGAGTATCGCCGGCGGCGCGATAGGGCTTGCATTGGCGGCTGTCGCTTTGCGGGTGGGCGTAAGCCTGCTACCGCAGACGCTGCCTCGCGTCCATGAGATTGGCTTGAACTGGCCGGTCATGCTCTTCGCTCTGGGACTGGCGCTGCTGACAGGCTTGCTCTGCGGATTGGCTCCGGCATTTGCCGCAATCAGGACGAGCGTGAATGAGTCGCTTAAAGAGGGCGGACGCACCGGCACTTCGGGCAGCGGCCATGCCAGGCTACGCTCGGCACTCGTGGTGGCGGAGATTGCCGTGGCGCTCACGCTGCTTACCGCCTCCGGCCTGTTGCTGCGCAGCTTCGAAAAGATGCGCGATGTGGAATTAGGCTTCCGCCCCGACAATACGCTGGCTGCGCTCTACGTTCTGCCGCAGCAACGGTATCGAACGCAATCCGCGATCGACGAATTCACTAGAACTCTGCTGAACGACGTGGGGCAGCTGCCTGGCGTAGATGCGGTTGGCATCACTTCGTTTTTGCCTGCGGCCGGCAACAACTGGGGCATCGCTTTCACCATCGAGGGC
>Ga0209057_1001787_pt1 | contig 17013 bp, 16 predicted proteins | sample GraSoiAngelo_146_FD_185903 | JGI IMG/M metagenome (GOLD analysis project Ga0209057, IMG submission 185903) | Grasslands soil microbial communities from the Angelo Coastal Reserve, California, USA - 14_1009_05_30cm (SPAdes) (version 2) | ecosystem: Environmental > Terrestrial > Soil > Grasslands ... | reverse complement strand
TCCCGCGGTGTGCTGAGCGTGACCGATCGAAACGATGGCAAACCTTTCGACGACGCCGATCTCGAGACCCTCGAGCTTTTGGCTGGGCACATCGGCCAAGTGCTGGTGATGCAGGAACAGGGTGAAGCGCTTCAGCGCCTCGCCGAAACCGATCCGCTGACGTGGCTCTTCAACCGCCGCCATTTCGACCGCCGGCTCGAGGCCGAGACCAACCGCGCACTTCGCGCGGAACATCTGCTCGCGCTCCTCATGCTCGATGTGGATCGCTTCAAGCTCTACAACGATCGCTACGGCCACGCAGTGGGGGACGAGGTCTTGAAGGCCGTGGCCGCCGCGGTCAAGCAAGCCGTTCGTTTGTATGACGTGCCCACGCGGTACGGCGGCGACGAGTTCGCGATCATCCTGCCGGACGCCGACACCGAGGCCGCGACGAGGGTCGCCGCGAGGATTCTCGAGAAGGCGACGGAGGCCACGCTGCCGCCCGAGCTCGTGGCGGCTCGCGAGCGCCTGCAGCTTTCGATCGGGATCGCGACGTTCCCGCGTCCGGCCGGTGATGCCGCGGCTCTCGTGGAATCGGCGGACGCCGCTATGTACCGCGCGAAGGAATCGGGTGGTGGCATCCGCGTGTGGGAGCACTCTCTCGGCGAGGGACCGCGCGGCGCGATCCGCTCGCGGGCGATGAGCCTTCCGGCCGCGCCGTATCTCGCGGACCCGGCGCGCCTCGCGACCGCGGAGCTTCAGCGACACCTGCCACACGCGCTCGCGTCGGAGTGGAACGCCGTGGTCGTGGGTCACGAGGGTCAGGTGCTCACCGTGGCGCTGCCGCAGCCGAACCCCGCCGCAGTGGACTCGATCTCGAAGGCGACCGGCTTCGCGGTGTATCCGGTGTTCAGCAATGCCGCGGATCTCGAAGCGACGCGGCGCCGGCTCACCACCAACGGGGCCAAGTCCTAGCGGGGACGCGCCTCCTCGCGAGTGACGCCGCCCTCGGCGCCGCGGAAGAGGTAACCCACGCCCGGCACGGTCTGGATCACGTCGCGCGGCTTGCCATCCGCACCGAGCTTCCGCCGCAGGCGACTGACGTTCAGCTTGACGAGGTCGCCGCCAACATCAGCGTCGTAGCCCCAGACACCCTCGAGTATTTCCTCCTGCGTGAGCACGCGGCCGGGGTTCGCCATGAAGTGACGCAGCAGCTTGAACTCGGTCGGTGAGAGGTGCACGGGCACACCGTCCGCGCGCACCTGGTGTGTCGCCTCGTCCAGGATGAGGTCGCCGGTCTTGTAGATCGCCGGCGCCGGACGGCCGCGCGTCCGGACCGAACGGCGGAGGATGGCCTTCACGCGGGCGACGAGCTCCTTCGGCCGGAACGGCTTGGTGATGTAGTCGTCGGCGCCGAGCTGGAGGCCACGCAGGATGTCGCTCTCGTCCTGGCGGGCGGAGAGCAGGAGCACGGCGACGTGCTCGTCGACGTGCCGGATGCGCTCCAGCACGACGAAGCCGGCGAGCTTGGGCAGGTTGATATCGAGGATCACGAGATCGGGCTTTTCGCGCCCGACGGCCTCGACAGCGGTCTCGCCGTCGTACGCGCGTGAAACGTCATATCCCTCACGACGAAGGGCGTACTCGAGAAGCTCCACGAGGTCGCGGTCGTCGTCGACAACCAGAAGCTTTATTAGTCCTCTGCCTCCTCAGCCAAGTGACGAGCTTTCGGGAGTGTGAAGTGTACTGATGTTCCATGTCCAGGGGTGCTCTCGATAGAGATGTCTCCACCCTGCGCGTGCACGATGGCGCGGCAGATCGAGAGCCCCAGGCCGAGCCCGCCCGCCTGCTCGCGGACGGTACGGGATCGGAAGAAGCGTTGGAAGAGGCGGTTCTGCTCGTCGAGGGGTATGCCGGGCCCCTCATCCGCGACCGTAATCCGCACGTAACCGTCAACGCTCTTCGCGCCGACCGTTACGCGAGTCCCCTCGGGGGCGTACTTGCTGGCGTTCGAGATGAGGTTGGCGAAGACCTGCGTCGTCCGGCGCTCATCGGCAACGACGCGGTCGGCGTCGGCGTCGAACGCCTTGACGAGCTCCTGTCCCTTCGACTCGAGCATGGGCTGGATGAACGCCATCGCCTCGGACAGCGAGTGCTTGAGGCTCGCGGCCTGAGCCCGCACCTGGAACGTGCCCGCCTCGATGCTGCCGGCGTCCATGAGGTTTTCGACAAGGTGCTCCAATCGAAGGGCGCTCCGGCGGAGCGCTCCCGCGAGCAAGGCCAGCTCGTTGCGGGGCATGTTGAGCGCGTCATCAACGACGAGGTCGAGCGAAGCGATGAGTCCAGAGATCGGCGTCCGCAGCTCGTGCGCGACCTCCATGAGGAACTCCTCTTTGAGCCGCAGGAGCTCCGCCTGCGCAGTGACGTCGCGGACGGTGTGAAGGGCGCGCCCACCGGGGAGGGGAGTCGAGACCATCTCGAGGACCCCCATCCGCTCCTCGCGCGGGAACCATGCGCGTCGCACGGTGTGGGCCTCGATCTCCTGGATGCGCGTCGCGCCGGAGACGAGCAGCAGCTCTTCGAACACGGCCCCGAGCAGCGAATCCTCGCCAAGGATGCGGAAGGCGGCGGGATTGGCGCTCACGACCAGACCCTCCTGGTCCGTCAGGACGATCCCGTCGCTGAGCGCGACGAAGGCCTCGGCGAAGGCCGCCTGGTCGAGGGCGGCATCTTCGCGCCGGCGCCCGGTGACCCGACGTCGTTCCGCGGCCGATGACTGATCGGTCATGCGAAGGGGATCACGAGACGCACGCGAGTCCCCTGACCCGGGCTCGAGTCGAGGGAGAGCTGCGCGCCGATGAGACGCGCCGACTCGCGCATCTGAAGCAGCCCGAGGCTGCCGCGCGAGGCGTACCCCTGGAGCGTGCTCGCAACATCGAACCCCTTCCCGTTGTCCTCGACCATCGCTACGACCGCACCCCCGTCCTCGTACACGTCGATCGAGACCTCCGCCGCGCGGCCGGTCTTGATCGCGTTGTTGGCGGCCTCGCGGATCACAGTGAACGCGCCCGCTTCGACCTCGGGGGCGAATCGCCGGTCCGCGTCGACACGCCGCGCGACGACGTGCGAACCATTCTGCCCGTTGATGCGCTCGGCCAGCGCCCGAGCGGCCGCACCGAGTCCGGCGTCCTCAAGAACGAGCGGCCGCAGCGCGAAGAGAATGTCGCGTAGACCCTTCTGAGATTCGAGAAGCCGCCCGCGGAGCTGCTCCAGGTCGGCCATCGCCGCCGGGACGTCCTGCTTGGCCCGGCGCTGCGCGAGCTCGATGCCCAGAGCCGCGTTGGCCAGTGTTTGCGCGACGCCGTCGTGGAGATCGCGGGCAAGCCGATGGCGTTCCTCCTCGGCCACCTTCACGACGCGGAGCCGCTCGGCCGCAAGGTCTTCGGAGAGCTGCACGTACTCGAGCGCAATGCCAGCAGAGGTCGCGAGCGAGACCGCGTACCGCTCGTCCTCCGAGCGAAACGGCCCATCCGCGTGGTTCACCGCTTGGAGGACGCCCAAGCGCCTGCGGTCGCGCGAGTCGATCGGCACCACCAGGATGGAGCGCGTCCGGTAGCCGGTGCGAGCGTCCACGCTCGCGTCGAACCGCGGATCCCCATACGGCTCGTCTATACGAAGCAAGGTGCCCGTTCGGGCCACGTCGGCCGCGAGGCTCGTGCCGTCGAGCGGAAGGCGGATCTCGTTGATCTCGAGGACACTCTCGCCGCGCTCCCCGCCCTGGGTGAGCGCGCGCGACCAAAGCTCGTTCCGCGTCTGATCGACGACGTAGAGCGTCGCGCGGTCGGCTTCAAGCATGAAGGTCGCGGCGAGAGTGATGCGCAGGAGAACCTTCTCGACGTTGGCCTCGAGCGCGAGATCGCGCTGGAGCTCGAGCAGCGTCTCGAGCTGCTTGGCCTCGCTCAGCGGTGCCATTCGCGCGGATTCTCGCCCAATTGGTCGTGTGCGGCGAGGGGTCACACTTTCGCGTGTGCTCGCGCCCCGCGCCCTGATGGTCCTCGCCGCGGCGCTGCTCACGGCAAGTTGCTCATTGGAGTCCCTCATCCCGCGCCCAACTCCGACCGAGGCGCCATTCTGTGCGCCACTCGACGATGTTCTGGGGAGCGTTCATCTCGATTACAGCGTCGCGCCGCCGACGCAACCGGACGTATCGGCGGCGGACGCCGAGCGCGTCGGCCGATCGATGATGGGCGACCAGGGCACGACCTGCTCTGTGAGGCTCGCCAAGTACGACAATCTCGCCGACCATCGTCAGCTCGTGTGGGTCGTACATCTGGACGGCCTCGCGATCGAAGGTCTCGGCGGAGCGATGGTGTTCAACGGGACGCCACCGCCGCCTCATATCCTGCGTCGCGCACTGGCGATCGTTTCGACGGATGCACCGCCGAGACCACTCTTCAGCGTTGCGACCGGTCACTAACGCGGGAGAGCCGCAATTGCTCGCCGATGGGCCTCGCCGTATCGGAGTCTCTGATCACTCGGGTCCGCGAGACGCGGTCGTGGAAGTACCGGCCGTCGGTGTTGAGCAACACGCTGAGCTGGACCATCCCAAACAATCCCACGAAGAGAGCCGCCGCTCGGACCAGAGCCGGCCGAGCGCCGGGCTCGCGGCCGGCGTGAGTGACGAGGCGCAGACCGACCCGACGCATCCCCGGCGTTTGGCCATGTCCGATCCACGACCACATCGATGCCCAATAGACAGTCCAGATCGCCGCGACGACCACGACGGCCCACCAGACATCGAGGTCGAGTGCGAACAGCACGATCCAAATGCCCAGGAGCATGAGCGGCGTTACGAAAAGTCCGTCGATGGTGTACGCGCGATAACGCTCGCCAAACGTGGGTGGTGGTTCCGTCGAGGTCAACGCGTTACGCCAGCCTTGCCGTGCGCACTGCTCTCACGAACGCCCGCCAGATACCGAACGATAGCCAGAGACTGCCCACGAAGAACGCCGGCAGAACGGCGGCGGCAAGCACGAGGAAACCGATCTCCTGACTCGAGCGCTTCTGGGGCTCAGAAAGAACGGCACGATCGGGTGCGTTGGGATCGTAGTACACGGTCACCGCCGTTCCGACTCGGACATCGTCGAATGGTGGGTTTGGAGGGCCGATGAACGAATCGGCGACTTCGTAGGTGCGCCCGTCCACCTCGTAGGTCGCGCGGACGATGGCGTGATTTGTCGGTTCCTTCGCGCTCACCGTCGCCGACGTACTCCGCGCACGATCCGCGAAGCCACCCGCGATGTTCGTGCTCGCGATCAATCCAGCAACGATCGTGACGAGGGCCAACCACAACAGCACCCACGGGAAAGAGCCGGGAAGTCGACGCGTCCGATCCGGCGAAAACGCGGTCCCCATCCTGAAATCATGCTGCGGAGCCAGACTCATCCACGATCAGCGCGGTAGCGGTTATCTCCCCGCGATCTGACGCACGGTCTCGAGCGTGTCGATCTCGCTCACGGGCTTGTCCGGACGAAGACGCGCGATCCGCGGGAACCGCATCGCGTAGCCGGACTCGTGCCGATCGCTCGGCTGGATCTGATCGAACGCGACCTCGATGACGGTGTCGGGCACGACCGTGCGCACGCGCCCGTAGTCCTGGATGGTGTGCTCCAGGAAGTACTTCGTCATCTCGGCGATCTCTTTGTCGGTGAGTCCGGAATAGGCCTTGCCGATGTTGAGAAGCCGCTCGCCATCGCGGATGGCGAACGTGTAATCGGAGAGGACGCCGCGGCGCTTTCCATGGCCCCACTCGACCGCCGTCACGACCACATCGATCGTCCGCAGCGGCCGCTTCACCTTGAGCCATTCCATGCCGCGACGGCCCGGGCGGTAGGGCGAGCGTGGATCCTTGACCATCAGGCCTTCGTTGCCGCGCTCGCGCGCAGCGGTGAACTCGCGGTTCAGGGTCGCGACGAGCTCCTCGCCCGATAGCTCCAGGCGCTGGCGTTCGGCGAAGATGACCGGCGGCACGATCGGCAGATCGCGAAGGATCCGCTGGCGCTCGTCGAACGGCGCGTCGAGCAGCGCGCGGCCGTCGCGCTCGAGGATGTCGAAGGCGACGAGCGTCGACGGCATCTTCGTGCGGAGCTCTTCCGCCACGTTCTTGCGTCCGAGCCGCGTCTGAAAATCGGTGAATGGGACGGCTCTGCCTTCGGCGAACGCGAGCACTTCTCCGTCGATCACAAAAGTCCCGGGGATCGCGAGCAACGGCTCTACCAGTTCGGGGTAGCGGTTGGTGATGCGGTCGAACGTCCGGGAGTACAGCTCGACGCGGTCGCCGGCTTTGTGCACCTGAGCCCGGATGCCGTCGTACTTGTCCTCGACGATGTACGGCGGGGGAAACCGCTTCTCGACCTCCTCGAGCTGCAGGACCGGCGTCGCGAGCATCATCCCGATCGGCAGGAAATGCGCGAGCGTCGGCTCGGTGAGCGTGCCGTGTTTCGATCGGAGCGCCGTCTCGCCGATGTCGCCGGTCAGCATGTTCGCCCGTCCGACCTCCTCGCGATCGCGCCCGAACGCGCGCGCGATCGCCTCCTCGAGCAAACCCTCTCGCAAGCCGATGCGGGTCTCGCCGCTCACGATCTTTACGATGTAGCGGGCCTCGCCGGCGGTGGCTCGCGCGATCGTCGCACGGAGCAAATCGCGTTTCGGCGCGACGCCACGGGCGGCGGCGATCGCGTCGAAGGTCTGCGCGACGTCGGCGAGCGTGAGCCGATCTCCGGCGGCGGCACGCTCCGCTATGAGGTCTGCGGCCACGTCGCCGAGATCGGCATGACGCTGGTATGACTCGGCCATCTCGCCGCCGTTCCTCCCCGACCGCTCGAGCAGAACGTCGGAGAGTGCGCTCCAGCCCACCGATAAAATGCGCTCGTCCCGGCGCGGGAACGGCGCTCCGGCGAAGAGCCGCGCCGCGATCTGCAGATCGGAGTCGTCGAGCGTGCCCAGATACCGCGCGAGTGCGGCGTGTTTTTCGAGCTTCTTGGGCGTCGCCCGGACGGCATCGGCCGTGCTGACCCAATCGGCGAAGGAGGTGCTCACGTGGGCCTGATCGAGCTGCTCATCATCATCCTGGTCATTCTCTGGCTCCTCGGATATTTCGGCCGAGGGCGGTTCTACGCGACCGGACCGGCGACCACCACGGGGACCTGGTACTCCGGTAACGTGGTCCACCTGTTGCTCGTGATCGTGGTCGTCCTGGTGATCCTCCGTTTGCTCCGAATCCTCTAGCCCGAGCCGCGGCTAGGCTCTAGCCGTGGCCGATCGTCCTCGGTATCTCGCCGTCCCGTACAGCGAGGGCGAGCTCGAATTCATGCTGCAGCCGTGGTTCGACCTCGATGTGGTCGAGTCAGCCACGGCTACGCCGGTCGCCGATCTTGCGGAGGAGACTGCCCGGCGGCTCGCCTCGCCGCTCGGCGGATCGCGCCTTCGGCAACTCGCCACGGAGGCCGTAACCAAAGCCAAGAGCGCGCGTGCAGTCATCGCGGTGACCGACTTGACGCGTGCCTCCCCCGATGCGGTCCTGGTTCCGCCGCTCCTCGATGAACTGAACGCCGGCGGCATCCCCGACGCGCAGATCACCGTGATCGTGGCGATCGGGCTCCACCGCGCGACGACGGACGCTGAGAAGCGCGAGAAGCTCGGCTCGGTTGTCGACCGAGTGCGCGTCGTCGATTCCGACGGACGTGATCCCGCGATGTGGGCCGACCTCGGGACGATCCCGCCGTACGGCGTCCCGGGCTTCACGCAAAAGCTTGTGAAAGACGCTGACCTGGTCGTGGCGACGGGTATCGTCGAGCCGCATCAGTACGCGGGCTACTCCGGCGGTCGGAAGACAGTCGCGATCGGCTGCGCCGGCGAGCCGGTGATCACGGCGACGCACGGAATGCGCTTCCTCGAGGATCCCGGGGTGCGGCTCGCGAAGATCGAGGGCAATCCCTTCCACGAGACGGTCCGCGAGATCGCGCGTCGCGCCGGTCTGCGTTTCTGCCTGAACGTCGTCACGGACGATCGCGAGCGCATCGTCGCGGTCGCGGCCGGCGATCCCGACGCGGTCCTCGCCGATCTCGCCGCGAAGGCGGCGGCTCTGTACACACGGCCGATCGCGAGGCAGTACGACATCGTTATCGCGGGCGTTGGACATCCGAAGGACACAAATCTGTACCAGGCTTCGCGAGCCGCCACGTATCTCCGCTTCGCGCCGACGCCGGTCGTTCGCGAGGGCGGTGCGATCGTGATCCCCGCGCGCCTCGAAGAGGGTGCGGGCGAAGGCCCGGGCGAGCAGCGCTTTCTCGCCGCGCTCGAGCGCGCGTCCTCGCCGGCCGAGGTGGTCGAGGAGGCGCGTCGACACTTTGCGGGTGGCGAGCAGCGCGCCGTGATGGTCGCGCTCACGCTCCAGTGGTGTCAGGTCATCGTCGCCGCCTCGGAGGCACCGGAGGTCGTGCGCCTCGCGAAGCTCCGCGCTGCCGTCGACGTCGAGGAGGGTCTCGATATCGCCTACGAGCACATCGGTCGGCCCGCGAGGGCATCCGTCTTGCTCGTACCTCGCGCGTTGCACACGTTGCCAGTCATTCAATCCGGCATCGCGGCATAACCCGTGGGCTGCTGTCTCGGCGGTTGCGTCCGCTTACTCGCGTTCACACTGTGGCGCGTGCTCGCAGCGGCGCTCCTCGCTCTGTTGCTTACGCGTGTCGACACTTTCGTAGAGGAGCGACACAGCGATTCCGTCACAGGCCGAGCCTGGCGCGCTTATCGGAGGCGTGGGACGAAAGCGGTGCGCCGTGGAACGCCGCCGAACGCGGGCGGCGCGATCGACACGAGTGGACGACCGCGACCGTAATCCTGACGCGGCGCGCCCCTAAACTCCGGCGCGTGACGGCGGCTTGGATCGAGGCGCTCTATCGAGCCGCCATCTAGCATTCGGCCGGGGCGGTCTGGCGATATCTGTGTGCTCTTCGCAGCGTCCCGACCGCTCGCGAATTCTGTGCGAGACCTCCTCGCCCGGATGCGCGCCGAGTTCGGCGGACGGATCGTCGAGCCGCTACACGTCACCCTTGAGCGCACCGACGGAGAAGATGGGCGTGGTCTGGTAGCGGCGGTGCGCGAGTATGCGCCGCGGGGGCGGCCGGTCGCGGTCCGAGGCGAGAAGCTCTTCATCACTCCGTCGCCCTACCGTGGCGGCGACGTGCTGAAGCTCCAGGTGGCCCACAACGAGTCGCTCCGACGCGAGACCGACGCTCTCCGGTCCGCGATCCATACAGCGGGCCTCCGGTCGTTGTATGGCGACGACCGGTCGATGACCGTGACCGTGTTGGAGCGGGTCGACCGCCACGGGTCTCTCGATCAGTCGCGCTGGGGCCTTCCACTTGAGCTGTTCACGGCCGACGAGCTCATCGTCTCTCGGCTCGTGGACGCTTCGACGTACGACATCCTCGACCGGGTCGCGATCTAATGCTCGGAGCCGCGACGGTCGTCGTCGACGATCGTCATCGCGCGCTGCTCGTGAAACACGCCTACGGCGAGCGGAACTGGGAGCTGCCGGAAGGTCGCGGTCAGGAAGGTGAGTCCGCGGAGGAGACCGCGCGTCGATCACCGAGATCGGCCGGTTCCTGCGCGATACCCTTCCGCGTCCGGTAAGCGATTTCACGATCAGGCGGATCGACGACGCGTTCGCCGAACGCCGGGCTGCGGTCACGGTCATCGGTGCGCGCGTCTGGCTGCGATAGAGACACCAACTCGTACGAGCGGGACGGCGAACTCATACGCGCGCCCGCCATCGCGATCGTCAGACTGAGCCGCATGCGCCGGATCGGTCTCGTCCTCGCGGCGGCCCTCGTGGCGTGCGAAGCTGCCGTCGCGCCCTCCCCGACGCCGATCCCAAGCCCGATCCCCACCGCGAGCGTGACGCCGCCGTCTGCTTCGCCACCGCCGATCGTCGCGCGCGAGGAGACGCCACGGCTCCTGCTCTCGATCCCGTACGCCCCGCCGACATTCGACGGGCTCGGCGTCACGGCCACCCGCATTGGTGGCGTCACCCCGCGCGGGCCCAGGTCGCTCGCGGTCGATGAGAACGACCGCATCTACATCTGGGACCGGGCGCGCCTGCGGGTCGTGGTGTACACCGGCGGAAAGTTCGAGCGCGCGATCTCGCTGCCCTACGTCGAGCAGGAAGCCGACGCCCTGCTCGTGGATCGGGACCGGCTCTACCTCCGGGCGGGGTCCTACCTTTCGGGCACGATCGAGTACGTGATCGATGCCGCGACGGGCGCACTCCTCCGGGCGACGTCGACAGACGCTGGCTCGATCTATCCACGTCGCCGAACGACGCCGCAGCCGTCCCCGACGCACGACACGTTCGGGACCGACGCGGCCAAGCTCGACTACCGGTACACATCCGTCGGCCAGGGCCCGAACTCGCTCTACGAACGCGTGGATCTGGGACGCGGCGTACTCGCGTACGCGGTCGAGCCGGCTCCCGAGAAGCTGATCGACGCCTACGCGCGGGCGGACGGCGCCCTCTTCGAGCTTGCTGCCGACTACGGTGGGGTCGGCTCCGTCTACGTGTACGCGGTGCTTGCGCCGTCCGCCGCACCAGGTCCGTCATCGTCCACCGTCCCAGCGACCGCGCCCGTTGCGTTCGGGCGGCCCGTGCCCGATCGCTTGACCGCAACGCTCGCCGGCGCCGGCAGCATCGATCTCGACGCGCGATCACGGACGGCGGTCTGGTGGCTCGCCTCGCTCGTGAAGGAACGCACCGATCTCGCGGTGGCGCCCCAGGAGCCGTTATTGGTCGCGCGCTGGAACGATGGATCGAGGATAGAGGTGGTGGTCAGCGGCGGTCTGCTTTTCACGGATGGCAAGATCTACCTCGGTCCGGCGACCGTCTACGAGCAGCTCGCCGCGTACTCACTGGCAGCACCGGCGCGTCTGTCCGAGCTCGCCTCCCGCGGGGCGACCGTACGCATTGCGGATCTGCCGGGCGTCCAGCGAGCGCTCACCGCCGCCGAGATCGCCGAGCTTCGCGCCTCGCTCTCCAAAGGCTTCAGCGTCTCCGAAGGCGAGCTTCCCTTCATGCTCGAGTTTCCTTTTCCCATGTACGAGATCGTCCTCGGCGATGTGGTCATCCGCCTGCACGGGGACGACTACGGCTCGCTCGGGGAGGGGCAGAGGCGGATCGCTGCGTTCGTCCATGACGGAACGCTCGACGATCTCGCGCGGCGGTGGCTTCCGGCGCCGGCGCTCGGCGTCGAGGATCCGCGCTCGCTCTTCCTGGCCGAGAAAGTGAGCTTCGAGCAGCCTGGTTATTTCGACCTCGAGGACATCAGCCGCTGGAAAGCGTCGCTCGTGCGCGCGCTGAACGCCGAACCGGGAGACCCGCAATCCCCGGAGCCTGCCGGCGAGCCGCCCGCGACCCTCGTCTTCCGGTTCCCGAGCGGTCGCGTGGAGACGGTCATCGTCAGTCCTGGCTCGTTCTCATACCGGGGAAGAGTGATCCCGCTGCACGGCGTGATGTACCTGGTCTACTACCGCGGAGTGCCGTAGCCCGCCGCTAGGCTGTCGCGCGATGCCAATCGTGATCTTCGACATGGACGGGGTGCTCTATCGCGGCGCGCAGGTGCTCCCGTACGCGCGCGAGGCATTGGACCGCCTGCGACGTGCGAGCTGGGATGTGTTCTTTGCGACGAACAACTCCACCGCGACGAGGCTCGATTACCTCGGCCGTCTGCAGCAGCTTGGCCTGGGCGGTGACCTCGATCACATCGTCACGAGCGGCTACGCCACGGCGCACTACCTGGAGCGTCGCCGTCCGAAGCCGAACGACGTTCTTGTCATCGGGGCAGATGGGCTGCGTGAAGAGATCCGCGCCGTCGGGATCGCGGTACGCGACGCCGATTCCCTTCCGGGCCTCCATCCTCCCCCCGAGGCGGCCGCCGATGGCGTCGACCCAGGCGCCATGCGCCGCTACCTCGTCTCTCTCGACCTTCCGCCCGCGCCGGATGCGGTCGTCGTCGGCCTCGACCTACATCTGACCTACCCCAAGATCGCCGAAGCACAGCGCGCCATCCTCGCCGGGGCCGAGTTCGTCTGCACGAACCGCGACCGGGCGTACCCCGTGGAGGGACGGCTCCTGCCGGGCGCAGGGACCATCGTCGCCGCAATCGAGGTCGCGACCGGTGCGAAGGCGGTCTGCGTCGGCAAGCCCGAACCATTCCTCTTTCAGGAAGCGATCCGGAGGGCGGGGAGGCGGGAGGCACGCGAGCGCGTCGTCGTCGTGGGCGACTCGACCGACTACGACATGGTGGCGGCGCACCGCGTGGGCGCCGCCGGGGTGCTGATCACGACAGGATTGACCGAGAGGAACGCGCTCGACACGGCTTCGGGCGAAGCGGTACCCGACCGCGTGATCCACTCGCTGGAGGAGCTCTTCGGGCTGCCCGAGTTCGCCGGAAGCTAGAACGCGAAGCTGAACAGCTCCCAGCTGATGCCGAGGTCCGCGTCCGACCCCGTTACATCGCCCGCGTCCGTCCACGATGTGCCGCGTTGGAGCTCGTCGCTCCGCGCCCATGCCGTTCCGGCTGCCGCGTACAGGGACGCGACCATCACGAGCGCGACGAGGATCGTCTTCAGCTTTCGCATCTCTATCCCTCCGGTTTAGCTCGCGACCTTCACGGCCTCGAGCGCTTGCTGGTACATGTGCTCGTGCTGGTGCGGTTGAACGGTTTCCTTGCCGCGTGCTCTGCGTCGGCGCTCCTCGATGCACACCTGGATGAATGCCTCGACGACGACAGGGTTGAACTGGGTCCCGGCGTTGGCGCGAAGCTCGCGGAGTGCGTGCTTTGATCGGAGCGCGATGCGATAGGGGCGCTCGCTCGTCATGGCGTCGTAGGCGTCGGCGACCGAGATGATCTGCGCGGCGAGCGGGATCTCGCTTCCCTTGAGGCCGTACGGGTAGCCGGTCCCGTCGAAGTTCTCGTGGTGCGCGAGAACGAGCGGACGGATCCGTTCGAGCATCGGCACGTTGCCGAGCAGGCTCGCGCCGATGGTCGGGTGGGCCCGCATCTCGACCCACTCCTCGTCGGTGAGCTCGGCCGGCTTCGACAGGAGCGACTCGGGAACGCCGATCTTGCCAACGTCGTGAAAGAGCGCGCCCAGCTTGATCGCGGCGATCTCGTCGGCGCCGAGGCCCAGCTTGCGGCCGACCTCGACGGAGTAGTGCATGGTCGTCGCGGCGTGACCGGAAAGGTGTGACTCCTTCGCCTCGAGCGCGCCGATGAGAGCGCCGATCACGGAGACGTGAGATTGCTCGAGACGGTCGTTCGTCTGACGCAGCAGCTCGTTGACGGTGCTCAGCTCCTCATTCCGCTGGCGCACCTCGGTCGACTTGGCCATGTACAGACGGAACGAGTACCAAGCGACTCCGAGCGGCACGGTGAAGACGAATACACCGAAGAGCCCGAGCGCCTGGTACGCGAGCGCGAGTGCCGCACCCTGCACCGCGGTGGCGCCGAAGTTGACCGGCATCCAGCTGTAGTTCGTGCGCCACACGGCAACGACGTTCTGCGCCTCGGACATCGCGATCGCGACGGAGGTGAGCGACGTGCTCACGAGAAAGTAGGCGGCCGCCGAGACGGCGACGGATACGAGCGTCGGTGCGATCGCACCCGGGGGCGTCATTCCGCCCGTGAGGCGGTAGAGCTCGCCGGCGGCGAATGCGGAGAGTGCGAACGAGCCGAAGTTGAACGCAGCCTTGCGCAGCGGCTTGCGGCGCGGCGTGATCGAGTTCACGAGGGCCTGTGCGAGGCTGACCCACACCGCGGCGCCAGTCCCGTACAGGACGTAGGCGGCGATGACCGCCGCGAACGAAACGGAGATCGCGCTCGAGCGGAAAAGGAAGACGGGGACACGCTGGGCCAGGCAGGCGAGACCGACGAGGACCACGATCATGATCGGATCAAGCACGTCGATCCGTTGGGTGCGCGATGCCGCCAGGAGCGCGATGAAGCCCGCGAAAGCCACGGCGCCGACGTAGAGATCGATCCTTCCTTTCATCAACGGAGCTCCCACGTGACGCTGTCCCACGTCACGCCCTCCCATGACACGCTCTCCCATGCCACGCCCTCCCAACTCACCGATTCCCAGGAGATGCCCTCCCAGGAGATCCCGTCCCACGCGATGCCAGGACCGAAGACGTTCCCGTTCGCCGCAAGAAGTCGCAGTAGCACGCGCGACGGCAGCAGACCCACGTTGACTCGGGCCGGCCGAGCGGACAGCGCGTCGTCGACATCCAGCCCCGGGGTTCGTGTGCCCACGATCCTTCGCCCGCCCGCGATGAGCGCACCTTTCACCTGCGTCGGGCTGTAGGCCCCGTGCGCCTCGAGGACATCCGCGGCGGCACCGGCGGCCATCGCCGTCGATGCGGATGTGCCGGTCAGGCGCGCGTACGGCCCGGCCGAGGCGACATCCGCGGCCTCGCGATCCAAAGCCGTGCCTGGAACCCGCAGCGAGACGATGTGCTCGCCCGGCGCGAGGACATCCGGCTTCGCGAAGCCGTCACGGGTCGGACCGCGGCTCGAGAAGATCGACTCGCGGTCGTCGTTCGTCGCCAGCGTCCCTTGATCGGCGAACGAGCCCACGGTGATGACGAACGGATCCGCGCCCGGCATCGCGACGGTGCCCAGCGCGGGTCCGTCGTTGCCTGCCGCGGCGACGACCGTGACGCCCGCGAACCATGCCGACTCGACGACGCCGGCGAGGAGCTCGCGGTGGTAACTCGAGCGCTGCGGCGCGCCGAAGGAAAGGTTCAACACCTTGATGTGCATCGCCGTGCGGTTCCGCAAGAGCCAATCGAAAGCAGCGAGGACGGCATGCATCGTCCCTCTGCCGTTCTGATCGAGCACGCGGAGCGAAACAAGTTTTGCGTCCGGCGCGACGCCCCTGAATGTGCGGCCGTGTGCGGCGATCAGCCCGGCGACGAAGGTCCCGTGACCTGAGGGATCGAGAAGCGTTGCTCCGTCGTTCACGAAGTCCACCCGCGCGACGACCGAATCCTCGAGATCGGGATGCTGGGCGATGCCGGTGTCCATGAGGGCAACGCTGACGCCGCGCCCGGTCGCGCCGCTCCAAGCCTGATTCGCGTCAACGACCTGGACGCCGGGACTCGGCCTCGCCTTACCGCGCTCGAAGTGATCCTCCTGGCCGCTCGCCTTCACGACGGCATCCGCCGCGAGGTAAGAGACACGCGGGTCGTTCCGGAGGGAGCGGAGTGCTTCAGGGGAAAGCCGGGCGGTGACGAGATCGAGCTTGTCGAGCGCGGCGACATCGGTCGCTCCGTCCGCCGTCGCCTCCGCCGCTACCGCGCCGGCGGTGCCATGCGCGACCTGGACGAGTGCGTAGTCGCCGGCGGCGAGGTCGGGATCGGTCGGGGCGGCCGTCCAGTTCGTGCCCGGAAGCGCCCCGATAAGAAGTGCAAGCGCAAGGAAGGCCGCCGAAAGGCGCCTTGCGGTATCACCCATCTGCCCCTTCATTTCCCCCGTTACTCCCAGCCCGAGTACTACCTGCCCACCCAGAAGAGGTCATCCCCTGTGCGGGTGATGTTCGTCAAAGCAAGCAACCGCGCAATGGTTTGGGTGACGTGCAGACGGCGGTCGACACTGAGGCGACACGTCCGGTCGCCTCATCTCCTTCACCTGCATGAAGACGTGCCCGCCGCGCGCGGGAAGACCTAGTGCAGGTGGATTAGCCGGCCCGCCGGATGCGTTGATAGAGCTCTCGGGTCGCCGGCTCGGGCTCGGCTCCGAGGTCCCGGTGGAGCATCGCCTCGAGCGCCTGGTAATGGCGGACGGCGAGAGCGTGGTCGCCGGATTCGTGATGCGCGCGCATCAGCAGACGATGTCCCTCTTCGTCGTATGGCTCGAGCTCGAGAAGCTTTTCGAGGGGCCGCACGGCGGCCTTGGGTTCCTTCCACTCGAGCTCCAACGTCGCGAGCTCCTTCGCCGCGGCGACGAGCTGACGGTCGGTCTCTTCGCGCTGCCGCTCGATCCACGGCGCGCTCAGGTCCGCGAGAAATTCTCCGCGATGCACCGCCACGGCAGCTCGCAGGTATTGGATTGCCTCACGGGATCGCCCGGCATCCTGCGCCTCGCGACCGCGGCGCAGCGATCGGCGAAAGACCTCGAGGTCGACGTGGATGGAGATCGGCAGCGCGAGCCGGTAGCCGGTGTCGGTCCGCACGACGCTCGTCGCTTCCGATGCGCCCGCCGACGCTAGGGCCTTCCGCAAGGCGTGCAGCGTGAAGTGAAAGTTCGACAGCGCCGATGCCGCATCTGTCTCGGGCCAGAGCTGGCCGACGAGCTCGTCCCGGGAGACGGCGCGCTGCCGATCGAGCAGCAGCAACGCGAAGAGCTCCTTGGCTTTGCTGGTGCGCCAGCCGCGGTCGCTGATGCGAGTCCCGCCCGCTCGGAGCTCGAATGGGCCGAGCACGAAGGCTTGGATGCTTTCCGCCACCGACGACGAGATCGCGTGCGCGGGCGTCGGCGCCGCGGGCTGCAAGAGCGTCGCGAGGATCCGCATGTCGTCGGGATTGAGCTCGAGGTCGCCGAGTCGTTGCCGCAGCGCGTCCGCCAGCGCGGGACGCAGCAGCAGGAAGTCACGGTAGCGCTCCGCCGCGACGGCACGCAGGGCGCCTCTCGTCGTCGCGGGGTCGTCGTCCAAGGGCACCGCGAGAAGCGTGGCCTTCGCCTCGAAGTAGCGCGCGCGGATAGCGTGCGCCGAAGCGCGCGCTTCGCGATACGCGCGAAGCGCGACTTCGCGATCGCCTTGCGCCTCGGCGACCGTGCCGCGAGCGATGGCCGCGCGGATCGCGGGAACGGGACCAGGAGACGACCCGGCGAGGGCCTCGGCCGCCCGTAGCGCGTCCTGGGCCGAATCGGCGTCGCCGCGGAGCGCGCGCAGCTCGGCCGCCGTGGCGTGAAGTTCCGC
>Ga0209057_1001780_pt1 | contig 17045 bp, 8 predicted proteins | sample GraSoiAngelo_146_FD_185903 | JGI IMG/M metagenome (GOLD analysis project Ga0209057, IMG submission 185903) | Grasslands soil microbial communities from the Angelo Coastal Reserve, California, USA - 14_1009_05_30cm (SPAdes) (version 2) | ecosystem: Environmental > Terrestrial > Soil > Grasslands ... | reverse complement strand
GAATACCCCAGGTCTTCAAATAACCTGGCGCGATGTCGTGGCTTGGCGCGCTGGCGCGTTTCTCCATGGGCAGAACATCACGGTCTCCGCGTGCGTAAAGCGTTCGATTACCTCCATTCAAAGGAATGTCGCCGCTGATTGTCGCGCTTTCGAGACCGGGAACATCGCGCAGCTCATTGAGCGTTTGTTCTGCAAAACGCTGACGCGACGCGGCATCGGGATATTGCGACACCGGCAATGTAATCGCGCCCGTCCAAAGATTTTGGGAACGGAAGCCGATGTTCTGCTGACTCAAACGGATGAAACTGGTAATAAGCAGCGCCGCGCCGGCCAACAACGTAACCGAGAGCGCCACTTGCGCGCCGACCAGGATTTTGCGAAAACGTTGCTGCCGCACACTGCCGCTCGCGCCGCGGCCGCCCTCTTTCAATCCGCCCACCAAATCGGCGCGAGAAGCCTGGAGTGCCGGATAAACTCCCATCAACAGTCCGGTCAGGATCGACAATGCGATCGTGAAGATGAGCACCGGAATCGACAAGCTCGTCGCGGTGTTCGCTTCCAGCGGAAGGAAATTGGACGCCATCCGTGGAACCAACGGCACTAACCGCCACGCCACGAACGCCCCGACTGCTCCCGCAATTAAACTGACAAGTAAACTTTCGAAAACGAACAATCGCACGATGCCGGCGCGCGAGGCACCGATCGCCATTCGCAACGCGATCTCGCGCCGACGCCCGCTGAAACGAACGAGCAACAAATTGGCGACATTGCTGCACGCGATGAGCAACACGAAACTTACAGCGGCGAAAAGAGTGGCGAAACCCGCGCGGAAATTGCGCGTCACGTCCTCGGGCAGTGTCCGCAGCGTGGTCGTGAAGATGCTGTCGATCTTGTTCGGATATTGGGTCCGATAACTCTGGTCGAGTGACGGCAACGCCGCCAATACCTGCTTCACCGTAATCTCTGGTTTCATTCTTCCAATGACCCGGAGATAGCTCGTGCCGCGCATCAATCGTTCGTAACTGAATCCGGGAAGCTGAAACGGCTTGGTCGTCCAAACTTCGGCAACCGGATTCGCCCCAAACCATGTTACCGGCATGTTAGGCAGAACTCCGACGATCGTGTGCACAGTCCCGTCAAGCGTTATGCTTCGACCGATCACATTCGGGTCGCCGCCAAGACGTTTTTGCCAGAAATTCTCGGTCACCAATGCGACGTCCGCGCCTTCTTCCTCCCCGGGCAGAAAATTACGGCCGCGGATCGGGCGCACTCCGAGAACATCAAAATAGTTCGAGGTTAATCGGCCGCCGAAGACTTGGACCGGATCGCCAAGACCTGTGAGCGTAAATGCGAAGAAACTTTCCCCGGCCAAGCCGTCGAACAATGTCTGCCCTTCGCGATAATGCATAAAACGCGGCGCGGAGACACCGATGTCTGTCAGGTCGCGTGCTTTGTCGCCACCGTAGAGGTGAACCACGCGCGACGGCTCTTTGAATGGCAACCCGCGCAAGAAGAGATCGTTGATCAAACTAAAGATCGCAGTGTTCAGCCCAATACCGAGTGCCAGCGTCAAGACAGCAACCAGCGTGAATCCTGGTGACTTGCAGAGCTGGCGGAAAGCGAACTTTAGGTCGTTCATATCACTCGGTGCGGAGGGCTTGAATCGGATCAACACGTGTGGCACGTCGCGCCGGGAGCAAACATGCAATTAACGCTATCGTCGCGAGCAAAAGCGTTGAGCCAACCAGCAGGGCCGGATTGTGCGCCGAGACCTGATAGAGCTGCGAAGCAATTAAACGACCGACCGCGAAGGCCGATCCAATTCCGATGCCTAGCCCGATGAGGACTGGTTTCATTCCCTGGTTCACAACCAAGCGCAACACGTCGCGTGTTTGCGCTCCGAGCGCCATGCGGACGCCGATCTCGCCGGTGCGTTGCTCGACCGTGTAAGCGACCGCGCCGTAAATCCCGATGCTGGCGAGAAGCAAGGCCACCCCCGCGAAAATTCCGAGAACCCACATCATCAAACGCGCTTGCCCGATCGCTCGCGCGACGACCGCGTCCATGGTTTGTGGCACTGCAATCGCCAGACTTGGATTCACTTTCGTGAGCGCGGATTGCACCAGCTTGGTCACCGCATCCACTTTTAGGTTGGTGCGGACGGTGATGTTAACCAATGGAAAATTGTATTGCGCCCACGGCCGATAAAATTCCATACCCGGCGCCTCGGCCACCTGCAGTGAGCGCACATCGCCGACGATTCCGACAATTTCCCACTGCGCGTTGGCTAAGAACAACGTCTTTCCGATTGGATTCTCACCAGGGAAAACTTGTTTCGCACCGGCCTGACTGATCAGACAAACTTTCTGTCCGTCGGCGGTGTCGTGTTCATTGAAGTCACGGCCAGCGAGAAGCGGCACTCCCCAGGTCTTGAAATATCCCGGAGTAATCTCATGACCAGGCACGATCTCACGCTTCTCGACTGGCGGAACATCACGATCGCCCCGCGCATAAAGATAACGACTGAAGCCAACCAACGGAATATCGCCGCTAATAGTCGCACTCTCGAGCCCCGGAACACTGCGCAACTCATGCAGTGTTTGTTCAACAAAACGTTGACGCGACGGACGGTCTGGGTACTGCGAGGTCGGCAGTGTAATCGCACCCGTCCAAAGATTCTGGGAACGGAAGCCGAGGTTTTGCTGACTCAAGCGGATGAAGCTCGTGATGAGCAATGCTGCGCCGACCAATAGCGTGACCGACAGCGCGACTTGTGCGCCGACGAGGATTTTGCGGAAGCGCTGTTGGCGCACACTGCCGCTTGTGCCGCGGCCGCCTTCTTTCAAGCCGTCGACCAAATCGACCTGTGAACCCTGAAGCGCCGGGTAAATCCCCATCAACAAGCCGGTCAAGATCGACAATCCGATCGTGAACACGAGCACCGGTACCGACAAGGTCGTTGCGTGATTCGCTTCCAACGGCAGAAAATTGGAGGCTATTCGCGGAACCAGCGGCACCAATTGCCACGCGACGAAAGCGCCGATCGCGCCCGCGATGACGCTGACGAGCAAACTTTCGAAAACGAACAAGCGCGCGACGCTCGTGCGCGAAGCGCCAATTGCCATTCGCAACGCGATCTCGCGGCGGCGTCCACTGAAACGAACGAGCAATAGATTGGCAACATTGCTGCACGCGATCAGCAAAACGAAACTTACCGCGGCGAAAAGCGTAGCGAAGCCGGCGCGGAAATTCCGGGTAACGTCTTCAGGCAAAGTCCGCAGCGTCGTGACGAATGCGCTGTCGATGTTGTTCGGATATTGGGCACGATAACTCTCTTCTAACGATGGCAATGCAGCGCGCGCTTGCTGAACGGTCATCCCCGGTTTCAATCGTCCGACAACACGAAGAAAAAAGGAGCCGCGCATCAGTTGCTCATGACTGAACCCGGGAAGCTGAAAAGGTTTCGTCGTCCAAACTTCGGCCGTCGGGTTCGCGGCAAACCAGGTCGCCGGCACATTTGGCAGAACGCCGACGATCGTGTGCGGTGTTCCATCGAGCGTGAGGCTTCGCCCAATCACGTTCGGATCGCCACCGAGGCGTTCCTGCCAGAAATTTTTTGTCACCAGTGCGACGTCGGCGCTTTCCTCTTCTTCTGGCAGAAAATTGCGGCCAAGAATTGGGCGAACACCCAGCACATCGAAATAGTTGGAGGTTACTCTCCCGCCAAAAATTTGGACAGGATCGCCAAGTCCGGTCAGCGTGAACGGAGAAGAATTCTGGGCGGCGGAATTCTCCGCAGCGAAACCGTCAAAAAGAGTCTGACCGTCGCGATAAAGTTGGTAACGCGGGGCGGATAATCCGACATCCGCCAAATCGCGTCCCTTGTCGCCATTGTCGAGGTGAACAATGCGCGACGGTTCCTTGAACGGCAGCCCGCGCAGAAAAAGATCGTTGATTAAGCTAAAGATCGTGGTGTTCAGGCCGATCCCGAGCGCGAGGGTGACGATCGCGATGAAGGTAAAAGCCGGGGTCTGCCTCAATTTGCGAAGCGCAAAGCGAATGTCATTCATGGGCGTGCGAATTCGAGTTGATTCATGAAATCTTATTCGGTTCGTAATGCCTGAACGGGATCGACCATTGAGGCGCGGCGAGCTGGCAAAAGACAGGCAAACAATGCCGTGGCCGCGAGCAGTATCGTTGCGCCGCCCAGAAGCGCGGGATTGTGGGCCGAGACCTGATAGAGTTGCGAAGCAATCAACCGACCGAGAGCGAATGCCGCGACCAGACCGATGCCGAGGCCAATCAAAACCGGTTTCATTCCTTGATTGATAATCAAACGCAACACGTCTCGCGTTTGCGCGCCGAGCGCCATTCGCACTCCAATCTCGCTCGTCCGTTGCTCGACCGTGTATGCGACCGCGCCGTAAATTCCGACGGTCGCCAGCAACAACGCCACGCCGGCAAAAACACCCAGCAACACCATCATGAGCTTCGCCTGGCCGAGCACCTGCGCGAGGATCTCGCTGAACGGCTGCGGCCAGATTAGAGCAAGGCTCGGATCGATTCCGCGCAACGCCGTTTTCACTGAGCGCGTGATCGTTTCCGACGGCAACGGACTGCGCACTACGATTTTGAGGAACGGCCAACTCTCCTGCGCGAACGGACGATAAAATTCCATGTTGTTAGCCTGATTCAATTGCACCGAGCGCACGTCGCCGACGACGCCGACAATCTCGACCGGCACGCTGCCGTTCGTGATCAGCAACGTTTTGCCGATCGGATTCTCGTCGCCGAACACCGTCTTCGCGCCCGCTTTGCTGATGATGATGACGTTGGGATGATCCATCACATCCTGTTCGTTAAAATCGCGGCCCGCGATCAACGGAATGCCCGCAGCGCGGAACCAGCCCGGCATGACGTCGTTCGACGGCGCGCCTTTTCGCTCGGCAACCGGAGGCACGTTGCCTTCAGGCCGCGTATAGAGAGTCACGCTCGGGCCGCTGAAGAGCGGAAAAGTGCTGCTCAACATCAGGTCCTCGAATCCAGGAGTCGCGCGCAACGCCGTTTGCAATTGTTCGGCAAAACGAGCGCGGCTCGCCTGGTCGGGATATTGGGCCTGCGACAAGGCCGTGACTCCGATCCAGAGATTGTCCGTTTTGAAACCGGGGTCCTGCTGGCTCAGGCGCACGAAGCTCGTGATGAGCAACGACGCGCCCGCGAGCAACGTGACCGAGAGGGCGACCTGCGCGCCCACGAGAATTTTGCGGAACCGCTGTTGCCGCACACTTCCTTGCGTGCCGCGGCCGCCTTCCTTGAGCGCATCGACGATATCCGCGCGCGAGCTTTGCAGCGCCGGATAAAGACCCATCGCGAATCCCGTCACGAGCGAAAGCCCGATCGTAAAAAAGAGCACCGGCACGGAGAGCGCGCTCGCGTTTCCCTGTTCGATCGGGAGAAAGTTTGCCGCGAGTTTCGGGACGAGCGGCACCAGTTGCCACGCCAGGGCCGCGCCGAGAACCCCCGCCAGCAGACTGATGAGCACGCTTTCGAAAACAAAAAGTCGCAGCACACTTCCGCGCGTCGCGCCCAACGCCAGGCGGAGCGAAATCTCGCGGCGCCGTCCGCTGAAGCGCACGAGCAACAGGTTCGCCACGTTGCTGCAAGCGATGAGCAAAACAAACCCGACCGCCGTTAGCAGAGTCGCGAACCCAGGCCGCAAATTCTCCGTCACATCTTCTGGAAGCGTCTTGATGATGTTGCGATTTTGCGCGTCGCTCTTCTCCGGAAATTGCGAGCGGTAATTGTCCTCGAGCGTGCCCAGCGCCGCCTTCGCCTGGTCAAGGGTGACGCCCGCCTTCAAGCGCCCGATCACGCGCAGGAACGCCGAGCCGCGCATCATCCGCTCATGCGAGAAACCCGGGATGACCATCGGCTTCGTCGTCCAGATATCGGCATTTGGTGTCCCCGTCCAGGAGACCGGCATGTTTGCGATCACGCCCACGATCGTGTGCGCCACGCCATCAAGCACGATCGTTTTCCCGATAATGTCCTGACTGCCGGCAAACCGCGCTCTCCAGAAACGATCCGTGATGATGGCCACATCCGCGCCCTCTTCTTCCTGCGGCAAAAACGTTCGGCCCATGATGGGCCGCACTCCGAGCACGTCGAACCAGTTCGCCGTCGCCTTGAAGATCGGCGCCGACAACGGATCGCCCAGTCCCGTCACCGTCGCCGCCTGTTGATTCTCTGCCGCGAACCCGGAGAAAATCGTCTGCGCGTCGCGATAAAGCATGAACCGCGGCGCCGACATCTGGAACTCGTCCGTCCGGTCTTTCCCCTTGGTCAGGACATGCAGGACCCGCTCCGGTTCCTGGAACGGGAGGCCTTTCACGAAGAGATCATTGATCAGCGAAAAGATCGCCGTGTTCAGCCCGATCCCGAGCGCAAGCGTCAGCACCGCGACAATCGTAAATCCCGGCGATTTACGGAGTTGGCGCAGCGCGAAGCGGAGGTCGTTCATGTCGATGCGGAGTTAAGATTTCATTCTGCGCGAAAAGCGACATTGGGGTCTACGCGCGAGGCGCGGTGCGCGGGAATCCACGAAGCAAAAAATGTTGCGGCGAAAAGAAGGGCGCCGACACCGAAATAAATTTTTGGGTCGATGCCTTTGACTTCGAAAAGCACGTTTTGCAATGCGCGTGAAAGGGCAAAGGCTGCAACCAGGCCGATGGCCGAACCGATTAAGAGCAATTGCAGGCCGTGGGAAAGAACGAGGGCGCGGATTTGTGCCGGGCGCGCGCCGAGCGCAAGCCGAATACCGATTTCACGAACGCGTTTGAGCGTGGTATATGCGAGCAATCCGTAAACACCGATAGTGGCCAGCACCAGCGCGAGTCCGGCGAAAATGGAAAATAGAAAACTCAGCAGTCGATGTGTTCCCCAGGTTTCTTGGACACGATCCAACATCGGCCGTGCGTCGAACACCGGTTGGTTTGGATCGATCGATGCCACAACATCACGTACCGACTTAGTGAGGGACGACGCGCTCATACTTGAGCGAACGAAAAGGCAGAGACTCGTGCGTTGCGCCTGGCCCATCGAGCAATAAATCAACGGCAGCGGCGCCATTTCATCGACTGCGTGATATCGCATGCGCGCGACGACACCGACGATTTCGCTCGGCACATTACCCTCTTCATCATTGCCGACATCGACGAAGAGACGTTTGCCGATTGGATCTTCTCCCGGAAAATATTGTTCGGCCATCGTTTGATCGACAATCACGACGCGCGGGGAATCTTTCGTGTCGCGGTCGTTAAAGGTGCGGCCACGCAAAAGCGGAGTCTTGAAAGTTGAAAAATAATCACCAGTGACGACTTCGAGATCGGAGCTCGGCATTTGTGCCGGCGTTGGCTGTGCTGCGCCATCGCGCCAAAACCCAGTTTGCCATCCGCCCATCAACGGGGAATTCGAGCCGATGCCCGCGCTCTGCACGCCGGGAAGCGCAGTGACTTTATCCAGCAGCGCTTTGGTAAACGTGCCGATCTTTTCGCGGCTGGAATAAGTCTTCCACGGCAGCTCAACGCGAGCGCTGAAAAGATTTCGCGGCTCATAGCCGAGCTGAAGCGCCTGCATTTTCGAAAAACTTTTTACAACGAGGCTGGCCGCGACCAACAAGGTGAGCGTGAGCGCAATCTCGCTGATCACCAGCCAATCCCGCGCGCGCTTAGCCGAAGGCGGGTCACCGCTTCCAGCGGAGCCGGTCTTCAACGCGAGCTGAACGTCAGCGTGCGAAGCCTGCCAAGCCGGCCATAATCCGAAAAGCACGCTCGTCAGCGATGCGATCAAAAATGTAAATCCGAGGACGGGTAGATCGAATGAGATCTGTTGAAATCGGGAAACGTCTCCCGGACTCAACGCGATTAGGCTACTGCGAACCCAAACCGCAAATAAAAAGCCGAGTGCTCCGCCCAGGAGCGCGATCAAAAAACTCTCGAACAAAAGCTTTTTAATGATTTGGCCACGGGTTGCTCCGACTGCCGCGTGGATGGCGAATTCGCGGGCTCGGGCAGCGCCTCGCGCGGCAAACAAATTGGCGAGATTGGCGCAAGCGATCAGCAAAACGAGGCCGACCGCTCCAAACAGCAGCCCGAGATTCGTGCGGTACTTGCCGACGAGATTATCGAGCAAAGGAGTAACGACCGCTGTCTCTCCACCGTTGGTGTCAGGATACGTTTTCTCCAACCGCGCCGCGATCCCTTTCATTTCCGTCCGCGCTTGATCGACAGTTACGCCGGGCTTGAGCTTGCCCCAAACATAAATCATGGGGTGATGCGAGCGATCCATCCACGCGGGATTGTTACTGCGCCGCATCATCGACAACCAGACATCGGTATCCTGCGGCGAAGTCATCTGTGGCGGCATCACCCCGGTAACGGTGTAATTCTGATCGTGCAGAGTGATCGAGCGACCAAGCACACCCGGGTCGGCATTGAACACGCGCCTCCACACGCGATCGCTAATCACAGCAACCGGCGGCGCGCCAACTTTGTCCTCGTCTTGGCTAAACGTACGACCGAGCTCCGGCGGCAGACCGATAATATTGAAAAAATTCCGAGTCACCGAAGCGCAGGACACGCGTTCCGGATCGCGGCCAGGGATTCCACTCAGATTCCGTGATTCCTTATGCGTCGCCGCAAGATGCTCGAAAACCGTGTTCTCGTTTCGCCAGTCGAAATAATCGGGCAGCGCAACCGAATAGTCCTGGCCGGGGCCAGACGATTCGCTTAACACCATGATTCTGTCGGCGTCTGGATACGGTAGCGGTCGAAGCAGAACCGCGTTGACGATGCTGAAGATGGCCGTGTTAGCGCCGATTCCGAGCGCAAGCGTAAGGACAGCGACAAATGTGAATCCCGGCGACTTGCGAAGTTGGCGCAGAGCAAGCGTTAGATCATTCATATCATTCGGCACGAAGCGCGATAATTGGATCAACCCTCAATGCGCGGCGTGCGGGCAGGAAACAGGCGATCAAAGCTATTGAGACAAGCAGCAGCGAAATCGAAAGAAACGTCGCCGGATCGGTTGCGTTCACCTCGAACAGCAAACCGGCCAGCAATCGTGTAAGTCCCCACGCTGCAGCGAGACCGATAGCGACGCCTAACAACGTCAGTTTTGCGCCCTGGGTTAGAATGAGTTGCAGAACATGTATACGCTGTGCGCCCAGTGCCACGCGAACTCCGATCTCGGCCGTTCGTTGCGAGACCGAATAAGCCATTACGCCGTAGAGTCCGAGCGCAGCTAGCAGCAGACCAGATGCAGCTAATGCGCTCATCAAAATCGCACTGAAACGTTCGGTCACCAGAACGCCGGCTAGATTTTCATTCATTGTCATCACATTCGAAACCGGCTGATCGGGATCGACTGCGTGAATCGCTTGGCGCACAGCTGCTGTCACACTTGCTGGGTCGCTATTCGTCCGCACCACCAGATTAACTGGAAAATTGTTCTCGAGCTGTGCGTAAGGCACATACCACACAGGCCGATTGATTCGATAATTGAACAAGTCTTCTTTTACATTTTTGACGACGCCGATCACCGTCATCCAGGGAAAATCCTGATTCGGCCGGACTCGCTTGATCCGTTTGCCGAGCGGATCTTCTCCGGGCCACGCTTGACGCGCCAGTTCTTCACTGACTACCACCACCGGTGATTTGCCGGCGCGGTCGCTCTCATCGATTAGCCTCCCTTTAATCAGAGTCACACCGAGCGTCTTCAAATAGTCCGGGCTAACAAGCCGATGCGATGTGATTGGGACATCGTTCGGATTAATTGGCGGTCGCCCCTCGACGCTAAAGACGGAGTCGTAGGAAATCTCGCGCTCCAACGGAATATTAGTCGTTGTGCCTGCAGAGAGTACGCCCGGCAAAATTTTTACCCGCTCAAGAACTTGATCGACAAACGCGACGCGCTGTCGGTGCTCGGAATATTTCGATGCCGGCAAGATCATTTTCATTGTGAGGAGATTGTCCGGCCTGAATCCAAGCTCGACATGCTGAAGACGATTGAAACTGCGCGCGATTAGTCCACCACCCACTAGCAACGTCATCGCGATCGCAATTTCTGAGACGATGAGGACATTGAGCCAACCGTGACCCGGCGCGCTCGCAGTGTGTTGATCGCCCTGCTTGAGAGATGGCATGACTTCCCGTTCACCGGCGCCTTTCAGTGCTGGCACCAGTCCGAAAATCACACCCGTCGCGAGTGTCACCAGCAGCGCGAAAATCAAGACGCGACTGTCGATCTTGAAATTGTGAAAGAAGCCGGCGAGCGAAATGCCCTGTATCGGATTGATGGCAGCGAGCAAAGGAACAATCCAATGCGCGAGCAACAACCCGGCCGCGCCCCCGAGCAGCGCCAACAACATGCTCTCGATGAGAAGTTGTAGAATTAAGCGGCGCCGGCTCGCGCCCAACGCCCGCCGCAGCGCCAGTTCACGCGTGCGCGCGATACCGCGGGCGAGCTGAAGATTTGCCACGTTCGCGCAGGAAATCAGCAAAAGAAATCCGACACCGCCCACGAGCGCGAGGAGCGCTTTGTTCACACGTCCCGCCAGATCACCCAGCAGTGCTTGCCGCAGCCAAATCAATTTGACGCTCCAGCCGCGACGGACCTGCGGAAATTCCTGCTCCAACTGGCGCGCTATGGATTTTGATTCCGCATCCGCCTGTTTGAGGGTGACGCCCTGACGAAGCTTAGCCACGACCTCATAGCCAGGTATGGCGCGGTCTGTGAATGGCAAACTGTCGATCTTTGTTTGCAACGGCACCCAAATTTCGGCCGCCGCGGGAAGATCAAAACCCGGAGCCATTACTCCGATGACAGTGTAGCTGCGACCTTCGAGATTCAGCTTTTCACCAATGACGCGGGTGTTACCGGCGAAGTGCTTTTGCCAAAAGCCGTATCCAATCAGCGCGACAGCCGGACCGCCGGGTTGATCTTCCCCAACCGTAAGACTCCGACCGAGAACCGGCTTCACGCCAAGCGTTGTTAAGTAATCCGCCATGATCGACGCGCCGCGAATACGTTCAGGTTCGCCGCGCCCGATCAAGTTGAACGAACGCTGCATTGCCACGCCGATACTTTCGAAGGAATGATTTCGTTGCCGGTACGCTTCGAATTCCAGCAACGACGACCCGAATGGATCGAAACCCTCACGCAGCGCCACGCTGAAAACCAGCCGGTCCAAATCCTTCAACGGCAGAGGCCGGAACAACAGTGTATTGACCGCACTAAAGACCGCAGTGTTTGCGCCGATGCTTAGCGCGAGCGCAGCTATAGCGATCGCGGTGTAACTTGGGGACTTCAGCAACATCCGAGCGCCGTAACGGACATCCTGCCAGAAGCCTCCAAACATAAGATGGGAATTTTGTGTTTAAGCAGCCATGCGGTCTTCAACAACGCGACCATCAAACAAATGTACAGTGCGATCGGCATGCTGTGCGAAGCGCTCATCATGTGTGACCATGCAAATAGTGGCGTCGTTCTCATGTAATTCCTTGAGCAATTGCATCACCGCTTCGCCATTGCGCGAATCAAGATTGCCCGTCGGTTCGTCTGCCAGCAAAATGGCCGGCCTGCCCGCTAGCGCCCGGGCGACCGCCACCCGCTGTTGCTGGCCACCGGAAAGCTGACTTGGCAAGTGTTTTGCGCGATGCGCCATGCCCACGCGTTCCAATGCTTCGGTGACAAACGATTTGCGCTCGCTCGCAGCCATTCCCCGATAGGTCAGAGGCAACTCGACATTCTCAAAGACGGTGAGGTCCCCTATCAGATTAAAGCTTTGAAAAATGAAACCGATTTCGCGATTGCGAATACGCGCCCGGTCTGCGAACGAAAGATTGGCAACTTCGTGTCCCTTTAGCGAGTAGCTGCCGTCCGAAGGAGTATCGAGTAGCCCGAGTATGGACAGCAAGGTCGTCTTGCCACAACCTGATGGTCCGGCTATGGACACATATTCGCCGGGTCGAATGTCGAGGTGGATTCCGGATAGCGCGTGGGTTTCTACCTCGTCAGTGAGAAAGACCTTCGTGACGCTGCTTAGTCGTATAAGAGGATCTGATCCGTTGTTCATGTTCTGATTGCTGATTGCTGATTTCTGATTGCTGATTGTGACTTGCGTGTTCGCGTGCTGTTCTTACGAGACGCCGAGATGTAGGAGGCAGCCATAATGGCGACCAATTCGTTCGCCTCGTTCAAGAGCGGAGTGATTTTCTTCTGCGGCAGAATTTTGTCGTCAATGATCAGCTCCAGCCAAAGCGCTGTTTCGTCAGCTTCTTCTTCCACCACGCCAATTTTCGAGATGAATTCGGCACGCGATCTCGCTCGACAAGAGGCGCGATAATTTGCAGCTACGCTTGTACCGCTTCGCACCAGTTGACTGGCAAGTGCACGCCCCTTTGCTGATTTTGGCAGCGCATCTACCAACCGCATCACTCGCAGCGCGAATCGTTTCGTTCGTTCCTTAAGTTCTTGTGGGTTCATTTTGAAACAATCAGCAATCAGAAATCAAAAATCAGCAATTAATTCAGTCGAATACGTTCGTGCGAATCCCAGGCACTGGTATCGGATAAAATGACTTGGTCGCCCGGTTGAAGGCCGCTCAAGATTTCAATCGTGTTGACCGAGCTCTTGCCAAGTTTAACCGGTGTACGCACAGCTTCGCCGCTGTCGCCGATGAGCTTGAACATTCCCACGGTGTTGTTCTCCTGGCCAAATGCAGGACGCCCCACATAAACGACATTATCGAGACGCTCGAGCTCGATTGTTCCGTCCACACTAAGATCGGGGCGCGCGCCTTTCGGCAGCGGCTCATCGAACGCAACTTCGACAGTAACCGTTCCCTGCTCGACTGCGGGATCGACGCGCGTGACGTGCCCGTTGACGGTTCCGTTCCGCGTGTCAATCACAGCCTTTTGATTAATCTGAATATCCTTCGCCTGCGTTTCAGCGATTTTGACCTGCGCCTTCAGCTTCGTTGGATCCGCCACGCGAGCGAGATTGTCGCCGACCTTGAGTCGCTGACCGATTTGCACAGGTAATTGCTGTAACACGCCAGACATCCCAGCTTTCACGTGCAAGGCTTCAACCTGATCGAACTTCAGTTTCGCCAGTTGCTTCGCTTGATCGACTGCGGCTTGTTTCGAAGCTAGCTGCGGCTCGATCGAATCGCGCGCAAATGCCAGGCGCTTTTGCTCGATCTCATCGCTCTTCTGACATTCCCCTTCTTTAATCTTCGAAGTTTTGTAAATAAGATCGGCGACGAGACCGTTCTTTGCTAACTGATCGTTCGTTTTGCGCTCCATTTCCGCCTGCAAGAATGCGGAGTGTGCGGCGGTTGTCTTCGCTTCCTGCTCAAGTAATTCGCGCTGCAAGGTCGCGCGCATCGTCGTAAGCTCGGCCTCCGCGGCGGTCGCTTTTGATTCCGCATCATGTGCGCTCTGTTCCAATTCGGGGCTAGTCAACTCCAATATGACGTCACCGGGTTCGACTTTTGTTCCCGGCCAGATCAAAATTTTCTCGACGCTTCCCTCTGTGTTTGCCGGAATCCAACGGATGTCTTCGGGAACGAGCGTCCCCAAACCGCGCACCTGGCGCACCATTGGGCCGCGTTTAACCGTATCGATCCACACGGTAGAACGATCCACGCTCGGCACCGCGGGTTTCAATCGGGAGATTGCAATCGTCGCCAGAATTAAACCGAGCACGGAGGCCGCAATGATCATGATGCGGCGCTTGCGCTTTTTCGCTGCAACACCTGGGCGCGGCACGTCCATTGAGGAAAGGCTCGGCGTAAATCCTCCAGGACGCACAATCGTTTCGTCTTTTGTTTTTCGCTGCGGGATCACGGCTGATTAAAGCGGAGCGATTGCTCGACAAAACTCGGTGAGGGCAGATGCCATGCTAAGCAATGGCGCTGCTGCCAGAATGATTATCAATGCGAAGAGAAATGCTTCGCTGATGAAATCGCGTCGCGCCTCATTTTGAAAATAATGGCGGCTGATGTTTCGAAAAGATGGCACGGCGCTTCTGACGCATCGTGCGTGATAGCCGTCGAGCCTCATTACCTGATAATTGTAGTCAACCAGTGGAAAGCTCCGGCGGTTAGGAGTCGTTAGAGAGATCGGCTTCATGTCTTTATCCTTTGTTGACAGTTGTTACTGCAATGTCCGTGCCAACCGTAAAACAGACTTCATATCACCCGCTCCATTAACGACTTACGTTGTATCGGGGCATGGCAGCCGCCCGTTTTTCAATCCGCTTGTGGGATTTCGCCGTCCCAACTTTGGGACTCAGAACGGCCGCTTCCAGCGATCCTAACGGGGCAGCCGCAGCAAAGCTTGCACGCCCTGGTCACCTTCCCGATTCGTCAGCACCAGCGAGCCTCCATGCGCTTCAGCAATTTGTCGACTCAACGGTAGACCAATCCCGGAACCGTCCGGTTTCGTAGTGAAAAACGGCACGAAAAGATTTGCCGGGTTCATTATGCCTGGTCCGTCATCTTGAACAAAGATCTCAACGCAAGCTTCTTTTTCACGCCATCCGATCGCAACGTTTCCCTGAGTTTCAAGCGCCGCGTCAACAGCGTTGTGCACCAGGTTGATTAAAGCTTGTTCAATCTGCGCTGAGTCGGCACGAATGACGGTCTTTGGACCCGATTCAATTTGCACCTTCAGCCTTGGTTCCAAGTCCACGACCCGCTGCACCAGGCTCGCAAGATCGACATCTTGTTTTTGAGGCGGCGGAAGCTTCGTTAATCGCGTGTAAGCCTGTAGGAAACGACTGAGCGAATCGGCCCGGGACGCAATCGAGTTCAACCCTGCACCTGCATCGTCTTTCCAATCTGGTGGAAGAGGATCGCGTCGGAGGAGAGATTCCAGGCTGGCGGCAAGTGATTTGATCGGCGCTAGCGAATTGTTCATTTCATGGCCGAGGACACGCACAAGCCGCTGCCAGGCGCGCCGTTCCTCTTCGCGCAGCGTGCGACTGAGGTCGGTCAAAACCAGCAATTCGTGCGGTAACCCCTCCTCACGAAATGTGCTACGCCGGATACCCCAACGACCTGAGCCTCCAGGGAAGTTCAATGTTAGCGGCTCGTCCTCGCTAACCTCGAGACACGTGTCGAGAGACAGTTCGCTGGCCGTTTTGCCTAACAACTTGTCCATTGACTGACCGAGCAACGTTTCACCGGCGCGATTGACGAGCCGCAAATGCCGCCTTGGATCGAAAGTAAAAACTGCAACGTCAATTTCACTCATGATCGTGCGCAACAGAGCGGTCGCTTCAAAGGCGCCGAGACGTTGGAGACGCAAAGTTTCGCCGAGCGAATTAATTTCGAAGAGGACTTCGCCCAATGCGTTGCCCGCGCGGGCTCCGCGCGCGCGGATAGAGTAGTCGCCCTCGCGTAATGCCGCGAGCAAATTAGACATGGTTTGCAAGGGCCGAATAGTGTGTTCGCGCGTGCTGAAAATGAAAACTGCGAAACAGCCAACGATGAGAATCGTTAGTGTCCACTGTACTTTAGCGCTGTAATCACCCAACCAAAGAAGCGCAAGTGCCACAAAAATTGCAGGAAGAGCTGCGGCCACTGTGAGCCAGGTAATTTTTCCTTCGTAGGAAAACCGATGCGGATCTTTTGTTTTAAGGGCCATCGAAGCTGCAAGCGGCAGTGGGTAATAAGTTCACCAAGTGCGGCGGCAATCCGCAACTCTTAGAGACCATATTGTTGCAGGCGACGGTAGAATGCACTTCTGCTCAACCCGAGTGCCTCTGCCGCTTTACGCGCGTTGCCATCGTTCCGAGCCAGTGCTTTTTTGATGAGAAATGCCTCAACCTCTTCGAGGCTCATCTGCTCGAGATCGCGCGATTGACCGACGCCATTCGTTAGGCCCAGATCGCTTGCGCAGATTTGGCGGTCTTGCGCCATAAGCACGGCACGTTCCACGATATGATCGAGCTCTCGAACATTTCCCGGAAAGCGATGCTGCAGCAGACATTCTCGCGCTGCGTCATCGAAACCGGCAATCTGTTTGCGATAACGCTCCGCGTGTTGCTGGAGAAAACTGTTGGCCAGCAGCATGATGTCATCTCGTCGGTCTCGCAAGGGCGGCAACGCGATCTGGATCGTATTCAGACGGAACAAGAGGTCCTGCCTAAAACGACCCGTTGTCACCTCCGTCTCGAGATTTGCATTTGTCGCGGAGATAATGCGCACGTTCGCATGCAGAGTTTTTGATGAACCGACTCGCTCAAAATCTCCCGTTTCGATGACTCGCAACAGCTTTGCCTGCTGAGCGAGCGGGATGTTTGCGATCTCGTCCATGAAGAGCGTGCTCTCGTCTGCAAGTTCGAATCGACCTGCTCGATCCGTTTTTGCATCGGTAAAGGCGCCTTTGACGTGCCCGAACAGTTCACTTTCAAATAAGGTCTCAGATAGGCCGCCCATATTCACGGTGATCATGGTACGCAACGCTCGCGGTGAGAGGGCGTGAATCGCCCGCGCAATTAAACTTTTCCCGGTCCCATTCTCCCCGGTAATTAGCACGTTGGCATCGGAAGGCGCGACCCGTGAAATCATTTCGATGACAGGCCGCATCGCAGGCGATTGCGTGATCAGATCCGGCATGGTGCCGCGCAGCATTTCATTTTCGGCTTCGAGCTTTCGTTCGCGGCGGAGCGCTGCAGCGAGCTCAATCTGCGTCCTTACGATTGTTACCAATCGCTGGTTATCCCACGGTTTGGTCACAAAATCGCGCGCACCGCGTTTCATTGCGTCCACTGCCAGTTCAATGCTGGCCCAAGCAGTCATCACGACAATCGGCAGCATATTGTCGAACGCCTGAATTTTGGGAATTGCTGATAAACCTTCCTGGCCAGAAGTGGTATCGCGCGTGTAGTTCAGATCCATCAGTAACAGCGCGTACTCTTTCTTTTCGAGCGCGTTGAAGATGCCGGCAAGCGACGTGACTGCTTCCGTCTGATAACCC